>Ga0180217_1000704_pt1 | contig 46352 bp, 34 predicted proteins | sample eDN3rd37CBELigOP_FD_128521 | JGI IMG/M metagenome (GOLD analysis project Ga0180217, IMG submission 128521) | Enriched Organic Plus compost microbial communities from Emeryville, California, USA - eDNA 3rd pass 37_C BE-Lig OP (version 2) (version 2) ...
CTCGCCTGCGTCGTCCTTGCCCTGATTGCGGCCAATGAGCCGCCGGCCACCCCTGAAGCGGGCGCGGAGGTCCGAACAACGCAGGTCGCCGCGGTGCTCGTGAAGGACTTCCTGCGGCTGGAGAACTCCGGGAAGGAGGTCGAGGCGGTCGAGTTCCTGCGGTACTTCCCCGCGGCGGACCAGGAGCAGTTCCCGATCGCCCGGTGGGTCGTCGCGGCGACGGACGACGGGGAGCCGATCGGCGTCGGCGTTGCCGCGGTGCATCCCGATCCCGAGGGGAACCTGATCCACACGTTCAGGCTTGACCGTGCGCCGGCAAAGGCGGGCGTGGTCGTCACCGTCACGTCGATCGTGCTGCGGCGCGAGCGGCCGGGGCCGAAGGGGGAGTTCCCGGTCCCAGCGCCGCAGAAGTACCCGGCGCGGGTGCGGGAGTACCTGGCCTCGACGCCGATGGTCGTGTACGAGCACCCGGAGGTGCGGCAGCACGCCGACGCGATGCTCGCGGAGGCGGAGGGCGATGCGCTCAGGCTCGCGCGGATCATCGCCAGGCACATGAACACGAAGAAGTACCTATCCGAGCCCGACGCCCCGTGGGACAAAAAGCCCACATCCGCGGTCGTGCTCGAGTACGGCGGGTCGTGCTGCTCCAGCGCGGTGGGCGCGGCGGCAATCTTCCGGGCCTGCGGGGTGCCGGCGCAGGTGACGTACACGCCCGCGGGGTACGTGCACGGAGTCGTGCAGTTCTACCTCGACGGGTACGGGTGGGTGCGCATGGACGCGACGTGCCAGTCCGCCCGGGTGCCGCTGTTCCATGACCTCGAAAGCCGCGGGCTGGTGCGGCTGTTCGACACGCCGATCGAGATGGAGTCGCAGCGGAACGCGTACGGGTGGCCATATTACCACAACACGCTGAACGGGCCGTACGCGTTCTGGTCCGGCGGGAGGCGAGTGCCGCACATTCGCCTGGCGAGTAAGAGCGAATCGGCGGTACTCGCCGGCAAGGCAAACTCGAGCCCCTTCGTCACCGAGCCGTTCGAACATCTGGAACCGGGGTCGTGGAACAAGGTGCTGCGGCTGCTGCGGTGGACGGTCAGCGATGAGGCGTGGGGGCGGATCGCCGCGGCGTCACGGGCGGCGCTGGCGACCGACACGGAAGGGCCGCTGGGGGCCGTGATCGAGGCGATCCGGGCCGAGGGGCTGGACCCGAAACTTGATGACCTGCTCGAGCGCTGCGGACCGTGGGGTGGCGTGCCGTCGGAGGATCAGGCGACGGCAGGGTCGCGGAGGTAGGGCTCGATCATCGGCCAGTCGGCGTCCGGCTCGCCCGTGCAGCGCACGAAGGGGAGCCCCACGGCGGTAAGGACCTCGTCGATCATGCGGTCCACGCCCCCGCCGATCTTGTGGATCGCCATCGGCGGGCGATCAACCTCCACGGCGATGAGCGGACGCCACGCGCCGCCGCGGGTGTCGCAGATCACGAAGTCCACGGCCCGCATGCGGACGCGCCGGCGCCAGGTGCGCCAGTCCTCCGGGTCGCGGCCGTCGGGGGGCGTGGGGGTCAGGAGCGTCTCGAGCCGCACCTTCGGGCACAGGGCGAGCCCGCGCGGGAGCCGGCGCGAGATCGCGGCGGCGTAGGCGGCTTCGCGCGGCGAAAGGATCGACTCGCGCAGGCGGAAGGGCGGAGTGGTGATGATCATCTCGCCGTCGGGGGTGAGGACCATGCGGCCCTCGACGGGCGGAGGGACGTCCAGCGAAGGCTCGTCGGCGAGCATGAAGCCCTCGACGCGCACGGTGGCGAGGGAGTCCTCGAAGATCCGGGTCCCCTCCGTCGTGCCCGGGGCGTGCTGGGGGGAAGCGAGGTCGTCCCGGATCACCGGCGGCGGGGCCGGCATCGGCGGCGGAGCGAACGGAACCCGTTCCTCGGTTTCGTGGAGGGCGTAGCGGCGGCGGCGCTCGGCCTTGGTCCGGGCGGCGTTGCCGCTGAGGAGGAAGTACAGGAGCATCCCTGTACCGACCAACACCGCGAGAATCACGATCGGGAGCATTTCGACCGAGCCTCCGCCCCCTCCCCGCCGTACCCCGGCTGAAGCGTATCGGCTCAATGCCCATCCGACCCGCATCCGGACGCGGTTCCGGGGAAAGCCTCCGCAGGCACGCGGTGAGGCGTCCGAAAACCGGGCGGAGGATCGGGCTATCGGCCGGGGACGGACCAGTCGATCGCCTTCATCCGCTCGGCGGCCTCGCGGAGGCGGTCGGCCTCGACCGTGAGGGCGATACGGAAGTAGTCGCGGCCGGCGGGGCTGAAGCCTGCGCCGGGAACGACGACCACGTCCGCCTCGGTGAGCAGGCGCGAGGCGAAGGTCATCGAGTCGATGGGACGGCCGTCCGGGCCCAGCGGGGTGCGGGCCCAGACGAAGAACCCGGCGCCGGGGATATCGACCTCGCAGCCCGCGCTGCGCAGGCCGGCGACGCAGGCGTCGCGGCGATCGCGGTAGAGGCGGCGCATCTCCGCGACCTCCGGGCCGTTGAAGTTCGCCAGCGCAACGGCGCCGGCGGCCTGGATGGCGTTGAAGGTGCCGGAGTCGACGTTGCTCTTGATCGAGTTGAGAGCGCCGATGACCTCGGCGTGGCCGACGGCGAAGCCGATGCGCCAGCCGGTCATGTTGAACGTCTTGCTCAGCGAGTGGAACTCAATCGCGAGCGTGTCCTCGATGCTCGCGTTGCGGGCCTGCCAGATGCTCGGCGGGCGGTCGGCGAAGTAGAGTTCCGAGTACGCCAGGTCGCTGGCGGCGATGATGCCGCGGCTGTTGCACCATTCGAGGACGCGCTCATAGAAGGCCGTGTCGGCGGAGGCGGCGGTCGGGTTGCTCGGGTAGTTCACCCAGAGGATGCGGGCGCCGACGGTGTCGCGCTCGGCCTTCTCGGAGAGGACGGGCTTCCACCCGGTCTCGCGCGTGACGGGAAGTTTGCGGACCTCGCACCCGGCGAGCACCGAGCCGATCTCGTAGACCGGGTAGGCCGGGTCGGGAACGAGCACCGCGTCGCCGGGGTTGGTCACGGCCCAGGGAAGGTGGGCGATGCCGTCCTTGGAGCCCAGCAGGGCGACGATGTGGCGCATCGGATCGACCGTGACGCCGAAGCGCTCGAGCATGAAGCGGGCCGCGGCCTCGCGGAAGACCTTCAGCCCCCCGCCGACTGCGGGGTACTGCTGGTTAACCAGATCGCGCATGGCCTTGTTCATCGCCTCGACGATGAACTCGGGCGTGGGCTTGTCGGGGTCGCCGACGCCGAGGTTGATGACGTCCGCGCCTGCGGCGATCCGCTCGCGCTTTTTGCGGTCGATCTCGTCGAAGAGAAAGGGCGGGAGGGCCTGCAAACGTTGAGAGCGGATCGTCCTTGACATGGTCGGTGATGGTAGAAGGGCTCTTACGCGCCGGGGGCCGGCGCCGCCAGCGGAGCGCCGCACTCGGGGCACACCGCCGGGACGGGGACCGGCACCGGGTAGGCGCACGAAGCGCACAGCCCTCGCGCCCGGCGCCGCCGCCGGCGCACGGCCGGGAGGCCGACCAGCGCCGTCCAGGCGACCGCGGCGAAAACAAGCGTGTTCGCGGCGAAGCCGGGCCAGAGCGGGATCGCCGGGAAGCGGCGGTCGGGCTGGACCTGGAGCGTCTGGAAGAGGAAGTTGTCGAGGTTGATCAGGCCGTCGGACGGCCATGATCCGACGGGGCGGATGGAGTCGGGGAGGTCCATGTCGGCGGGCGTGCGGACGGTGGTCCACGCCATGGCGGGGAACGGGAAGCCGGCCTCGACGCGCCGGCGCGTCACGAAGACATCCTCCTGCCGGTGGAAGGTGTCCAGGTCCTTCGCGACGCGGATCGCGGCGGCTTGGCGGAACGTGAGGAGGGTGGGCTCCCCTTTGAGAAACATCAGACTCCAGGATTCCTCGCACACGACCAGCCCCATGCGCCGACCACGGACGCAGACGATGGGGTCGCCCCACTCAGGCGGGCCGCCGGTGATGCTGCCGCCGAGCGTGCGCGCGGGTTGGGCGGGCGGCTCCGGGAGCCAACCGGCGCAGAGCCACGAGACCGCGACGGTGGCCACGGGGGAGGCGGCGAGGATCAGGAGCGTTCGGCGGCGGACGCTGCGGCGCGGCACGCCGGGTGATACCGGCGGCGGTTGGGCGGGTGGCCGCCCAGCGCCAAGGCCACTCATCAAGGTCAACCCTTGGCGCGGATGCGGGTGACGAGGGTCTTGGAGCGCACCTCGATGCCCTTGATCTCGCTGTCGAGGGCGTCGCGGTTGGGGGCGTAGGACATCGCGGTGCGCATGTCCACCCATCCTTTGCGGACCAGGTCGGCGAGCGACTGGGTGAACGAGTGCATCCCCTCGCTACGCGAACTGTTGATGATCGCGGGCAGGTCGGCGTCTTCGCCGAGGCGGATGCGCTCGGCGACGACCGGCGAGTTCAGGAGCACCTCGGTGGCGGGGACGGTGCCCGTTCCGCCGTGTTCGGCGGCGAAGTTCTCCACGGCGGGCAGGAGGCGCTGGGCACAGATGCCGCGCATCGTATTGGCCAGCGCGGAGCGGATGAAGGCGTGCTCCTCCTGCGAGAAGAACTCGAGGATGCGGTTGAAGGCCTGCATCGTGTCGGCGGTGTGGAGGGAGCCGAAGACCAGGTGGCCGGTCTCGGCGGCCTGGATCGCGGCCAGCACGGTGTCGTGGTCGCGCATCTCGCCGATGAAGATGATGTCCGGGTCCTGGCGGACGACGTAGCGGAGGGCGGCCTTGTAGTCCGGGACGTCGATGCCGATCTCCCGCTGGCTGATGATGCTCTTGCGGGGCTGGAAGCGGTACTCGACGGGGTCCTCGATGGTGATGATGTTCTCGGAGCGCGTGGCGTTGATGTGCTCGATCATCGCGGCGAGCGTGGTGCTCTTGCCGGAGCCCGTGACGCCGACGACCAGGATCATGCCCTCGTTGGTCTTCTCGATCAGTTCGCCGTAGATGGGCGGCAGGTGCAGAGCCTCGTAGGTGGGGATGTCGGCCTTGACGCGCCGGATCGCGGCGGCGACGTGGCCGCCGGCGCGGTACATGTTCACGCGGAAGCGGTCGCTTTCTTCGTTGTACGTCGCGAAGTCGAGGTCGCCCGCGGACTCGAAGCGGGGACGCAGGCGCTCGGGGATGATGGGGTCCAGGAGGTGATCGGCCTCGTCCGCAGTGAGCGGGTCGGTACCGATGTGGCGGAGCGTGCCGTTGATGCGATACGTCGGGGGGATGCCGACCTTGATGTGCAGGTCGGAAGCGTTGTGCCGCCGCATCCCGGCCAGAAGCCGCTGGATCGTGAGGCCGCCGCTGAGCATGTTGTCACTCCCCTGGGCTGGCGCAGCGAGCGCCCCGAAGGCCAGCCTACAGGCGCGTACCCGCTCGGCGGAAGAGGGTTGCGAAAAGAACGTACTGCGAACAGTCCACAAAACAGGGGAGCGCGGGCTCGCTCAGTAGACCATCGCCACGGCCACATCGTTGACGTTCGTGCCGGTCGGCCCGGTGTAGATGTTGGCGCCCAGGGCCTCGAAGAAGAGGTGGGATTCGTGGCGTGCCAGGTGCTCCGCCGCGTCGAGGCCGGCGCTGGTGGCGTCGGGAACTGTTGCGCCGGTGACCAGGGCGCCCGCGGCGGGGGCCGCGCCGGTTGGGTGAACGCCGTCCACGCCGTCGGTGGCGAATGTGAGCACGGCGACGCCGGGGAGGTGAGCCACGTGCATCGCGGCGGCGAGAGCGAGTTCGCGGTTGCGGCCACCGGCGCCCTGACCGGGTTGGCGGATGGTGACGGTGGTCTCGCCCCCGAGGACGATCGCGCGGGGCGGGGCGCCGCCGCGGGTCGTGCGCTGGAGGGCGAGATCGCACGCAGCCTCACCCAGCCAGCGGCCGACGTCGCGGGCCTCGCCGGTAACGTTGTGGCGGGCCTGGGCGATGGTGAAACCCAGGTCGATGAGCACGCGGCAGGCGGCGTCAACCGCGGCGCGGTTGGAGGCGACGATCCGCGTCGTGCTGCTCTCGAAGATGGGGTCGCCGGGCTTGGGGGTTTCCAGCGGTGATGTCGGGCCGGCTCGCACGGCGGCTTCGAGGTGTGCGGTGGCGGCCGGCGAGATGTGCCGGCAGCCGTAGCGGTCGAGGACCGCGAGGGCGTCGGCGCACGTCGTCGGGTCGGGCGAGGCCGGACCCGAGCCGATGACGGAAGGGTCGTCGCCGACCACATCCGAGAGGAGGAAGGCGTCGATCGGGATCGGGGCCAGGAGGCGTGCGAGGCGGCCGCCCTTGAGTTGCTCAAGGTGCTTGCGGACGGTGTTGAGGTCGTTGATCGGCGCGCCGGCACGCATGAGGGCTCGCGTGAGTTCGGCAAGTTCGTGGAGCGGGACGCTCTCAACGGGCATCGTCAGCAGGGCCGAAGCGCCGCCGGAGAGGAGCAGCACGAGGCGAGCGCCGGCGGGGGCGCGGGATCGGATCGACGCGATGTGCGCAAGCAAGGCGCCGACGGCGGCGGTGTTGCGGTCTGTGGCGATCGGGTGGTCGGCCTCGCGCACCTGCTCGCGAGGGATCGGGGCCGTGCTCGCGGGCGTCCCCGTGGGCGTGATGGCGAACGCACCCGACGCCGCCGCGGGGTAGACGGTCAGGAAGCCCTCGAGCATGGGGAGCGCCGCCTTGCCGACGGCGATCGGACCGAGGATCGGGCCGCGCACGCGCTCGGCCCGGGGCGACCGGGCGATGGCCGCGGCAGGGTCCGCCGCGTGCAGGACGGCGTCGATCACGGCGCGGGCATGACGACGGTGATCCTCAAAGCGGGGTCGGGTCGAGTGCGGAGGTGAGGGTGTCACCGGGTTTCCTAAGGAGCACGGGGCACGGGCCGACCGTCAGAAGATCAGCAGCCCCAGCGCGATCCACGCCCCCGCGACGAGCATCGCCAGGGCCGTGTAGCCCACGATGTCGCGGGCCTTGACGCCCGTGATCGCCAGCAGCGGGAGGGCCCAGAAGGGCTGGAGCATGTTGGTGAGTTGGTCGCCGTAAGCGACGGCCATGACGAGTTTGCCCGGCTCGACGCCGAGCATCTGGGCGCTCTCCAGCGCGATCGGCCCCTGCACCCCCCACTGCCCACCGCCGGAGGGGACGAACATGTTGAGGACCGCTGCGGAACAGAACGTCAGCAGCGGCAGGGTCGTTGGCGAGGAGATCTCTGCCGTCTTTGTGGCGACGATGCCGACGAGGCCGGAAACGACCATCATGCCCATGATCCCGCCATAGAGCGGGAACTGGAGGATGATGCCGGCGCAGCCGCGGGCCGCTTCCTCCGCGGCGGCGGCGTACGAGCGGATCGAGCCATGCAGGAGGAGGCCAAGCGCAAGCATCAGCATGTTGACCTCGTTGAGACCGATGCTGAAGAAGCCGGCCTTGCCGACGTAGACGATGAAGCCGGCGAGCAGGGCGAAGGCCAGCAGCCAGGCGATCGGGGGCGTGGTTTCGAGGAGGTCGGGGATCGTGGGGCGCTCGCCGGATGCGGCGGGCGCGTCCGCGGAAGCGGCGCCCGGCTCGGCGGGAGGGGGCGGGATCATCTGATCGGCGCGGCGCGGCGACATCAGCCAGAACACCAGCGGCGTGATGGTGAGGATGCCGCCGGTGATGAAGAAGTTGAAGGGCGCGCCGAGCGTCTCCTGGAGGCCGATCAGTGGCGTCTCGGCGGATGGCGCGGGCTGACCGGCGAGGCGCTCGATGAGCGGCATGGGGAGCGTCTTGGCGGCGGCGCCCACGGTCGTGACCGAGAGCGGGGCCGAGCCGGAGAGACCGCCGTGCCAGATCATCAGGCCCGTGTAGCCGGCGGCGACGATGAGCGGGTAGTGCGTGGGGATGCCGCGGCGGGCGAGAGAGTGACCCGCGGCGCGGGCCAGCAGGGCGCCGACGATCAGGCCGAAGCCCCAGTTGATGATGGCGGCGCCGCACGCGGCGACGGCGACCAGCGCCGCGGCCTGGGCCGTCGAGCGAGGCACGCCCGCGAGCAGGTCGATGAGCCGTCGAACGGGCGGCGTCGTCGCCAACACGTGGCCGGTGACGAGGATGAGGCACATCTGCATGGAGAAGGCGAGGAAGGTCCACAGGCCCTTGTCGCCGCGCCAGACGTTGATGAGAACGGCGATCCGGGACTCCTCAGGGTTCTTGCCGGGGAAGTCGCCGATCGCCAGCGCCAGGATCGCGGTCAGAAGCGTGAGCAGGATCGCGAGGACGAACGGATCGGGGGCCGTGCGGCGGAAGACGGCGGAGATGCGAAGGCCAAGGGCGGAGATCATGACGGGGGCACCGGGTTGAAGGACGGGGAAACGAGGCGAAATGGAAAGAGCGGCCGCCACTAGCGCGGCCGGAGGTTGCGCTCCAGGCGGGACACCGCCTCTTCCAGCGTCGCACGCTTCTTGCAGAAGGCGAAGCGGACGAGATGGCTGCCGCGAGAAGGCTCGGAGTAGAACGCGCTGGGGGGGATCGCCGCGACGCCGACGTTCGTGGTCAGGTGGCGGCAGAACGTCACATCGTCGCCGTAGCCAAAGGGCGTGTGATCGGCGGTGATGAAGTACGCCCCAGCGGGGACGGTGATCTTGAAGCCCAGCGAGCGCAGGGCCGCGGCGAGGAAATCGCGGGCGGCGTGGAGTTCCTGCACAAGTTCGCGCGTCGCGGCGTCGCCGGGCCCGCCGGGGGTCAGCGCCTCGGCGGCGGCGATCTGGAAGGGTGTGCTGGTGGCGAAGGTGAGGAACTGGTGAGCGGCGCGGACACCGGCGGTGAGGTGCGGCGGGGCGATGGTCCAGCCGATCTTCCAGCCCGTGAGGCTGAAGGTCTTGCCGAGGCTGGAGCAGGTGACGGTGCGCTCGGCCATGCCGGGGAGCGTGGCGAGGCGGATGTGCGGGAGCGCGGGCTCGTAGGTCAGCCGCTCGTAGACCTCATCGGTGATCGCGATGACGTCGTGGTGCGAGCAGAGGTCGGCGATGAGTTGGAGTTCGGGCGCGGTGAAGACCTTGCCGGTGGGGTTGTGCGGCGTGTTGATGAGGATGGCGCGGGTCTTGGGGGTGAACGCGAGGCGAAGTTCGTCGGGGTCGAAGGTGAACTGCGACGGCGCGCCGGCGGGCCCGGTGTGCTCGGCGCCGGGCGGGCGGAGCGTCACGAACCTCGGGGCCGCGCCCGCCATGGCGACGCACGCGCGGTAGGAGTCGTAGAACGGCTCGAAGAGGATCACCTCGTCGCCCGGGTTGACCAGGCCGATCAGCGCCGCCGCGAGAGCCTCGGTGCAGCCGCTGGTGACGGTCACGTGGGCATCGGGGTCGATCTCGACCCCGGTGTCGCGCTTCCACGAGGCGGCGATGGCGCGGTTGAGCGCGGGGATGCCGAACATCCGGGCGTACTGGTTGTGACCCTCGTCGATCGCCCGCCTGGCCGCGGCCTTGATGAACTCCGGGCCGTCGAAGTCGGGGAAGCCCTGGGCGAGATTGACCGCGCCGTGCTGGATGGCCAGCCGGGTCATCTCGGTGAAGATGGTGGTGCCGAAGGGCGCGAGGCGCGCGGCGATCCGGGGGGCAGGCGGAGCGGTGGTTGAAGGAGGCATGCCGCGGAACAGGTTAGCGTTTCGCGGCCCGCTCCTCAGGCTCCAGTTCGCAGCGTGTGACCTGCTTGCCCGTGATCGCCGCGAGGTGGCCCAGCACGGCGTCGTACATCGGACGGGAGGCGGCGTCGGCGAGGGTTTCGCTGGCCCAGCGCTGGCCGTCGGCGAAATGGACGACGTAGCGGGGCTTGGGGGTCAGCCGCGTGCCGTTGCCGACGCCGGCGCGGACCCGCTCTACGAACAGAATGCGATCAACAGCCCCAAGATCCGGGCGGCCGAGCGAGATCGACTCGGAGTAGGCGTCCAAGCAGGCCCACGAGAGATCCGGGGCAACGATCAGCAGTTCCTCGCCCGCGCCGATCAGCCACCGGACCGCGTTGGCCCACGTGGTGTCGAAGACGCCGTACTCGCTCCAGCCCACGATCACGCGGGCATCCCCCTTGGGGCCCTTGCGCAGGAGCCAGTCCTTGAGCGCCTGGGTGTCGGTCGGATCGGGGGCGGTGTGGACGCCGCCGGGGAAGAAGTGCGGCGCCGGGGTGCCGAGCGGGAAGAGCAGGTCGCCGAGCACCCAGACGGGCTGGGCCGCGGCGGACTCGGCGGCGGGGACGTTCAGCAGAGCAGTACAGGCTTCGCGGCCGAGAACATCGACCACCCGAGCCCGGAGGTCGGGCCAAGTGCCCAGCGGCCGCAGGCTTTGCGGGTCGAGGAACATCAACGGAAGTTTACCCAAGAGCGGCGGCGGGAACACAGCCCCCCGTTTCGGCGGCTGGGCATTGCAAATCACACGGCGCATGGCCGCTCTGCGGACACCTGGAGCCGCCGCGGACCGGTCCGCGGGGAGGCGCCGGCGGCTTCCGCCGCGGTGCTCAGGCGTAGACCTCGAGGAACACACGCCGGGTCGGACGCACCTGCTTGTGGATCATGCTGCGCGTCCAACTCTTGATGTCCGCCATCGCGGCGGGATCAACGTGCAGGTACTGCTCGCGGATGCTCTCGGGGAACTGCGAGGCGAGTTGCTGGAAGATCCCCATTTCCATGCCGGCGACGCCGCAGATGTAGATCAGCGTGCGAGGCGAGGCGAGCAGCGGGGCGAGTTGCTCCTCGTGCGTGCGCAGGCGGTCCTGCACGTACATCGGGTCGTGGCCGTCGGCCTGGCGCTCGCGGCTGATGGCGGTGATGTACTGGAAGTTGGGGTGCTCGGCCTGCATCCGCAGGAAGAAGTCGTGGTAGAGCAGGTCAGTCGCGTACGGCGAGCCCATGATCAGCGCGACGCGGCTGCCGCAGCCGGATTCGAGCAGGTCGATGAGCATGCCGCGGAACGGGGCGATGCCCGTGCCGGTGGCGAAGAAGATGTAGTCGTGCTCGGCGGGGTTCGCCGGGAGGAGGAACCGCTTGCCGTTGGGGCCGCTGATCGGGATCTCGTCGCCGACCTGGGCGTCGCACAGGAAGTTGGACGCAACGCCGAGGAAGAGTTTGTGCGTCTCCCAGTGCTCGTCGATCGTGCGCTTGACGGTCGTCGAGATGATCGTCCCCGGCGGACCGCCCTCCTCGCCGCGGGTGGGCGAGGCGACCGAGTACAGCCGCACCTTGTGCGGCTTGCCGTTGGCATCGACGCCGGGCGGGATCACGCCGAAGGACTGCCCCGGGCGTAACTTGCCGGCCAGCGGTGTGCCGCTGACGTCGATGTCCACGTGGCGAACGAACCCAGCGGCCTTCTTCGAGGTGCACAGTTCAGTGCGGACAACGCGGCCGAGGACCGGCTCGGTGGGCCGCACGGTGTGCATCTCGACCTCGGGGAGGGCGATGCGGTCGGCGTGATGGGAGGCCGGGGGCGAGGTCATGGTCATCCGGGAAGCGTTGGGAGGGCGGAGGGGATCGTCAAGCCCGTGCGGCGTCGATCGGGCCGGGCCGGCCACAATGTGACGCCGCCCCTGCACGGCGGGGCCGGCAGGGGCGGCGGTGGGCGGGCAATCGCGGATGATGAGGTCGTCAGCGCTTGCGGCAGGGGTGGTCGATCGGGAGGCTGCCGCGGAACTCGGCCACGGTGCGGCCGACGCCAGCGACCTTATCGACGTGGTTGCGGAGGATCGCCGGGAGGGCGTCCAGGGCGCCCGAGGCGGCGCACCGGCTGGGATCCTCGGCGCTGGAGATGATCTCGCTGGCGACCATGCGGGAGAGGACGTCGTTTCGAAGGGCGGCCTCGCTGTAGGCCATCTGCGCGAACATCGGGTTGATCGAGGTCGTGTCGATCGGGCCCGGGGGGTTCGCCAGCGGCCTGGCCCGGCTGGGCAGGCCGCCGCGCTCGGAGGCCAGGGCGTCGATCAGCGACGCGTCCGCGAGGTCGATGCGCCGCAGGCGCGGGTCCGCCGCCGAGTTGGAGGCGGTGGGGTCGTACTGGATGAGGACGGACTTCTGCACGCCCCCGACCAGAGCGGTGGCGCTCATCACAACGACCCCGTCCACGTACGCAAGGCCGGTGACGTTGTCGATCGACGAGGGATCGACGCCAGGGGCGACGAAGGTGCCGGCGCCGGGGGTGAACTCCGCGTCGGTGCCGCCGAAGGCGTTGATCATGTAGTTGGTGCGAGGATCGACCTCGAGCACGGCGAACTGGTTGGAGCCGTCGGCGAGAGCGAGCCGGCCACCGAGGAAGAGCGAGCCTCGCTCGGTGGAGCCGCCGACGCCGCCGATCTCGAAGCCCGGGAGCGTCATCGCCCGCTTGAGCGTGTCGGCCTGCGGGAAGAGTTCGTAGACGTGGTCGATCGTCTCATCGCCGACCTCGAAGCCCGCCCCGAAGAGCCGGGCGCCGATCGAGCCCAGACCGGTCAGGACCGTTCGCGAGCCCTCGGATCCGAACGTCGTCTCCTCGACGAACGTGGCGGCTGGATTGTCGAGGTCGAGGCTGAACAGAGCCGTCGCGGCGGCCACGGCGCCGGCGCCGTCGGGGATCAGGCCGGAGCGGGAAACGTACATCCGGTCCCCGAAGATCGTGCCCGCCACGATGGCCGCGCCGGTGAACAGCGGGCCGGGGACGAACGAAAGGCCCTCGCGCACGGTGGTCTTGTTGCCGTTGAGGTCCACCTGCTCGACCTTGCCGTCTGGGGGCGAGACGCTGAAGAAGCGGGAGAGCGCCGCCGGTGGCTGCTGGGTGATGGGGTTGGCGATGACGTGGAAGCCGCTGAGCGAGAAGCCCAGTTCCTGGGCAACCGGCACGCTGTTGCCGGGGGCCCGCTCGGCGGCCGACCGTTCGTCGGCGCTGATGGGCGTCTTGCTGGTCTCGACGTACGCCAGTTGGGCCTCCGTCGCGGCAGGATCGGGGTTCGTCGCGGTCCCCTGCTGCTGGCCGGTGAGCGTCGCGGTCGCGCCGGCCGCGTTTGTCACCCGGATCGCGCCGGTGTTCTTCTCCGCACCGACGAAGAACGTCGGGAAGCCGGGCATCACCTCGATGATGAACGTCGTGCCCTTGACCGCCAGCACCATGTCCGGCGCGGTCACCTGCACGTCATTGGGGATGCGGCTGGAGTCCACGTCGATCTGGAGCCGACCCATCTCCATCACGTCGATGCGCGTCCGCTCCACCCCCGCGTCATTGAGCGCCTGACGAACGGTCATCGATCCACGGTCGATCGTGATCGTCTGCGTGCTGCCGATCGTCAGAACCATGCCGGAGCGCAGCGGCGACACGCGGACCTTCGCGCCCTCGGTCAGAACCATTCCCACTCGGGCCGGCTCCCACCCCGCGTGAGGGTTGTCAACCTGGGCCTTCTCCGGCCGGAGGATGCTCACGGTCCCCTCGACGTGCGTGACGATGATGGGCGTCTTGGTGGCGGCCGCCGCGAGCACGGGCTGGGCCGCGGGCGCCGGTTGAGTCGCCGGCGCGGGCTGATTCCGCACTGCGTCCTTCTTCGACCCGGCCACCGCGGGCGCCGAAAGAGCCAAACCCGCCGCCATTGCCAACGCGACGGCTCGTCCATGCGAACGTTGGGATGTCGCCATTGAATCGTCCCTGTGGCAACGCGGGGCCGGAGAAGGGTGGGGCTCCCCGCGATGGGCTACTTCTCGGACAGGCTTATCGTACCATCAAAACCAGCCGGTGCACCCCCGACACCCCCGTCGGCTCCCCCCTCTTTGGCACGCCGGCGCCACTCCTGCATGGCCTGCCGGTAGAGCCCCGCCAGCCCAACGTCCCCAAACTCCCGCTCCAGCCGGTCAAAGGCGGCCTCCGCCTCGCGGAAATCCGCCCGCTGGTACGCCTCCACAGCACGCCGGGTCAGGTCCACCCACTCGGCGGTGCGCGGGCCGTGGGGCTCCAGGTCCCCCACCAACTCGTAGATCATCTCCGCGGCGTGCTTGCCCTTGACCGCGATGCGGCCGATCGGACGCACCAGCAGCGACGGGCCGGCCAGGTCCCGCAGGCGCTGCGAGATCAGGATGCGGGTGCCCAGATACCGGTTCGCCGACTCCAGCCGCGCCGCGAGGTTCGCCGCGTCGCCGATGACGGTGTACGACGAGTTCCGCGGCGGGTTGCCGAAGTCGCCGACCATGAGGTCGCCGGACGCCAGACCGGCACGCATCTCCAGCCGGCCCGCGTCGCCGAAGGCCCCGAGGTCGTTCATCTCGTCCAGCGTGCGGACCATCCGCAGCACGGCCTCGCACGCGGCGGAGGCGTGCCTGGGGTCGGCGATGGGCGCGCCCCAGAAGGCCATGATGCCGTCGCCGAGGTACTTGTCGAGCGTCGCGCCGGAGGATTGGAGAATGTCGGTCATCGCGCCCAGATAGGTCGCGAGCACCTCCGCCGTGCGGATCGACCCAAGCCGCTCGGCGATGGTCGTGAACCCCGCCAGGTCCGTGAAGAGCACCGTGAGTTCCCGCTTCTGCGGCACCATCGAGTCCAGCGACGGGTTGCTCACCAGGATGTCCACGACCGCGGGGGAGACGTACGAGCGGAACCGCTCCTCCGTGCGCCGGCGGGCCCGCTGCTCCACCAGCAGCCGGTGGAGCATCACCGCGAGCCATCCCCCACCCGCCGCCAGCGACGGCCCCGTGAACGCGACGATCGACCGCAGGCCGTCCCAGAAGACCACCCCGGCGACGAGAAACCACAGAACAACCAGCAGGACCACGAAAAGCGGCCCTGTGATCACCGTGCCCCGGACGCCCACAAATGTGCCCAGCAGGCCCAGGGCCGCGACCGCCGCAAGGTCCACCCACGGCGGGACGCTCGTCCGCTGCAACCCCGTGAGCAGCGAGTTGGCGATCGCCGCGTGCACGCACACGCCCGGCGTGCGAGGGTCGATCGACGTGCTGACGACGTCGGCCAGCGCCGCCGTGTAGGTGAACCCGACAAAGCAGATGCGACCGCCCAGCAAGGCCGCCGCACGGGCCCGACGCTCGCGGATCTGCTCCACGCCGTCGCGGATCTCGCCGAGCACCAACGGGAACTTGGTCGCAATCTCTCGGAGCGTGTCGACGACCGCCCGCTCCTCGTCGGTGGCTGGTTCGGCTTCCTCCACCATCGCCAGCAGGCCTGCGGCTTCCTCCGCGATGCTGCGCCACGCCGGCTCGGCCGCGGCGAACCGCTCGGGCCACTGCGGATCCCACGCCGGGATCGCGCGGACAGCGGCGGCCACCGCGTCGTATCCCTCGGGGGGCATGATCAGCCCCGCAGCCGCGGCACGCCGCACGGCCTCGTCCAACTGGCCGACGTTGCGTGCCAGCCGCTCGCCGATCAGCACCGGGTTGAGCACCGCGAGGATCGAGACCGTCGAGGCGCGCCGGCCCGACTCATCCACGATCGCGTCGGCCGGCGCCGGCGGGAACTGGCGTAGCCAGCCGGTCTCACCGCGCGGCCAGGCGAGGTACATCACACCGTCCACGTGCCGCCCGCCGGCGCGGTCGCGCCGCAGCGTGGCGAGAATCTCGCCGCCCGGGAAGCGCATAACCGCATCGCGCGGGCCGATCACAAGTTCGCCGGCCCCGACGCCTCGGTGCAAAGCCACGGCCGCGACCCCGAGCACCGGCCACAACCGCCCTCGCGCCTCAACCACCAGCGGGACGCGGCGCAGGCGACCGTCCCCGTCCAGCGAGTCGAGCGTCACGTTCGCGAGCCTCGCCGCGGCTTCGGCGAACAGCGGCACGGGCGGCTCCGGCGCTGTGGAGCGGGGCCACAGGAACAGATCCGGCGGCGCCGGCGCCGACGACCCGGCCTCGTGCAGGGCGAACGCCTGCGCCGCCCGCAGCGCGGCAAGCAGGGCAGCACGCCGCTGGGCTCGGCCAACGACCGGCGCATCGGGCGTCAGGATCTGCTCGAGGGCGTCCACCGCCTCCGCCGCCGGCAGCGCCCGCAGGTGCGGATGTTCGCGAAGCGCGGCGTCCACAGCCAGTGCCGAGATGGCTCCGTCCGCGCCCTCGCGCGGGACCCCGAGACTGAAGTTCGTTGCGAGCACCACGCGTCCGTGGCCGGACATCGCCGCCGCGAGCAGATCGTCGTCGCGCACCGCGGTGAACCCACCGCCTTCCGGGCCGGGTCTGATCCGCTCGTCCTGCGGCTCGCTGAGCAGGAGGTCAAGCGCGATGACGCTCGCGCCGGCCAGCCGAAGTTCCTCCAGCGCCTGCGCCAGCCGCTCGCGGTGCCACGGCCAGCGCCCAACCGCGTCGATCGCCTGGTCGTCGATGGCGACGATCGCGATCTCGTCCGAGGGCGGGGGCGAGCCGCGGCCAAAGAGCGTTGCGCGCGTGTCGAGCGACGCCAGTTCCGTGCGGCTCTGATTCAGCCATCCGGTCGCCTGAAGAGCCAGGACGATGAGCGTGGCGCCGATGCCCAGGAGCCACTGCCGCCGGCGGACGGCGGCGGCCCGGGCGGCGGCGTTCGAGATGGGCGTCGCGTCGTCCATGGCGTCCCCCCTGTTATTCGGCCGCTCACCCCATCCGGGTTGGGCCGGCGGGCGGAGGATTCGGCCGGGCCTCGGGCTCGTTGCGGCGGCGGCTGAGGGTGATGTAATCCTGGGCCTTGGAGATCACGGCGAGGAAGTCCAGGCCAGAGATCGTCTGGTTCTCCGTGCTCGGGGGCATGATCCCAAGGTAGATCAACTCCCGCAGGGCGTAGCGCGGCACCGGACCGAAAACGCGCATGATCACGCCCCCCTTGATGCCGCAGACCTGCACGATCGCACGGGCGAGCATCCCCCGCTGCACGGCGGCCTCAGCGGGCTCGTCCCACGACTCCGGCACCCAGCCGGAGGCCTTGGCGTGCGCGACGCGCTCCTCGTAGCCGCGCGGAATGTGTCCGGAGTTCTCCAGCAGCACCAGCGCGTGGAGCGCCTCGTCGTTGGAAACGGCGACGCGACCCGGAAGGGTGTACCAGAACTCCATCTCGGCCAGGCTGTCGGTCGGGGCGTAGTCCGTGCGGGCGCGCTGCGTGACCATCGTGCGGGCGCACCCCGGCAGCACCAGGGCCGCGGCGAGTGCCGCGAGGGCGATCACGCGGGCGTGGGCGGAACGTGGTCGCATGGAGCCTCCGTCTTGCTCAGAACGACAGCGTCGCGGACAGGAGCACGAAGTGCCGCGTGTGCGGGTTCTGGACAATCGCATCACTCGGAAAGAACACGCCGTAGCGCACCCCCAGAGCGAAATCGCTCGTGACGCGGTAGTTGGCGTACAGGTCCAGTTCCGTGCCGAGGAAGTTCTTGTCCAGCGTGTCCTCGTCGATGGGGGCGTCCTGGTTGAACTTGCCGAACACCAGCACGTCGGCGCCCACCTGCATCCGCTCGAAGCCGTTGACGGTCCGCAGCGGGAACGTGCTGGCGCCCACGCGCAGGCTCATGAGGTTGTTCAGCGACGTCGCGAACGCCAGGCCGGTGTTCGCGAACCCCAGCGAGTTGAACGAGTGGTCCTTCGTCCCGGCGAGGTTCCCGGCCACGGTCTCCGAGGGAAGGATGCGGTCGCCGTCGCCCGAGGCGAGGAGCGTCTCGACCTGCAGGCGGGTCAGGCCGCGGTCGTGGAACTGGTATGTCAGTTGCGCCCTGGCCGCGAAGGCGGAGATGTCCTCCGCGAACTGCACCGGGTCACGGAGCGGGTCCGACTGGCTCTTCCCCGTCTCGTAGACGAACTCCCCAAGGTATAACAGGTTTGGGCCCAGGCTGCCGTCGACCCCGACGCCCAGGTACACAGCGTCGTACTGGAAGTCCACAGGGCTGAGGATGCCGAAGCGAGCGACGCCGTCGTCGCTGTTGTAGTCCGCCATGTACAGGCCGTAGGCGTAGAAACTCTGGTTCGTCGGGCTCGTGGCCCGGAACAACCCGCCGTAGAACCCGCGGAGCGTGCGCCGGTTGAACTCCGAGCGCGACGAGTCGAAGTCAATGATGCTCTCGTCCGGAGGTGTCACGCCGGCGAGCCCCTCGGCCACGAAGCGCCACCCCGTCCCCCAGACGAAGCCGGGCCTCGCAGCGATCAGTTGTTCCGACAGCGCCAGGCCGGCGCCCCAGTCCACGAACTGCCGGCCGATGCGGAGGTCGAACCCGACCGGGCCGTCGGAGCCCGTCAGGTCCAGTTCGTACCAGTAGCGGTCCACGAACGGCTCGGCCCACGAATCGCCCCGCCCGTCGAACGAATCGCCGGGGCTGAAGTCGCGGTAGCGGAAACTGGAGCGGAAAAAGAAGTTGTGTACCTCGTCGATGGAGGCGCGGGCGTACAGGGTCGTGTCGTACTGGTTCAGCCGACGCGAGTCGCCGTTGGCGTCGTCCAGGTTGAGGAACGTGTACGTGAAGTACCCGCCGACATCGAGCAGCGCCCGTTCCGAGAGGTTCAGGCTCGAGTCCAGACGCAGGCGGTCCATCCGCTCGCTCTGGCGGAACGCCCGCTCGAGCCGGCGCTCCTGCTCCTGCGCCGGCGCTGCCGCGGCAAGCCCGACCGCCGCCAGCAGCGCGACCACCCCCGTGCGTGTCCGGAAGGAAGGCTGTCGTGGCCCATCTCGCATGTGCGGCGATCTCCATCGGGCCCGTCCGACCGGCGGCTCGCGCGGCGCGGGCTGGCAAGTCTTGCGCCCGGCTGGGCGGTGGGCGGCGCCCAGCCGGGGAACAGAGCCGATTGTTGCGGCAACGTTGTACCCGAACACCGTCCCGCACGCACGCCCCCGCCGCACCCCGTCCGCCCTCGCCGGGCTGCGGGTGAGCCGAAGCCGCATCAGGACGGCGGCCCCGTCAGCGGAGAGCCGAAGGTAGACCACCCGCCGTTCTGGAACAGATCCCAGTGCGTCAGCAGCGCCAACACCGGCGCATCGGCGAAGACGCCCAGCGAGTAGAAGTTCAGCGCATCCTTGAGCGCCGGCGAACCGGGAGCGTGCAGGTCGATGGTTCTGGATTCCCTCGCCTCAAGCGTCACGTCAATCTGCCCCGGCGCCGAGCCATCGGAGTAATAGAAGACCACCCGCACGAGCACCGCGGTGTCCGACGGGTTATGCAGCGCCAGTTCCTCGAAGCCCACGATCCCGGCGGTGTCGCGGTCCAGGAACGCGTCGGCGAACAGCACGGCCGTGCGGCCGGCGGCGTTGACGCCTGCTCCCGTTGCGTCGCCGCGGATGGCGTCGCTGGCGCTGAGCTGGACCGCGATCGGCAGGTCCGACTCGAGGCGAATCGTCACCCGGCCCGCCCGCGCCGACAGGAGCGCATCGGGCGTGATCCTCAGCGGCCGCTGCGCGGGGACATGCACCGTGATCTGCTCGTCGGCGAGGGACTCCAGGCCGTCCTCGGTGTGGAACGACCGGACGATGCGAACGGTCGCGGCCCTCACCGGGTCAGGATTGAACAGGGCCAGCACCCCCGAGGAGTTGTCCCGTGTGTCGAAATACGGCAGCGTCACATCCAGTTCGCCCGTCCCGACGCCGCCCAGGGCCGTAAACCCGCGGCCGAAGAGAGCCTCGTAGCGGCTGTGGGCCATCACGAGCGGCACGCTGGCGGTCGCGACGACGGCGAAGTGCCCGACGGGAAGATCCTCGGCGTTGAAGTTCACGCCGCCGCGGCGCTTGGCGGCCGCGCCCCAGGTGAACTGGTGCACCGTGCCGTCCTCGTAGTACAGCGTGAACGTCACGCTGCCGTCGGTGTCCGTCGGGTTGTAGTACAGCAGGAAGTCGAACACCTCCCCCGGCGAACGAATGACGTCCGGGAAGGTCCACACCGTCGAGGTCACGGAGGTGAACGCCTCGCCCGTCGCGGCGTCGTCACCAGAGCCGCCGGGCGAGAAGTTGTCGTACCGGCTCAGCAGAGCGCCGATCTCGGCGCTGGATTGCACCTCAAGCGCGTACCCGACGTTCAGCCGCGTGAGGGCCTCGTTCCCGCGGCCGCGCTCGGTCACGGTGATCCCGCCGCGCGACCGCGGCGGCAGGATGCCCGCGGCGATCACCTCGTCCCGCTCCCCAACCTCGTAGTGCGCCAGCACGCGGTACATCACCGGGAACGGGTGCGGGTTCACCAGCGGCACGTACTCGTTGACCGTCGTGTCGTTGCGCCACCCCTCGGGGAAGTAGACGCTGGTCCAGACATCCAGCGCCAGCGTCGCCACTTCGCTCACCGCGCCGCCGGGGCCGAACGCCACCGCGAAGAATCGCTGCGGCCCCGCGCCCCATGCCGCGTTCGCCTGTCCCGTCCACGCGAACTGGGGTCCCTCCTCGTCGGTGAACAGGACCTCGTCCCCTTCCTCCAGCCCGCCGCTGCCATTGCTGTCGCGGTAGAAGCGGACGTGCGTCACCGGCCCGCCCTCGCCGATCACCGCCACAAGCGAGAGCGGGCTGCCGATCATCGGCTGCACGTCCGTCGGCAGCAGCGCGTCGATGACCGGCGGCTGCGTCACGATGAACGTCGTCGAGATCGGGTCGCTGAAGATCCCCAGGTCGTTCACCGAGACCGCAAACAGCCGCGTCGTCGTCCCCCCCCACTCCGCCGGCACGACGATCTCGGCGCGGTGCAGCCCCGGCGCCAGCGCGGGCGCCACCAGATCCCCCGTCTGCTCCTCCGGGTCCAGCACGCCGTCGTCGTCGGCGTCGCGGAAGAGACGGACCGTCTGGATCGTGCCCAGCGGATCGCTGTCGGTGACGCCGATGATCGTCACCGTCAGCACCGCCCCCACGGCCACGGGCGAGGGGGACACCGAGATGTCCACCACCACCGGCGGCAAGCCGATCACGACCTGCGTCGTGACGACAGGGCTCTCCAGTTCGTCGTCGTCCACCGCCACCGCGAAGAACCGCTGCACGCCGCGCCCCCACGCCGGCGATGCAACGCCCGTCCACGACGCCGGCCCATCTGAGAGCAACTGGTCGCCCGCGTCCAGCACGCCGCTGCCGTTGCTGTCGCGATAGATCTGCACGGCGACGACCTCGCCGTCGTCGTCCCGCACGTTCACCGCCTCCAGCGTGAACTCCGTGCCGGTCCGCACGATCGCCGGCGCCGCCAGCGCATCGATCAGCGGCACGCCCAGCACCATCAGTTGGAGTGATTCGACCACCCCGTCGGAGCCCAGGTCATCCACCGGCACCGCCAGGAGCGTCACCAGCCCCGCCCTCCACCCCCCTTCCAGCGGGTCCACCGTCAGCATCACGTCGAAGACGCCCTCGACGCTGTCGGTCACCTCCGCCAGCAGCGCATCGCCCTCGCTCACCACCCCGTTGCCGTCGTCGTCGCGGTAGAAGCGGACCGCGGTGACGAACCCGTCCGGATCGTCCGTTCCCGCGGCCGTAAGGAACAGCGGGTCGAAGTACCGCACAGTCTCAAGCGACGCCGAGAACTCCTCCATCGTCGCGAAGTCGTTGATGAGCACGCGGACGGACCTGACGATGCTGAGGTGCAAGTCGCCGTCCATCGCCTGCGCCAGGAACGTGTTCTCCGCGGGACCCCACCCGGACGGGACCGCGACCTCGATCGAAAACCCGTCCGCGCCGTCGCTGTCGGTCCCGAGCCAAGTGTCCCCCATGTCCAGGTACCCGTTCCCGTTGACGTCGCGGTAGAACATGACCGACACCGACGGCCCGTCTACATCCGTCGCGGTCGTCGTCAGTGTGATCGTGTCGCCCGTCCCGACCCGCGAGGACGACGCCTCGAGCGCTTCGAGCATCGGAGCGTGGTGCAACTCAGCGCCGACGACGATCGCCTCACCCACCACGCCGATGTTGTCGACCGGCCGCACCAGGAACTGCACGGGGCCGAACAGTCCCGCTTCGAACGGCACCTCCCCGTGATACATGAACCCGTCGCCGCCGAACGTGTCCGTCCCCAGCAGCACGTCCGCCTCGGAGATCGTCCCGTCGGCATCCACGTCGTACCAGAACGACACCGCCGCGACCGTGCCATCCTCGTCCGCGGGATCCAGGGCCATCAGACCGACGGGCGAGCCGAAGATGATCACCGGCGTCAATGTGATCGCCGATCCAATCGTCGGCGGCACGCTCTGCGCCACCGTGACGCTCCGAACCTCGCTGCGCAGCCCCCCGTTGTCCACCGCCTGCGCAAAGTACCGCACCACCGCCGGCCCCCACGCCGGGTCGGCCGTCCCCGACCACGCGTAGCCGTCCGCGCCGCTGGTGTCCTCGAACAGCAGTTGGTCCTGCGCATCGAGTATGCCATTGCCGTTCGCGTCTCGGTAGAAGCGCACGGACTGCACCGAGCCATCCGCGTCCGTGACGCCCGTGGCCGTCAACGTCAGCGCTCCGCCGGGCGAGACCTGCGTCACCGATGCCGTCAGCGAACCAATCACCGGCGGCGCCAGGATGGTCAGTTCGACCATCGCAAGGTTCCCGGGCGCCCCATCGTTATCGAACGCCTGCGCGAAGAACCTCGCCCCACCCGTCCCCCACGCGGCCGGGACCACCCCGCTCCACGTCCACCCGTTGGACACCGTCGTGTCGATCCCGAGTTGCTGGTCGTTGGGGTCCAGATCGCCGCTGCCGTTGGTGTCGCGGTAGAACCGCACCTCGGCGACGATCCCGTCCACGTCGCCCACATCGTCGGCGGTGAGCGTCAGCACCTGCCCGCGCACCGCCGGCGTGGGCGTGGCCGTGAGCACGCCGATCACCGGCGCAACGTTCGGCTGCGGCGTCCGCCCGCGCAGCAGGCGCAGCGAGTCCGCCAGCGAGTTGGCGGCCACCAGATCCGTGAACCCATCGCCGTTGAAGTCCGCCGCCGCCAGCCCCATCGGCCCCGCGCCCGCGCTGAACCGCTCCGGCGCCCCCAGCACGCCGTGGCCATCCCCCGTCAGCACCGAGATGTCATTGCTGAACAGGTTCGCCGTCGCGATGTCCGCCCGCCCGTCGCGATCGAAGTCCCCGGCCACAATTCCGTACGGCTGCTCGCCCACGAAGTACTGGCCGCGCTCGGTCAGCACGCCCCGGTTGGTGTTCAGCAGCACCGACACCGTCCCGGAGAACGAGTTGCTCACGGCGAAGTCGGGGTCCCCGTCCCCGTCAAAGTCCGTCGCCACGATCCCCCGCGGCACGGACCCGACCTCGATCGTCGCCGCCGTCGAGAACGCCCCCCAACTGTTGTTGCGCAGCAGCGTCACGTCCCCGCCGGTGATCCCCACCACCGCGAGATCGAGGTCGCCGTCGAGGTCCACGTCCGCCGCCGCCATCGCCACCGCCCCGGCTCCGACGCTCGTGAACGTCGGCGCCGCGAACGCCCCTCCCCCGAGCCCGCGCAACAGCGCCACGCGCGACGTCGCGAACACCGCCACCGCGATGTCCGGAATTCCATCCCTCGTGAAATCGCCGACAACCACCGCCCTCGGCCCCGACGAAACCTCCAGGTCCGCCCCGCGCACCAGCACCCCGCCTCCCACGTTCACCAGCACAGTGACCGTGCTCCCCAGCGAGTTGGCGACCACAAGGTCCAGATCGCCGTCGCCGTCCACATCCCCCGCGGCCAGCCCCCGCGGCCCGGAACCCACACCCACCTGCACCGGCGTTCCCAGCGTCCCGGCTGCTCCCGTGAGCAGAATCGACACGTCGTTCGTCGACGCATTCGCGACCGCCAGGTCCGGCACGCCGTCGCCGTTGAAGTCCGCCGCGACCACAGCCGTCGGTTGCTCCCCCTGCAGACCGATCGTGGAGCCGGTGAATGCGACCGCGAGGAGCACCCGCGGCTCCAGCGCCTCACAACAGATCATCGGCTCGCCGCCCGAGCGCAACCGGGCGACACGTGCGGGGCGAAGTCCACCGGCGGCATCCCGTCCGGGACGGCCGTGGGCGTGCGCGGTCTGATCGAACATCGCAGGTTCCTCAGCCGACCGCGGCGGTGTGGGCATCCGCCGCGGCCCCGGCGGCAGCCCCGAATATATCGGTTGCACCCACCCCCTGCATCCCCAAACCAGCCCTCCCACCGACTTCACGGTACGCTGAACCGACTGGGGCCCGTGGCGAAACGGCAGACGCGGCGGACTTAAAATCCGCTTCCGGGTCTCCCCGGAGTGTGGGTTCGAATCCCACCGGGCCCATTCGACCGCGCGGCCGCCACGCGCCGCCACCCTCTCCATCACGCGCCGGACCGACAAAAACTTCGCCCGCCGCCGGGCGAGGTCGGATGCGTCTCACCCGGTATCATCGCCCGTGACCACGTCCGCCCCGCAATCCCTCGCGCTCGCGCTCGGCATCGGCTCGCTGGTGCTGCTGATCGCGCACCGCCTGCGCATCCCCTCCGTCCTCCCCCTGCTGCTCACCGGCATCCTGCTCGGCCGTTCCGGCGCGGGCGTCCTCGACGCCGACACCATCGGCACCGGCCTCAAGGCCCTCATCACGGTCTCCATCGCCCTCCTCATCTTTGAGGGCAGCCTGCACCTGGACCGCAAGACCCTCTCCGCGGCCCCGAAAGCCGTCTGGCGGATCCTCACGATCGGCGCGCTGGTCACCTGGGCCGGCGCGGCCGTGCTCGCCCGCCTCACTCTCGACATGCCCTGGGGCGTCGCGCTGGTCCTGGGCGCGATCCTCATCGTCACCGGCCCCACCGTCATCCAGCCCATCATCCGCCGCGTCCCCCTCACGCCGCGCCTCAGCGCCGTCCTCGCATCCGAGGGCATCATCATCGACGCCATCGGCGCCGTCGCCGCCATCTCCACCCTCGAGGTCATCATCGACCTCGCCGGCGCCCAGACCGGCGCCACCACCTTCACCGCCGCCCTCAGCATCGCCGGCCACACCGCCCTCCGCCTCGTCGGAGGGGGTGTGATCGGCGCGATCGCCGGCATCGCCGGCGCCGCGCTGATGCAACGCGCCAATTCCCACGGCCGCCAGTCGCAGGAGCACCTCCACCTCATCGCGATGGCGGCGTGCATGTGTTCCGTCGGGATCGGCGAGATCGTCGCCCCCGAGTCCGGCCTCGCCGCCGCCACCGTCTGCGGCCTGGCCATCGCCTCCCGCCGCATCATCGGCGAGCGTGAACTCCGCCGCTTCAAGGAGGAGATCGCCTCCTTCCTCCTGGCCGTCCTGTTCCTTCTCCTGGCCTCGCGCTTCGAACTCCGCCGACTCGCCGATGCCGGGTGGCCCGAGGTGCTCTTCCTCCTCGGGCTCATCTTCGTCGTCCGGCCGATGAACATCCTCGCGAGCACGACCGGCTCCTCGCTCTCGATGCGTGAGCGCTTCTTCGCGGGCCTCTTCGCGCCCCGCGGCGTCGTCGCCGCCTCCGTCACGTCCTTTGCCGCCATCGAACTGACCGCCGCCGGCGTCCCCGGCGCCGAGCGCCTCGAGCCGGTCATGTTCCTGGTCATCGCCGTAACCGCCTCCGTCGCCAGCGTGACCGCGCGGCCGCTCGCCCGCGCCCTGGGCGTCCTCGCCCCGCCCCCCGACGCGGTCGTGATCGTCGGCGCTCACACCCTCGGCCGCCGCCTCGCCGCCGCCCTCGCGGCCGAGGGCGCATCGGTCCGCCTCGTGGACTCCAATCCCGCGCGCATCGCCGCCGCGGCTGCCACGGGCCTCCCCACCGCCCTCGGCGACGCCACCGACACGAGGTGGCTCGACGAAGAGGGGGCCCCTCACGATGCCGGCTGGGTCGTCGCCATGACCGGCAACCGCGACGTGGACACCGTCGTCGCCCGCTGGGGCGCCCAGCGCTGCGGCCCCTCCCGCTCCTTCCGCTTCGCCGACTCCCCGACCCCCGCCGACGACCGCCCCGGCCAGCCGTTCATCGCCGGCCGCCCGCTCGCCCACCTCCTCGACGCCCTTGAGGCCGGTGTCCTCCATATCACCGCGACCGACGGCCCCAGCCCTGACCCGACCGCCACCCCCCTGGCCTTCCGTGCCGGCGGCCACACCCATCTGATCCCCCACAACGCGAGCCCCTCCATCCCCCCCAAGGCCCGCGTCATCAACCTGACGCCCAATGCCCCCGCGCCCACCGTCTCCCCAACCGGCGCAACGGACGGCGCCGCCACCCCATCGACCTCCATCGGCGCGGTCTGAGCCACGGTCCCGGCGTCCCACTCGTCCCAAACGCGACCCCGCACACCCACCCGCCTAAACTCCCCACCCCTACACCCCCCCTGTCTCAGCGTGAGCCAGGGTGGTCAGGTGGCCGGCGGCCGGTCCGGCAATCCCACCGTCCCCCTCCCCGAACGACCCGGGAGGGTCCGTCCCGAATCACCCCAGGAGTCCACGACGCATGGTCCGCATCCGCATGAGCCGTCTCGGCCGTCGCCGCCGCCCCTTCTACCGCATCTCCGCCGTGGACATCCGCACCAAGCGTGACGGCAAGGTCCTCGAGCAACTGGGCTGGTACGACCCGCTCGCGAAGGAAGACAAGCAGATCTTCCTCGAAGAGGAGCGGATCAAGGAGTGGCTCAAGCGCGGCGCTCAGCCCTCCGAGACCGTCATGGACATCCTCGCCAAGCACAACATCGTGGATGCCGCCGCCTGGAAGGCCCAGCGCGAGGCCCGTCTCGCCCGCAAGAAGGCCAACCAGCCCGCCGCCGCGGCCGAGGGCGAGAAGAAGGCCGAGTAACCCTCAGGCCCACAACCGAGTTTCCCTCCAAGAGCCGCGGCCCACACCCCCGCGGCTCTTTCTCTTCCCCCCCTTCCACCCCCTCCATTTCCACTTTCCACTTTTTCGCTTTCCACTTTCTCAATGCCCCTCCGCATTGACATCCTGACCACCTTCCCCGAGATCTTCTCGCCCGAGCCTCCCGCGGCTCTGGGCGTTTCCATCCCCGCGCGCGCCCGCGCCGCCGGCCTGGTCGAGTGGCACGCCCACAACATCCGCGCGTGGACCACCGACAAGCACCAGAAGACCGACGACCGCCCCTTCGGCGGCGGGCCGGGCATGGTCATGATGTGCCAGCCCATCTGGGATGCCGTCCACGCCGTCGAGGCGATGGACCCCCGCCCCGCGCAGCGCATCCTCCTGACGCCACAAGGCCAACTCCTCAAGCAGCCGCTGGTTGAGGAACTCGCCCGCCTCCCGCGCCTCCTCCTGATCGCCGGCCACTACGAGGGCATCGACGAGCGCGTCATCGAAAAACTCCAACCCCTGGAAATCAGCCTCGGCGACTACGTGATCTCCGGCGGCGAACTGGCCGCAATGGTCCTGATGGACGCCGTCATCCGCCTCCTCCCCGGCAGCCTCGGCGACGAGCAGTCCGCCGCCCAGGACAGTTTCTCCCCGGTCACCCTCCCCCCGCCCAAGAGGGCCAAGGGCGCCCCCCGCCAGCCGCCCCAGCCCCCCCCGACCCTCCGCCTGCTCGACTGCCCTCAGTACACCCGCCCCCGGGAGTGGATGGGCATGTCCGTCCCCGAAGTCCTCATCAGCGGCGACCACGGAGCCGTCGAACGCTGGCGCCTGGAACAGCGCCTGGCCCGCACCCGAGCCCGCCGCCCGGACCTGCTCCAGGAGCCCCTCCCCGAGGGCGGCGCCCCGGCAGGCCCCGAATCCGCAAAGCCAGAGGGGCCCTCAGAGGGCCGCGCTGTGGACCCCCCACCGCCTCCCGTCTAAACTCCCCACCCCCGGTTCGGGCCCGTCCCTTGGGCGGACCGGGTCCCCTGCGCAACCCAAGCCTCGGAGCCTCGCCGATGGGCCTTCAGCAGATCATCGAGAACGTCAACAAGGACGCCATCCGCACCGACCTCCCGCGGATCGACATCGGCGACACCGTCAACGTCCACTTCCGCATCATCGAGGGCCAGAAGGAGCGCATCCAGGTCTTCCAGGGCGTCGTCCTGGCCCGCACCCGCCGCGGCATCAACGAGATGATGACGGTCCGCCGCATCGTCGAGAACATGGGCGTCGAGCGCATCTTCCCGATCAACTCGCCCAAGGTCGCGAAGATCGAGGTCGTCCGCCGTGCGGACGCCCGCCGCGCCAAGCTCTACTACCTCCGCGACCGCGCCGGTAAGAGCCGCCGTCTCCGCGACCGCCGCCGCGGCCTCAAGCACGTCGCCGGCGAGGCCTTGGCTGGCCAGGGCTGACCGCCTGCAAGGCCCGACACAACCGACCACCCGTGCCGAGGCACAGACCTTCTTGGTCCGTGCCTCGCTTGCTTTTTCGGTGCGCAGTACACTCCACGCCCCGTCTTTGCCAGCAATCCCAGAGGAGCACCCGCGATGATGACCCCTCCCGAAAAGCAGCACCAGTGGCTCCGCCACCTCGTCGGCGAGTGGGCGATCGAATCCGAGTGCATCCCTGGCCCGGACCAGCCCCCCGCGAAGACCACCGCGACCGAAACGGTCCGGATGCTCGGGGACCTCTGGGTCGTCGCTGAAGGCCGCGGCGAGATGCCCGGCGGCGGCCAGATGTCGTGGGTGATGACGATCGGCTACGACACCAACCGCAAGAAGTTCGTCGGCAGTTGGATCGGCTCCTGCATGACCACGATGTTCGTCTACGAGGCCGACCTCGACACGGATGAAAAGCGCCTCCCCCTCACCACGTCCGGCCCCTCCTTCGCCGATCCGACGAAGATCGCCACCTACGAGGACATCATCGAGATCCACTCCCCCGACCACCGCACGCTCACGTCGCAGGTGCGGAACGACGACGGCACGTGGACCAGGTTCCTGACCGCCCACTACCGCCGCGTGCGGCAAGAGCCGTCCACTACATCCTGCTGACGCTCACGCTACCGGCGGCGCGACGTTCCCGTGCGCCCCTTGGCGGCAGTCTTGCCGCGTCCGCGCGCAGCACCGGCCGCCGGCTTGCTCTTCTTCGTGCGTGTCCCCCCGCGGCCGGAGGCGGTTCTCCCCGCCGTGCGCTGCGTGCTCGCCGCACGTCCACCACGCCGGCCACGCCCACGAGCCGACGTGGTTTCCTCGGCCAGTTCCATCTCGAACCCCTCCTCCTCGCCCCTGATCCCTTCGCCCGTCCCCGGCCCCGTCATCGGCAGGATCTCGTCCAGCGAGATCCGCGTCAGTTTCTCGTCCGTCGCCGACTCCTCGTCGAGCGTGCGCTGCAGTTCCTCCGCCGCGCGTTCCAGCCCCAGGTGCCGCGCCAGCGTCCGGGCGCTCCCGTACGCCGTGATCTCGTAGTGCTCGGCGCGCTGCGCCGTGATGATCAGCGCCTCGTCGATCACCGCCCCGTCCCCGTCGGCCTCCAGCAGTTCGGTCCCCTCCTCGATGATCCCCTCCATCGCTGCGCACTTCTTCCCGCCCAGCCGGATCCCGAGGTCCTCGCCGATCCGCTTGAGGCGCTCCACGTGCTCCCGCGTCTCCTCCACATGCGCCTCGAACGCCTCGCGCAGCGATGGCGACTGCGCCCGCGCCGCCATCTTCGTCAGCACCTTGAGCAGTTGCACCTCGGCGCTGTACAGATCCTTCACCTGATCCTCGAACAGCGATGCGATCGTCCTGAGTTCCATGGCGGCGCTCCCCTTCGGTTGGTGCGGCCCCTGCCCCTCCGCCGCGACCGGTTCCAACCTCGCGCGCCGCGATGAACCGGGGGTGAAAGCCCGGCGCCCCATTCCGTCTCCCCCGCCCCAAGGCCCGGACAGCCAAAGGTTCGCAATTCAGCGAACTTCACCTTGCCACGCCCTGCACCACCGAGTATCCTTCGAACATCGGGCGACCCAACGAAAGCCGCCCGCCGACCGCAACTCACGGAAGGGACGACAGTTATGGACACCAACGGCACGTCGGCAAAGGCCCCCGCTCCCCCCCCCACCCCCGCCCCCCAGCACGCCCCAACGCCTCCCCCCGGCGACTCCGCCGCCCACATGACGCAGGAGCAGATCGACCTCCTCCGGCGGACCATCTGCGCCGGCGCCACCCGCGACGAACTCGACATGTTCGTCAAGATCTGCGAGCGCACCCGCCTCGCCCCCTTCGCCCGCCAGATCTACGCCGTCAAACGCTGGGACTCCCGCGCCCGCCGAGAAGTCCTCCAGCCCCAGACCTCCATCGACGGCTTCCGCCTCATCGCCGAGCGCACCGGCAAGTACGCCGGCCAACTCGGCCCCTACTGGTGCGGCCCCGATGGGCAGTGGAAGGACGTCTGGCTCAGCGATGAGCCCCCCGCGGCCGCCCGCGTCGCCGTCCTCCGCTCCGACTTCAAGGAGCCCCTCTGGGCCGTGGCCCGCTGGGACTCCTACGTCCAGACGGGCAAGGACGGCCGCCCCCTGAGCATGTGGGGCAAGATGGGCGACCTGATGCTCGCCAAGTGCGCCGAGTCCCTCGCCCTCCGCCGCGCCTTCCCCAACGAACTCAGCGGCCTCTACACCTCCGACGAGATGGCCCAGGCCGACCTCGCCGCCGCCGCCGTCGCCGAGGTCGTCGCGCCCGCGCAAGCGGCCCCAGCCGCCTCGCGACCCACGCCGAAGCGCCAGCCGGCGCCTTCCGCGCCACCCCAGCCCCCCGCGGCGGCCCAAAGCACAACCGCAGCCGACACCCCCGACCGCAACGAGGAACTGGAGGCCGCCAAGAAGGTCCTCTGGGAAGCCGTCGAGGCCTGGGGCGGCGGCCAGACGAGAACCGCTGTCCGCAACGACTTCTGGAGCGTCGTCCGGCGCAGCGGCTACTCCAAGGCCCGCCCCCCCACCGCCGTGGACTACCACGCGATGGCCACCACCTGCGACCGCCTTCGCGCCGAGGGCGTCAGTTTCGACGCGTGGATCAGCGGCGACGCGGACGACAACAAGGCCGCGAGCAAGCAGGTCGCTTAAGCCGACGACCGACCCACCCTCACCACATGTGCGCAGCAGGTCGCGCGGCGCCACCACCCCAGCCCCGGCGCCGCGCACCTGATCCATGGACGCCGCGGCAAACACGGAAGTGTGCCGCGGCGTTTCTACTCCTTGCCCGCGATCAGGTCCGCGTACCCGCGCCCGATCCCCTCCCCCATCACCGGCCGGAACGCCTCGATCAGTTCCCCCACCAGTTCGCGGCACCGCTCGACCGACCGCTCCTCCGTCACCGGCGCCTCGAACTCGATGTAGTGCCCCAACCCCTCGACCCGGTCCAGGTGGATCCGCACCCCCTCCCACATCCACAGTTCCCGCACCTTCCGCACCACCACCCCCGCCTCCGGCACGCCCCGCTCCCCATACGACTCGCGGAACCGCTCCGGCGTGTACACCTCGTACTCGCTCACCCGCGCCCGGGCCTCATCCGGCCGCTCGTAGCGGATGTACTCCGTCACCCGCTCCGACCCGATGACCCGCTGCCCGTAGTTCGCTTCCTCGACGTACGCCGTCTCACGCTTCTTCATCCGGGCGTCCGCCACGCGGAAGTACGTGTCCGTCTGCTGCATGATCTCCTTCAGCACCGCGCCGATCCTCGCGGCGATCGATCGCGCCAGCGCCGGGTCGCGCAGTTCCGCCTTGTACTCGACGTTCCGCACGGCTGATCCTAGCCCCCCGCGGACCCGCGCTCGCCGCTGCTCACTCTCGCGGCCGCGTCCACACCGGCGACCAGCCCTCTTCCCCCACGCGAGACAGCGTGATCGGCCCCTGCCGGAACTCGATGGTCTCACCCGGGCCGGGCGCCCACCCATCCTCCTCGTGGTACATCACCAAATCGCCGGGGGCGGGAGCGGCGATCGGGGTGCCGTCGTACGCGTGCGTGCGCCGCGGCCAGCGGCCCAGGTGCAGGTACACCCGCGCCCCGCGTGCCCCCTCGGGGAGCCCCCCCTCCCAGACCTCCGTCGCCCCCAACTCGCGCAGCCGCTCGAACATCGCCGGGTAGTGCGCCCCGCGCCCACGGTCCAGCCGGATCGGCGCCACCGCGGCGACCGCCGCCGCAACCGCGCCGACGGGCAGCGCCCAACGCTCCACCCCGTTGCGCACGCGCTTGACCCACGCCGGCGCGTCGTGCACGAGCCACACCGCCGTCATCCACGACCACGCCGGGTACGCCGGCAGCAGATACCGCGGCCGCTTGTCCGCGAACATCGACAGCAGAACCAGCCATGCCAGCGACCACAGGACCGCGAGTTTCAGCCCCCACGACGCCCACTCCGCCCACCCGGCCTGACCAACGCCCGCGGGCGGCGGCGCGCCGCGTCCCGCCCACGCCCGCCGCACCCACGCCGCGATGGCGAGCACCACCGTGATCAGCCACGGCCAGTACTGCCGCGCCAGTTCGACGAGGTAATACAGCGGGCTGGTCGCGTCGGCGTTCATGCCCTCGATGCGCCCGGCGGCCCGCTGCATGATCTCACGGCCGAAGTACGCGCTCGTGAACGCCTCGCCGTGGATCGCGTACATCGACACGTGCCACGGCGCCGCGATCGCCGCCGCAACCAGCGCCGCGGCCAGCACCCACCCGCACCACCGCGCCCGCCCGATCCACACGAGCCACACGGCCACGATCGCCAGCGGGATCAGCCCGACCAGCGGCTTGGTCAGCAGCGCCAGCCCGATCGGCACGCCCAGCGCCGCCAGTCGCCGCCCTCGCCCGCTCGCGACGGCCGAGCACGCGATCCACAGCGCCGCGCAGAAGAACAGCAACTGCCACATGTCCAGCGAGATCGCCCTCGCGTGGCGCGTGAACTCCAGCGTCATCGCCAGCACGATCCCCGCCAGCACCGCGGTGCGCCGCCCGCTGGCCGTCCGCACCGCGGCCACCGTGCACAGCACCGAGCCGATCGCGGCCACGACCGACGGCAGCCGCGCCGCCAGAATCGACGGCCCCATGAGCCACAGCACAAAACCATGGATCCAGAACGCCAGCGGCGGCTTGTTGAAGTACGGCGTCCCCTCCGGCCCCGGCCCGCCGTACCCGGTCAGGCTCCACAGGTGCGACCAGTCCCCCTCCCCCGCCGCCCGCCACCCCTGCAGGCCGATCGCCGCGTACCACCCCGTGTCCACCGCGAAGATCCCCTGCCACAACTTCGGGAGCGTCAGGCACAGGACCAGCGCCGCGGGCAGCGCGTAGAGCCGCAGGGACCAGCGTCGGCGCTTCGTGCCCATCGGCGTGGACATGGGGGTGGAGGGTAGCGGCCGCCGCCCCGGAAGTCACAGAGGCCAGCGTCGCCAAAAAGCAACGCGTGCGCCCGCTGGGAGCGCACGCCGTGATTCTCGATCCCTGTGGTTCCGGCCGTTACGTCTTGGCCACCTGCTTGCTCGGCCGCACGATGTCCTTGTCCTCGGTGTACAGGATCGAACCGCAGGAGACGCAGCGGGTCAGCCGGCCGGCGACGATGGAGTTGAGGATCTCCATCGGCAGCGTCATGTAGCACGCGGCACAGGAGTACTCGTAGTTGCGCCGGTCCACGACCTCGACGTGGGCCATCGCCTCATCGCCGCGGGTGCGGATCAGCCCCTCGAGCACCTGGAGGGCGTCGGCGGGAATGCCGGTGGCCAGTTCCTGTCGCTTGGCGGTCAGTTCCGCAAGCCGGTCCCTGATCTCGGCCTCGCGGGCCGCCCGGTCGGCCTCGGCGACGCCGACCTGCTTGCGGCGCTGCTCGGACTCGACCTGCAGATCCGCCAGGGCCTTCTCGAGTTCCTCGATCTTGGCCATCGCGGCCAGCGCCTGCTCCTCGAACGTGGACTTCTCGTCCTTGTAGTTTCCGAGTTCGGTGAGGAAGGCGTTGTATTCCTTCGCGGTCTTGGCCGCGTTCATCTGCTCGCGGATGGCCGCGATCTTCTGATCAAGCCGCTTGGCTTCCCCCTCGGCGTTGGCGCTCGCCGCCCGGTACTGCTTGAGTTGAGCCTCGAGCGCGGCCGCGCGGGTCTGGATCGCCTGCTGCTGCTTGATCTGTTCCCCGAGGAATCGCTCCGCCGCGTCGAGTCTGGTGCGGAGGCCACGGAGTTGTTTGTCAACACGGAACAGTTCAAGAAGCTGCGCGGTTACGGTCATCCAGTGCTCCGACCTGTGTCTCCCCTGCGGCGTCGCCCTTCGCCTGCCGAGGCTTCAGAGAACAAAAAAATCTTAGTCCGCCAGCACCCCTGCGGCCAACGCCATTTCCACCGCCCGGGCGCAATCACACCCCCCGCAGCAGCCAGTAGGCCACCGGGGCGACCATCAGCACCGAGTCCAGCAGGTCCAGCACACCCCCGAAGCCCGGCAGCCAGCGCCCCGAGTCCTTGATCCCGGCATCCCGCTTGAACAGGCTCTCGGCGAGGTCCCCGGCCTGCCCCACGAGGGCGAAAACGGCCCCGCAGACCGCCCCGAGCCCCACGCCGGGCGACCGTGGCACGCCGGCCCGCTGGAGCACCCAGGCGCCCACCGCCCCGACCAGGGCGGCGAACACAACCCCTCCGGCCAGCCCCTCCCACGTCTTCCCGGGGCTCAGCCAGGGGATGAGTTTGTGGCGCCCGATCGTGATCCCCGTGAAGAACGCCCCGATGTCGCTGCACTTGACCACCAGCAGCACCCACAGCACCACCCACGCCGAGTGCTCGCGCCGGATCACCAGGATGAAGCCGAGCATCAGCCCCAGATAGACGAACGCCAGCAGCGTCCCCCCCGCCGCGGCCACGATCCCCTCGAACGTCCGCTTGCGGGAGTAGAAGATCAGCGACCCCATCAGGACCATCACGGCCCCGGTCGAGACCAGGGCCGCGCCGGTCACGCCGTCCACCGACTCGGGAACGAAGCACGACAGAAGCAGGCCCGAGAACGCCGCGGTCGTCGTGACGCGCTTCGAACCCGCGATCCCGTTGTCCGCCAGGATGTGCGCCAGTTCGCGCGAGGCCAGGAAGGTGATCACCAGCAGCGCGAGGAAAATGAACGACCCCGGCGGGAAGTCCACCCGGCCGCCGAAGAGCCCGCGCAGCGACTCAGGGATGGGCGAGGCGTCCAGCCGCTCGTCGAACCACAACCCGACGACCACCAGCGCGACAAGAACCGGTCCCAGAGCCAGCCGGTGGCGGAGCATGGGGCGGAGGATAGGTCGGGTGGCCCTCCGCGCCTACCCGGCCAGCCCCCCGAACGTCCGCCGCCTCCCCGCGTAGTCCCGGATCGCCGCGTGCAGATCCGCCGCGCGGAAGTCGGGCCACAACTTGTTCGTCACGTGCAGTTCCGCGTAACTGATCTGCCACAGCAGGTAGTTGCTCACCCGCATCTCCCCCGCCGTGCGGATGAGCAGGTCGGGGTCCGGCAGGCCCGCCGTGTACAGGTGCGACGCCACGGTGGACTCGTCAATGTCGTCCGGGCTCAACTCCCCCGAGGCGACCTTGCGGGCGATCGCCCGAGCCGCGTCGGTGATCTCCGCCCGCGAGCCGTAGTTCACCGCCAGGCACAGCGTCGGGCCGGTGTTGGCCGCGGTGTCCGCCATCAGGCGGTCCACGGCCGCCAGAACCATCTTCGGCAGCCCATCGCGCCGCCCGATCTGCACGAAGCGGATGTTTTTCCGCATCAACTGGTCGCGCTCCCCCTCCAGGTACATCTCGTAGAGGCCCATCAGGGCCTCCACCTCCTCCTCGGGGCGTTTCCAGTTCTCGATGCTGAACGAGTACAGCGTCAGGACCTCGACGCCCAGCACGCCGCACTCCTCGATCACGGCGCGAACCGCCGCCGCCCCGGCCCTGTGCCCGAACATGCGGGGAAGCCCCTGTTTGCTCGCCCAGCGGCCGTTGCCGTCCATGATGATCGCGATGTGCCGGGGGATCCGCTCCGGGTGAACGTCCGGGAGGCGCGACTGAGGGTCGGCCTCGGGCGAGCGGCGGCGCATCCGGGCCACGACCGCGGCGGCTCGTGCTTCATCCGATTGCAGGTCCGCCCCGGAGGAAGATGCCGGGGCGGCGGCGGCAGGGGTCATCAATCGCTTCTCCACGAAGGCGGACGACGCACGGGCCGAAGAGATCTACGCCCGCTGTCCGCCGCGGTTCGTCATCATCCCGCGCCCCCGCCGCATTGTTGGCAGGCGCGCGATCGGCCTTTCGGCCCCCTCCCCCGGCGCCGGCCTTCAGTCGCAGACGATCGTCTGCTCCCGGTCCGGACCGACACCGATCAGTCGGATCGGGATGCCGACGGTGGACTCGACCAGGTCCAGATACGCCCGCGCCGCCGCCGGCAGGTCGGCCCGGCGCTGCACGCGCGAGATGTCCTCGGGGAAGCCGGGCAGTTCCGTGTACACCGGACGAACCCCGGCGAGCATCTCCGCATCGGGGAAGAACCGGTCCACTTCCGTCAGGTCGGTCGCCGCCTCGGCCCCGGCGACCTGGTAGCGCGTGCAGACCCGCAGCGTCGGCAGGCCGGCGAGCACGTCCAGCAGCGTCACCGCCAGCGACGTCGCGCCGCTGAGCATCGCCGAGTACCGCACAGCAACCAGGTCCAGCCACCCCACGCGCCGCGGCCGCCCGGTCGTCGTCCCGTACTCGCGACCGCGCCGGCGGATCGTCTCACCCGTCTCATCCAGCAGTTCGGTGGGCATCGGGCCGTTGCCGACGCGCGTCGAGTACGCCTTGACCACGCCGATGCACTCCCCCACCTGCGTCCCCGGCACGCCCGTCCCCGCCGGAATCCCCAGCGCCGTGCAACTGGAACTGGTCACGAACGGGAACGTGCCGTGGTCCACGTCCAGCAGCGCCGCGTTGGCCCCCTCGAACAGCACGCGTTTGCCCGCGCGGAGCATGTCGTGCAGGAGGTACGTCGTGTCGCGGATCGACGGCGCCAGCCGCCGCCCCAGGTCCAGCGCCCACGCGGTCAACTCCTCCGCATTGAACTGCGGCGCCGTGTCGCCCCCCAGCCCGCGCAGCATCGGGTTCTTGATCGCGCACGCCAGTTCGAGTTTCTGCCGCAGCAGCGCCGGGCGCAGCAGGTCGCCCATGCGCACCGCCGTGGCGCGCTGCGCCTTGTCCGCGTAGCACGGGCCGATGCCCCGCTTCGTGGTCCCGATGGAGTTGCCCGCCGCGCCCGCCTCGGCGCCGATCGGCGCCGCCCCGCGGCCCGACAGCACCATCTCGCGCAGTTCATCCTCGGCCTTGTGGTACGGCATGACGACGTGCGCGCGGTCCGAGATCACCAGCCCGGAGGTGTCCACGCCGCGCGCCGCCAGCCCGTCGGTCTCCTTCAGCACGACCTCCGGGTCCACGACCACGCCGTTGCCGATGATCGCCAGTTTGCCGGGGTACAGGATCCCCGACGGGATCAGGTGCAGCGCGTACCGCTCGCCCTTGACCACCACCGAGTGTCCGGCGTTGGCCCCGCCGTTGTACCGGACCACCGCCTCGTAGTCCGGCGCCAGCAGGTCCACGACCTTCCCCTTCCCCTCATCCCCCCACTGCAACCCCACAACCGCGGCGCACAACCCGCCTGCGGGGAGCGGGAGCCGGGAACGAGCCGGAAGGGATTCGGTGGCGGCGCTGCTCATCGACGTCCTCGTCCAAGCCCCACCGCCCCACCAGCCCGCGCAGGGCCAAACCCAACGATATCGCTCGGCATTCCTCCCGGCCTGTCACCGCCGGTATTCTCGGCCCCGCCCCGCCCGGCAGTCGGCGCCCGGCATTAAGCGAGGCCGCCGACGGGCCGATAGTCCCCGCGGAGGCTGCGCCCACATGAGCGACGCGACGATCCGCATCATGTGCCCCAATCTGACGTGCCGGAAGGTGCTGATTGTGCCCGCCAACTCGCGGGGCAAGACCGTCCGGTGCCGCAACTGCGCCACGACGATCCGCGTCCCGCAGAAGCGCTCGGCACCCGACGCCACCACCCCCGTCGAGCCCGCGCCTCCCCCCGCCGCCCCCGACGCCGGGAAGACCAAGGCGGCCTGAGCCGGCGCACGCGCCGTCACCCCCGATCGATCGCCACCGCCAGTTCCACCGCGCCCGGCGCGAGGCACTCGGTGTCCGTGCACGCCTGGTACCGCAGGACCAGGATCGGCCGCCCGACCCACTCCCCCGCGCGCTCCAGCAGCACCGGCACCGTCACCCGCCCCGTGTACGCGAGCACGCCGCCCTCCTGCCCGCCGCCGCCGTACGGCTCACCCGCCGGCCAGTCCGCGTACACGTTGACACCGGCGCCGCCCGCGATCTCGAAACGAGCCCCCGCCAGGCCCGCGGCCCCCTCGCCGGGGTCGGCGGCGATCAGGTGCAGCCCGTCGCGGATCACGATCTCCGCCACAAAGCCCGCGGGGTCCCCTTCCTTCACCGCAACGCGGTCGGTTGACGCGTACACCTCCAGCGGCAACGGCTCTTCCGGCGCCGCCGGCGAGGCAGGGGCCGCCGCCGGGACCGGCGCGGCCCGCGACGCCAACCGCCGTTCCCCGCCCGGCGTGACGATCAGCCGCAACAGCGCCAGCGTCGAGTTGGCCGTCGAGACCGGCGAAGCCGCGATCGCGCCGCTGATCGCGTCCAGGCACGCCGCGGCGCGGTCCAGGTACCGCTCCTCGCCCGTGATCTCGTGCAGGTCGAGCAGGTTGTTGATCATCACCGACACGCCGCTGGGCACAGCGCCGTCGTACGTCGAGCGGGCGCGGATGAACAGATCCGGCCGATCCGCCGTCGTGTCGTAGTACCCGCCGCTGCCATCAGCGAACCGTGCCTCCGCCGCCGCGAGCAGTTCCTCGATCGCTCTGAGCCACCGCGGCTTGAACGCGCCGCCGGATCGGTACAGCGCCAGCAACCCGCGCACGAGCAGGGCGTAGTCCTCCAAGACCGCTTCCGTGTGCGCCACCCCGGCGCGATACACGCGGAACAGCCCTCCGCGCCCCCCCGGCGGCTGCATCGTCGCGAGAATGAACGCCGCCGCCCGCTCCGCCGCGTCGCGGTAGCGGTCGTCGCCCAGCGCGATCGACCCCTCCGCCAGTCCCGCGATCATCAGACCGTTCCACCCGCAGAGCACCTTGTCGTCGCGGTGCGGCTGCGGGCGACGGCCCCGCTCCGCCTCCAGCCGCTCGTTGATCGCATCAAGCCGCGCGAGGAACTCATCCGTGCTCACCCCTTCCCGCCGCGCCAGTTCCTCCGGCCTCGCCGCGAGGAGGAGCACGTTCGCCGGCTCATCCTCCGGATGGTGCGGGTCGCGGAAGTTCGGCCCGGCGTCCAGACCGTAAACCTTCGCCGCCCACGCCCCATCGTCGGGCCCCAGCGCCGCGATCATCTGCTCCCGCGTCCAGAGGTAGTTCAGCCCCTCCCGCCCGCTGACCTCCGCGTCCTGCGCACTGGCGAAGGCCCCCTCCTCGGTCATCATCTCGCGGAGCACATAATCGAGGATCCGCCGCGTCGTGCGGGCGTAGAACGCGTCCCCCAACACCGACGCCGCCGTGGCGTACGTCGCCGCGAGTTGCCCGTTGTCGTACAGCATCTTCTCGAAGTGCGGCACGACCCACCGCCCGTCCACGCTGTAGCGGTGGAACCCCCCGCCGACCTGGTCGAAGATGCCGCCGCACGCCATGCGGTCCAGCGTCAGCCGCACGGCCGCATCGACCGCCCGCCGCGCCTCCTCGTCCGACGCCGCCCGCCGGAACGCCATCAGCAGGTCCAGGTACGCCGGCTGCGGGAACTTCGGCCCCGCCTCGCCGCCGAACCCGCCGTGCGCCCGGTCGTGCGACCGCAGCAGCGACGCGACCGCGTGCGCCACCTGGTCGCGCCCGATCGGCGCACGCGCCGGCTCCGTCCCCAGGTGATCGCGCACCGCCCCCGCCAGCGTCTCGGCCTGCCGCAGCACCTCCTCGCGCTGCTCGCGCCACGCCCGCGCCAGCGACTCGAGCACGTGCGTGAACGCCGGCAGCCCGTGCCGCGGCTCGGGCGGGAAGTACGTCCCCGCCCAGAACGGCCGCAGCCCCTGCGGCTCCAGCATGACGCTCATCGGCCACCCCCCGCGGCCGGTGTACATCTGCGTCGCCACCATGTACAGGTCGTCCACGTCCGGCCGCTCCTCGCGGTCGACCTTGATGCACACGAAGTGCTCGTTCATCACGCGGGCGGTCGCTTCGTCCTCGAAACTCTCCCGCTCCATCACGTGGCACCAGTAGCACGTGGAGTACCCGACGCTCAGGAAGATGGGCACGTCCCGCCGCCGCGCCTCGGCGAATGCCTCCTCGCCCCAGGGATACCAGTCCACGGGATTGTGGGCATGCTGGAGCAGGTACGGGCTGGTCTGGCTCGCGAGGCGGTTGATGCGCGGGGGCATGGGAAGTTCCAGGTCGGAACGTTACGGTCGCCGCACGGGCCGCGCCGCCGGGACGTGCGATCGCAGCGGCTCCGCAGACGGCTCTCCCTCCGGCCGAACGTTCATCCGCTTGACCACCAGCGCCGTGAGCATCGCCCCGGCGGGACCGTCGAGCCGCTCATCCGGCGACAACGGCGGCACGCCCGCCGCGCTTCCCCCGCCCCGCACCCCGGCGCGGGCGCCCAGCGCCCGCACCGCCGTCAGCCCCGACCGCAGGGCCGCGTCGGATGGCATCACCACGCCGGTCAGGCTCACGAACCCGTCCTGCACGCGCACGCCCTGATCGTCGTCCCCCTCCGCCACCTCGGCGTGCGCGCCGCGGAACGCGTGCGTATACGCCGCCGCGGCTTCGGTCAGGCCGTCCGCGGCGTCCGCGGCCCCGGTGGCCGCCCGCGCGATCGCATCGCGAAGATCATCCAGTTGCGGCCGCAGCCGCTCGCGCGCCCGCAGGATCCGCTTCCCCGAGGCCCGCAGCAGCACCGGCACCGCGACCGCGAACGTCCGCCGGCACAGCGCCGCCTCCGCGCGCTGCCACACCGACCCGCCCCCCGCCCCAGCCGGCCCGCCGTACGCCGCCGCACTGGACGACCCGGGCGAACCCGAGATCCCCGCCCGCACCGCCGCCATCCCGTGCCGCACAGCCAGCGCATCCATCGCCGCGGCGATGCACACGCTGATCCCCGGATCCGGGCCGCCCTTGAGCAGGTCGGCGCTCACACGATCGAGATACTCGCGCTCATCGCGGTACAGCGTCGGCCGCATGATGCCGCGCAGCGGCGCCAGCGGGTCCGCCTCGCCCTCCGGGCCCGGAAGCGTGAGCCGCGCCCACACACGGTGCACCTCCTCCGCGACCTCCTGCCGGTCCCGCTCGCGCTCCGCCGCCCCGTTGCCGCCCGCGGGCCGATCCTCCTCCGCGAACGTCGATCGGATCACCCCCGCCTCCCACAGCGGCGCAGCCCAGCGCCACGCCTCCATCAGGCGCAGATACCCCGGGGACTTCTCCACCGCCGCCTTCACCTGGGCCCGGCCGCGCTCCCCCCCGGCGAACCCGAAGGGCGCCGGCATCATCGTGTGCACGCGCGAGCCGATCAGCAGCGCCGCCAGCGCCGCCGGCTCGGCCGTCGTGAGGTGATACGGGCTCAGCGCCAGCGGCAGTGGCGCAAGCGGGCGGCGGCTCACCGGCGCGCTCCGCCAGGACGGGCGCCGCGGCGCTCGGGGTGCGTCAACAGGCTCGGCATCGCCGAAGTCATCCGCGGATTGTTGGCGCGGCCATCCCCGCTTTGAACGCGACCGGGCCTCATGGTTCCGCCCGGCGCAGCCACCCGCCCATGCGCGGCACGGCCCGCCGCGTCACCCACGCCAGACACGCCGCGCCGATCACCACCATCCCCACGCTGAGCCACTGCCCCCGGCTGAGCCCCATGATCCTCGCCGCATCGCCGAACTGCGGGTCCGGCAGCCGCCAGAACTCCGTCACGACGCGCAGCACGCCATAGGTGATCAGGAACCAGCACCCCACAACCCCCGGCTTGCGCGGCCTCGCCGCTGCCGCCCACACGACCAGCCCCACCACGATCCCCTCCGCCACCGCCTGATACAACTGCGATGGGTGGCGCGACGAGAGCAATGGACGCAACTGGTCCGCGTACGCCGCGGCGTGATCGATGATCCAGTCCAGCGCCTGCGCCCACGTCCCCCCGCGCTGCTGCTGCACGGACGTCACCAGCGCATCCAGCCGCGCCATCTGCTCCTCGCTCAGCGGCGGCGTGTGGCTCAGCGTGCTCCGCTGGTACGGCCCCACCCACCCGTTCAACTCCTGCGGGAACTGCACCGCCCACCACGGCCCCGGCGCCCCCGGCGGCGCCACGATCTTCCCGAGCAGTTCGCCGTTGATGAAGTTCGCGATCCGCCCGAACAGCAGCCCCGCCGGCGCGAGCATCGCCACAAGGTCCATCATGTGCAGCGCCGGCATCCGCCCCTCGACCGTCCCCTCCGGCGTGCGCCACCCGCGGCTGATGCGCCACGCGGCGATGATCACCCCCACCATCCCGCCGTGGCTCGCCATTCCCCCCTGGTTGATCGCCAGCACGCCCCACCACGGCGGCGATGAATCAAACCGCCACAGCAGGCTCGGATCGTAGATCAGGACGTACCCCAGCCGCCCCCCCACCAGCACCCCGCCGATCAGCCACATCAGCGCATCGCCGACGCGGTGCCGCGGCAGCGGCGTGAACCCCGGCCGCTCCGGCGTCGAACTCAGCCGGCGCAGCAGCAGCCACGCCACCGCGAACCCCGCGAGGTACGCCGTCCCGTACCACCGCAGGCCGAAGTTCTCCGTGAACTTCACGATGAACGGGTCGAGCGTGTGCAGCCAGGAGGCCAGCGTCAGCATTGGGTGCAGGGTATCGCTCACGCCGAAACCCGGGGAGCCGGCGGAGCGAATGCCTCATCCGGCAGGCCGAAGAACCGGCGGCTGTTCTCGTTCACCGCCTCGTGGAATCGCTCAAACGGCTCCCCACGGAGCGCCGCCAGCGCCTCGGCCACGTGCCGCACCCACGCCGGCCGGCACGGCCGCTTGCCCCGGTGCGGCTCCGGCGAGAGGAACGGCGCATCCGTCTCGACCATGATCCGCTCCAGCGGCGCCAGCCGCGCCGCCTCCCGCACCTGGGGTGCGTTGCGGTACGTCACCACCCCCGTGAAACTCACCATCGCGCCAAAGTCCAGAATCTTCCGCATGTCATCCGGCGAGCCGGTGAAGCAGTGGAAGACAAACCGCTGAGGGTCGAACGGCCCGCCGCGCAGGATCGGGATCAGGTCGTCGAACGCCTCGCGGCAGTGCAGCACGATCGGCTTGTCGATCCCCCACTCCGTACGCGCCCGCGCGATGAACGCCAGGTGCTCATCCAGCACCCGGCGCTGCAACGCCGCCGGCGGCTCCTTGTAATGGTTGTCCAGCCCCAGTTCCCCCCAGGCCACACAGCGCGGGCTCTGCGCCACCCGGCGCAGCGTCTCCCACTCGTGCGGCCCCTGGTCCGCGTACAGCGGATGAACCCCCGCGGTGCACCAGACGTTCGCGTGCTCCTCCGCGATGCGCAGAGCCTCCACGCAATCCCGGGTCGTCGTCGAGATCGTGATGCAGGCCGTCACCCCCGCGCGGGCCGCCTCGGCCAGTTCCTCGGCGATCCGGCCCTGGTAGTCCGGAAAGGTCAGATGACAATGGGTGTCGATCACACCGGAGGGTACTCACCTCCCCCGGACCGGCCCGCCGGGCGGCCGGGCCGCTACGCTGATCGACCAGAGGCCCGGGGCATCCGGGGGAACAGGACCACCGCATGACCGCGACCGCCCGCCACGCCGCCGCCGCGCACCCGCCCCGCGCCCTGCTCGCGCTCCTGTTGGCCCTGGGCGCGGCGCTCCTCCACGCCCCGCCCGCCCTCGCGGCCGAGGCCGACCACGACCTCTGGTACATCATCGAAATGGCCGGCCAGCGCTCCGGATGGATGCGCTCCACCCAGCGCACCGAGGGCGACCGCATCATCACCATCCGCGAACTTCAACTCGAGATCCGCCGCGGCCGCACCCCCATCACCGTCCGCAACGTCTCCGAGTTCGTCGAGACACCGACGGGCGAGCCGATCTCGATGAAGAACACGCAGCAACTCGGCTCCGCCCCCGTCACCACCGAGTACACCTTCGCCCCAGACAAGGTCACGATCGTCACCTCGCAACCGGGCTTCCCCCCGACGCAGATCGAGGCCTCGCCGCCCGAGGGCCAGTGGCTCACCCCCGCCGCGGCCCTGGAGTTCACACGCAAGCGCCTCGAGGCGGGTGCGAACGAGATCGTCGTCCGCTCCGTGGACCCCGCCCAAGGCCTCCAGCCCGTCGTCTTCACGCGCAAGATCCTCGAGCGCACCACCGCCGAGGCCCTCGGCAAGACCGTCCCCGCCATCAAGACCTCCGTCTCGATGAGCAACATGGCCGGGATCGAGTCCGTCGAGTTCGTGGACGAGCGCGGCATGACCATCCGCTCCACCACGAACCTCGGCGACATCCCCATGACCATGATCGCCGCCGAACGCGAACTGGCCATGGCGGACGTGGACCCGCCCGAACTGATGCAGCGCACCTTCGTCACGCCCGATCGCGGGATCCCCTCGCCGCGCAAGGTCCGTTCCGCGGCGTACCTCCTCCGCGTCCCCGGCGACGGCCCGGCTCTCGCGGAGATCCCCGCCACCGGCGCCCAGCGCGTCGAGCCCGCAGGCGACGACGCCATCCGCATCACCATCGACGCCGACGACCTCGCCCCCGCCGACCCGGCCGACGCCGACAACCCCGAGTTCACCGCCGCCTCCTCGATGCTCAACAGCGAAGATGAGCGCGTGAAGGAACTCGTCGAGCGCGCCCTGCGCCCGCTGGACGAGGGCGCCACGCCCGCCCAGCGCGCCGAGGCCCTGCGCCGCTACGTGCACACCTTCATCCGCGCCAAGGGCCTGGGCGTCGGCTTCGCCACCGCCTCCGAGGTCGCCCGCACCCGCGAGGGGGACTGCACCGAGCACGCCGCCCTCCTGGCCGCGATGCTCCGCGCCGCCGGCATCCCCTCCCGCACCGCCAGCGGCCTGATCTACGCCGACGCCTTCGCCGGAAGCGAGCACATTTTCGGGTATCACATGTGGACCCAGGCGCTGCTGACGATCGACGGCGTCCCCCGCTGGGTGGACCTCGACGCCACCCTCGGCCCGCAGACGCCCTTCGACGCCACCCACATCGCGCTGGCCGTCACATCCATGACCGATGGCCAGGCCCCCAACGCCCTGATCGCTCTCACCCCTCTTCTGGGCCGCCTCGAGATCACCGTCGAGCACATCAGCGCCGCCGCCCCGGAGCCCGTCCCTTGAGCGACGCCGCCTTGCCACTTCCGCCCCTCCCCCCGCGCGACCCCGCCGGCCACAAGGGAACCTTCGGCACCGTCGCCATCGTCGGCGGCTGCGCCACCCCCGCGACGCGGATGATCGGCGCCCCCGCCCTGGCCGCCCTCGCCGCGCTGCGTGCCGGCGCCGGCCTGGCGCGCCTTGTGATGCCCGCGCCGATCCTCGACGCCGGCCTCACGATTACCCCCAGCGCCACCGGCCGCCCCCTCCCCACCGACGCCACCGGCGCGGTCATCCCCCACGAAGCCGCGGCGGTCATCGACGAACTGGCCCACTCCTGCACGTGTCTGGCCATCGGCCCCGGCCTGGGCCGCGGCGATGGCCCCCGCGCCGCCGCCCTCCGCGCCGTTCAGCAGGACGCCGTCCCGGTCATAGTCGATGCGGACGCGATCAACGCGCTGGCCGAGATCCCGCAACTGACGCGAGACCTCCGCGCCGCCGCCGTCCTCACGCCCCACCCCGGCGAGTTCAAGCGCCTCACCCAGAGCATGGGCCTCAGGGATGACCTCGGCCTGGACCGCTCGCGTGAGGCCGCGGCCGAATCCCTCGCCCAGCGCCTCGGCTGCATCGTCGTCCTCAAGGGCCGCGGCACCGTCGTCTCCGACGGCGTCCGCACCTGGACCGCGACCACCGGCAACGCCGCCCTCGCCACTGCCGGCACCGGCGACGTCCTCACCGGCCTGATCGCCGGCCTCGTGGCGCAGTTCGTCGCCCCGCCCCCGCCCCCCGGCCTCCCGGATGCCGTCCGCGCCAGGTTCCCCCGCCCCCCCGGCCGCCCGCTGGACCTCTTCGACGCCGTGCGCCTCGCCGTCCACGCCCACGGCCTCGCCGCCGACCGCTGGACCGCCGCCCGCAGCGCCTCCGCCGGCCTGCTGGCGGGTGAACTCGCCGACGCCCTCCCCGCCACCCTGGAAACCCTCCGCTCGCCTCCTGCGCCCCCCGGCGACAGGTGAGCAGGGCCCACGTCCGAAAAAAACGCCCCCGGCACGCCCCCCGGAAGCCATCGGCGACCTCAGGCACTGGGCACCAGGCACTAGGCACTAGGCACTAGGCATTAGGCACTAGGCACTAGGCATTAGGCACGAGGCAGTAGGCATCAGGCACCGGGCACCGGGCACGAGGGGAGGGGGGCGTGGGTCGGGGCAGGGCGGGGGAGGGCGTCTGACTCAACCATGAGCCCGCGAACGTCGCGATAACGGCTGCGCGCGTCGCGCGCGCAGCCGCCGATCCGGCGCGCGCGGCTGCCCGGGCCGCTCGGACAGCCGCTGGAATCACGCAAGCAGCCGCCAATCCC
>Ga0180217_1000707_pt1 | contig 45888 bp, 16 predicted proteins | sample eDN3rd37CBELigOP_FD_128521 | JGI IMG/M metagenome (GOLD analysis project Ga0180217, IMG submission 128521) | Enriched Organic Plus compost microbial communities from Emeryville, California, USA - eDNA 3rd pass 37_C BE-Lig OP (version 2) (version 2) ...
AACGGTGTTAGGCTGCAGTTGAATTATGTCGAATTATGTCGAGTTATGTCGAATTATGTCATGCCCGCGAGCTGAGAAAAGGGCCGGATCTCAGCGGGTGGCTTAGTTCAGTGGTAGAACGGTCGGCTGCAGTCCGACTGGTCGCCGGTTCAATTCCGGCAGACACCTTGCGTTTTTGTTTTGTTTTGTTTTGTTTTTCCCACCCCGCAACCGCGAACCGCGAACCGCGAACCGCGAACCGCGAACCGCGAACCGGCAACCAGCAACCGCGAACCGGGCTTTTCCAGCACCCCCCATCCATGTCGTCATGTCGTCATGTCGTCATGTCGTCATGTGGTCAGATTGCGGACCCTTCACGTTCACACTTGTCCACTTGTTACCATGGTCACATTCCACTTCCTACACTTGACATCTCACATCTCACATCTCACATCTCACATCTCACATCTCACATCTTACATTTGGTGATGGGTATTGTTCCTGGTCCTTCTGAGCGAGCGAGCGCCGAAGTGTTTGAAACCAGATTCATAAATTGCCTCATCTTTACTCTTAATTACGAAGCAAACAAGGCAACCGGAAAGGGAAGGGAATCTTCATCTTCATCTTCATCTTCATCTTCATCTTCATCTTCTTCTTCATCTTCATCTTCATCTCACGCGCCAGTTCGGGAATCGGTGAACTACTAGCATTATTTTACGCCCAAAACGGTGCTCGCACTCTCTACCTCATTGCGCGCAGTCGCGACAAGTTGGAGGCTGTGGCTCGGCTCCAGCGCATCACAGTTCAAACGTGGCAGTTGATGCTAACAATCGTAAATTGATGCACTCAACGATTCTGGACGCAAACACACGCTCCCCATTGGATCTCGTGATTGCCAATGCTGGTGTATTTAACCTTATCCGGTTAAATACAGATCAGCGTCTTCGTGCGAGAGTCTATCACATCTCACTTCTCACGATCTTCGATTTCCCTTTCTCATTTTCTGTGACTGAGGTTTGACCTGAGCCAGCTAGGAGTGAGTGTAGTTTCGAGATACTGCAGAAAATTTCCAGTCGTTGTATAACCAGTGCTAGGTGTTGGTTGGGTAGACAACTGATGGTACTTTGACCTTCGTTTTCGACCCCTCAGCTAACCCGTCCAATGCACTCTTGCATCTTAGACCATATGCATTGTGATTTCGCTCGATATCCTCCGCCGAGAGTTCGTCAACCACCTGATCGGCCATTTTGTACATGGTGGCAAGTACCGCTTCAGACCTGAGAACGGCGGATAAAACTCCTGGTCACATCTCTCATCTCAGGGGGGAACTCTCATGAATATGAGAAGCTCTGCATCGTGTGCTCCACAGAGAGCGGCAAGAGTATGGGCATGAACGTGAACAGGACCCGAGTGAAACAGAAGAGCACGTGTTATTTGGCTGCAAAGCCTGGGCATGATTCGATTCGATTCGATTCGATTCGATTCGATTCGCGATGCGCGGTGCGCGCTTCGGTTTGGTCGAGGAGGATGGATCTCTGATGGCCCGGCGCATCCACGCTGGGAACATTGGAAAGTAAGTAAGCTGATCGATCTGATCTGGAGGTGTGTCTACGCAGGGTTGGGTCTATCACATGCCGCTGGGGGAGTTGTATGCGACGCTTGGAATGGATTCCGGAATGGATTCCGACTCAGTCTGTGAGTTGGGTCAGCTAAGCTCTCAGAAGTTTGTTTTATAACCGCATCCGGCTAAAAGGCTACCAGACAAAGTTCTAGGGGGGCTGGAATACCTAGACTAAGAGGTATGGAGACTGCTCCTTTTTGGCACCTAGAAGCAACCTCAATACACACCTAGAATCGGTACCCTTACACCCTCCCAGAACGAGTCGAGCGACCACTGCCTGAGTAAACAAACAGCAGGCGACAGGAGCGGAGCGATCTCGCCTCCACAACGCCACTATCAAAGCGTGCAGAGTATGCATCCCCTAAACCCAGGTAGGAAAAGTGAGGAAACATTTTTTACTAGTTGGCTACGCCAACAAAGCACAGCTCTATTTAGGCCCGGCTGCAAAGAACCTTGCTGGCACGTGGGGGAGTAAGTGTGCGATTCAACGCAATCAGGATAGCAGTGGTTTTGATCCTCCCCAGGATCGGAATCATCAATCGACAATAACAATGGGTGAACAGCGCGTTGACGAGGCGAAAGCTTCGTTGACTCGTGGAGGAGAGTTATCGGAAGGCCCAACCGAAACCTAACTCTAAGTGCATCAACCGTCACTGAGACGTACAGACGCGGGGACCCGTTGGGAAGTGGGGTAACTAGAAGCACTTCTGAAGTGCTCTACTACTTCACGGTCCGAGTAAAGATGAAGGGCTTGAAGGTGGGTGGATTCACACACAAAAAATCCCAACAAATCGAAAGGACTCTCCAGTGGGTCTTGATGCGTGAGGCGGCGACGTTTTTGGGCCCCGCTTACCGACTGCGACGAGCAGCGGTAATGCAGGCCATCAACGATCACAAGTCACGCATCTGAGAGACAGCGGACGTGCCTAAAAAACCAAAGCGCATTTGACCGGTCGCTTGACGATGCGTCGATGTAGTTTTACGGTCCATGTATCCAATAAACTCCCGGAGACTGGCTCGACTAGTTCTGGGAGGGTATTAGGGTACCGATTCTAGGTGTTCATTTCAGCATGTGTGAACAATGGCTTCGCTTCAGTCGTGGCCGTACCTGCAGCCTAAGCACTGGTCCATGCTCAATGCGGGCTCTTTAGGCCGCTGTATTGGGTTTCCATATCACCTCTCGCCTCTCACATGTAGAGATGAAATCGGAACACACGTTCAGAGGCGAACATCTTGCAAATAAAGCGAGGACTAAATATAATTCATACTAGACCGCATTACGATCGTTAGAAACTGCACAGAATCAGAATCATGCTTGAGACGACCCTATTCTCGAACGTAATCAGGACCTTTCCAGTCACTCCTCCAGCGGTTCCAAGACCCATGCATGGGGGATCTAGCAACACTAATCGACATCATCTTCTTGAATGAATTATGCTCAAGTCTCGTAGATAGGGTACTCATGCTTAGGATTGCTCATACACATTCTCACGAAACACGTTCGGCATTTGAAAGCTCCTCATCATCAGCACGACGTCTTCTTTCTTTCTTTCCGGTCGACTGGTTGATTGTGGTCGATTGAGGTCGGTGTAATCCGTCTTCATTTCGACCATGTCATTACAGCCCCAACTACTCCACTCAGTTCCACATACCAGGCATTGGCCCGAAGGTCCGCCAGTACCCTTAAGCTGCCTTATTCCAACACCCCCGAATCCGGCCGAATCCGATTACCAAACCACATTTCAGAGTGGTCGCATGTATGTGATCGGACTCGATTGGGACAAACTTGAGCTGTGAATCCCGCCGCCAAGGGCTTGTGCAGCAGCTACAAAATATTTGAATTGAGTCCGGACCAAACCTGGCTACACGCACAAATTACGAGAAAGCCGTGTATAGTGCACTCATCATCTAGACGCCGAAGATCTTTTTGAGGTGCACCAACTGACAACACAACATCACGACGCTGCTTCCCCTACGACTACCCCACGCTTCATCCAATCAACCAACTAACCAACCAGACGATTGAGAACCACGACCACGTACTGTAGTGGATAGTTTTCTCCTATGTCGCGCGCCGTATCATCCTTGGACTTTGAAGAACTCCAGCTCGTGTGCTTCGATGAGTGGCGTGGGTTCTTCGTTCGTGTTGACTCGGATACCTGCTACTGCTCTTCCGATCCATTTGAGGCTGGACTCGACCGCTGGTGGAACGTCATCACGCAAAATCCACACGGCGAGTGGACCGTTGGCCCCAATGGATACCTGAGATTCACACATCAAAATGGGTACTTTGAGTACAATCCTTGGAGTCAAGACCAAGATGAAGGCAATGGCACAACCCTCAAGGAATACTTCTTCCAAGCGGGTCAGCGCAATGCTCAGCACAGATACTCGTTTCGGATTGTGTATTTCAGGTTCCAAGGCAGACTGAAGACCCCGGCCGGCACCGAATGCAAGATTACCGAGGAAAATATGGCCCGGTGCTACAGGTGGTACCACCTGAGGAGGCAATCAACAAACAATCACACACTACCAGACCCTGCGAGTTTCTTTGAGCCCCTAGAGCCAGAGACACCAGGGCTCTCCGGAGAGCCAATTGCAGCACCACCTGGAGAAGCCTTTGATGAAACCCTTGAGGATTTACTCTGATTCGAAGCCGTGGCTCACACGATTTGACAAGGACATCACAAGATTGCATTTATGACAGCATCAAGATGGCTGCTCTTCAGAGGGTAAATCATGAATAAACCACGGCATGGCACTGAATGTCGGAGATGACGAACCGCAAACAGCTTTCAGGTGAGTGATCGCGTCAATGTAATTACTTGGAACGCTGCATGTGCGTGTTCAGAGCGTTCTGGCATTCTACATACGCGTTGCGCTTCAGATCTCGAATGGTTGTTTTTTTGCATCCCCCTGGTTGGTTCGAGAGACCGCCATCGACAAATCTCACCAAGAGGTCTGTATCACCACGATTGTGGGCTTCGACAACATCACCAAAGAGGGCTTGCACATACCTTGCATTAAGCGTCTTTTGAAGCCCTTGAGGGAACTGGGCATTCGCAGTCGTTGCGTTGATGGAGTACTCAACACTACGAAGAAGTTCAATGAAACGTTTCGCGAAACACTTGCGCAATGAGATGAAATCAGACCGCGTGCTATTTGCAAGCACGTTCGTATCAATGACGCTACACCAAGCACCCTCCATCCTTTGCTTAATCTCGTTAAAAATTGCAGTATCGGGAAGGGTATCCACGAGGGTCCGTGCCACTGCAAGGTTCCAGAGGCACGCTGTCAGCCAGTCGACACGTGTATCCTCCTTCTTTTCCTCCTTCTTTTCATCTTTCAGACTCTCAGGTTCCTTGGATTCTACGCACTCACGGACTAACTCCTCAAGCCCGGATTTAGCGTTCTGAGCGTACAGTGACATTTGCTCGACATAGCTATCCCAAAAGGCTTTGAAACATTCATCTTGGACGCTAAACAAGGAAATAGCCGAATCGTCCACCCACTGAACACATACATGATTCGTAGACGCAGCTTGAATGATGAGCCGGGCCCGGATGTCTTCTTCGCTGCCTTCTTCATGGCTCCAGATGAAACGCAGATCGCCGGTGTCATTCATGCGACAATTTTCACAGATTTCTGGCGAAGATCTGAATTGGAACGTTTCCGCGAGTAATGTCGCAGTTTGGAGTGCATCTGCGGCCGAAGTCTTTGTACGGTTGGTACCAGGAGAAGCAATCCAGGCTTGGACAACACAAGATCCCGGGAAATCCTTCAGGGAGTACTCAATCTGGCCTGTTTTCCAGGATTGTGCTAAGATATGTGCATAAAGGGCGGTATAAGCATTGGTAAACATTGAACTGACATCCTCTTGAGACGTCAGAGCACCAGGGTCATATTTGCGCATCTCTTCATTTAAGTGACCATACTTGTACGAGCACCAGCCCAACTCGCTTGCTTCATCGAGAGTGGTCATCGTAAAGACATTGCTGAAACGATAGCTTCTCAGAATAGCACTAATTGCCGTTCTTTGAATGTCGGGATCACCGAGGAGCTCGCGACCAGATGGACGCAGGAGAGCGCTTGCAATAGCATGAGCGAACTGGAACTTGCGCTTCTGTACTGCGTCAATGCCAGTTGGCATCTCGATGAAAACCCGACTGCGGAATCTGTGCTGGGTGTATGGTGTCGGTTTGCCATCCACGGTAAACTGAGGTACTGGACCAGGCAGGGCTGCGGCTTCATAGTACTCTTTAAGGAAAGTCGATACGAGCTTGTGACACTCGCGCTGTTCACGCTGCTCGACAGATTCCGATGCGACCTCGGACTGCCTGACAGATTCCAATGCTTTGTTAACTGCCGCCTGAACTTGCTCAACGTCAAACTCGGAGGGTAGGGGAATGAGACCCAGATCAAAGTTAAGAATGTCAGGCACTTCAATCTCCTTATCATTGAGCTGGACTTTGACAGAGGACCCAATGAAATCAAACTGACGGGAAATGTCGCCAAGTCGAGGAGTCGCGAATGCAGGATTGCGGAATGGGACATCAGCAAGAAGATTTGATTCAACCCGGCGTGCGTACCGATCCACATCTGAGCTCTGCTCAACTCGAGAACATGGACAAGCGCCTCTGTCGCTTTCCTGTCGTTGAACTGGTGCTGGGATGTGGTTCTTTGACATTAGCCTTTTGAATACCCACAGTTGATAGTTAGTGCCATCCTCGTGATTTTGGTCGAATCGACGATGCATCAAGAACTGCCGCTCAACGTTGCAATGGATGAAGAAGAAGATGGGATCAAATCCTGCGAGAGGAACAAATCCAATTGAGCCGCAGATCTGCTCAAGCCACTTATCATGACCCTGGACAGCCTTCGTCTCCCACTTCACCGTGGTGTCATCAGTGTAAGCAAGTGGTGTTGCATACCTATTCGTAAAATGCTTGTAAGTCATGTTTTCAGGACGGCGGCGGGCCCAAAGCTTGAACCAGTCCAGGTAGATCTGTTCGATTAGGCGGCGATAAAGAGACATTGACACCGGTCCAGCCATTGCGTCATGCGTTACGTTGTGAAGATCTTCAAGTTGGGTGAACTTTGGGATTGTGTCGGGCAAATTCGTCGGCGGTGCATCATTCCAGGGTCCCTTTAGCTTAGGATCGATAAGTGACCGAACCATACGATGGCGTGCGTTAGTCATTTCGCACAGACTACGCTGATGCGAATAGATCGCACTCTCCATCTCAACAAACACTCTATGCACACATAGAGCGTGCTCTTGATAGTATTGACGGCGCTCTTCAGGTGTTGCGCGCTGAATGATATCAGCTAAGGCTATAGAAATCTCAGTGAGCTGGGCACTGTTGATTTTGTTCGCGTATAACTGCTCCTCCCACACCTTCGCCTCTTTCGGGTCAGTGATCGCGATGAAAACATCTTCATAGATCCGTGGATCATTTGGAACAGCGGGATCCTTACCATCCGCTAATTGCTGGGCAAGGTCTTCAAGAACTGCCACCAAAGATCCATTTGGTCTGGGATGAATGTCACTCGCGGAGATGGACTCACTCGCCTCCTGAGTAAGCTTGGATCGAACATGGACGACGGCTCGGTCAATGCTAGCTAGAAGAAAATGAGCAATCATATCTCGGACTGGCCAATTGAACAACTTGTTCTTCAATTGATCCACAAGCGCATCCCTGAGCTGTTCTTTTTCGTCGCGGTGTGGATCGTCGCCATCGAACGAAGAACTCTGTGAAGCGAATGTGCGGAGGTACTCCTTCATCATGTAGTCCATCTCTTGGGAAAGTCGATTAGCGGCATGCTGCTGATCAAATACACGTACAAGCGCGGCATATACATCGCGAGGCAGGACTGGGTTGCCGTCAGCGCCCGCTCCAAATGATATTGCATACTCTTGGGATGCTGAGGAGTCTACTCCTGCGGATAAAAACGCAAGAGGGCTCTGAGCAAGACACCGGAGCAAGTAGTCCTGATTCTCAAGTCCTCCCCACTTCCGATCTTTACGGGCTTGCATACTTAGGAAGTCCTTGAGCGGTTGAATGCTGACGTCTCGATCTTCTTCGGCTCTCAGTGTTGCAAGCGCGCCTTGCGTGTATGACACATCCGCAGCAGGAGAGTCGATGTTCACTGGAGTAGGCTTACCATGCTGCGGTCCCTTCTGAGACTCGCTCGTCTTTTCATTCTTTGTTGGTGCTTTCACTCCTAGGGCTTTATCAACCCAAGCTCGAATGAACGCCGCAGCAAACTGAATTGCAGCACTGACAAGTCTAGTGGAGCGGTTGTTCAGTCCTGCGGGTACTATATCGTCATGGATGTGACCAAGCTGTGGGATATGACGGGAAGTATACTCACCAGCAGCCAGTTTCACCTGGCGGTAAACAGTATCGTTGGTATCGTTGAAATCGTTGAAATACTGTCCACGCACAGGTCGCTGCATCTTGTAGTTGTAAAATGGATTGTGCCAGTTGAAGTACTCGTCTTCCGCTCGAGAAATACCAATGGCCCACGGGTGACAGAGAAAGTTGACATGGTCCTCTTGAAAGCGAGGATCGGTGAAGTCACCATAGAGGAGTGCGATGCGGTCCAAATAGGGCTGGTAGAGATTCCATATCTCATCAACGAGACAACCGCTTGACACGCCCCCAGACTGCCGTAGGATCTCAACTGCGACGGCAAGATAGGCGCCAAAGATATAAGCCTGCTCGGCTGCAAGGCAATAAAAGAAATGCCAAGACCCGAAGTCCTGACTGCCATGGACGCAATAGCCACCCTTATAAAGAAGTTCATCGGACAAGCTATGGACTGCACCAAGCTTGAAGAACGAATACGGATGCTCAGGAGGCAAGGTCTGGATCATGCGCAGAGCTGAGACATACAGGCGCGAGGTGATCACATTCTTGAACGCCTCTGCAGTGGCATCGGTTGGTTGCACAGGTTCAATCTTACTGCCATACGCATCCTGGCAGCGGAGTCTCACGTTCTGCTTCTTCGGATCACGCAGAATCTCCGTCACATCACGAGGGACGTCTCCGGTCGATGAACGCGCGGCGTCAATGGAAGCCAGGTCGAGGTCCACGGCCCACACAGTGCGTCGCACAGCCGGCGGACGAATCCATTTCTCTGCTTCCCATCGACCTTCAGTAGCTGATGGATCAGTGGTCATTTCCACCTTCTTGAGGCGGTCTCGCGCTACATCATGAGCCCGAGCGAGGAGGTCCATGAAATTGGAGAGATCGCCGAGAACGGCAGTTGGCTTGATTGAAGTCGAAGTCATTTGTCTACAGCGCATGGGGTTGAGCGGTCGAGGGACCAAGCACATTTAAGGAAGAGCTGTGATGCCGAGGTGTCATAATGCTCTGCTGTACTCGAGAGCAAAACAAACTAGCTGTAGAATGAGCCCGATAAACAAAGCTTGATGCATATTACTCCTTTGCCAGTAGGCACAATCCCAGTAGACTCTGCGTTTCACATCATTGAGTGAAATAGTATGCGAAGCGCTGCACAATAGTACCAGGAGCATACTTTAGCGATACGGGACAAGTAACGCATAAACAGTTATTCACTGGTCGATGCGCTGTCCCAAGATGTTTTTGTTTCAAAAGGCTTCAAAAGAGGAGGCAAACGCTGTTCAGTCGTCGGCTTCATAGCTTGGGGATTGTGCTGCAGATTTCTACGGGACAGGAGCATTCATTGGCCACGTACCACGCAAACTAAAGCGTCTTTCTCGGTTTTTCAGGCTTGAAAGACGTTTTAGGAAAAATGACGCAGGACAGGACCTCGGAAAAGTTTCAGACTGTCTCGGATCGTCTATCCGAGATCGTCTATCCGAGGCAAGTCTCGAATGCAAGATCTCAGCACTCATGATCGGCGAGATGGGGTATGTAGTTGGTGATTAATGCCATTACACCATTTGTGTCGAAGTTAAAGATGCAGCTGAGATCAGGTGGAGTAGAGCAGATCGAAGACGCAAGCAGTCTATGTAATCCCAGAGTGCGAAGCTCTGCGAGTGGCTAATACGAACGGATCGTGAGACATGGTCTAGCACCGAGTTTAATTTGGCATTCATGTAAGAATGTGATGAATCTTCCCATTCTTAGTCTACATTGTAATACTCAAGTCTCCATGCATTTGATCTTTTCGCATCAGGAAAGGCTCCAACTCTGTGTGCCTGGGACCGCGGCCAGCGGACTGGAGGGTCATAGCATACCCGAGTGGGGTGTTTGGTGAATGTAACCTTGCTTTGAATCTGTTCTGGCCGATGGCCTGACGTCTACCCCCACATCTTCTGAGCCTTGGACAGGTCGTCTCACATGGCCTGCTATGAGTACTCAACTCTGGTGTTCTCCTAGGTGCATTGCTGTGCTACGAACAGTTCTTCATATCCCTGCTCAACCGTTAGGAGACTCAGGTGGTGCCTTTCATCGAGTGGGTTCTTGGCTTCAGAGTCACTGGCCCGACCAAGGGGATCTGGGTCAGCCTAATGCGTTGGTCGAAGTGGTGGGATTCGACGATACAGATCAGTGAAGCGTGCACATATACATACTTTAAATAAAGCTAAGGAGATGCGTAGAGTTCCTTCTGCGAGCGTGCGCTGTTATGTCCATCTTTGCACCGAGTGTACGCCCGATCTATTTTGCGCAACGTACACTGGCACGTGTCTCTCCAGTTTAAAATTTGGGATCCGGATCAACAACAGACCTGGCCCAGAATCTGAATCTGAAATCGAAATCTGATTTCCAACAAGCGCTTCATTGATACTAGAACAGACTACAAACTTGTATTTGCTACTACAGGAGTAACATGCTTCAAACATATCGGACAGACTGGCTTACACTCATTTGTTGTTAGAACTAGAATAACGAATCGAATTACTTCCTTCACTACACATACCAAGAGGAGGCGATCTAAGTGGGCTAGCTGGTAGCAGGGGAAGGTGGTAGTGAATCAACACGAACAGGGTGATATTGGCGTCGACTAGTAATCTCATGACTAATAATAAGTGCCCCACTCCTCCTCGTCGTCGGAGTAGATCTCGAGGCGATCGTTATCCTCTTCGATATTCGCCAGATTGGTGGTGGAAGCAATACGGGGCATTGCGGGGGTCACAGGTTCTGGATATTTCACAGCACTGGGTTCGAACAGACGTCGGACTTCTGCTCGCGCATGTAACCACTGCGAGAATGGCGTTGAGAAACCCTTCGGGGCTTGGGTCAGCATATAGCTCGTGATTGTAATTAACATCAAATACCGAATTAGGAAATTTTTACCCTTATGCAGGATCGCTTTCTGCTTACCAGGAAGTGAGTTGGCAGCCAGCTCCTGCATTTCAAAGACAACTTCACGGAGGTTCTGCATCTTGGCACATCGATCAGCAATAATATCAGTTAATCGCTTAGCATCTCCGCCACGTGGCAACACGCGCAAGAGCGAGCTAACTGCAGAGTACCAGCCCTGCCGAAGGAGCGTTTTGCGCTTCTCAATTTCGGCTGCGAGCTGCGCCTCTCGTTCTTTATCGGTTGCGTCTTGCTTATCAGCACTGCTGGGTTGCTGTGCCGAGGGGGCGGAAGGATCGGGCAGGTTCTGAGTCGCCTCAAGCAATTTCGGGGCCACAATGACTTCCTCATCTCCGGCATCTGGACTAGGAACAATATCTCTGCGATAGACACGGCGCACGTGGCACCATACCGAGGCGATAATCATTCCAGTCGTGGTACGCCCGCGTCCCATCTGACAATTCATCACAATCAGGAGCTTGCTATTGGGGTGGACTTCAGCTTCATCTCCGGTGCATTCAGGGAACGCCTCTTGATGAGCCTTTTCAAGCGCGCTGACAATCAAGTCGACAATTTCGGGACGTGGTGGTTGCTCGTCCGTGATCGGTGTGCGGTAGTAAGCCATGGTGCACCGCTCCCTTTGTTCGTCAGGGGCTAACGACGGGTCTGATGGATCGGTGTACTTTCCACTGGCCAGGAGTAGCTCCTTGCGATACTGCGCTTCCAGGACGGGTAGGTTCTTGTGACGTCGCAGCACAAGATCGATTGCGAAACGGAAGGCCTCACTCATAGTCATGACAGAGCCGGGTACGGGCCATCCTTGTTCATCTACATCAAGCCCTGGAATGAGCGTGTACTCAGTTGTGGTCGTTGTGGTGGTTGACACCACTGAGGACGTGGAGTTGCGCCGCGTCGAGCCTGGCTGGGCCTCCTGAATTTGCTGCACTTGGAAGCTAGAGACGTGAATGGAGACCTCCTTGCTGTAGAGGTTACCATCCGCAGATTCGTCATGTAACAAAAGAGTATTTGAGCGCCTTCGAGCCTCAGCCAAGACATCTCGCTTGAGCTGTTTCTCCATCGCCTCAGTACGCTGACTAGAAATACCAGTGTTTTCCACATTGGCGTAGGGTAGGCGGAAGTCTCTCAACACAAACGGACGACCGTCGACATATAGCACGGGTTCCTCACGCAAGTTAAACCAAACGACGTGTGCATACTGATAAGGCGGTTTCGCTGATACAGGCTCATTCTGAGGTAATTCGAGGCCGGTTAAGATGCTCAACAGCTGAACCAGACCAGAAAGTGTTGGAATGCCAGTGCCTGCAACAGGGAACTTTTCGACAATACGGAAGTTGATGACACCCTCACAAATCTGACGAATTGCAGTGTTAGCAATGTTGGTAAAAGTATCTGATTTAAGAATTGTGCCAGGACCCAAGACATGTCCACGCCGTCCTTCATACACTGGTGCATGCTTGTCATGCATAAAGTTGGGATCGATCAACAAGGCCTCTTCGGGATTCTTGAGGATACTTTCGAGGAGACCCAGTACTTCAGTACGGCGATCGAGCCACTGAGAGAAAGCCAAATACTTGAATGGAGGAAGAGGCGGTGGTATAAACGTCTCAGTCTCGGGAATTACTCCATTCTCCACATCCTGTGCAAATTTAGTACGAGCTTCTGTTAATTTGGCACGATAGCCGATGGCATGCTGGTTTCGAGTATAGCTCCTCTCACGAAGATATGCATTGAAGCAGATGAGCAGGGCATATGAGTAAAGTAGCGCACCCGCTCGAGCTGCGCTCGCGCTCGCTACCTGTGTTGACTCTCGTGTCTTATATTCATCCGACTGCATTGCTGCGAGGATTTCATCTCGGAGATTGCAGTTGGAGCCGCAGACATCAATCACAACATCTGTCTCCTCCTTTACAGTTCGACCTTGTCGAAGCAATCGTGTTAGTTTAATGATAGCAGTATGCATGCCGCGCCGCTGCTGTTCTCGAGCCAATGCTTCAGCATCAGCACTGGTGACATTTCTGACCATATGGTCGATCTGATCACGCTCGGCAGCGATCGCATTTGCGGCAACGGTCGCAGCCATAACGGCCTCAGGTGCAGGGAGCGCCTGCGTAGACCTCAATCCGCGGTGAGAACCACTTTGGCGGCCTGGCAGCTCAATTGGTTGATCCGGCTCCTGGGTGGTCTCGCCCTGACCCAGCGATCTCTCGGAGCCATTCAACTGGAGGACGGGCATGTCCTCAGAAGCGAGCTCATTTGTGTGTCCAAGCTTTTCATCAGACTGTGGGCTACCAATGGAAGTGAGAACTTTCGACAGCTGCCGAGTCAGGTCCGCATTTACAAGTGGACCCGGTTGGATGCCTCCTTGAGAGATCATGTCAGGGGAGAGATCGGTAATATCTTCGCCAATTTCCTCCTTCGTCTCACTTTCGTGCTTCAAATTCATTGCGGCGGCAACAGCAAGTGCCACTGCACGCATCTTCGTCGCACGGGGATTGCGTGCGGGAGTCAAGAATTTGAACGAACCAGGGGCCGAGGGACTCTGGACGTGGGTAGGCGATGCTGCGTCGTAGCTCTCCGAAGACTCATGCCCCGGTGAAGATGAAGGCGACGAGCTCGGTTCTTGGTTCAAATCAAGTTGATCCATGTCATCCGCTTGGGCTTGATCTGCCTTGCCCGAATGAGAGGGTGATGTTGGATTGGTGGGAGCGAGGAATGGAGATGAGTCTCGGAAACTCCAGACCAGCTTCTCTTCTTCCGGCTTGAGACGAGTGCTGCGTGTTGAACCACTTGTCCCGATGGAAGCAAGGCCAGCAGGGCGTCTGGTGATGGCCTGGGTCTCGGATGGCACGAGCTTTGGTTTGGGAATCTCGGTTCCATTGTCATCTTCAGCCAGAATATCTGCATCAACATCGTCCTCTTCCTCCTCATTGTTAACATTCTCGGAGCTTTCTTGGGCTTCCACGACGGCTTCTGGCGTCGAGATACTTCTTTTATCTCCAGCAGTACGTACCCCCGCCGATTCGACACCTGAAGTACTGATAGAGAGATACGATCCAACGCGGCGGATTCCCGGACTTGAGAGAACTTGGGAAGTATCGCTTGGAACAGCCGTTGGAGCCGTTGTCGTGGCTGTTGTTGAGGAAGTAAGTGATGCTGAGACGGAATCCTTGACGACAACATCGTGAGGACTATTGTCTCGACTCGACGTACGTGGAGTTGGTTGTGAAGGTTGCGGCGTGTTTGTCGCCTTACGAGCCTCATCCCCAGTCGTGGAAGCTTGCGGCTTGGAGAAGTAAGCAGATCGAATTGAAATCTGACGGTTGTGCACCAAAATGAGCATTGCAACAACAAGTGCTATGGTCGAGCGACGTGAGCCCTTCATGCAATTCACGATCACGTTAGGAAGAAGCAAAGCAGAAACATTGAAGGCCTCAAGGATGTCTTCGTCCAATTCCCCAGTTTGTTGCAGGGCTTGCAATACAAGACGCTGATTCTCAGTACCCTCATCGATTGCATCCAGTTGTTCCGACGGAGAGGACTTGCCAGTCAGACCAATCCACGAGCGATGCCCCTGACGATTCAGTAATCCAGCCTTTTTGACTCGTGCCTCTACAGTTTGATATACTTCGTTGGGCGCTTTGGATTGGAGTTCTGGAACGTACGCGGCGGCTTCTTGGACCTCCGCCATCACACGCTTCACAGCGGCCTTGGCTTCTTCCTCCAATTCTTTTTCAACTCGTGCTGCGTCTGCAAGACCAGTCAGAGTGGGTCTGCAAACAATCCGGGTTTCGTTGCTCTGGTTGTCACTAGCAGGCTCAATCGAACAGACAACGAACTTGTCCTGAGCTTCATCCATGGCCAAGCGAGCAAGACCATCTTCCTCTATCACCTCCCCTTCAGCATCACTCTGAGGCTTAGCCACAAGCGGCGATTCCCATCCTTCTCGTGTATCCCAGTCGCCTTCCACACCGGGACGGATAGCAGAGGATCCCGTGGTAGACATCCGACGCTCGTAGAGCTTGAGGTCGCTGAGCTTCTTGGAGAGCGACTTACGTGCGCTACCAGGCTGGAATTTTGATAGCGTTTGACTCTGAGATTGAACCCTAGCATTACCTTGGCTTTGCGCATTTTGGTGATGGGTGGCCAAATCCCAGGCTGCTCGCTCAGCCCATCTTCGGCTTTGCTCAATTCTCTCTTGTTCGTAGTCCGGGAATCGCTCACAGAGTGCGCCACCTAGGGGGCCATCGAGTACTTCCATAAACAAATCCAAGGCACCAGCCGAGGGTGCATGCTCGGGTAGGAGTGGAATGCGGTGGTAAGTGACGTTCAAGTGTTGTTCGCGTCGCAGTCGGTCGAAAAGCTCCTGCGGCGTTTCAATGTCACTTGGCCTAAGTCCCTTGAGCAGAAGAGGTTTGAGCTGACGACCTCGTTGCTCTTCATGAACCCACAGACTTCCATCCAACACTGGAACGAAGTCGGATACTAAGGGAAGTTTTGAAGGATTTGAATTAGATACCGATCCAGGGATGGACTTACTCATCGACTCATTGATCTCTGCAATAATATCGGCCTTGAGGTTAGTCTCTAGAGCAGCCAAGGCCTCGGGGTCATCGTGACGATTCGTCAATGCAAGCAATGGATGATCTTTAAGTCGAGGGACGTAAGGAATTCCCCTAATATAAACAACAGGCTCATCTCGTAGATTAATCCACAGGGTCTTAGGTGAACGGGCTCCGATCGAAGCAAGCTTGCGAAGCGAGTGAAGCAAGAATTCAATACCCTTGCCGGAGGGCTGTGCAAGCGCAGCAAATGGCGCTTCGTTCAGGGTTCGGAAGGCGGGGATGCCCAGTGCATAGAGCCGCGCAACGCGTGCCAGAACGGTCGGATCTGAGGCGATCATCGAAGCTCTCATGCTGCTTGTGATAATTGGCGAATCACCTTTGGGTACTAATCCCGCAGGAGGCGCCGACGGGGCCAAGGCTGACGAAAAGATCGACTCGGTTATGCCCAAGTTCTGAGCATCAGCAGCACCCTCTGCCACCTTAGCCAGGTCGCTGATACATACGGGATCACCGCCAAAGCCGAGGTGGGGCAAAAGGTCTGCTTTGAGGATAACCTGAGATCCTAGCACTGGGCGATGTCGTTGATAAACAGCGAGGTCGCTAGGAGATAGCTTAGAAATGTCAGCAATATCGGGAATCGTATCAAGCACAAGATTTCTCTCTCCGCGCAGGACAACCACAGGGAGCCAGCTTGTACGGACTGTTGCAGGACGCATCGTTTTTTCAACTTGCGAGGCCGCCGCCGCATTGGCCACCACGCGGTCTTGCTTCGCAATTTCATCACCCCAAACAGCGGCTTCGATGCCGGCTTCGTGCTTAACCCAGCGCGAGAACGGATTCTGCTCCAAGAGATTGAAGAAAACAGGGGCAAAGCGAGAAAGCATTTCCATCGCCTCCTGAACGCTGCTAGCTCGCGTTGCGCCCTGAGACATATCAAGCCTGCACTCGGTCATCGCGCGCCGCTGCATGGTCTTCAGATAATAATGGAAGCACAAAAGCGACAGATATCGACGCATACGAGCTAATGCGCGCTCGCGGGCGACATCGGCATCTGCCGCCACACTTGACTCATAGAGCTTCACGTGATGAAGCAGATCCAGTCGCAGATTGATCGTACTGCCGCAGACGTTGATTACATGGTCCACTTCCCGGAGCACCGCAACACCATCGACGTGGATCATAAGGCGGAGCAGGTTTTGGACCGCAACGAATTGGTTTAGTGGGAACGTAGTTGAACGGGGTGGTCCTTGGCGATGAGCTTTGGGAGTTGCCATCGGATTGGGGATACCATAGAGCTCCGGCATGCCTTCCGGGCCAGCTCCACCGCGGCGAGGCGTGCGATTGTTACTCGCCTGCTGCGCTTGTTCGTTCATTACCATCTTGTAGATCCGACGACGTTCATAAGGACCAGGGGTAAAACCAAGCCAAGGAGGTGGAACAACTCCTGAACTTGTGGGGTGTGGCCAAATTGCGTTGGGGAAGCCAACGAGGCACGATTGAAGCAACATGAGAACGACCATGCCAACGGTGCTGCGGCCTCGACCAAGCTGACAATTGAAGACGTACAAAATCTGATCATTGGGCTCACGATCGCGCTGAGAGGTCAAAATTGCATGGAGCAGGGCATCGAAATCACGGGGTCGTAAGGCATTGTTGGCAGCGAGTGGAACGCGATGTAGCCTGACGTCATAGCGCTCGTACTGTGACAGTACGTTGAAGACCTCTTCGGGTGTCTGCGAAAGCGCGGATGCGAGGCCTGGTGCGGGGTTGGTAGGTGCCGCGATAAGCTGTGAAGTTGTCTCAGACGTGATCGAAGAACCACCTCCCGGGGTCGTGAAGGATGCAAAAGAAGACAGATTCTCTGGAACTGTAGATGGACGTGAGAAATGATTTGCTCCTCGGACTGAATTGACTTCCGTACCGATGTTACTCAGGCGGAAAAGGCCAGCTGATGTCCAAAACGGTTGGACCTCACCGTTCTGGGATTCATCGTGAATGAGGATGTTTCCACCATGGCGTCGCGCTTCATTCAGAATATCAGCCTTGAGTTGACGCTCTACCATAGTCAGTCGCTTTCCTGTAATGCCATCAAAATCTCGAAGGTTCTTGGTAGGTCTCAGGGAATCGCGCAGGACAAAAGGTCGGTTAGCGATGTAAACGACAGCCTCCTCACGAAGATTAATCCAATGAATCTTTACATTAGCCAACGCTGAACTTGGCCCACCGACGAACTGCAGGACAGATTGATGAGTTGGCGGGACAGGGGTACCAGGCGACATGAGCGCTGCCTGCTGTTGCTGCGCTAAGCTACTCTGATTGAGCTGTTGCTGGTACTGGGAAGTAAGAAGCATGTTCAGGATGGCACGGACGCCGGAAACGGATGGCTGCGCGACTGCTGCTGCTGGGAAACCTTGGATCTGTCTGAAGTTAGGAGCCATCCAAGTGGGAATTAACACACTTGACGTCGCCTTCGGAGGTTGTGGGAGTGGAGGAAGGTTTTGATACGCCTGGCTCAACGTTGTAGCGAGTGTTTGAGAAGGTCTTCGCGACAGACGAGCGTGAGGTGAGTGTGTAGCCGGCCCCTCCTGCCCATCGGACATATTCTCTCCCAAATAGCTTGCTACCTTGGCTGCAGCCGCAGCCCTTGCGATCGCATTCATCGATGGGGTTCGAGTGAGGGTTACTGTCTGTGATTCAGAGGGAATATCAGACCCGGCAGAGACTGGACCACCTGTAACCACGCCCTTTGCACTAGGGGGCATGAGAATTGTAGGCATGGCAGCGACGGGAAGTGTAGGGTGTTGGGCTTCCGTGCGAGAGGCTACAGACGCGGACATCATCTCGACCGGCTGACTAGGCAGGAAGTCAAGTGACGCTCGAGGCAAGGTGTGGTAATAGGAGAAAATTTGCTCCAGAGGCGATTTCCAGTGCGGCGCGAGCAGTTTGGATGGCAGTTTCGCGTCAACTGCCTTAGATTCATTTCCGTCGTCTGCTGCGGCTGAGGTGATAGCATCATTCTGAAGGGTAGCAGGTGCTGCTGAAGGGTAAGAAGACGCGGTTTCGGTGCCTGGTGCAGGGGATGCGACCATGGAAGGTGCATCGGGTGAGCCGGAGCCAGCGTCTGGACTCGGCATTGCGACTCGATCCTCGCCAGAAGGCTCACCTGGTTTCTCTGTCAGACTTGGGCGGGTTGGAGATGGTTGAGGGGAGTGCAGAGGTAAGATTCTTTGCGACCGCACGAGCACACCTCCTGTTGCTGCGAGTGCGAGTCGGCTTGACTCCTCAGCGAGGATACCCACAATTTGAGGTTCGGGTAGGGACGCATCAAAGCCTGGCCAGGGTGGATACGTGGGAGGTGGTGGGGCGCTCGGTGGGGCCATTGCACCCTTGTTCTGTCGATAGGCATACAACAATTCGGCATATTTTTCCACTTCCTGCTCGTATTGTGCCAGCTGTTCATTATATTCTGCTGCATGTCGTGCTAATGCAGTTGCGATGATAGCTGTAACTTCTTCGTGGGGCGCGATTGTTGGCTCAGGGAACTGATCTGACTTGAGGATCATGCCACGGGAGAGGATCACACCCTCTCGTTCGGCAACATACAGGTTACTTCGGAGCGTCGGGATCTTGACTGTAGTGGGATGGAAGATGCGCCAGAGCTGGTCGCGTACTGAGGCCGATGCGGCAGTAGTATTCATCGCGGCAACAGCTGCTGCTGCAGCCGCTACAGCAGCTGCTGTACTCGCTGCATCGCTCCGGGCTGCTTGCGACGGGGGTTGACCCTGGATGCGTACATCTTCGGTTACCTGCAAAGACAGTGGCGTACCAGACTCTGGAATGGCCTTACCAGCTCGTGAAGGTGTGCGCGAGAGCGCAAGCGGGGTTGGTGGGAAGGAGGCATAGTTTGGGCTCACAATTCCATCCTTCCGAAAGAGGGCTTGACCGTCACCTGGGCTTCCGGTGGTGTCTGTACTGCCGGTGGTGCCCTCGGACATGTCTTAAAACGACTGAGAGGGTTGTCAATGTGGGAGACCGCTGCGGTCGGGCGGTGATCGTATGGCGGATGGAAGCCAATTGACCCCGGATCGATATGTCTGCAATGACCTGACTCGAGGCCTGGCTTCCTGAGCCGTACTAGAGTAGGATCTCGCCTAGGGCAACTTGCTGATTTCGCGCCAACGTCACTTGTCTGGCTAATCCAACTCCTCTAGCGTGTCTGACTTGATGTTGGATCTGATTACGTCCGGGATGCCCGCCGTCTACATGTACCAGGGAAAGATTCGAATCTGGTTAGATTAGAGATACAGCTCGGAAGCGGTAGTCACGCGGGATTTCGCTATATATGAAGAATATATTGCAGGAAATACCACACATAGGACGGTCTCGACACATGGCATGAGGACATGCCCGCCGGAACCCCGCATATTCGATGTTTTCAAATTGGACGAGAAACCTCAAACTGGTTCGTTTCAGATATGAGTGAATTGGGATATGCGTGTTTGCACGGATCTAAGAAGTTGTATGATTCACTGCAGACCCGACTAATACGGCATTTGAACCTCGTTTTACCCCACTCTACACCTATATCACACATAGAATATGGCTACACAAGGAGAAGACGGCCTCATTCGAGTACGTATCTTAACGCTGCGCACCTACGCACGCAGGTTGGACCGCATTCATATAGCTCAGACGTTCATACTCCCCTCAAAACTCACCCCTGCTGCCGTACCCCTACAACTTTTAACTTCCAGATCGACTACGGTGGGCTGGGAGACGACCTCGCCGCGCGAGGTGAGCGACAGATTCGATCGAGCGCTGGCTGCTGTGGTGGTGTGAGTAAGCTCCGCGAGGGTGAGAAGCTCATGAAGAGCGCCTGCGACCAGTACCAGACCGCCAAGCAGTGGAAGAAGCGTGGTGAGACGTACGCCAAGCTCGTCGCGCTCCTGGACGAGTACGAAGGTCCACTCAAGACAGATAAGAACAAGATTGCAGACTACCACACTTATGCTGCACGCTCCTTTGCAGAAGCTGAGGTATACTCCCGGGCCTTCGAGCACTACCGCGCTGCCGCCTTGGTCTTGCAGATTGCAAACGAATATCGTGCTGCTGCAGGTGTGCTGACTGAGTTGGCAGATACCTATATTGATGCCGGAGACAAGGAAGGCGCGATCAGTGCACTGAACGATGCCGCTGATGCGTATGATATGGCAAATAGTCCTTCAAGTGCGTACATTCTTCACCACAAGTATTGCTTTGCGATAATCTTTAGGTTTACCATACCGACGCCAGCCTAGGCTTCGGTTCTCATTTTGATTTCGTCTTCGCTTTCAGTTCCGATTTGGTTTGCTCACAAGCATGATTGTATGGTCATGACCCTCACCACACATTTAGCCGCGGCGCAATCCCTCATTCGCAGGGCACAACTTCTTTGCGATGTTGGAAAGTACCAAGAGGCGCAGCAAGCGTATCTTAGCCTCATCAGCTCCCAGAAACTCCCTTCCCACGCGGACAACTTTGCCTTCCGTTGCCAACTCGCCGCTCTGGTCGATACAGCACTGAACCCTCACCGCGCTTCGGTTGAAAGCAACGATGAGAAGCTTAAGCAGATGTGCCCCAATTGGACGCGCTCGCCTGAGCGTCGATTGATTGAGGCGTGCTACATCGCGTACAAGCTTGGTCCGGACGGAGTGGCGGACTTTGCTCATGCCTGCTCTCTGTACGATCAAACTAATCAACTGGATGAATGGAGTGTCGGTGTTCTTCTTAAGGTGAAGAGCATCATGCGCTCTGGCGAATCCGACGAGTCGGGCGATGACTCAGATGCTAAGGACTCAGATATTGATTTAGATGTGACCGATGACGAGGGGGATGACGACGAAAAGAAAGCGGAGAAGAAAAAACCCAGAAAAACGCAGGATTCAAATAGCGATTCCGACTCAGATGTTGCGCCGAGTGGAGAGCCGCTCACAAGTGAGGCCAAAAAGAAAGCACGTGAAGAAGCCGAGAAGGCCAAGGCCACGAAATCTCGTAGCGAGCTGTTCGCAGAGACGTTGGTGTAAAATAGCAACCTTGCAGGTTTCCCTACATAGACTTTGTACACTACTTCGCACTTCGGCAGTCTCGATTATGAATCCGAGCAGATTGTAGTAAGAAGTGTTGTATAGTTTCGAGAGTAGTCAATCCCCCTTAGTAGTCGTTTGCCCACCCACATTGTCCTAACCATGAATATGTTGCCCTTCAACGTGTACTGTCGAGATCAGTACGAACGCCGTTTCATTTGAGTCCTTGTTTTTATTACTCAAAGGCCTCTGCATAAACTTCCTCGCTACCCATGATGGCGTCGCCTGGAGATTTTGAGTTACCTCGTCGTAGGGCCTGTCGCTCGGCCTGCCATCGCGACAAACTGTCTGACGCCCGCATGCGCTCTGCTGGTCCACCGCTTAGTTCCTCCTCAGACACGGTAGGATCATCAATGGGTGGTCTCACGTCGCGTTGACCCTTGTGTAACTTCGGGCCCACATCGATTCCAGCTAAGCTAATGAGCTCTGTATCAAGGAACTCTCGTGTCTTCGCTGTTGGACGATCCTCTGATTCACCATGCTCCCCTGCATGTACCGCCTTGGAAACCGAGTGAATCAGCATGGCACCTGTCCAGCCATTCTGAGCAGCAGTACTGGCCTGGACATTCTGCAGAATTCGCTCTGCTTTCGTAAGTTGTTGATCTGGCAGGTCTTTCTCTGGCCAAATATTGTCGACGTATCCACTAATGCCATCCGTACCAAGCCCAGCTGCCAACCTTCCTGCTCCTCGAGCTGATGCGTGAAAGCCCGCAGCTGGTAGTAACTGCAGAGTAAAGTTCAGACCAGCTAACTGCTTGGACAGCTGAGTTAACTCACTATTCTCCAGCCCACAATGAGCCCATCCTCTTGGGGCGGAGAATGCACAACACAGTAGGAGTGGCCGTTGAGCCTGCTGTGGTTGCGTTACGGCCGCAGTCCTCGACGGAGCCATGTTAGAAGCCTCATAGGATGCGAGCTTCTGCGCAAATGCGGAGGCATCTTGGATCGAGGGGATACCCGGGCATCCAAGCCATATCACATCACTATACTGTCGATACCTACGAGCTCTTTCGACAGCCAACAGTTCACCTCCCTGTATCCTATATAAGCCATCAACCGAGCGAGGCTTCTCCCAGTCCCAATGAGGATCGACACCGAGGCGCAAAGCAAGTTGTCGTGCTTTTCTGAGCGACATTGTTTGTAGGGGCCTCGGCGCCGGGCGAGACTGGGTCAGATCACTGCTTGACTTGTCATGTCTGCTATTTGTGAACGCCATCGACAAAGATGGCGATACTGAAGTCCCATTCTGGGTCGAGATCTCGCTCGGGGCACATGATTGTAAAGGCGTGTAGTATCTTGACATCGCCCGACGCCATATCTTGAGTGCATCTTCCTTCAGCGGGATTTCGCTTGACAAGATCGCTCGTTCAACGGCTTCTGGGTAGGTGCACAGCTGCGCCCTCTTCTCCCACGTCGCATGAATCTTTGCGATTTGGCTTGGTGTTAAGGGTTTCCCTTTCATGGATCGCTGTGCTTCTGCAAGCACATCGCTCAGTGAAGCGACCATCGGATTTGTTGTGCCCAGAATAAACATGTGGTCCGAAGGATCTGCGTTGGTGTCGACGTAGGCAGCATTGAGTGCATCAGTCCTTGCAATAATAATGAGTGGGCAGAGAGCCATATCGGCCTGGAGCCTCGCTGCAACCAATCTGGTGATGTGCTCGCGAGGAGAGCACAGCACTGCCCCGGCGATCGGGCCTCCAAGTTTGGCCCCGATCTTCTGATCCTCGAAGTGAACCGCACTTGCTCCGGCTTCGATCAACTGCCGAACCATCCTCATCACAGTAGTGATGCCACCATGCCCACTATCACCGTCAGCAATCACTGGAATCATGAGATCCCCGTCGCTCAGGGATAACTGAGTCTGTGGTGTATAAACTGTGGTGGAAGGGGCGTGGGAACTCGTAGTCAGAGCTGCACCTCCACTCCCATCAGGAGCGAGCGCGTGGCGTATCCGCGACTCATACCATCGATCCATGTGGTACCTCTGGGCACGAGTTATTCTGGCCACATTCTTGGCAACGTAGTTGTGAGGAAGGTCTGCAAGATCTGGACCTGGAGCTGCATCAGGCGTTCCCATCGCTGCGCTCTGCCATCCGGAAACATAAATGCCCGCAGCACCCGCTGCTGGGGCTGAAACAACAGCCTGAAGGGGGTCAAGTACGTCAAACGCAACCAGTGGCTTGCCGGCTTGGTTGAGGCGTACAAGCGACGTCCAGAGCTTCAGAGCCATATCATGTGATGTCAACCGTTCTGTCCGTGGGAATGCAATACGAGCAACATCCGCGGGCGTATAGCGTCGCTTGATACCGATGAAGCGCTCTGACTTGAAGAAGGCTTCCAGCTCAGCTTTTCTCTAGAGAAACGACGGTGTACGAATACGCCGGGGGTGATACAAGTCGATGAGTTATCGCAGCATCGGTCAGATGGTGACGTAAAACAAGGTTCTGTGGTATGCGAGATATCAGATCAGCGTAAAGCAACGTACCTGCTCATACAGCCTTAAAAGCACCAGGTCAAGTCCGCGGTTGATGCTCTCCGCGAGAGATATCCCTCCCAATTCTCCCACCGTCTCTGACTCTTGTTTGGAAGTGAGTTCGGCGTCTTCCGCTCGTGTAAAAGCTGGTATTATGCTGCGGTTTTGACCACGTCTCTCACCTGAACGTTCGGTTCCCAGCCAATTTGCGTCGAAGCTCCTTGCGTACCACTCCAGTCGACGCATATTTGCGTGCGGTGACAATTGTGGAATTCATTGCCTTTAACCTCATTCATCCGACCCCAGCTCGATTTAGTGGGTCTTGTAGGAGTTTGCGTAGGATGTCAGCGGATGACGCTCGTACGATGCGGCGATAGTATTTCCAGTGCTGGGAAGATGGAAATACCACAGACCGCTGAGATAGCCAGCCAAAAGCTCAGGATCATGGGTGTTACAGAACAATCGAGATGATCAAGTTGCATCATGCAATCGTCAATCAAGTATAATTAGCTGAAATACTGCGGAGCATGTTGTATACTAGCCAACTGTATTCCTGTATGTCATCACGGTTTGCATGCGAGCTCCAAATCCAGTGCCTCGAGCAGCTGGATTGCTTCGAGCATCCTACTCCTACCACGACTACGACTACTTCTAATTGCATCCACCCGCCCAAAACAGTTGTACAGAGAATGTCTCAACACCCCCACCACACTTGACATAGCACGGTTTTGAGAGTTGGGGATACTCCAGGTTAGTATCACGAAACATCACGTTTGGAGGGTATATCCTGATTCGGATCTTGTCCACGTGCATCAATTATGTCCAATCCTAGTGCCACCGCACAAGATCCCCACGCGGATCTCACCCAACCACGCCTACCATCGCACATTAAACCTGTGCGATACGACCTGGCATTAGCACCTAATCTGAATGACTGGGTGTTTGAAGGCTATGTCGCGATCCATATCGATGTACTCGAAGCTACGAAATTCATTCAACTCCACGCAAATGAACTCGTCTTCCACACCATCACTCTGAGCAAGGGATGGATCCCACCGGCGTCACGCGTCGAGAATGCAAAGGCTCGTTCGGAGCTCTCACGGATCCAGACTCAGATCACACACGTGTTCGATGCCGCCTCGCAGCGTGCTTTGATCACGCTCGGCGAGACCATCCCCGCTGGCAAGTACACCCTTGAGATCCAGTACAAGGGTGAGCTGAACGACCACATGGCTGGTTTCTATCGCTCCGTCCACGCTGACCCCAACTCCAATATCTCGTACCGTTGTGCACTCACTCAGTTCGAGGCCACGGACGCACGTCTGTGCTTCCCTTGCTGGGATGAACCCGCCCACAAGGCTGTCTTTGGATGTACTCTTGTGACCGAGAAGCACCACCGTGCGCTATCCTGTGCACCTGTGTCGCTCCAAACTATCGTCACTGTGGCGGCCGGCACTGGTCTCCCTGGTGCGGCTTACACCTACGGCTTTGCAGAGCCCTCGAGTGTCATCAAACCAGGATATGTCGTAACTGAATTCCACGACACACCTATCATGTCAACCTACCTGCTTGCCTTTGTCGTGGGTGAGTTTGACTACGTCCAGCGATACAGCAAGGGTGGTGTTGACGTTCGCGTGTACACTCCACCCGGAGCTGCTGCAAAGGGTATGTTTTCACTCGATCTGGCCTGCCGTGCCCTTGACTACTTTGCCGAATATTTCCAAATTCCATACGTGATGCCCAAGCTCGATCTTGTGGCCGCTGCAGATGTCGCAGCGAACGCGATGGAGAACTGGGGTTTGATTACCTACCGAGCTACGCGCCTGCTCGTCGATGCGAACTCAACTACTCGCGCTGACTTGATTGCTCTTTCGCGCACGGTCTGCCATGAGCTAGCCCACATGTGGTTCGGCAATCTCGTTACCATGGAGTGGTGGACCCAGTTGTGGCTCAACGAAGGTTTCGCACGCTATATGGAGTTCAAGGCTGTGAATGCGTTGTATCCCTCCTGGCGCGTTTGGGATATCTTCGTTTCTCAAGTCGTTTCGTTGGCTCAAAACCTTGACAAACTCAAGAGCTCGCACCCCATCGAAGTGGAAGTGAATATGCCCGAAGAGATCAACGCAATTTTCGATGCAATTAGCTATGCCAAGGGTGCGTCCGTCCTACGCATGCTCGCAAACTTCATGGGTGATTCATTTATGGAGGGTGTTCGTCGCTATCTCAAGCACTATCAGTTCAGTAACGCCATCTCGGCCAACCTTTGGGACTCGCTTCAAGAGGCGTACGACGCTGCGGCGTCGGCGGAGGGCGCGTCAGGCAAGGACAGCTCCCGCTATATTGTTTGGGAAGGAAAGGACTCCATGAACATTCGCACCATTATGCGCACATGGACCACTGAGGCGAACTTCCCGATCGTTACGGTAAAGGTCTCAAACTACGATGAAGCCACCAAGACGGTTACTTTCAGCTTGACTCAGGAGAGCATCGTCCCGGATCCGGAGGATACGCGACTTTGGCCTGTCATACTCCCTGTGTTGACACCCGCCGGTGATGTGTGCACTGTCATCTTCAACACCAAGACATGCGAATGGAAGTATAGGCTTCCTGATTCAGTACCCTCGCTCCAGGAGGCATTGTTCAAGTTTAACTACGAACAGAGTGGATTTGTCCACGTGTGCTATGCGGACGGTATCCCCAAGCCACTAAGTGATAGAATCGCAGCATCTTGTAATGGTCTTGCCCTTTCTGAGGGAGGCCTGTCCGCCGTCGATCGGTTGGGCGTCTTGGCTGATCTTGGAGTGTTGCTTTCGCTGTCCAAGGTCAGAGTCGGGCAATTCCTTGAGGCGCTGAAGTGGTACGAGAACGAGGAAGATGTGTGTGTGCTCGAAACACTCTGCTCGGTGATGCGTACTTTCTACGAGCGACATGCGGCAGGCAAGCCTGCCTACTTGAAGGAGCTTGGAAAGTATTTGGCTGCGAGACTCGAGCCAGCATACTCACGCATGGGTTGGGGTGAGAACGAGATTGTCCGCGACCCGCATCTTGACATGAAGCGTGCTACAATTATTTCCACTTATGCTCGCTTCGGAGCCAGTGACGATCTCCTCCTCAAGGGTGTGACCTTCTTCGAGCAGAGCCTGCGCCAACATGCAGCTCTGTTCCCAGAAATCGAATCCTGGGATGCTGTGCCAGCAGACGCCAACGGCATTCGGCTCACGAGCGCTCTTGCGGCTATCCTTGCACCCAATGAGATGAAAATGCCGATCCCAGCGAAAGAAAGCGAAACAGATCCATTGGAGATCCTGGCTAACCGCATCATTGAATCCGGTGCGGTTGTAAACCCCAGCACTGCAGTGCCTTACAACCCACAAAACATTCAACCCGATTTCCGCAGTCCAGTCTATTCACTGGCACTGTCATACTGCTTCGCTCAGGCACGGAAAGCCGGAAGTGAAGATGAGGTCAAGGCACAGAACTATCGCTTCTGGGCCGCTTTATTCGTCATCTTTGCTCGCTTGCATCAGATGGCTGCCTCACACGACGAGGCCAACCGTATTCTCCGTGTTCTCTGCTCACTGCCCACGAACATCACCACGTTCCCGGATGGACGCGACCGTTCCGACTTGCTCTTCAATTACTGTAACTCGAATCGTGTCCGTGGGCAGGACCGGATGTTTGGCTACCGCGCTCTGGATACGCCATGCGTATTGAAGATGCTGATGAACAACTGGGACGCATTCTATGCACGCATGAAGTCGGGAAGTCATGCTTTGATTCCTGCCATCATGTCGTCGCTGCTCAGCAAGTTTAGCGGATACGCTATGGCAGAGCTTCTGTCCCACTTCTTCGAACAGCACCCTTGCCCCGAAGCGGCTTCAACGATCGCCCAGGTGGTTGAAACGATCAGTGACAATGATCACAGCGTGCAGACTGAGCGGTATGACTTGGCAAAAATGTTTCCTGGAAGCGATGCCTAAGAACTGACCCTCAATTTCCAACCTGGTTCCCAACTTTATGTCTTCTTGCTCACCCTTACAGGTACACCCTATCCTGTTTCACAGTGCATGCTAGTCAGCTATTGCGCGTACGGATTATTTTAGTCACAGGACAAACTGTATTTGGTTTAATAAATAGAGGTCTTACCTCGATCAACCCCAGAGTCAATGCAATTGACAGCACTATGACTTTAACTTACTTGGCCTCAGAGAACTCGTGGAGATTAACAATACCACGAATGGTCTTGGAGACAAGCATGTCGTTGAAAGCATCGTTGATCTTGTCGAAAGGAACCTTGTAGTCAACGAAGCAGTCAATGTCAAGTTTGCCAGAGTTGACAGCGTCCACGAGACCAGGAAGCTGTGAGCGAGACTTGACACCACCGAAAGCAGTACCAATCCAGCGACGGCCAGTAACGAGCTGGAAGGGACGCGTGGAGATCTCCTCACCTGCCTTGGCGACACCGACGATGCAAGAGGTACCCCAACCGCGGTGGCACATTTCGAGAGCGGCACGCATGGTGTGGACGTTACCAATGCACTCGAAGGAGTAGTCGACACCACCATCGGTCATGCGGATGATGACATCCTGGATCTTCTCACCAGGGTAGTCGTCAGGATTGACCAAGTCGGTGGCACCGCACTGCTGGGCGAGCTCGAGCTTGCGAGGCATCTTGTCGATGGCAATGATGCGCTTAGCACCGGCCATAACAGCACCCTTGACAGCAGCGAGACCGACGCCACCAACACCCAAGACAGCGACGGTGGAGCCAGGCTCAACCTTAGCAGTGTGAGTGACAGCACCGATACCAGTGGTGATACCGCAGCCCATAAGGCAGACCTTGGAGAGATCCGACTTGGGGTCGATCTTGACAACAGAGATGTCAGCGCAGACAGTGTACTGCGAGAAGGTGGAGCAACCCATGAAGTGGTAGATAGGTACGTCCTTGTTGCCGTTAGCCTCACAAGGGATGGAGTGGAAGCGAGTGGTGCCATCAGGCATGAGACCCTTGCCCTGTGTAGCGCGGATCTTGATGCAGAGGTTGGTCTTGGGGCTGGTGCAGAACTTGCACTCACCACACTCAGGGGTGTACGCAGGGATAACAGTATCACCGACCTGAACGTTAGTAACGCCCTCACCGACGGACTCAACGATACCTGCACCTTCGTGACCAAGGATGCATGGGAAGACACCCTCAGAGTCGTGGCCCATGAAAGTGTAACCATCGGTGTGGCAGATACCAGTGTGGAGGACACGGATGCGGACCTCGTGTGCCTTAGGAGGGTCAACACGGATCTTCTCAATGGAGAGAGGCTGATTGGGAGCCCAGCAGACAGCAGCAAGGCATTCTAGAATTGAGTATCGATTGTCAAATCCGACGCAAAACGTCGTAAGGCAGGGTGAGTCCGGATCCAAGCCAACAAGTTTGGCTCAAAAATCACAGGAATCTGCGCATGATCCTAAATGCAAAGGATTTCACCGCGTGCAACACGTACCAATAGGCTTGCCAGTGTAGTTCTTGTTCTCGCTCGACATGATTATGCAGGTGTTTTTGATACTTGATCTCGCCAAGTACTTGTCAGGAAAAAAAATCTTCCGCCCGAATTCCAGCTGGGGGTGGATGGTATTGCTCCTGAGCCGAAAACGGGTGGATGGCGATCTGTCCAACGCTTGTTTTGTGTCCGGATGATCCCACCGTGTTTTCGAGTGATAGACACTTGTACTTACTGTGCTGACTCTTCCAACAGCTGCTCACCGCGTCACTTGACTCTTATAACTTCGTTCTAGGTCCATGCACTTGTGGCCTGAGGCGCCGCACATCGGGCAACAGCTATTTCTGCTCTGTGTTTGTACGTTTCTGCTTGGTTGGTTAGATACGCGTTCAGGGTGTGACAGTTATAATTAATTCTGCGTGTGATTCACCCGCTGCCTCATCTATGTCTTCACGTCTAGACTCGTTCATCCTCTTCTATGGCTCGAAAAAGATAGCCTTAGGCTCGGATATTCTTCGAGGTACGTGTTACACAACCCGTTCGTCTTGAGGGGGCTCGCTCGTCGTCTCAGACTAGCAGGGAACCGTCCTAGCTGTAGTCTTACCGCTAATTGACTGCCCGCTGCTTGTTTCGCCTGGCTGGTAATGATCCTGACTCCCAACTGGTCCACTAGGGAATGTGGCGGGAAGTCCTCCAAGACCAGTGACCGACTCTGAGGTTGGAATGATATTCTCACAGCGCTGTCGTTAACTCACGTCATTCTCTAACTACAGATATCTATGGTGCTGGCATTATCGGAGGTATCGTCATTCCCATTCTTGGTTCCGTCCCAGATGGCATCATCATCTTGTTCTCCGGACTCAAGGGTGGGACACCTGAAGAGACGAAAGAAACACTTGATGTTGGTGTGGGAGCGCTTGCCGGTTCAACTATTATGCTAATCACGGTTCCTGTCTGCATCTCCATCTTTCTGGGCTCACGCAAACTCGACGATGAGGGCAAAGCGATGAGCGCGTACGAGCCTATCGTTCCTGGCTCGAACAAGCTCGTTCTCAAACCAGTCCTCCCCGATTCATGCTCCGTCACGAAAAACGGAATTACAGCGCTCCCATCTACACCTAAAGGTGCACGATGGATTCTATACACAGGCGTGACGTATCTATTCATCCAAATTCCCAGCTTCTTCTTCCACCATGACACGGACGAAGGTGTCAAACATGAGCGGCCCTGGGCGATCGCCGGCTTCGTCTTCGCAGGTATCTTGTTCTTTGCTTATCTCTACGCGATGTCCAAGGATGAGGACCATATTGACCTCGTCGAAGAGCGCCGCAACCATGTGCACAAGTTCTTGGACTGGTCACGCTCCAATCAAAAGACCCTCGGTGCGTTTGATCCTGTAACCTTGTTCAACATCCTCGACAAAGATGGTGATGGTCTTCTTGACGCCGAGGATTTGCGACTGGGTTTCAAAACGATTGGTTTGGATCTTAATCACAATGAGGCACAGGCGTTCTTCAACATGATGGATGCCGACGGGAATATTGCTGTCGATATGGACGAATTCGTCAAGTTCGTCAAGGAGTTTATTCTTAATGATGAGGCAGTCCACGCATTTTCGAACCTCGGGTCGTCCTCTGCTCGTAACGCACAAGCAAAGGAGGCGAATCCTGGTGGTGGAGTCTCGATTCCAGGCATTGTTGCTGAAGGTATGCAAGAAGGAGCACAAGCAACGCGCCGCCGTACTCTAAGCTTTTCTGCGCACCCCTCGTCGTCAGCCGTTGCAACTCCGTCACGACGCATGCGGATTGCATCCTCACTTCATACTCCCACTTCGGCCTCGCGAGAGGTTCTGATTCGGGACTATGGATCCACCGAAACTCCGACCACCGCAAAGTTTACGACACAAGTATCGCGCGCCCCCGCTGGTTCAGATCTGAATGCGCCTCTGCTTACGGAGTACAGTCCTCGCCAGGTGTCGGATGCACAAGACGATTCTAACCCCATGTCACGCCCCAGCAACCGTAGAAGCAGTAGTATCAATGATAAACCCGCAGCGCCTATTGTCGGATCCCCATCAATGGGCATCCTATTGCCAACGAAACAGCCACGCATGACGAATGCACCCACGCTTACGGGTGTGATCGCCGCGTCTCCATCCCAAAACCTCGAATCTCAGCGAGAAAAGGTAATGACGATCGGTTCCCAAAAACTCTCTGCGTTACTCTCAGGACCTTTGCGTAGGTCTCTTAACGAGCATGATCGCAGTGTTGTTCAACGTTCAGTCGCTACGCCCTCCAACGCCGTCTCCCAAGCTCGGACTCCAGCCCCGCGTGGCGTGGCAATGGCGCCAGAAGACGATCGCGTCCCCTACACAGCACCCTCGGCTACGGATCTTGAAGTCCCGACGGGTGGACTCTCGTTGGCTCTTGCAAGAGGTGCCATGTCTCAAGAGCGTGTCCCTGGCTTGCCAGAGTCCGAGGAGAATTTGATGCTGCCTCCTTCATCAGTGGAAAGTTCAGGAAGATCCCAAGGTCGCTCCGGTCTTGCAATGGCACTGCACCCCTCACAATCGGTCTCGTCTACTTCCAGTGATGGACTAGGTATGCTTCCCGGTGATGTTGTGCTCAATAGCCTCGCACGTCAGACGAGCGTTGACAGAACCGTGAATCAGGGTTTTGGGTCATCCCCACTTTCACCTCCGAGACGACAGGATTCCAGGCGTGCCGCGGTCCCAGCGGCTATATCACGAGCTCCCCCGCCGAATCTGGTGACCTCACCATCGGACGGTATTGGTGGAACCCCCGGGATAGATCTTCATTTCCCAACTTACTCCCCACTGATCAAGCAGAGCCAGAGTCCCTCCATTTCCCGCAATCCTGCTGGAGGAGCATCCGGAATTATTGGCAGCGCGAAGATGGATGTCCCTCGCTTCCTTCGTCGAGAAATTGTCGAGGAAGTTCGCGAACGGGAGGAAGGTGGTGATGCCATTTTGATCTATGAACAACCGGATCGTACAGATAACGAGGAATTCGACCGCATCAACCCTATTCCAATTCCACCTGTCATCATGGAGCCTATCATGCGCTGGCTCACAGATAACAGCCGAAATGAGAGTGTTCTTTTACGGGTTGGCATTAAGGAACGTTGGTCTCTCCATGCTTGGGCTGCTCGCACCGGTAGAGTCGGCCATGTTACTTTGGAAGACGAAGAGACCGGAGAACGTGTCTTAAAGCTCTTCAAACTGGAAGCCCTCATTGGACCAGCACAACCTACCAAAGCAGGTCGATCCAGTTCGGTTGCATCCCGTCGCCTCTCTGTGGCAACCACGCTCAAACCTCGTATTCCCGGACTCCCCCGCTGGGCTTGCGCATCTAGCAAACTCGCAAAATATGTCTTGGAGGGAATACCAGCCAGCAACACAGCAGGCACCACCAAAGACGCAATCGCAGCTCTGGAGGAGTCTAAGATAACTGATCCTGCCCTCGATGCCGATGACGCTGACGAGGACGAGATGTACGACGCGGTTGGAGAACTCCAATCTAAGTCGAATCGCGAGCCTCTGACCTTGCGACAGGTCTTTGAGGCGGCAGACTCGACGAAGCAGGGTGCCCTGAGTTTGGAAGACCTTACGGGCTTCGTTGCTAAGTTTGAGATTGCACAGCTTTCCGCTCAAACCGTGAAGTTATACTTCCATGTGTACGACACTGATCTTGATCGTAAACTATCTTGCATGGACTTTAAGCATTTCTTGGAATCCTTTGTGGCGCCTCCAACGACACCAGAGGAGTTGGCGTTGGATGAAGCCGAAGAAGAGGAACTCGTTGAAGAGTCTGGTGAGCACTCACATGGTGACCTCGAGGCGCTGGAAGGTTGGACCGAATCTCAAAAGAAGTGGTATGGTATTTTCCTGTTGCTATTCGGTACAGTCATTGCGGCCATCTTCTCGGATCCAATGATCGAAACAGTCGGAGCGGTCGGCGAAAGCCTCGGCATCCGCCCATTTTATGTATCCTTTGTGGTAACGCCATTCGCATCGAATGCCGCAGAATTAGTCGCTGCTTTACTTTTCGCGAAGGGCAAAACGAATGTCTCAATTGGACTTTCGCTATCTTCGTTGTACGGTGCCGCAGCAATGAACAATACCTTCTGCGTCGGCATCTTCCTTGCATTGCTCTGCGTCCGCGGCCTGCCGTGGACCTACACTGCCGAAGTGATTTCTATTTTGGTTGCTGAAATCACTGTGGCGATCATTTGTATGCGAGAGTCTTTGTCACAACTCCATGCCCTGATGATTGGTTCTGTCTATCCATTTTCAATTCTCTTTGTATATCTTCTCGAAAATGTGTTTGGTCTAAACTAGAGCAACTATGACTGATTACATGTAGGAACGTGAGGCATCTGTTATCTTGGCGTTACCCCCTCTAATCCACTGCATTCTTTGTATACCACGTTTGATTTTCACTTGTTTGGCTTTTGTTACAAGTCTAGATATATCTTATGGAGTGCTTCAGCACATCCGAGACGTACCTTGGTTGTGATCGATATCCAGCTTCAATGATACGGGTCTTGCTGGAGCGAGCTTCATTCAATTGTTGTTCATGCCCTGTTCTTCAAGCCCTTGTATGAAAGTTATCAAACCATACACACCCTATCAACAATCGAAACAAAGACCAGAGCTTGTTTACTGGGATGCAGAGCGATTCATTACTGATAATACTGCTGTGTTGGATAACCAAAGCCTGGTGGAGTTGGAGTCTGTCGCATGGGAGTGACCTGCTGGTTGAGAGGAACAGTATACGCAGGTGACTGGCCCTGCATCACCTGACCGGGTACGGGCTGATAATATATCTGTGGCATTGCCTGCTGGTTGGTAATCATTTGCTGCAGAGTACCAGGCGATGTGCTGCGTGCTCGTGCGACTTGCTGCTGTTGTTGTTGTTGTTGCTGCTGCTGCTGTGGTTGGGAGGGCAGCGGTGGTGTAGTTGAGACAGCGTACTGGGGTTGGAATTGCTGGGGTACAGCTTGCTGATACATCATGGACTGATCCATGAGTTGCGATGGTGTGTTGCGACCCGAACGAGCACCCGTTTGTATAACTTGTTGCGGATATTGCGGCATCATCTGAGACTGCGATGTCGTAGGCGGCTGATGAGGCTGTGTCATCTGATAGTGGACAGACTGTGGTGTCTGGGGCTGCTGTGCCTGCTGTGGCTGCTGTGCCTGTTGCTGGTATTGAGGCTGATATGCTAATTGATCTCCAGGAGCTGGAGGTGGTCGCAGGGCCTCAAATTTGCGCATTACTGTGTCACTAATTGTAAATGGTTCGGGTGGTATCTTGAGACCGAGCCTTCGTGCGGTCTCTCGGCAGTTCAAGTATTCGAGCTCAGCCTCTTGCAGTGTGTTGAGAGCATGGAGGTGAGAAGCATCTAAAACGTGTTTCCATTCCGAGGTCGCAGGGAGATTTTGAGTTTGTCCTAATGAATCCGAGACTCGTAACTCGACGGCACAGGCCTCCTCCAGAAGCAGCCTCAGAACGACACGAAAAGACACTTCGTAGGGTACGAACGGCTGCTGAATACGAGGAGGTTGCTGAGCTTGTTGAGGTTGCTGCTGTTGTTGTTTCAACAAGGCATTGGTCTGAACGATAAGCGGCTGCAGGTACTTCGTGTGGTGCCGTATTAACGAACGCTTGAGCCAGTGAAGAAGTGTCATCTTTACGATATTTGATGTTTCACACCGCAACTCGATAATCGATTTGTTCGAGATACTTGCGAGGGCACTTTCACACGCCAACCGTCGACTCCGGAGTTCCTCGACTAAGCGGAGAACGCGTACACCTTTCGAATGTGAGACGTCCTGAGAGAGGTCCCATGAGGTCTCCTGCCCTGCTCTTTGTCCTCCCGCAGTCTCAATTTGATTGTGCTTGGATTCCTGTTGGCCGGTTCGAACACGTTCAAGCCCGATCTCGTACAAGTATAGATAAAGCGCTTCACTAAGAAAACCTGGTCCATTTTCTAACTGAATGAGTGAATGTAACTGAGCAACACCAACGGGTCGATGACCTTTGACGTTTCCGCTCACGCCTCGAGCCTCTTCTGCTTTTAAAACGACAACAAGGGATGGAAATAGCGTGTTGAGCTGATACGGGCAGAGCACGTGTTGACCTGGGGGCAAGGGAGCCTGAGGAGTTTGCTGACTTGCATTCGATGATGTCGAAGCCGCGGCGTATACATCGTGAGGCACAAAAAATCTATCATTCACCGTAACGAGAAGTACAATCGATTGATCCAAGATCTCTCGTGCATGTGCAAGCATTTCCGGGGTTGCGCCTGCCTCGAGTGTGGCTCTTATTACCTCCTTTGTATCCAGCCTTGAGGCCACACGAGGTACCGTATTTAGCAGGGACGCTAAAGGATGTGGCTGATAACGCCCTGAATAGATCTCCTCAACAATGCTAGCGAGCGCAGCCCACCTGACATGTTCGACAGTATTATCAAGGAGAGTGGAATAGGCTGCACTAGTGAGTGTAGACTCGGAGCTCATGCGATCAGCCACGTCACATTGAAGCCGAGCAGATGTCGCAGCTGCTTCTAGGAAAGCAAGAGGGATTACATCACCATTGTGAAGGGGGACTGTTAGTGTGGACGAGCTTGGAGGAGAGGTTACCATCCCTTGATCCAAGCCCAAGGCATGGAATTCTTCTGATAAAAGGCGAGCTAGGTCGCGAGCATATGGTGGCCGAGACAATCCCTGACGAATCTCTCGTGGTAGAGCTTGATACCATCTGGATATATAGTCGCTTTGTGGATTGTAGGCTGAGATAGCTGCAAAGCAGTCAAGCGTTAACGAGTTCAAGGTTGGTAATGGTGAGGGTTTCGCGATTTCGATGGCGACTGGACTACCGCTCGTGCCAGCTGGAGCACGAGGGTTGTTACCTGGTTTCGATACCGCTGAATCACTACCGCCACCCACTGCTAAATTCGAGTTTAGAATACTTGCGACGTGCTTGAGGGGCTGATAAATACGAGGAATAGCATTCACTTCGTCCAGTGCAGACATCAACGAGTCTGTGGATGCCTCGTAGTCAACGGCAGTGGATTTGGCAGAGGCTGAATCAGCATTTGTGGCCATGTGAAGCATGGCTGCGTTCGCACTCGGGAATATAAAGTCATGCTGAAAAAGCAGTGTGTTTAGTGCCATCACTGTGCTGGCCTCAACGTTGTAAAGCGATGTTGACTGTGTGTAGAGCAGGTGAGTGGGCGATCCTGTGAGGAATCCATCCAGAGTCTCCATACAATCCGCCACTGCACGAGCATTAGCCTCAGCCGTACACACAGATTTAGCACCCGCAACGGAAGTGGGCTGCTGCGCAGCGTGCGCATGCTGCTGCTGTTGCTGCTGCTGCTGCTGTTGTTGTTGTGGGGTCTGGTGTTGTAGTGGTTGTGGCTGTGCCGCTGATGATGCAGCACGAGATAGATCCAAATTTGGTGTTGCGGGGGTGCTTTTCGTCATGGATCCTGAGTTAGCACCCATGGGAGGAGTTGCTGGTGTCGTTGGACGATGTGCTCCAATGCTGGATTGAGGCTGCACAGGCTCAGTAGAACCGGGTCGCATAGGAGGGCTTTGAGTCGCCTGATGCATCTGGGAATAATGGGTAGGTTGTTGTTGGGGTGGTTGCTGATACGTATATTGCTGCGGCTGCTGCGGCTGCGATGAATACTGCTGTTGCTGAGGTGGGTACTGACCATGTGATTGAGGCTGGTACTGGTGTGCACCGATCAGAGAGGGGTGCTGCAAGTACGGATTTGCTTGATGTCCCATGAGCTGTGACCCCTGTTGAGGTGGTAAGGGTTGCTGCTGCTGTTGTTGGTGATGTTGTTGCTGCTGCTGTTGCTGCTGACGTTGCTGTTGCTGCTGTTGAAACGCCTGCTGGACTTGATGTTGCTCGACTGGCATCCCAGAGTAGCCAGAAACCATGTTATGTCCGCCGTTGGACCTTGTATGATTCGGATCCAGACCGTTTATAGCCATCTGGACCTGGCGATTGTAGTGCTCCTCATACATCGCTAGGGACTTGAAGATCGCCGAGATGTCAGTGTACTCATCAGCTTGCAAGGGTTCATTCCTTTCGAGCTTCCGGTAATGCTCGAGGAGGCGGTTTCGATACACCTGACGCTCTCGCGCCGGGACGAACCCGTACTTCTGGTCATATACACTGAGGATGTTCCCCAGACTCGCGCGGATTGCGTAGATCTCCATTGGTCGTGGGATTCGCGGGGTGGCAGCGGCTTTGATTGGACGCTGGAGAGATGATTTGCAGGTACAGTCGAGAGCCTTTGTGTTGAGTGTGGTTCAAGCGGGCCTGGGACGCTACGCTGAGACGCGGTCCGTCGTGGGATTGAAACGCCTCCCCGCCTTGCCTCTCAACACAACCCGTTTGCCGAGGTCGCTCTGCTAAAATAAGCGCGTTGTGCTGGAAATGAACGAATCGTCGACTAGGTAAGAATCTCAGATATGTGACAGGGTCGTGTGAGGAGTTGTGACTCAAAGCACGAAATATACTGCGTCACAGTTCGCTCGGATCTCGGTATTCGCGATCGGTGTAATCGAACCTCACACAGGAAATTCAGGCCAGGACGGATTGTGACTCACTGAGCCTGTTCCGAGACTCGACTTGTAAGAGAGCACGTGAGCCAGGGTCGCTCGCAAAGCAAAGCTGAGCCAAGAGGAGACTTCAGACCAACCTGGTGGTTGTTTCTAGCCTGTAGTGAGTTGCCTCGGCTTTTGCCGTAGCAACGTAGTACACTCTGAAACCCAGTCATGGGAGCAGGTGGCTAGTTTGAGCTTGTGGGACAGGAGCTAGATATTTTGGTCTGGAAAGTAGCCCTCTTCCACACGGACTTAGGGGACGTCTATGCAATGTGGCCTAGACAAAATGCGCTTGGAGACAGCAATGATTATCAACACTTTGATGTTTAAAGGACTGGATCATTGATTGGTATTTGAGTGTTTGGATCCGGTGGATGAACCTTTACGACGTCAGAGAGCAGCCCAACACATCGGCTGCAACGGAAAGTCTCGCCCATTAGTAATCCAGAGACATTCTACTGCTTCCTCACTCCTAGAGAAGGTTGTTCTACCATGGAGGAACTTGAGGAAGGAATTTTAGCCTGATTAGGTTATAGAAAGAGTAACCGCTTTTGACAGAGTGACTGGTATACGGAAACTGAGCCCTCAGTGAGGTGTTGTTTCGATTAAACGGCATAACACACATCCGACGGGTGGCATATCCTTGGCTGTTGAGCTATCTTGTACCAGCACTCATATGCTCAAGACAAAATTGGAGGCAAACACGGGGGAAACCCTACCTGGACTTGTGGGTGCTTCACAAGGCCCGGAATTGCATGAAGACGGGGATAATCTCGATGATTACGCACTTAAAGAGCACACAATAACACTGGACGATCATGAGCTCCCAAGCAATACCCTCTCATCCATCACTTTGGCCACGAACCAGCAGCTGAAACTACTAGCCAGCAACTATGCTCGAGCAATCGAACAGGCCAACAGCAATAGCAAAGCAAAACGTGTCGATGCGCTGTTGAGCGACTGGAATGCGCGACGGGATATCGAAGTGCAGCAGTTCCGCCAGTGCGCCCAGATGCTGGAACGCCAACTTAAGGAGAAACACAACTCGACACAGTTCTATATGGGCGTTACGATCAGTGAAGACAGTCTAATCGAGACCAAGGCCAAGAAGGGCAAGCCATGCTACTACAGGATAATGTTAGGTGCGAATCAAGATGAGCACAAACGCGGCGCCAACGCCGTGGCGGGTGGTCTTTCCGCATCCTTTGGTGGTGGAGCTAGTGGAGCCGGTTCGCTTACCAGCTCGACCTCATTGACAACACCTCACTCAGGAACAGGACTCAACGCTAGCTTTGCCACCTCTACCAGCTCATTATCGTCATCGAATTGGGTTTACACCACGCGACTTGATATTGATACGGACGGGAAGATTGAGGTGTGGATCAGCGATACGACACCCTACTTCAATCGCAAAAGTTCCTCTGATGCCCAACAGCAGGCTCAAATGCAAGGCCAGGGCCATCGCACCGGTGGCGGAAGTAGTGCAAACTCAGGTGGGTCAGGTGTAGGCAGTATGAATGAGGGAGGTGGACGTGGCACTAGCAGTTTGGCGACTGCTGGTGCCATGAGTCTCGGTGGATCTCAAAGTGGCGCGATAAACGGTGTGGGTAGCGGGGCAGCAGGCAGTTCCGGTGCAGGCATGGCGACTGGACTCGGAAGTGGGTCCAGTAATCAGGGTCTGCTCTCGCACTTCGTTACGTCGTCAAGGCACAGGACCGAGGTCATTCCTATGCGACCCGCGGGTCCTCTATACATCTCCATCTATCCCCACTCAGACCTGCGCGCATTGCGAATCAAGGTCTCCATTCAGCCTACACTGGCTTCTTCTAGCTCAGTGTCGAGTAATTTCGGTCTCTCAGGAGCTGCAAGCGCTCGATCGAGAAATCCTCGTACATTGAACCGCACGGCCCCTAAGTCAGGCGCAGGAGTCGGGGGAAGTGGAGGCACGAATCTATCCAATGCAGGGTCAGCAAGCGCCAGTACGTCCTTTTCGGACACACATTCGCGATCCCGCTCTTCACTCGCCGAACGAAGCAAATCCTCCTACCAGAAGGAGGATGTAGATATTCTTGCAGCTCTCTTAGCAGAAGGAGTAGGAGGACGCGGTGTGGTCGGATCTGGGTCAGGTGCATCGTCGGGTAGTGGCTTTGTGGGCTCTGCCGCCGGCACCAACAATGCTGGTCATGGTTCGAGCCCCCACAGGTTGACCGGAGAATCAGGCTCAGCGATTCATCGAAATGTAGCGCGAAAGCTTAACCTCCTTCGCAGCAATGACGCATTGTTTGCAGCGTTCCAAAATCGAGTGGAACTCCTCAAGACAGAGTTGAAGAAGCAATACTTGAAGAAGTTCCAGGTCCATGATGAGCTCCAGCCCGAGATGGTACTTCCCGTAAACCAAGATCTCGACCTGCCTCATGACACCTACATGCTGCCGCAGTCACCAAGGGGTAGTCTCAGTGGTCGTGATGGCGGCAAAACAACAGACTCCGGTGTCGTGCCCGCGAATGGTGTTGCTGGTCAGGGTGAGCGAACCTCGAGTCCACAACAGACACATCCCCCATTAGTGCTTCCCTTGTACCGCACGGCGCCTGCGCTCGCCCGGGAATGGAGTCGGAATCGGGACCCCTTGTCGCCTGATGAGATGATTCAATTACGTCGTGCTCAGGCTGCTTTAGAGCGTCAACGAGTCGCTGAAGCACAAAAACGCGCGGAATTCCTTTTGTCCACACGTCGCGAGAAGATCGAACAGGCAGCTCGCGAACGTGAAGAATACCGTGAACGCATTGCAGAGGAGCGAAGGCAGCGAGCATTCCAACGCCTGCAGAGTGATTGGCTGACAACAATTACTCTGGTGAGGACCGCTTCTTGGGTTATGCGTGAAGCGGCTGCGCTGCCGCATCGTCGTGCTGCCGAGGCTGCTTTGTCTGAGTACCTGGCTCGCGCAGAGGCCTCACGTAGAGGCGAGCGCGCCCGTAGCCATGCACAGCATTTGACATCTGTCGTCAGATTCTTGGCCTTTGGAGTGGCGCTGACCCGCCGGGATCGAGCGGCCGATATCATTCGTAATTTCCTTGAAGAGCGAGTGAAGTTAACGAACAACACACAGGACTTCTTGGCACAGAGTATCGCACGTTTCCATCGAAAGTTCCAGACGGTTCGGCGTTGCATTGCGCGCTGGGTGTCATGTCGGCTTACGAAGCGCATCTTGATTTCACTGCAGTGGCGAAAGTACGAACAGGAGAACAAGGCACAGTTGGTTCGACCGGTGAGCGAAGAGAGCTTGCAGATGGTGCTGGATGAGGGTCTGCGACAGCTTTACAACGAGCTGCGTGAGTATATCGTCACGTACGTTCGAGGTCGCAACATTGCCGGTGGCTTGCAAACGCGGCCGCCACTGAATCCCCAGGTCTTTATGTTCGTACACAATGTGCCAAGACTCCGATACCTTCTTCCGAAGCCTCTTCTGGCTGTTTGGATCGCGCGGGGCCATGAATTGGATCAAAAGTATGAGCGAGTGCAGCCAGCATTTGTCATTGAGCCTCCTCCAGCATCAGGAGTGGTCTCTCCGCCTGCACCTGGCACCAATGCCGCTTCGGCAGGTCATGCACCCTCGTCACCTGCACCGGCTCTGGCACGGCTGCATTCAATCGCCCGCTACAACAACTCGTCAGCATTCCAGGCCGGCGCCGCAGCTGCTGCTGGTGGTAGTCCAGGATTAAGTGCTGTGTCGAGTGGAGCAGCTGGTGGTGGTACTGGTGCCCCTCCCCGCAAGTCGTCTCTGACGATGGGGCAAAGAAAGTCGTTCATCAAGAATCACGCCAATGCTAGTTCGAGCACAAATTCGAGCAGTAATCCCTCTCTGAACGAGATTCGCTTGGATGTGAAGGAGTGATTCTAAATGTAAATAAACTGCCTGATTGACCTGTACGTACATAACTCCTCAGAAGGGCCTGCATGCCACAGCAGATATAGAATTTCCCAGCACCCTTGCCAGCTTCGACAAAAGGTAGGAGTGAGGAGGAGAAAAATCTTGCGTGATGATGTCAGCGTGCCGCATTTGGGGGTGCTGAAATATGCATGCCGATTCAGAAAATTTCAAGTTTGAGAGCCAAGATATACTACGAAAAGTCGTGTATCGGGTCTTTATAGCTCTATTATAATCGTAAATATTAATATATCATCCTGTGAGGAGTATATTAGTATCACAAACTAGACTATAAATGACTCGCAAACTGCTTCCAGTTAGTATATTTGTTGTCATCTTCCTTGTTCTGGCCCTCGCAGGTACGTCTTTGGACGCTTTTTCTTCATCACCCATGCATCAATACCCGCATATTACCCGCATGAATCGATCCCCCACATCATGCTGTACTTAATGATACCACTCATGCCGCGCGACATTTGTTCCTACACCCCCACGCAGGCGCCTCCAAAGATTCCGAGAAGGCCATTGTTGGCATCGATCTCGGTACGACGTACTCGTGTGTCGCCGTTTGGAGGAATGGTCGTGTCGAGGTTGTCGCCAATGACCAGGGTAACCGCATTACGCCGTCGGTCGTCGCATGGACCCCAGAAGGTGAGCGTCTGATCGGCGACGCCGCCAAGAACCAGGCTGCGAGCAACCCCAAGAATACCGTCTTCGACGTTAAGCGTCTTATTGGTCGCCCATTTGACGACGAGATGGTTACCTACGACCGAAAGCACCTGCCCTACACTGTTGTGGATCACAACAACATGCCCTTCATCCAGGTGGACACCGGTAATGGCAACACCAAGCGCTTCGCACCTGAGGAAATCTCAGCTATGGTCCTCACTCGCATGAAGGAAACCGCCGAGTCGTACTTGGGCCAGAAGGTCAAGGATGTCGTCATTACCGTTCCCGCCTACTTCAATGAGGCGCAGCGTCAGGCTACTATGGTACGTCTATTGCAACTTGTTGTGGGGAGTTGTGTGTACAACAGGTTTTTTCCAACGACGGTTGAGTTACGGCATCAGTGTGATGACAAGAACTTCGACGGTATCAGAATCACCATGTTGAATTACAGTATCTGATCATCTTTCGGGTCTGACTGAATGACGTATTCATATCTTTGTTGGGAATTTTCATTGCTGTGAAATTAAGGTCGTTGACGATTCGGCTTGTCTCACTGATTAATCGTTCTGTTGTCTTTCCTTGTATAGGATGCTGGCCGTATTGCAGGTCTCAATGTGATGCGTATCATCAACGAGCCTACTGCGGCTGCTCTCGCTTACGGTCTCAAGCAGGATCTCGACAACTACAACATCCTCGTCTTCGACTTGGGTGGTGGTACCTTCGATGTTTCCATTCTCACACTCGACCACGGTGTCTTCGAAGTCATTTCCACCAACGGTGATACCCACCTCGGTGGTGAGGACTTTGATCAGCGCATCATCAACTGGGCTCTTGAGCGCATCAAGGCCAAGCACGGCAAGGATTTGAGCAACAACGGTTTGGCGAAGGCTAAGCTCCGTCGTGAGGCTGAGCGTGTTAAGCGCTTGCTTTCCTCCGAGCACACCGCCAAGATGGAAGTTGAAGGCATCATCGATGGTGACGACTTCAGCGAGACTTTGACTCGTGCCAAGTTCGAGGAGCTCAACCGTGATTTGTTCGACAAGTGCTTGATTCCAGTTGAGAACGCGTTGAAGGACGCGAACCTGAAGAAGACCGACATCCAGGAAGTCGTCTTGGTTGGTGGTTCGACCCGCATTCCCTACGTCCAGCAGATGCTCTCCAAGTACTTTGGTGGCAAGGAGCTTACCTTCAAGGTCAACCCCGATGAGGCCGTGGCCTACGGTGCAGCGGTTCAGGCAGCTCTGATGTCCGGAATCACCTCGGGTGGTGTCGACGAGATCCTGCTTTTGGACGTTACCCCGCTTACTATTGGTCTAGAGCTGAGCGGTGGTGAGTACATGCGTTTCATTGAGCGCAACACCCGCCTGCCCGTGACCAAGGTGAACTACGTCACCACGGAGGAGGACTACCAGACCTCGATTCCTATTCGAGTCTTCCAGGGTGAGCGTGCGCATGTGAAGGACAACGTGTTGTTGGGTGAGTTCGAGCTGGATGGTATTCCTCCCATGAAGCGCGGTGTGCCCGAGATCGAGGTCACCTTCTCGTTGGATGAGAACTCCATCCTCAACGTGACTGCGATTGACAAGGCTAGCAAGAAGTCTGGCACCATCACCATCAACGCTTCGAAGACTCGTCTGTCGGAGGCTGAGATCAAGCGCATGATTCGTGATGCTGAGCGCAACGCTGAGCGTGACCGCATCTACCGCGAAACCCTTGAGGCCAAGCACGAGCTTGAGAACTACTGCTACAGTGTCAAGAACTCGCTTGACTCGCCGAAGGTCAAGGACTCCCTGACCAAGCACGAGTTGTCTCAGCTCCAGGAGCGACTCCAGAAGGAGTGCTTCGCCTTCGTTGACTCACACGATGAGACTCGCACTGCCGAGCAGTACAAGACTCTCAAGACTCAGATGGAGGACTTCTGCACGCCCTTCGTCACCAAGGCCTACACCGGCAGGTCGGAATCCTCGCACCACGAGGACTTGTAAGCGGTGAGCGAGATATTTATTCGATTGTAATAACAGTATTGACACGCGTGTTTGTTTTTCTCCATGTCGTTTCTGTTCGTTTGACTCTGTATAGTTTTCTATCACATGCCTTTGTAAATATTTTTGCGAGTGTGAGTGTGAGTGGGGCAGGCAGGTGAGGAGGAAGTAGGACATGGATGAAATGTGCCATGTCTGTCTGCCCCTGGTCTTAGTGACATTGTCTCATACAGTATTGTTAACTTAGTTCATAGTGGAGGATGGGATGGTATGGGATGGCATGGGATGAGATGAGATAGGTAGAGGGATGGGCCAGTAGGACAGACCAGACGAGGTCGAGTCGCTGACGGTTTCCAGGAAAGCAGTGAACGCGAGAGCCCCGAAACACATGACTGGAGTGAAGCCGGGGACGACAGTAGCACTGAACACGGCGGTGTACGGCTTGGCTGAGTCAGGCAGAGCATGGTACGAGGCGATCAAGGCATTTTACACCAAGGAAAGCGGACTGAGGGTATCAGAAAGAGACCCGGAACTTTTTTATGAAGGGGAGGACGAGGACATGTTGATGGTCGCGGTATACGTAGTCCGCATGACAATAGCTGGCCCGAGTCAGAAGGTGATGAAGGTGAAGGAGCGACTAGCCAAAAGAAGGCAGCTCAAAGACCAAGGGGAATCAACCTTCTTGTTGTGAATGGACAGCGAGAGAGACGGCGAATACATATACGTCTTTCAGAAATCCGATATCGCGAGGATGGCGGCGGAATACCAGAATCTCTTAGCAGCATATAAAGGGAAGCTTAACCTGGGGACGACAGCGATATGGCTCATGTTTCCACCCTGATGCGGCTAAATCCGGCTAAACCGGATCAGGGTGGAAACAGCTCATCAAAGCGAGGGCACGTCTTCAAAAGAAGGCGCTGGTTTCAGCAGTAGTAGTCATCTTGTGTTTCGAGATGAGATGACGCACTCCTCTTCACTAACCTAGCCTCACCCAGAATGGGGCGGTGTTTTAGCCAAGTTGGTTGGCGCTTCTCTTCTCTTCTCTTCTCTTCTCTTCTCTTCCCTTCGCTTCCCTTCACTAACCTAGCCTCACC
>Ga0180217_1000709_pt1 | contig 45747 bp, 44 predicted proteins | sample eDN3rd37CBELigOP_FD_128521 | JGI IMG/M metagenome (GOLD analysis project Ga0180217, IMG submission 128521) | Enriched Organic Plus compost microbial communities from Emeryville, California, USA - eDNA 3rd pass 37_C BE-Lig OP (version 2) (version 2) ...
ATCATCGCCATCGCCAGACGCCTGCTTGTCGCCCTCAATGCCGCTATCCGCCACGCCAAAGCCTTCCACACTTGACAACACAAACACAGTTGCTCGGGCTTGACCCGAGGATCCATGCCGTGACGGTGATGAAGCGTGATCCGATGCCAAGGAGCAGGCTCCCGCAGCAGATGGAGCCTGAATGTCGCTTCAGCCTATGGCTGTTGGGCATCCGGCTTGCGAATCATATCCGCCGTCTCCTCGCTGAGCGCGCGCGCCGCTTGACGCGGCTTCGACAGCGGCGTCGGCACCGGCACGTTGTTGTGGAGCAGGGAGGTGCCGGAATAGAGGTCGCCGGTCACCTGCAGGTCCAGCCGTTCGTCGTCGCGGCGGCGGACCTCGTGAATGACCTCGTCGGCCTCGTCGTCGGGAACGCCGAGCTCGATCAGCGTCGCGCGGCCGAAGACGAGCGCGGATTCCAGCGTCTCGCGGATCTGGTAGTCGACATTCGTATGGATCAGCTCCAGCGCCGCAGCGCGATCGAAGGCGCGGGCGAAGACCTTGAGGAGGGGAAATTCCTCCTTCACCAGCTTCGCGATCCGTATGGCCGTTTCGGCCTTGTCGACGCAGATGAGGATCGCCTCGGCGCGGCCGGCGCCGGCGGCATGCAGGATATCGGCGCGGGTTCCGTCGCCGTAATAGACCTTGAAGCCGAAATCGGCCGCGGCCTGGATCATCTCCACGTCGTCGTCGATGATTGAGACGTCCACGCCGCGCATCAGCAGCGGCTGGCTGACGATCTGGCCGAAGCGTCCGAAGCCGACGACGAGGACGCGGCCGTTCAGGTCGGCGGCGGCTTCCACGCCGTCGAGCGACTGGGTATCGCGCGGCAGCAGGAAGCGGAGCGACATGACGAGCAGCGGCGTCAGCGCGATCGAGATGATGACCGTAGCGGTGAGCGTCGCATTGGCGTCGCCGTCGAGGATGCCGGTCGCGGTGCCGGCCGAGAACAGGACGAAAGCGAACTCGCCGCCCTGCGCCATGAGGGCGGCACGGGTCAGCGCCTCGCGGTGGTCGGAGCGCAACAGGCGCGCGATGATGTAGATCGCAGCCGCCTTCACCGCCATGAAGGCGACGACCAGCAGCAGGATGAGCGGCCAGGCCTGCGCGATGACCGCTAGGTTGAGCGACATGCCGACGCCGAGGAAGAACAGGCCGAGCAGGATGCCGCGAAACGGCTCGATATCCGCTTCCAACTGGTGGCGGAACGTGGACTCCGACAGGAGCACGCCGGCCACGAAGGCGCCCATAGCCATGGAAAGGCCGCCCACCTGCATGGCGAGCGCCGCGCCCAGCACCACGAGAAGTGCTGCGGCCGTCCACCTGCATGGCGAGCGCCGCGCCCAGCACCACGAGAAGTGCTGCGGCCGTCATCACCTCGCGGGCATGGGCGGCCGCGAGAACGCGGAACATCGGGTTGAGCAGATAGCGGCCCGCAAGTACCAACGCCGCCAGCGAGCCGATGGCGATGCCGATGGAAGTCCAGCGCTCCACGGCGCTCGTCTCGGCGCCGCCCGGCGCGAGGAACGCGATTAGCGCCAGCAGCGGCACGATCATCAGGTCCTCGAAGAGCAGGATCGAAACGACCCTCTGCCCACCCACCGTCGTGGTCTCGCCGCGCTCCTCCAGGAGCTGCATGACGATCGCCGTGGACGAAAGCACGAAACCGGAGGCGCCGACGAAAGCCGTCAACGGCGGCAGGCCGATGACGATGCCGGTGAGCGTGAGGAGCGCGGCGCAGCCAGCCACCTGCAAAAGGCCGAGCCCGAATATGGCGCGGCGCAGCCCCCACAGGCGCGACGGCTGCATTTCCAGCCCGATGATGAAGAGGAACATCACCACGCCGAGTTCGGCGACGTGCAGGATCGCCTGCGGATCGTTGAAGAGGCCGAGGCCGAACGGGCCGATCACGAGGCCGGCGGTCAGATAGCCGAGGACTGAGCCGAGGCCGATGCGCTTGAAGATCGGGACCGCGACAACGCCGGTGGCGAGCAGCGCCACGACATGTCCCAGATCGCTGCCGGCTGCTTCCGCTGCCATTGTCGGTTCCATCAGAAGGTTATGGATTCTGGTAGCGCATCATCGGCGCATGCGAAAGGCATCGCGTTTCACCTGCGTATAGGCACAAAAAAGCGGCCCGCAGGCCGCCTCGTGCAATCCGGAATCCCGGGCCGGCCTATTCGCTGGCGATGGCGCCGACGACCTTCCCGTCGAGACGCTTCAGGCTCATGCCGATGACCGGCACCAGCTGGTTCTCGACCTTCACCGACACGGTGACGTTCATCGTGTTGTCGTCGGGAAGGCGCGCCTGCATGGTGCCGTCCAGCGCCTTGCGGTTGAGCGCGAAGACGACCTTGTTGCCGGAGACGGAGCCGCCGACCACATCGAGGCCCTTGCCCTCGGCGCCGTCCATGAACGAGCCGCGATAGCCACGGCGCCCCTCGCGCGCGATCTTGGCGTTCATCTTCTGGGTGAACATGCCGACCCGGCATCCGCCGTCCAGCGCCATGCCGATCTTGCCGTCCGGCGTAGAGCCGGTGAAGTTGCAGACGAACTTCGTGCCCTTGTACTTGCCCGCGACGATCTCGCCCGGACCCGACCATTTGCCTTCCACGGAGCGGAAGAAGCTGCGGTCGCGCTCGTTCGCCGCGACATCCGTGACGCCCGTCGCAAGGGCCATCAATGCGGCAACAGGCAGTATTGCGGACTGAATTGCGCTTCTGATCATGGGGCACCCGGACTCGGTTTTCAACGCGCGTTGCAAGGTCATTCGAGCATGAAGCGGAATGGTTAACGCTTCACTATTCGCACGTGCGAAACAGAATGCGACAAGCCGGTTTTTCGTTCAAGCTCAATCTCGCGCCTTGGTTTCCGACTCGGTGCGGGTGAAGCGCGCGAGCGCGGTCAGGAAGTCGCCGAGACCCGGCCGGCGCAGCGCCTTGAAGGGCAGGGGGCGCACCACATCCATGCAGGCGAGGCCGATGCGCGCCGTCATCATGCCGTTGACGACGCCTTCGCCGAGCCGCGCGGAAAGCCGGGCCGCGAGGCCCTGTCCGACGATCTGCTCCACGAAACTATCGCCCGCCGCCATCGTGCCGGTCACGGCCAGATGGGCGAGCACCGAGCGCGCAAGGCGCACGAAGCCGAGCGTGCCCGGCCGCGCGCCGTAGAGTTCGGCGATCCTGCGAATCATCCGCGACGCCTCGAAAAGCACATAGGCGATGTCCACGAAGGCGCGGGGGCTGACGGCCGTGACCAGCGAGACACGCTTCGCCGCGTCGAGAATCAGCGTCTGCGCCCGCGCGTCGAGCGGCGCCATCAACTCCTGCTCGGCAAGCCGCAGCAGGTCGGGCGGGTCGATCACATCGTCGTCAAGGGCGGCGAGCTGCCGCCGGCCCGCGGCGGTGGCCGACTGGGCGGAGAGGAAGCCGGCAAGGTCGCGCACGAAGGATTTCGCCGCCGACTGGTCGGCCATCAGGGCAGGTGATTCGGCACGGCTGCGCATAGCCTCCACCGAGGCCAGCCGGCGCAGCGCGATCGCCTCGCGTCCGACGATGACGAAAAGCGAAAGCAGCGCCAGCGCCGCCGCAGCAAGCGCCGCCCATCCGAGCCAGTCGTTGCGGGTGAAGAGCTCGCGCACCAGCCCGTCGACCCACAGGCCGACCGCCAGCGACACAAGCGCGCCGAGCGCGCCGAGGAAGATGGCGCCGAGGCGCGAGCGGCGCCGGGGCAGGGCGACCGGCGGCGGTGCTGTCACCGCATCGGGCAGGTCGAATATGTCGGTCTCGTCGATCACGAGCTGCGTGTCAGGCCTGATCGCGCGCGGAGCACGCGCGGTCGCCGCCGGCTGCGGCGGCTCCTGCTCGACCTTGAAGGCGGCCGGTTTGCGCGGTGTCGTCATGCCAGTCTGTCTCCGACGAGGAACTGGAGCGCGCGGTCGAGGCGGATATGCGGCAGCGACAGCGAAACGCCTTCCGCGGTGCGCTCCAGCCTCGGCGGGCGGAAGCGGACGAAGCGAAGGTTTTCGACCTTGGCATTGCCGGAGAACAGCGCGCCCGGCTGCCCGGGCAGGTCGCCGGGGAACACCGCGGTCTCGGTCTCGCCGTCGAACACCTCGCCGCCGATCGTCTCGCCGGCGATCGGCGTGCCGACGATGACCGGCAGCTCCTCGCGGCCCTGCTTCACGGTTCCCTCGCGGGTGGCGCGGATCGCCGCCATGGCGACGACCTCTATCTCGGCGCCGGAAAAATTCGCCCGCGCGATGGCGCGGTCTGCCAGCCGGCGCACGATGGCCTGAAGCCGGTCGTGGCTGGTGTGGTGGATATGGTCGGCCTTCGTCGCCGCGACGAGGATGCGGTCGATGCGGCGGACGAAGAAGTCGGTCAGGAAACTGCCGCGTCCGGGCCGGAAGCATTCGAGAATCTCGGTCAGGGCGCGTTCGAGGTCGGCGATCGATTCGGGCCCGGCGTTCAGCGCCTGCATGACGTCGATGAGGACGATCTGGCGGTCGAGCCGCGCGATATGCTCGCGGAAGAACGGCTTGACCACATGCGCCTTGTAGGCTTCGTAGCGGCGCTCCATCACGCTGCGCAGCGAGCCGGACGGGGTTCGCCCTTCCGCCGCAGGTAGAGGCGCGAAGGTCAGCGCGGGCGAGCCGTCGAGATCGCCCGGCATGAGGAACCGGCCGGGCGGCAGGGTGGACAGCGCCCGGTGGTCTTCCTTGCAGGCGCGCAGATAGGCCGCGAAGGCCTCGGCGAGGCGGCGCGCGGTGGTCTCGTCGGCCGGCTTGTCGGCATCGGTCGCCTCGGCCAGTTCGCGCCACTCCTGCGAAATCTCGCTGCGGATGGGCAGCCGGGCGAGATCGAGGGCCTCGCGTGAGAAAGTGGCAAAATCCTTGCCGAGCAGCGGCAGGTCGAGCAGCCATTCGCCCGGATAGTCCACGATGTCGACCGAGAGGCGGCCGGCCGAGAACATCCGCCCCCAGCCGGAGGCGGATTCATATTCGATCGTCAGGCGCAGCTCGGAGATGGAGCGCGTCGAATCCGGCCATATGCGCTCGTCGACCAGCGCGGCGACATGGTCCTCATACTGGAAGCGGGGCACGGCATCGTCGGGCTGGTGCTCCAGATAGGCCTTGGCGATGCGGTTTTCCTTGTAGGCGTCGAAAAGCGGCAGGCGTCCACCATGGAGCAGGTTGTGCACCAGCGCGGTGATGAAAACCGTCTTGCCCGCGCGGGACAACCCGCTGACTCCCAGCCTGACCGAGGGCGAGAACAACCCGCCGGCCCGGCTGGCCATTGTGTCCAGCATGATCCGGGCTTCGTCGGTCAGCGATGTGATGGCGGGCAATGGGATCACCGTGCAGAACTAGCCGACATATAGAGGCGAGCCGCCGACAAGCAAAGCGACGCGCTCAGCGCGGCGCCCAGAAGGCATCGAGCCGCGCGGTGCCGAGCGCCAGCTTGCCGATGTCGTCGCCCGCTTCCAGCACGGCAATGCCCGCCGTGGGAAAGCCGGCGGCGAGACGCGCCAGCCCGGTCCTGTCGCCCGAGCCGGCGAGCGCGCGCGCAAGATCCTCCATCATGGGATTGTGGCCGATCACGAGGATCGTGTCCGCGCCTCCCGCCGTGCGGATGACGTCGAGGTAGCCGACCGAATCCGCATTGTAGAGCGAATCCAGGAAAGAGGCGTCTTCTTCGAGGTCCGGCATCGATGCGGCGGCATATTGCAGCGTCTCGCGGGTGCGTTGCGCGGCGGAGCACAGGATGCGGTCCGGAAGCAGGTTGCTTTCAGCCAGAAAGCGTCCGACGTCGGCCGCCTCGCGGCGACCGTCGGCCGTCAACGGCCGGTCGAAATCGCGCATGCCGGGCTCGGCCCGGGCGGCTCTGGCGTGTCGGAGAAGAAGGAGTCTGGTCAATTTACTGCCATCCTGAAACGAGAAACAGCTACACGGCACATGAATGCGTACATCAATATGCGTGGACTAGCCATTGAGATATAAGGCATTTTATCCGCTCTGTTCTTGCCGCTTTCGACTGCCTGCGCCTGCCGATCAACTGCATGCGACGTGACAGCCTTTTCGCTTGTGCACAGGAATCGCCCGAAATATATAGGCGTCCGATTGGTTGTGTTGGGTGAGTCGATGAACGAACTCGTTGATACCGATTACGTACCCACCGAAGACGAGCCGTTCATGAACGAACGGCAAAGGGCCTACTTCCGCCGCAAGCTTATCGACTGGAAGGGGGATATCCTGCGCGAAGCGCGCGAAACCCTCGAAATCCTCCAGCAGGAAAATGCCAACCTCCCGGACCTGGCCGACCGTGCATCGTCGGAGACGGACCGTGCCATCGAATTGCGCGCGCGGGACCGCCAGCGGAAGCTGATCGCCAAGATCGACGCCGCGCTGCAGCGGATCGAGGACGGCACCTACGGCTATTGCGAAGAGACCGGCGAGCCCATCGCACTGCGCCGCCTCGACGCGCGGCCCATCGCGACGCTCTCCATCGAGGCGCAGGAGCGTCACGAGCGGCGGGAAAAGGTCTATCGCGACGACTGACCGGATTCGGTGGTCAGGTGGATATTCGGGGCGTCTCGCCGCGTCTTCGGCGGACGCCTCTTTGCTTTGAAGCAGGCGGTCGCCCTTCCTTTCAGCGGCGCGTGCCGCGGATCTCGCCCAGCAGGCGGGTCATCTCATCCTCGAGGGAATCGACTTCGTTCTGCCGCTGCGGCGCGGAGTTGCCGGCTGGCGGCGATACCACTGGCGGGGCGGACGGCGCGGCGACCGGCGGCGCTGTCCTGGGCTGAACCGGCGTGCTCCGGTCCGGCGTGCGCGCGCGGTCGAGCGTTGCTTCCAGTTCGTTGAGAAGCGAATCGTCGGCATCGGGCGCTGTCGCGGAAACCGGCGGGGCGATGGGAGGAGCAGCCTGAACGGGTGGCGCGGCCGGGGGCCGTGGGGAAACGGCCGGCGACGGCCTTGCCGCGACGGGCTCCGGCACAGGCCGGTGAACAACCGGCTGCGGCGGCGGCGTGACATCCTCCGCCCTTGGGGGATTGCGCGGCTGGACTGGCGGAGCGACCGGCGGTTCGGCCGGCTGCGGCGCGGCTGCTTCCCGCGCGGGGACGCTCGGCGCCGGATCGACCTGCGGGCGCAATGACGGCGCCGAAAGGCGGATATTCTGCTCCACCACGACATCGGTCGGGCCGCCGACGAGAATGAGATGCTCGACATCGTCACGCCGGACCAGCACCAGCCGCCGCTGGCTGTCGACCGCCGTTGCGTCCATCACGGCGAGGCGCGTCTTGCGCGTCCGCCCGCCCGCGACGAAGGTGCCGAACGTCAGGTTGCGGACGATCTTGATGACCAGAAGCACGATGAGAAGAAGGACCAGCGCGCCGATCGTCCACATCATCGCGGGCACATAGCCTGGTCCAGCGATGCTCTCGAACCATTCGGTCATGTGTCCTCCTGTCGTCGGTTCTTGCGGGATGAAGCCGGATCGCCAATTGCACGATTTATGAACCGGGCCCGCCGGTAATGCAAAGCGCGGAGACGGGTTTTGAGCAGCTTTTGTGGGCAGTCGCCGCCAGGCGGGGGTTCGACTTGCGGAATTCACACGGCGTGGTTATGCCGGAAAGCGGGCGAGGGCGCCTGATTTGCCGGCGCGCAACGAACGGGCGAAGGACCCAGCATGGCGAAGAAAACCGGCGACGAATTCCCTGCGGCGCCGATTATAAGCCGGCCTTCCGGGCTCGGCGCGGTGACGCGGCTCATCATCTTCACGGTGGTGCTGGCCTGCGCGGCGCTCGGCTTCGTGATATTCCGCCAGCAATTGGGCGAGCCGTTCCTGCTCGGCCTGCTCGGCGTGCTCGCCATGATCGGCACGGGCTATCTTTTCGCCACAGCGATCGGCTTCATCCAGATCGCGCCGCGCAATGGCGGCGAGGAACTGGCCAAGGCCTTCGTCGATTCGATGGGGCAGGGGCTTCTGATCACCGACGCCTCGGGAAGCGTGATCTACGCCAACAGCGCCTATGCGCGCATGACGGGCGCACGAACGCCCGCCGACATCCAGACCGTCGAGGCGCTGCTGGCGGATCGCAGCGAGGCATCGCCCACCGTATTCCGCCTCGCCGCCGGCCTGCGCGACGGGCTGTCGGGCGAGGGTGAGTTCCGGCTCGCCCAGTCGGTGCAGCCCGGCGACGAGCCGGGCGCCCGCTGGTATCGTCTGCGCGCGCGTGTCTTCCGCGCGCCAGGCCACAAGCAGCCGATCCATGCCTGGCAGATCTACGACATTTCGGCTGAGCGCGCGGAGCAGGAGCGCTTCTTCCTCGACCTGCAGAAGGCGATCGACCACCTCGACCACGCGCCGGCCGGCTTCTTCGCGGCCGACCCGGACGGGCGCATCACCTATGTCAACGCCACGCTCGCCGAATGGCTGGGCATCGACCTCGCCAATTTCACGCCGGGCGCCATTTCGCTGCCGCGGATCGTGGCCGGTGACGGCATGGCGCTGATCCGCGCCGTCAAGGCCGATCCCGGCACGACCCGCGATGCCGTCATCGACCTCGACCTCGCCAATGCCAATGGCGAAGCCATTCCCGTGCGCTTCATGCACCGCCTGACGGCCAACCGCGAGGGCGTCGTGGGGCCGACGCGCACCATCGTCCTCAATCGCGCCCGCGGCGGCGATGCCACGACGGAACTGCGCGCGGCGGAAATACGCTTCACCCGCTTCTTCAACTCCACGCCGATGGCGATCGCCGGCGTCGACGGGGAGGGGCGCATCCTGCGCACCAATGCGCCGTTCCTGTCGCTCTTCTCGACGGTCGTGGACAGCGACTCCGTGGCGCGGGGCCTGCGCCTCGAAACGGTGATCCATGAACGCGACCGGGCAGCCTTCGCGACGGCGCTGGACCGCGCGCGCCACCGCCGCGCCGACATTCCGCCGATCGACACCGTGCTGCCGACGAACGAGGAGCGGCACATGCGCTTCTACGTCAACGCGATCGCCGACGAGGCGGGCGAGGGCGAGGAAGCGGCCATCGTCTATGCCGTCGAGACGACCGAGCAGAAAGCGCTCGAGGCGCAGATGGCGCAGAGCCAAAAGATGCAGGCCGTGGGCCAGCTCGCCGGCGGCATCGCCCACGATTTCAACAATGTGCTGACGGCCATCATCATGGCCTCGGACCTGCTGCTGACCAACCACCGTCCGTCCGACCCGTCCTTCCCGGACATCATGAACATCAAGCAGAATGCCAACCGGGCGGCGTCGCTCGTGCGGCAACTGCTCGCCTTCTCGCGCCGGCAGACGCTGCGCCCGGAAGTGCTGAACCTGACCGACGTGCTGGCCGACCTGCGCATGCTCCTGTCGCGCCTCGTCGGCAGCGATGTGAAGCTGCGCATCGAGCATGGGCGCGACCTGTGGCAGGTCCGCGCCGATATCGGCCAGTTCGAACAGGTGATCGTGAACCTGGCGGTCAATGCGCGCGATGCCATGCCCGATGGCGGCGAGCTGCTGATCCGCACGCAGAACGTGTCGCCGGAGGAATGCGCGGCGCTGGGGCAGCGAGAGCTGGTCCCGGCGGAATATGTCGAGATCGCCGTGTCGGACAGCGGCACGGGCATCGAGCCGGAAGTGCTGAAGAAGATCTTCGAGCCCTTCTTCACCACGAAGGAAGTCGGCAAGGGCACCGGGCTCGGCCTGTCGATGGTGTACGGCATCGTGCAGCAGACCGGCGGCTATATCTTCTGCGAATCCGAGGTCGGCAAGGGCACGACCTTCCGCATCCTGCTGCCGCGGCACATCCCGGTGGCAGTCGCCGCGCCGGCCGAGGGGCAGGCGACGGGTGACGCAGCACCCGCCGCGAAGCCCGTCGACCAGAACCGCGACCTGTCGGGCTCGGCGGTCGTGCTGCTGGTCGAGGACGAGGATGCCGTGCGCATGGGCAGCATCCGCGCGCTGACCTCGCGCGGCTATACGGTCCACGAGGCGTCGTCCGGCATCGAGGCGCTCGAAGTCTTCAAGGAGCTCAGCGGCAAGGTGGACATCGTCGTGTCGGACGTCGTCATGCCGGAGATGGACGGTCCCACCCTGCTGCGCGAATTGCGCAAGGTGCAGCCCGACATCCGCTTCATCTTCGTGTCGGGCTATGCCGAAGACGCTTTCGCGAAGAACCTGCCCGCCGATGCGCAGTTCGGCTTCCTGCCGAAGCCGTTCTCGCTCAAGCAACTGGCGACCGTCGTCAAGGAAATGCTGGAAAGCTGATGCTTTGGCGGCAGGCTCCCGCCGTCACAGCGGGATGTTGTCGTGCTTCTTCCAGGGGTTCGACAGTTCCTTGTTGCGCAGCATGCGCAGGCCGCGCGCTATGCGGCGGCGGGTCGAGTGCGGCATGATCACCTCGTCGATATAGCCGCGCTCGGCGGCGACGAAGGGGGACAGGAAGCGGTCCTCGTAGTTCTTCGTGTGCGCGGCGATCTTCTCCGGGTCGGCGATGTCCTTGCGGTAGATGATCTCCACCGCGCCCTTGGCGCCCATCACGGCGATCTGCGCGGTCGGCCAGGCATAGTTCAGGTCGCCGCGCAGGTGCTTCGACGCCATCACGTCATAGGCGCCGCCGAAGGCTTTTCGCGTGATGACGGTGATCTTCGGCACGGTCGCCTCGGCATAGGCAAAGAGCAGCTTGGCGCCGTGCTTGATCAGGCCGCCATATTCCTGCGCCGTGCCGGGGAGGAAACCGGGCACGTCCACGAAGGTGACGATGGGGATGTTGAAGCAGTCGCAGAAGCGCACGAAGCGCGCCGCCTTGCGGCTGGCATCCGAGTCCAGCACGCCGGCGAGCACCATGGGCTGGTTGGCGACGAAGCCGACCGTGCGGCCCTCGACGCGGCCGAAGCCGGTGACGATGTTTTTCGCGAAGCTCGCCTGTATCTCGAAGAAATCGCCCTCGTCGATCGTCTTCAGGATCAGCTCGCGGATATCGTAGGGCTTGTTGGCGTTGTCGGGGACGAGCCGGTCGAGCGACTGGTCGACCTCGTCCACCGGCTGATAGCACTCGATCTCGGGGATTTCGGCGGTATTCGATGCCGGCAGCAGGTCGATCAGCCGGCGCATCTGCAGCAGCGCCTCGACGTCGTTGTCATAGGCGCCGTCGGCGATGGACGACTTCACCGTATGCACCGAGGCGCCGCCGAGCTGCTCGGCGGTCACCGTCTCGTTGGTCACGGTCTTCACCACGTCCGGGCCGGTGACGAACATGTAGGAGGTGTCGCGCACCATGAAGATGAAGTCGGTCATGGCCGGCGAATAGACGTCGCCGCCGGCGCAGGGGCCCATGATGACGGAAATCTGCGGGATGACGCCCGAGGCCAGCACATTGCGCTGAAAAATCTCGGCATAGCCGCCGAGCGCGGCCACGCCTTCCTGGATGCGCGCGCCGCCGGCGTCGTAGAGGCCGATGATGGGCGCGCGGTTCTTGAGCGCCATCTCCTGCACCTTCACCACCTTCTCGGCATGCGCCTCCGAAAGCGAGCCGCCGAAAACGGTGAAGTCCTTGGCGAAGACGAAGACGGTGCGGCCGTTGACCGTGCCCCAGCCGGTGACGACGCCGTCGCCGGCATATTTGGTCTTCTCCATGCCGAAGTCGGTCGAGCGGTGCTCGACGAACATGTCGAATTCCTCGAAGGAGCCTTCGTCGAGAAAGATGGCGATGCGCTCGCGCGCGGTCAGCTTGCCGCGCTTGTGCTGGGCCTCGATGCGCGCCGGGCCGCCGCCGGCACGGGCGATCTCGCGGCGGCGTTCGAGTTCAAGCAGCACATCGTTCATGGCGGTCCTCCCGATACAGGCGCTTAAGCCGGCTGCTTGTTAGCATTTGCGGCAGCGGGTGCAAGCGCCCGCAACCACGACAAGCGAGTTCACCAGACGCCGGTGTTTGACATCGAGGCCCAGGGCTCGGCCTTGGGCAGCGCGTCGCCCTTCTGGAGGATTTCGATCGAGATATTGTCGGGCGAGCGCACGAAGGCCATGCGGCCGTCGCGCGGCGGGCGGTTGATGGTGATGCCGGCATCCATGAGGCGCTGGCAGGTCGCATAGATGTCGTCCACCTGATAGGCCAGATGGCCGAAATTGCGCCCGCCCGTATATTCTTCCGGGTCCCAGTTGTAGGTCAGTTCGAGCAGCGGCGCCTGGTTGTTGATACCGGTCTGCTCGTCCTCCGGCGCGGCAAGGAAGATCAGCGTGAAGCGCCCTTCCTTGTTCTCCATGCGGCGGACTTCCTTCAGCCCGAACTTGTTGCAGTAAAAATCCAGCGACTTGTCGATGTCGGTGACGCGGACCATGGTGTGCAGATAGCGCATCGGGCTGTCCTGTGGCTGTTGTCGAGGGCTTTTGTAGATACGGCGCGGGGTGGCCGGCGGCAAGCCGCGGCGAAACATGGCCATGATATGTTGAAAGTTGGCATGTCCCCTTGCGAAGGGCCGCGCCGCAAGTGTTATCCTAGCGTCAAGAATCATTTGTGCGATTCATGGAAGGGTGCGTTCGCATGGGGGACAACTCCGCTTCGGAGGGGCGCGTTGGGGCGGGGGGACTGTCGTCGCGGCAGGACGAAGCCGATGCGGGTGCTCTCATCGAAGTGTCGGGCGCCATCAAGTGGTTCGACGTCGCCAAGGGCTATGGCTTCATCCTGCCCGACGACCCCTCGCTCGGCGACGTGCTGATCCACGTCACCTGCCTGCGCCGCGACGGCTACCAGACCGCGCTGGAGGGTGCCCGCGTCGTCTGCCTCGCGCGCCGGGGCGATCGCGGCTACCAGACCTTCAGGGTCGTATCCATGGATGCGAGCACCGCCACGCATCCTGCCGAGGCGGAGCAGCGCACGCATGTCCACGTGGTCCCGGAAAGCGGGCTGGAGCGCGCGCTGGTCAAGTGGTTCAACCGCACCAAGGGTTTCGGCTTCCTGACGCGCGGCGACGGCACCGAGGACATCTTCGTCCATATGGAGACGCTGCGGCGCTACGGCGTCACCGAGCTTCGGCCGGGGCAGGTGGTCCTCGTCAGGTTCGGGCGCGGCGAAAAGGGCCTTATGGCTGCCGAAATTCACCCCGATATCGGAACGCTGCCGGTTTCGCACTGAAGCATGTCTCCCGAAAGCGGGAGGGACCGCTCGCCGGCGTTGCGGAGTTCCGATGAAGCGAACAGCCCAAGCAATTTTCGTCGCCTTTGCGATGATGGCTCTGCCGCAGACGGGGGCTTTCGGTCAGGTTTCTGTTGGTGAGGGTCGCCCGATGACGCTTCCGCTGGATGCAACGCCGCTGATCGTGACGACCGCCAGCGGCGAGAAGCGTTTCTGGATCGAGGTGGCCGACGAGGAGGACGAGCGCGCCGCCGGCCTCATGTTCCGCGAGGACATGCCCGACGACCGCGGCATGCTGTTCGTGTTCCAGAACACCCAGCGCCTTGCCTTCTGGATGAAGAACACGCCGATGCCGCTCGACCTCGTCTATCTCGACGACTATGGCGTGGTCGGCGCGATCCTGGCGGGCCAGCCATTCTCCGAAGCGCCGCTCTCGCCGCCTTTCGCCGCGCGTTTTGTGCTGGAGCTCAAGGCGGGCACGGCGGCGAAGAACGGCATCGCCGTGGGCGACCGGATGCGGCATCCCGAGATCACTCGCGTTTCCGGTCGCAACTGAGCAGGCCGGCAATGCAGCATTTCAGCCATCAGGGGTTCGAGCTTGCCTTCATAGACGAGGGCGAAGGCGATCCGGTCCTGCTCATCCACGGCTTCGCCTCGAACACGAAGATCAACTGGATCAATCCGGGCTGGGTGCAGGCCCTGACCGGCGCCGGCTACCGGGTCGTCGCGTTCGACCATCGCGGGCACGGCGAATCCGCGCCGAGCTACGATCCGGCCGACTACACGCCCAGCCTGATGGCGGGCGACGCGGCGGCGCTGCTCGACCAGCTGGCCATCGGCCGCGCGCATGTCTTCGGCTATTCGATGGGCGCGCGCGTCGCGGCCTTCATGGCGCTGGAACATCCTGAAAGGGTCGCCTCGCTCATTCTCGGCGGGCTGGGGCAGGGCCTTCTGGACGGCGTCGGCGACTGGGACCCGATCGCGGAGGCGCTTGTCGCGGAAGATGCGGCCAGCATCACGCATCCGCGCGGAAAGATGTTCCGGGCCTTCGCCGACCAGACCCGCAGCGACAGGCGCGCTTTGGCCGCCTGCATCGAGCGCTCGCGGGCAAATCTGGCGCCCGAGACGCTTGCCGCCATCGACCAGCCGGTGCTCGTCGCCGTCGGGACGCGTGACGACATCGCAGGGCCGGCGGAACCGCTCGCGCGCGTGTTTCCCCACGGCGAGGCCTTCGACATCGAGGGGCGCGACCACATGCTGTCGGTCGGCGACCGCACCTTCAAGGCGCGCGTGCTCCAGTTCCTCGAAGCGCATCCGCTCTAGCTATCGCGCAGCCATCCATCGGCATAGACCGTCGCCTCGACCCCGGCGAGACGACGCGCCGAGTCGATCGCCCGTTCCAGCCCCGCTTCGAGGATGCGCGAGCGACGGACGCCGCGCTCGGGCCAGAAGGCGCGGACATTGAGCGTGCCGGCCGCACGGTCGGCCTTCATGTCGATGCGGCCGATCAGCGTATCGCCGCGCAGGACGGGGAAAACGTAATAGCCGAACCGGCGCTTCGCCTCGGGCACGAAAACCTCGATGCGATAGCTGAAGCCGAACAGCCGCTCGCCGCGCTTGCGGTCGCGCAGCAGCGGATCGAATGGCGACAGGATCCGCACGCCGGACGGCACCGGATGATCGGCCAGCGCAGCATCCGCGACGCCGGGAAGCGCGAAGGCGCGGCGATTTGCGCCGTCCTGTCCCTCGACAAGCACGGTCTCCAGATCGCCTGCCTTGCGCGACAGCCAATCCTCTACCTCTGGTGGCGTCAGCAGGCCCCAGAAGGCGGCGATCTCGCCGCGCGTGGCGAAGCCGAGCCTTGCGAGGGCCTGCCGGCAGGCCCAGTCCACGAAGGCTTCGTGACTGACCTCGGCATCGAAATGCTCGGCTGGAATGACGCGCTCTGCGAGGTCGTAGACCTTCTGGAAGCCGACCCGGCGCGTAATGGCGAATTCGCCGGTGCGCCAGAGAAATTCCAGCGCCGCCTTGGACGGATGCCAGTCCCACCAGCCGGTGGACGGTTTGTCGCCCTCGAAATCGCGCGCCAGCACGGGGCCGTGCTCCATGACATGGGCGCGAATGCGGGCGAGATCGTCATCGAAACCGTCATGGCCGAAATGCGATTTCCAGCGCTCGCGCAGGCGCAGCTTCTGGCGCGCGAAGCGGTGGCGCCAATAGGGGAAGAAGGCGGTCGGGATGACGGAGGCGTCATGCGTCCAGTTCTCGAAAAGGGTCCTGTCCTTCTCGACCAGACGCGACAGCATGGGCGGGCGATAGCTGCGCTGGCGCACATGCAGAATCTGGTGATGCGCCCGCTCAACGATGTTGATGCTGTCCACCTGGACGAAGCCTAGCGCGGTGACCCTGTCGATGAGCGCCGGCTGCGGCGCGGCGCGATCCGGCGCACCGAGTCCTTGCAACGATATCAGATGGCGGCGGGCGAGGCGGTTCGGAATCGTCTTCATGACATGGTTTTCCGTGCCGCGGCGCAGGCTGTCCACCCGAAAAGGCATGTTGCAGCGGATGCGGGCGTGCATCCTGACGTGAACTGTCAGGAACCCCGGAACACAGGTTTGCGCCGGTCGCGGAAGGCCGCCCGCCCTTCGGCATAGTCTTCGCTGAGAAGCGCGACCTGCGCGCGACGCTCGGCCTCGACGCGATCCTCATGGTTGCCGGACAATGCCGAGCGGATGGACGCGCGGGAAGCGGCGACCGACAGGGGCGCGTTCTGCGCGATCGTCAGCGCAAGCTCCGTGGCGCGCTGCTCCAGCCGTTCCAGATGCACGACCTCAGCCAGAAAGCCGATATCGAGCGCCTGCGCGGCGTCGATGCGCTCGCCGCTGAAGGTCAGGAGCCGGGCCATCTGCGGCCCGCAGCTCAGGACGATGTCGCGCATGGCCTCGACGGGATAGGCGAGCCCCAGCCGCGCCGCCGGCACGGAGAACTGCGCATCCGGCGACGCCAGCCGGATGTCGCATGCGGCGGCTATGCCGAAGCCGCCGCCGAAGCAGATGCCGCTGATCGCCGCGATGGTGGGCACATTGCTTTCGCGGATCGCGGCAAAGGCCGTCGGGCTCTCGGCGATGCCTTCCGGCTCTGCCTCGCCGGAGCGGACCGAATCGAACTCCGCAATATCGGCGCCGGCGCAGAAATCCCTGCCGGCGCCGCTGATCACGATGACGCGTGCGCGCCGCGCCGCGGCCTCGACACGTTCGGTCAGAAGCGCCCACAGCGCCTGCGTCAGCGCGTTCTTCTTGCCCGGACGGTCGAGGGTGACATGCGCCACGCCGTCCGCGATGCGCAGGCCGATACCGTCACTTGAAAGGGGTGAAGCGCGTTCCATCTATTCTCGTTGAGCCGGGCTTAAGGAAAATGCGTTTCAACTGGCGGCCATTCTGAAGTAAAGGTGACGTTCCGGCTTCACGCCGGACAAGAAAGGCTGTCCATATCCCGGATAGCGCATCAGTGGAAGGAAACGGACGATGTCGAGCCAGAATGCCGTGCGGCCGGGGCGGCTGCAACCGCTCGATCCGATCTGGAACGCGGTGCAGGAGGAGGCGCGCGAGGCCTTGTCGCGCGATCCGCTGCTCTCCGCATTCCTCTATTCGACCATCCTGAACCAGCAGTCGCTGGAAGAGGCGGTGATTCACCGGCTTTCCGAGCGTCTTGGCCATGCGGACCTCGGCTCGGACCTGCTGCGCCAGACTTTTCTGGAAATGCACCGCGATCAGCCGCAATGGAGCGCGGTGGTGCGCACCGACATCCAGGCCTATTACGACCGCGACCCCGCTTGCGACCGCTTCCTGATGCCGGTGCTCTACTTCAAGGGTTTTCACGCGATCCAGACCCACAGGCTCGCGCACTGGCTGTGGACGAACGGCCGCAAGGATTTCTCGCTCTACCTGCAAAGCCGCTCCTCGGCCGTGTTCCAGGTCGACATCCATCCCGCCGCGCGGATGGGGAAGGGGATTTTCATCGACCATGCCACCGGCGTGGTGATCGGCGAGACGGCGGTGGTGGAAGACAACGTCTCCATGCTACACGGCGTCACGCTCGGCGGTACGGGCAAGGAGAATGACGACCGGCATCCGAAGATTCGCCACGGCGTGCTGATCGGCGCCGGCGCCAAGATCCTCGGCAATATCGAGATCGGGCATTGCAGCAAGGTGGCGGCGGGCTCGGTCGTGCTCCGCTCCGTGCCCAGCAACAGGACCGTTGCCGGCGTGCCGGCGCGCATCGTCGGCGAGGCCGGCTGCGAGGAGCCGTCGCGCGCCATGGACCAGTTGCTAGGGCATCAGGGTGAATAGCCGGATTCCACCGTCAACGGCGTCAGGGGTTTACAGTGAAGCCGGACGCGTGCCAGAAGCCCGACCGACAAACCCGGAGATGCCGAATTGAAGCCCGAAGAAATCCGCAAGCTGGACGCCTACTTCAAGCGTACGTTCAATAATCCGACGCTTCAGGTGAAGGCGCGCCCGCGCAAGGATGATTCCTGCGAGCTCTATGTCGGTGACGAATTCCTCGGCATCATCTTCAAGGATGATGACGACGGCGAGCTTTCCTACAATTTCTCCATGGCGATCCTGGACGTCGACCTCGACTGAGGTGATTCCTCAGCGGTCGGCCTGGATGAAGCCGGCCACGCGCTTGCGGATGGCCGCGTCGAGCGCCCTCCACTCGCCGAGGAACTGCGCCGGGAACCGGTAGGTCAGGCTCAGCCCGTTGGCGAAATGAACGTCGCGCTCGCAGCCTGCGAGCGATTCGGCCGCCGCCGGGCCGGTCAGGCAACGCACGACATAGGTGTCGCCTGCGGCGGGGCCCACCATCAGTTCTTCATTCGCGTAACCCGCCGCCTCGCTGAAGCGGTAGGCCTGCAGCCCGGCCGGGCCCGGCATCGGGGCCGGCTCGATCAGGCGGCGATAGATCGGCTCCAGCCGCCCGCTCATGTCGCGCGACATCATGCGCGGCTCGATCGACACGAAGACGATGTTGCGCCGGCCGTCACGATTGTTGAAATCGTCGCGGGCCGCCTGGCTGTATCCTTCCAGCGAGGGCCAGCGGAAATAGAGGTCGAGCCGGTGCGCCTCGCCCGGCTGGCGCGCCTTCTCGAAGCGGATGACATTGGCCGGGACGGAGAGCACATTGTTGCCGATGACGATCTCGCGATGCGTCTGGTCGTCGCTGTGGCCGTCCATGGCGATCGACGCGCCGATGGTCTTTCCGGCGACGCTGATGAGGATCGACGCGGTCGCCAGGGCGGCGAAGACATAAAATACGCGCATCATGAGGCGGGAATCGACGAATTCCCGCGGGTCGGCCTGCGCTTCGTTCATGCCCGGATTCGCCAAGCTTCCGCTCCTGATCATGGCAGCAAATTGGGCGCAACATGGTAAACGCCGCCTTAACGCAGCCCGTGCTTCACCCATGCAAGCGATGCGGATAGTCTTGGCCATCACTCAGCGCAGGGAACATGCAATGCCGATCTACCAACTCGACGGAATCCAGCCGGAATTCAGCGACCGCGACAGCGTCTGGCTCGCGCCCGACGCGACCCTGATCGGACGCATCCGCCTCGGGCGCGACGTGGGCGTCTGGTTCGGCGCCGTGCTGCGCGGCGACAACGAGCTGATCGACATCGGCGACGGCACCAACCTGCAGGAGCAGGTGATCATGCATACGGATCTCGGCTTTCCCCTGACGGTGGGCAAGGGCTGCACGATCGGCCACCGCGCCCTGCTGCATGGCTGCACCATCGGCGACAATTCGCTGGTGGGCATGGGCGCCATCGTGCTCAACGGCGCGAGGATCGGCAACAACTGCCTCGTCGGCGCCGGCGCGCTGGTGACGGAGGGCAAGGAATTTCCGGACGGGTCGCTGATCGTCGGGGCGCCGGCCAAGGCCGTGCGAACGCTGGACGACAAGGCGATCCAGGGCCTGCGCGCCTCGGCGGAACTCTACGTCGCCAATGGAAGGCGTTTTCGCAAAGGGCTGACGGCTGTCTGAAAAAGGCGGAGCCGGCCCTCGGGGAAGGGCCGGCTCCTCGATCCGGTCGTGGGGACGGGGAGGTGGGGACTCGACCGGGTCGTTCCACGCGGCGACCCATAGGCCACCGCAACGGGAAGGGCGCCCCGAAAGGCGCCGATGCTTCGTCAGCGAACCGAGCCGACCAGAATGTTGCGATCGTCCTCGATGGCGACCCATACGCCCGCATGCTCGGTCGACTGGCGCTTGAGATACTGGTACTCGGTCTCGTGCCACGGCAGGACGCGGCCCTCGAGATTGTCGAGGATGAAGTCGCCGAGGCTGGTGCGCACGGTCAGCACGGCGTGGCCGTCGCCATTGGGCTGGCGCACCACGGTCACCATGAGATTGCCGAGCGGCACGCCGCGGGCATTCAGGAGCCTGCGCTTCTCCAGCGCATAGTCCTCGCAGTCGTCCATGCCCTTCACCGGATAGGACCAGCGCTCCTCGACGCCCCAGATCTCCATATCGGTGCGCGGCGCGACCGCGCTGTTCACGGCGTTGTTGACGGCGATGATCTCACCCCACAATTCGCGCGTCAGCTCGACCGGCTTTTTGGCGCCCGGCGTGGCCGCGCATTCGGCGGCACGCTGCTGGCAGAATTCGTAGTGGCCGACAGGCTGCGTGGTGCGGCCGGCCTGCTGCATGAAAGCCTGCGCCGATGCCGCGGTCGCGAAAACCAGCGTTGCTGCAGCCGCGGCGAAAACTGTGATCCCCATCGCAATTTTCATTTTGTGTCTCCCCGTTCCGAGGACACAATCGCAGATGCGGATTTATTTGACGCAAAGCCCCGAAGTAAATTACAGTTCAAATATCAATCAAAAGAAGTTCGACTAATAATAAAACTTGCGATTAAATTGAATCAATGACCAAAGGCTTCGTTAGCCATCCGGATTCCGAATGCGGACGAGGCTTGAGGCGGCTCTTCCGGACCGCGTTCCCGCTTGCCGCATCCCCGTCGGCTGTTGCAGTTTGTACGGCGACGGGAGACAGCGATGACCTCATTCGAAGCGATCAGGGCGCGTGCCGCCGCAAGGAAGGGCGGGGAGGCGGTGCTGGCGGACCTGCTCGGCCCGGCAGCCGACAATGCGGCGGTCGCGAACATACCCGACGACCGCATCCTCTCCGCCATGGCGCAGCGCGTCTTCTCCGCCGGTTTCGTCTGGAGCGTGATCGAGCGCAAATGGCCCGGCTTCGAGGAGGCGTTTCTCGGATTCGAGCCGAAGCGGCTCGTCTTCCAGCAGGACGACTTCTGGCACGAGCTGGCGGGCGATGCGCGCATCGTGAGGAATCCGCAGAAAATCCGGTCGGTGCGCGAGAATGCGGATTTCGTAGCGCGCATGTCGGCCGAGCATGGCGGCTTCGGCCGTTTCCTCGCGCAATGGCCCGCTGACGACCAGATCGGCCTCGTCGCCTATCTGGCGAAGCATGGCAGCCGCCTCGGCGGCAATACCGGCGCCTATTTCCTGCGCTGGATCGGCTGGGACACGTTCCTGTTGTCCTCCGACATGGTCGCGGCGATGCGCGATGCCGGGCTCGACATCGCCGACGCACCCACCTCGAAGCGCGATCTCGCCAAGGTGCAATGGCAGTTGAACGAATGGCGGCAGGAGACCGGGCTTCCCTATGCGCATCTGTCGCGCATCCTTGCGCTCTCCATCGGCGAGAACCGCACGCCCGACGAGTTGCGGCACTACATGGGAGAGTAGTTGCAGCAGCGCTGCTTGCAGGCTAGCAACGCATCCATGACCAATTGTGCTTCTCTTCCGGAGCGTCTGTGACCGACATCATCCGCATCGCCGTTGCCCAGCTCAACCCGATCGTCGGCGACATCGCCGGAAATCTCGCCAAGGCGCGCGAGGCGCGCGCCGACGCCGCCCGGCAGGGGGCGCAGCTTATCCTCTTCACCGAACTGTTCCTCGCCGGCTATCCGCCGGAGGACCTGGTGCTTAAGCCGGCCTTTCTGGCCGCCTGCGAGCGCGCCGCGCTGGATCTCGCCGCCGACACGGCCGATGGCGGGCCGGGGCTGATCGTTGGCGTGCCGCTGAAGCGCAAGTCCGGCGTCCACAATGCGGCGATCGTGGCCGACGGCGGCAAGGTGCTGGCGGAACGCTACAAGCTCGACCTGCCGAACTATGGCGAATTCGACGAGAAGCGGGTGTTCCAGCCGGGGCCGGACATGCCGGGACCTGTCAGTTTTCGCGGCGTGCGGCTGGGAATCCCGATCTGCGAAGACATCTGGGGCGAACTCGGCGTTTGCGAGACGCTGGCCGAGGCCGGCGCGGAAATCCTGCTGGTGCCGAACGGCTCGCCCTATTACCGCGGCAAGGTGGACGTGCGCCAGCAGATCGCCATCATGCAGGTCATCGAGAGCGGCATTCCGCTCATCTATGCCAACCAGCTCGGCGGGCAAGACGAGCTCGTCTTCGACGGCGCGTCATTCGCGATCCAGGCCGACAGATCGCTGGCCTTTCAGATGTCGCAATTCGAGGAGGCGCTCACCGTCACGACGTGGAAGCGTGGCGAGCATGGCTGGCGCTGCGCCGACGGCCCGATGTCGATCATCCCCGAGAAGGAGGAGGCCGATTACCGGGCGTGCATGCTCGGCCTGCGCGATTACGTGAACAAGAACGGCTTCAAGGACGTGGTGCTCGGCCTGTCGGGTGGCATCGATTCCGCCATCTGCGCGGCGCTGGCGGTCGACGCGCTGGGCGAGGAGCGGCTGCATGCCGTGATGATGCCCTATCGCTACACCTCGGGCGACTCGCTGAAGGATGCCGAGGACTGCGCGCGGGCGCTGGGCTGCCGCTACGACATCGTGCCGATCTTCGAACCCGTCGAGGGGTTCATGACCGCGCTCGCACCGATGTTCCAGGGCACGACCGAAGGGACGACGGAGGAAAACCTCCAGAGCCGCGCGCGCGGCACGATCCTCATGGGCATCTCGAACAAGTTCGGCTCGATGGTGGTGACGACCGGCAACAAGTCGGAAATGTCGGTGGGCTACGCCACGCTCTACGGCGACATGAACGGCGGCTTCAACCCGATCAAGGACCTCTACAAGATGCAGGTCTATGCGCTCGCCGCCTGGCGCAACGACCATGTGCCGCCGGGCGCGCTCGGGCCGTCCGGCGAGGTCATCCCGCGCAACATCATCGACAAGGCGCCGTCGGCCGAGCTGCGAGAGAACCAGACCGACCAGGATTCCCTGCCGCCCTATCCGGTTCTGGACGACATCCTCGAATGCTTGGTCGAGAACGAGATGAGCGTGGAGGAGATCGTGGAGCGCGGCCATCCGCGCGAGACGGTGACGCGCGTCGAACACCTGCTTTACATCGCAGAATACAAGCGGCGGCAGGCGGCGCCGGGCGTGAAGATCACCAAGAAGAATTTCGGGCGCGACAGACGCTATCCGATCACCAACCGGTTCCGTGATCGGGGGTGAGGGGCGGCGGTGCGTCCTTCGAGGCTCGCCCGCGAAGATATACGCCAGACCAGCACCGTCTTGCGGGCTCGCACCTCAGGATGAGGGAGGGTATTTGCCAATCGAGCCCTTAACCGTGGGTTCGATCAAACGACCTTCCGTATCAACCGACCTCCCTCATCCTGAGGTGCGAGCCCGCACAGAGGTTCAGTCACATACGCATCCTTCGGCGGGCGAGCCTCGAAGGACGCACCGAAACACCGCGACCGATCTTACTCCGCCGCCTCCCGCGCCGGCGTCATCCCCAGCCATTCACGGCAATCGGCGAGCGCGCGCGCAGTGATGGCGTGGCGCTTGGCGACCGTCTTGTCCTTGCCGCGCAGGCGGCGGCCTTCGGCCTTCGGCGCCTCGACCGGGGGGAAGAGGCCGAAATTGATGTTCATCGGCTGGAAGGACCGCTTGCCGGGCTCGTCGTCGGAGACGATGTGGCCGCCGGTGATGTGCCCCAGCAGCGCGCCGAAGGCAGTGGTGGCAGGCGGGAGGGGCAGGGGCCGGCCCAGCCGCTCGGCGGCGGCGAAACGCCCGGCCAGAAGGCCGATTGCCGCACTCTCCACATAGCCCTCGCAGCCAGTGATCTGGCCGGCGAAGCGCAGGCCGGGGCGCGACTTCAGTTGCAGCGAGCCGTCGAGAAGCGTCGGCGAATTGATGTAGGTGTTGCGGTGCAGGCCGCCGAGGCGCGCGAATTCGGCGTTCTCCAGCCCTGGTATCATGCGGAAGATGCGCACCTGCTCGGCATGTTTCAGCTTCGTCTGGAAGCCGACCATGTTGTAGAGCGTGCCCAGCGCATTGTCCTGCCGGAGCTGGACGACGGCGTAAGCCTTGACCGACGGATTATGCGCATTGGTGAGGCCCATGGGCTTCATCGGGCCGTGGCGCAGCGTCTCCATGCCGCGCTCAGCCATGATCTCGACGGGCAGGCAGCCGTCGAAATAGGGCGTACCCTCCCATTCCTTGAACTCCGTCTTGCCGCCCGCGATCAGCGCCGCGACGAAGGCGAAGTACTGGTCCTTATCCATCGGGCAGTTGATGTAGTCCTTGCCTGTGCCTCCCGGCCCGACCTTGTCGTAGCGCGACTGGAACCAGGCGACGTCCATGTCGATCGTGTCGAAATGCACGATGGGCGCGATGGCGTCGAAGAAGGCCAGCGCGTCCGCGCCGGTTTCCTGCGCGATCGCGGCGGCCAGCGAAGGCGCGGTGAGGGGGCCGGTGGCGATGATCGACTGATCCCAGTCGGCCGGCGGCAAGCCGGGCAATTCCTCGCGCATGATGGTGACCAGCGGGTGGGCTTCAAGCCTCGCCGTCACCGCATCGGAGAAGCCGTCACGGTCGACGGCCAGCGCGCCGCCCGCCGGCACCTGATTGGCATCGCCGCAGGCCATAATGAGCGAATTCGCCAGCCGCATCTCGGCATGGAGCAGGCCGACCGCATTGGATTGCGCGTCGTCGGAGCGGAAGGAGTTGGAGCAGACGAGCTCCGCCAGCCCGTCGGTCTTGTGGGCATCCGTGCCGCGCACAGGCCGCATCTCGTGCAGGATCACCGGCACGCCGGCCTGTGCGATCTGCCAGGCGGCTTCGGAACCGGCGAGACCTCCGCCGACGACATGGACAGGCTTGTTGCTCATGCGGCGGGACATAGGCCCCGCCGCGGCAAGATGCAATGCGGCTCTGCTTCAGCTTTTCGCGCCGGCGGCGTCGAGGGCAGCCATGTCTTCCGCGTCGAGCTGGAGCGTGGCGGCCTTTATCAGACTTTCAAGCTGGGCAAGCGAGGTCGCGCTGGCGATCGGCGCGGTGATGCCGCGGCTCTGGCGCACCCAGGCGATGGCCACCTCCGCCTGCGCGGCGCCATGCTTCTGCGCCACTGCATCCAGCGCGCCGAGGATGGCGAAGCCGCGCGCGTTGAGGAACTTGTCCATCGCGCCGCCGCGCGCGCTTTTTCCCTTGTCGTCGGCGCTGCGATATTTTCCCGAGAGGAAGCCGCTCGCCAGCGCATAATAGGAGATCACGCCCATATCCTCGGCCAGCACGAGGTCGCGCAGCGGGCCCTCGAAGGAGGAGCGGTTGTAGAGATTGTATTCGGGCTGGAGAACCGTGTAGCGCGGCAGGCCGTTCGCTTCCGACGCGGCGAGCGCGGCCTTGAGGAGGTCGGCGTCGTAGTTCGAGCAGCCGATGGCGCGCACCTTTCCGGCCTTGATGAGCTTGTCGTAGGCGCCGAGCGTTTCCTCATGGCTGACGGTCGGATCGGGCCAATGCGAGAAATAGAGGTCGATGCGGTCGGTCTGGAGGCGCCGCAGCGAATCCTCCACCGCCTTGGCGATATAGGCGGCGGAAAGATCCTTCCTGCCGGAGCCCATGTCCGAGCCGACCTTGGTGATCAGCACGATCCTGTCGCGGTTCTTTCGCGACGCCAGCCACTCGCCGATGATCGTTTCGGATTCGCCGCCGACATGGCCGGGAATCCAGCGGGAATAGGCATCGGCCGTATCGACGGCATTGAGGCCGGCGTCGACGAACCGGTCGAGCAGATCGAATGAGGTCTTCTTGTCGGCCGTCCAGCCGAAGACGTTTCCGCCCAGAACCAGCGGGGCGATCGTGAGGCCGCTTCGGCCGAGCTTGCGCATTTCCATCGCGATGTTCTCCATTCAGCAGGGAGAACTTAATGAGCGCGGGCGCAACCACAAGACGGCTGTCTCAATCGCTCTCCAAAAAGCAACACCCGCCGGGGGAGGAGGTCCGGCGGGTGTCGTTTGGGCGACCGACGATCGGGAGGAGGTGAAGGTCGGTCTTATTCGCCGGAGCCTGGGAGGAGGTAGGCGCCGGCGAAATCTCTGGAACTATCAGATCGCCTTGCGGGCGACGTGCGGGATGTCGCCACGGGCCAGGCCCAGATCGTTGAGCTCGCGGGTCGACAGGCGGCTCAGCTCGTTCACGGTTTCCCGGTAGCGGCGCCAGTTGCGGTAATTGCGGATCAGGTTCATTTCAATTCTCGTGACTTCGTTGTTTCGTCTTTTGTTGTGACCAGTAGATAGTTTGAAGCCCGACCATTTTGAAGCGCGGAGTTTGCATAGCAGCAATGCGTTTTGTGCAATGCAACATCATTCGTATTTTTCCTGTCGTGGCGGGAAGATGACAGCGGTTCCGGATATTTTGCGAGAATGCGAATCCCTGCAGGGACGGGGAGCACGGTGGCGCCTTTTTTCGACCTTGTTTTCGCCTGCGGCAGGCGGTGTTTCCTCCCGTGCGCAAAATGCTCTAGAAGACCCGTCGAGGGAGATACGCATGGCAGGCTATGCAAGCGCGGTGACGAAGGACATTGCCCGCTGGCATTCGTCCGGACTGATCGACGAGGCCACGGCGCGGGCGCTGACGCGCGACGTGGCGCAGCATGCGAGGCAGGGCTTCAGCTTCGGGACGATCCTGACCATCCTGGCCGCGGTGCTTCTGGCGGCTGCATTGCTGCTGCTCGTCGCCGCGAACTGGGAAGCTTTCCCGCGTCTTGCCCGCGTGGCGATGATCTTCGGCATCATCCTGGCCGGCTATGTCGGCGGGGCCGTCGCCAGCCGTCGCGGCAGCACGGCATTGTCCGAACTGCTCTTCATCCTAGCCGCCACCGCCTTCGGCGGCGGCATCGCGCTGGTGGCGCAGATGTACCACCTGAGCGGGGAGGAGACGGACGCCATCCTCATCTGGTGCCTGGGCACGCTGGCGGCGGCGGCCGCGCTGCGTTCGCCCGCGCTGACCATCGGCGCGGTCGTGCTCGGCAGCACCTGGCTCATCATGGCGACGGAGGGTCTCGGCTGGCGGGCAGGGCGGGACATACCGATGTCGTACCTGCTTCTGGCCGCCGTCATGTGGAGCGTGTCGCTGTGGACGCGAAGCGCGGCGGCGCGGCACCTGCTCCTGCTTTCCCTGATGGGCTTCGCCATCATCCACCATATCGACACCGACACGCTGGTGGCGCCGATCGGCCTGACCATCGTTTCGATCGCCCTTTTCGCCTGGTGCCTGCTGCAGCCTGCCGAATCCGAGCGGTGGCTGAAGCTGAACGAGGGAGGTGCGGTGCAGGGGCTGATCGGCTTCATCGTCGGCATGTCGGCCATCCAGTTCGCGCTCTATGAGGAGCCCGAGTTCATCTATGTTGCGATCGTCGTCTTCGCCGGCGTCATCGGGGCGCTGCTGCTCGGCGGCCGCGACAACCGCCTGCTGCGCGTGCTCGCCTATACGGCCTTCGTCTATGAAATCTGCTTCGTCTATGTGGTGCTGCTGGGGTCCATGCTCGGCACGGCCGGCTTTTTCCTCGTCGCCGGCCTCGTGCTCGGCCTGCTGGCCTGGCTGATCCGGCGCGTCGAACGCCGCTTCGCAAGCGCGGGGGCAAAGGCATGAATCACGCACGCTGGCTCATTCCGATCGCGGCGATCGTCGCGCTGGCGCAGATCGGCTTCCTCGCCTCGATGATCGCGGGCCGCGCTTCCATCCTGCGCAACGGCACGGAGGTCACGCTGGCCGTCGAACCCGTCGACCCGCGCGACCTGCTGCGCGGCGACTATGTGACGATCTCCTACAATATCTCGTCTCTGCCGGGCAGCATCCTTGGACTGTCCGAAGCGGAGGAGGGCGCGCCCTATACGGTCACCGTGCGGCTTCGCCGCGGCACGGATGGCATCTGGCAGGCAGTCGCGGCGCAATATGGAGAGGCGATCGCCACGCCGGCTGCCGATGGCGAGGTCGATATCCGCGGCACGACCCAAACTGCGCCCGGCGACAACCTTGCCAATATCCGGGTCCAATACGGAATCGAGCGATTCTACGTGCCGGAGGGCGAGGGGCGGCCGATCGAGGAAGGCGTGAGGGAGCGTGATTACACCATGCGCGTCGCGGTTTCCGGCGGCGGCGCGGCCCAGATCAAGGCGCTCTACGAGAACGACAGGCTGATCTTCGCGGAGCCGCTTTACTGAGGCTGCAAATTCCGCGGAATCGGGCCAAAAAAACGCCGTCTTTGCCCCCGATTTCCCTTTGAACCCCAAGGGGCGGATGATATACAGCCTCGCGCTTCAGCGGGCATATGGCCTGCCGAGCGGGTGTGGTGGAATTGGTAGACACGCCAGATTTAGGTTCTGGTGGCGCAAGCCGTGGGGGTTCAAGTCCCTTCACCCGCACCAAGAAGGCTCCCGGCGTCTCAATTCCGGCAGGCTTGAGGTAGTCCGCCATCCGCGCGATGGCGGTCGCTAGAACAAAGGTTTGGATATGCAGGTCACTGAAACGCTCAATTCCGGGCTGAAACGCGAGATTAAGGTCGTCGTACCGGCAAAGGACATGGAAGCCCGTCTCGTCGAGCGGCTCACGGACGCCAAGGACAAGGTCCGGCTCAATGGCTTCCGTCCGGGCAAGGTGCCCTTGCAGCATCTGCGCAAGGTCTACGGCAAGTCCTTCATGGCCGAGGTCGTAAACGAGATCCTCAACGACAGCCAGCGCACCATCCTGAGCGACCGCGGCGAGAAGGCCGCGATGCAGCCCGAGGTCACGATGACCGAGGATGAGAAGGAAGCCGAGAAGATCCTCGCCGGCAATGCCGATTTCGAGTTCTCGCTGGCCTATGAGGTCATTCCCGCGATCGAGCTCAAGGACTATTCGGACATCAAGGTGACCCGTCAGGTCTTCGACGTTCCCGAAGAGGATGTCGACCTCCAGGTCAACCGCATCGCCGATTCCGCGCGCAGCTACGAGGTCAAGAAGGGCAAGGCCGAGAACGGCGACAAGGTCACCATCGACTATCTGGGCAAGCTCGACGGCGAGCCGTTCGAGGGCGGCGCCGCCGAGGATTCCGATCTCGTGCTCGGCTCCAACCAGTTCATCCCCGGCTTCGAGGAGCAGCTCGTCGGCCTCAAGGCGGGCGACGAGAAGACCATCACGGTCACCTTCCCCGAGGAATATGCGGCGCCGCATCTCGCCGGCCGCGAGGCAACCTTCGACATCAAGGTCAAGCAGGTCGCCAAGCCCGGCGAGCTCGCGCTCACCGACGAGGTGGCGCAGGGGCTCGGCGTGGAGTCGATGGAGAAGCTGCGCGAGATCGTGCGCGGCCAGATCGAGAGCCAGTTCGGCCAGGTGACCCGCCAGAAGGTGAAGCGCCAGATTCTCGACGCGCTGGACGAAGCCTACAAGTTCGAGGCGCCGTCCAGGCTGGTCGAGGCCGAGTTCAACAATATCTGGACGCAGGTGACGCGCGACCTCGAGCAGGCGAACCGCACCTTCGCCGACGAGGACACGACCGAGGAAGAGGCCCGCGCCGAATATCAGCGCCTTGCGGAGCGCCGCGTGCGCCTCGGCCTCGTCCTGGCCGAGATCGGCGAGAAGGCCGGCGTGACCGTTTCCGACGAGGAACTGCAGCGCGCCGTGATCGACCAGATCCGCCGCTTCCCGCCGAACCAGCAGCAGGAAGCCTTCGACTTCTACCGCAACAATCCCAATGCCATGGCGAGCATCCGCGCGCCGCTCTACGAGGAGAAGGTCATCGACCATCTGCTCGGGCAGATCTCCGTCGAGGACCAGAAGGTCACGCGCGAGGAACTGATGGCGGACGACGACGAGCAGCCGGCCGCGGCCGATGCCGAGAAGCCCGCCAGGAAGAAGGCGCCGGCGAAGAAAAAGGCTGCGAAGACGGAAGAATGATCCGACGCGCTTGACGAGAAAAAAGCCCCGGCACACGCTGCCCGGGCTTTTTTACACCTGCCCGGCGGCCATATTTTATCGATCGGGCAGGGCGCTTTCATGTATGCATGGAAGAGAGACGTCCATGCCGGTCGGATGATCAATGAGCCGGCGCATTTGCGGGCTCAACGCTGATAATCCGGGCTTGGCATATGAATGGCAGGCCGGTGCATTGCGCGGCAACATTCTATCGTTGTATACAGCGCCAACTGAAAAATTCTTGGAGGAATCCCGATGCTGAACATTTTCGGAAAGAAGGGGGCGTCTGAGGGCGCGAGCGCGACGCCGGAAGAGATCGCCGCGCTGCTCAAAGGCTTTTCCATCGAAATCATGCCGCGCACCGCGGCCAAGATCGAGGATTTCAAGGCGATCCTGCCGGCCGGCACGCGCGTCTACATCGCCCATATCGACGGCACGCCGATCGAGGACATGGTCGCGACCGCCAAGCGCATCGTCGCCGACGGCTTTCCCTGCATGCCGCATTTCCCGGCGCGCGGCATCGAGAGCGTGGCGCAGCTCGAGGAGTGGATCGGGCGCTATCGCGAGGTCGGCGTGGAGGAGGGGCTCATGCTGGCGGGCGGCATTGCCGATGTGCGCGGCCCGTTCCCCAGCTCCATCGAGATGATGGAAACCGGCCTGTTCGAGAAGAACGGCTTCACGCACCTGCACATCGCCGGCCATCCGGAAGGCAACAAGGACATCGACCCCGACGGCTCGACGAAGAATGTCGACGCCGCGCTGAAGTGGAAGCAGGCCTATTCGGAGAAGACCACCGCCAAGATGGCGATCGCCACCCAGTTCGCCTTCGACGGCAAGGCGGTGGGCGCCTGGGCGGACCGCCTGAAGGCCGAAGGCATCACCATTCCGATCCACATCGGCATCGCCGGGCCGACCAAGCTCCAGACGCTCATCAAGTTCTCCATCGCCTGCGGCGTCGGCGCGTCGCTCAAGGTGCTGCAGAAGCGCGCTATGGATCTCTCCAAGCTGCTGGTGCCGTATGAGCCCACCGAAGTGCTGGCGGAACTGGTCGAATACAAGAAGGCCACGCCCGACAGCCTGATCGAGAAGGTGCACTTCTTCCCGCTGGGCGGCATCGCCGCCAATGCGGAATGGGCGCGCGAGCACGGCTGAGGCTTGCCAGGCGAAGATCGAAAAGGCCGGCCTTTGCGCCGGCTTTTTTGTTTTCGGCACTTGGCGGCAGGAGCGGGCGGGCCAGTTATCCATAGGTCGCAAACAGACCGGACGAGGTAAGGAATGGCGCGCCGGCCTACACATACGATGCCTGACGACGTCGCGGCCGCCCTCGATGACGCCGATCTGCGCGACGCATATGATCAGCGGCCGCACTACCAGCGCAACGACTATATCGGCTGGATAATGCGCGCGAAGTCCGGTGCGACGCGGCGAAAGCGTATCGTGCAGATGGTCGACGAGTTGGAGAAGGGCGGCATCTATATGGGCATGGCGCATCCGCCGAGCAGGCGGGAACAGGGCGGCCGCTTGTTCGACACCTGACCCGAAGGAGAGCCAGCATGGATGAGTTCACCGGCGGCTGCCTCTGTGGCAGGGTCCGGATCGTGGCGCTCGGACGGTCGTATAGGGTTGGCCTTTGCCACTGCATGGACTGCCGCAAGCATCACGGAACGCTGTTTCATGCTTTCGCGATTTTTCCGCAGGATGCGGTGATGATCGAAGGCGAGACGCGTGACTATGCCGGGCGGCATTTCTGCCCGCATTGTGGCTCGTCGGTTTTCGGACGCAGCGCGGACGAGATCGAAGTGAGCCTCGGAGCGCTGGACGCGCCTGACCGGTTGCAGCCGACCTATGAGCTCTGGACCATCCGCCGCGAATCCTGGCTGCCGCCGTTTCCGCTCGCCAGACGATACGAACGCGACCGCGACGCGACGGGCCGTTTCGAGGAGTAGGGGCTATCCGCCATGCGTCGTCGTCCATCTGCCCGATTGCTCGTCATGGACCCGGAACTGCGCGTATTGCTTTTCCGCTTCAGAATTTCCGACGGCGTGCTCGCAGGCCATGACTGCTGGGCAACGCCCGGAGGAGCGGTGGAGGAAGGCGAGACTTTTGAACAGGCCGCGATCCGCGAACTGCGGGAGGAAACCGGCATGGTGGTGGATAGCGTCTCTCCACATGTGGGCGAGCGTGAATTTGTGCTTCAACTCGCCAGCGGCGAGCATGTCCGGGCAGAGGAACGCTTTTTCCTCATATGGTCGCCTGACACCGTCATTTCCCGTGCCGGATGGTCGGCACACGAAGCGGAGGTGATGACAGATCATAGATGGTGGACTGTCGAGGCTCTTGCCCAAACAACCGAAACCGTCTGGCCCAGTGACCTGCTGGCGATGCTGTCGACAGCTATCCGGTCACGCTAGTCCATGCCCACCCGCCTGCACATCAAAGTCGCATAAGATATATTATGGAACTGACGGATGGGCCATAAGGGTTCGAAGTCAGCGAAGTAAATCGCTTCGGAATGACATGATATCAGTGTTTTGGCGCCGTATGCTCATGCTTGCGCTGCGCGGATGGCTGCTTGCGCGAACATAGATCCCGCGTCGGCACCGCCGACGATCGCGCCTGCTGGAGGCGGATGGAGCGCTCAAAGGTCGAACTCCGCCACCAGCCCGTCATGCGCCGGCTGCACGTGATCCGGCGTCTCGGCGTCCACCGTCGCATAGTCCATCGGGATATGCAGATGCGTCAGCAGCGCGCGGCGCGGCCGCAGGCGCTCGATCCATTCCAGCGCCTGGTCGAGCGCGAAATGGCTCGGATGGCGCCGGTATTGCAGCGCGTCGATCACGAGCAGGTCGAGGCCGTTCATCAGCGCCGGCGTCGTGGCTGGAAACTCGCTGACATCCGAGCAATAGGCGAACGGTCCGACGCGAAATCCCAGCGAGACGATGTCGCCATGGATCTGCGGCAGCGGCACGAAGGTGAGGGGACCCCCCTCTCCTTCCACCCTGAACGCCCGGTCGTGGTCGATCCTGTGCGCCAGCAGGATCGGCGGATATGAGCTGCCTTCGGGCGTGTGGAAGCAGTAGCCGAAGCCTTCGATCAGCCGCGCCTTGGTGGGTGCATCGGCATAGATGTCGATCAATCGCCGCTGGATGAGCGCATAGCCGCGCAGGTCGTCGATGCCATGGATATGGTCGGCATGGCCGTGCGTGTAGACCACGGCATCGATGCGATCGACGCCGGCACGCAGCATCTGCTCGCGGAAGTCGGGACCGGTATCGATGATCACGCGCGTCACGCCGCCGGGCGAGATGCGCTCGACCATGGCGGCGGCGCGCAGCCGGCGATTTCGCGGGTTCGACGGGTCGCAGGCGCCCCAGTCGCCATTGATGCGCGGCGTGCCCGGCGACGAGCCGCAGCCGAGGATCGTCAGCCTAAGCCGGTCGGCCATCGCGCCCGTCCGCAGCCGCCGCCTTAGTGAAAAGCCGGTAGAAATTGGTCGTGGTAATCGATGCGATCGCATCGGCATCCACACCGATCGTGTCCGCCAGCACCGCGGCCGTATGCGCGGTGAAGGCCGGTTCGTTGCGCTTGCCGCGATACGGCATCGGCGCGAGGAACGGCGCGTCCGTCTCCACCAGCAGGCGCTCACGTGGCACAGCACGGGCGATCTCGCGCAATTCCTCCGACTTCCTGAAGGTCAGGATGCCGGAGAAGGAGACGTAGCCGCCGAGCGCGACGCCGACGCGCGCAAGCTCGGCGCCGGACGAGAAGCAATGCAGCACGAAGGGGAAGGTGCCCTTCCCCGTTTCATCGCGCAAGATCGCGATCATGTCGTCGTCCGCGTCGCGCGCGTGGATGACGAGCGGCAGCCGCGTTTCCCGCGCCGCCGCGATGTGGGTGCGGAAGACCTGCGCCTGGATATCGCGCGGCGCGCGGTCGTAGAAATAATCGAGCCCGGCCTCGCCGATCGCCACCACGCGCGGATGCGCCGAGATCGCGACCAGTTCGTCCGATGTGATGTCGGCTTCCTCGGCCGCATTGTGCGGATGCGTGCCGATGGAGCAGAAGACTTCCGCGTGGCTTTCGGCGATCTCGCGGATGGAATCGAAGCGGCGCACGCGCGTCGAGATCGTCACCATCCGTTCCACGCCGGCGGCGCGCGCGCGGGCGATCACGTCCGCGCGCTCCTCCGAAAAATCCGGAAAGTCCAGATGGCAATGGCTGTCGACCAGCATCAGTCCTTCGCTGCCCCCTCCTCCACATAGCGGGGGAAGACGCCCTGCGGCGCTGGCAGCGCCGTACCTTCCACCAGCGCGTCGGCATCCGACACCTGCGCGAAGCCGCGCCTGTCTTCGGGCACGGCCAGAAGATCGAGCAGCTTTGCCGCCGAGCCGGGCACGAAGGGCTGGACCATGATGCCGACGCGCCGGATCGTCTCGGCCGTCGTCCACAGCACGGTCGCCATGCGCGCGGGATCGGTCTTGCGCAGCGCCCAGGGCTCCTGTCCGGCGAAGTAGCGGTTCGCCTCGGCGACGACCGCGAAGATCGCCGCCAGCGCCTGATGGATCGCCTGCTCGCCCATGGCCGCGCGCGCGGTGGCGAGCGCGGCCTGCGCCTGATCGAGGATTGCCCGGTCGTCTGCGGTCAATTCACCCTTGGCGGGCACCCTGCCCTCGCAGTTCTTGGCGATCATCGACAGCGAGCGCTGCGCCAGATTGCCGAGGTCGTTGGCGAGGTCCGCATTCGTCCGGTTGACGATCGCCTCGTGGCTGTAATTGCCGTCCTGTCCGAAAGGCACTTCGCGCAGCAGGAAATAGCGCACCGGGTCGAGGCCGTAGTGCTCCACCAGCGCGAACGGGTCGATGACGTTGCCGACCGACTTCGACATCTTCTCGCCGCGGTTGAAGACGAAGCCGTGACCGAAGACGCGCTTCGGCAGTTCGATGCCAGCCGACATCAGGAAGGCCGGCCAGTAGACGGCGTGGAAGCGCACGATATCCTTGCCGATGACATGCAGGTCGGCCGGCCAGAAGCGCCAGTCGGCGGCGTTCTGGTCGGGATAGCCGACGCCGGTGATGTAATTGGTCAGCGCGTCGACCCACACATACATCACGTGCTTCTCGTCGCCCGGCACCGGCACGCCCCAGTCGAAGGTGGTGCGCGAGATCGACAGGTCCTTCAGCCCGGACCTGACGAAGCTCACCACCTCGTTGCGGCGTTCCGGCGGCGCGATGAAGCCGGGATTGCTCTCGTAGAAGGCGAGCAGCCTGTCCTGATAGGCCGACAGGCGGAAGAAATAACTCTCCTCCTCCACCCACTCCACGGGCGCTCCCTGCGGGCCGTAGCGGACGCCATCGTCGCGGAGCTCGGTTTCCTCCTCGCCGAAATAGGCTTCGTCGCGCACGGAATACCAGCCGGCATAGCCGCCCTTGTAGATGTCGCCGCGCGCGGCCATGGCCTGCCAGATCGCCTTGCTCGCCGCGTAGTGGCGCGGCTCGGTGGTGCGGATGAAATCATCGTTCGACGCATTCAGAAGCGTCGCCATCTTCTTGAATTCGGCCGCATTCCGGTCGGCCAGCTCGCGCGGGGTGATACCTTCCTTGCGCGCGGTCTGCACCATCTTGATGCCGTGCTCGTCGGTGCCGGTCAGGAAATAGACCTGCCTGCCGTCGAGACGCTGGAAGCGCGCGAGCGCGTCCGTCGCGATCAGCTCGTAGGCATGGCCGATATGCGGGCGGCCATTGGGATAGGAAATCGCAGTGGTGATGTAGAACGTATTTTTGGACATGGGAGCTTTTCAAAGGATGCGGCCGGAGAGCGCATCGCGATCGCGATGGCTGTACGCCGCGGAAATCGGGAGCGTGCTGCATTCACTGTCGCGCCTGACAGGCGCGACGCGGCGATCAGCCACGCATTCGCGCGCGGAGGCACGGGTACAGGGCGAAAACGCCAGAATTCATCCTTGCCTCCTTCGTTCGTGTTGAGAATGGCCTTATCATATGGCTTGCAGCGTTCAAGTTCCAGATTCATTTCAGGCCGCATGCAGGGCCTCATGCGCGGCCATCATCAGCGTCATGACCTGCTGGCGCTTGTCGAGATTGTAGGCCTCGGCCTCCTGCATGGCCCTGCGCGTCTCGGACCAGAGCGCGGCCAGTTGCGCCGCGCGCGCGCTTTGCCCCTGCGCGGCGGCGTCATGCGCGCGCTCGGCCAGTTGCGCCAGAAGGTGCTCGTTGAAGATCTGGTACTGCAGCGGCTGGTCGCGCTGGGTCACGGCATCGGCCAGCCGCGACACATGGGCGAAGTCGAAGCGCCGCGCCGCGATGCCGTCGCGCACGGCCGCCGCGATCTCGGCTCCGCCATACAGGCCCTGGAGCAGCGCCTTGCGCACGCTGCCGCCCGCCTGATGCAGCACCTCCTTGTCGGCGACCTCGACGCCGAGCGTTTTCAGCGCCTCGCCGAGCTGCGCCGTGTCGAGCGGCGCCAGCCTTATCATCCGGCAGCGTGAGCGGATGGTCGGCAGCAGGCGGCCGGGCATATGCGCCACGAGCACGAAGATCGTCTTGCGCGGCGGCTCCTCGAGATTTTTCAGCAGCGCGTTGGCGGCATTGGTGTTCATGTCGTCGGCCGGGTCCACGATGACGACGCGATAGCCGCCGTCATGCGCGCTCATGCCGAGGAAGCGGCCGACCTTGCGGATCTCGTCCACCGTCACCGCGCTCTTGAAGCCCTTTGTGCGGTCGTTTGCCGGCCGGGTCAGGTGAAGCACGGACGGATGCGCACCCTGCGCGATGGCGCGGAAGAGCGGCGAGGCGGGATCGGGATCGCCGACCATGTCCGGCGCCGTTGCCGGATCGGGGTAGCGCAGCAGGTGGTAAGCGAGATGGAAGGCGAGCGTCGCCTTGCCGATGCCGTCCGGCCCGGCCAGCATCAACGCATGGTGGAGCTGGCCGGCCTTGTAGGAGGCGGCAAGCGCGGCGCGGACTTCGTCATGACCCACGAGAACCGCGTTTTCGGCCGGCTCGGGCACATCGTCTATGGTGTCGTGCTGCACGGGTGCCAGGCGGTCGATCATGCGCCGGACCTCCTTATGTCGCGTCGCTCATCGAGCGGCCGCACGGCACGCAACCCGGCCCGCACGACGCGATAGATCGTGTCGGCGATCTCGTCGGCCGAACGCGACGCGTCGATCACGATGCAGCGTTCCGGCTCGTCCGCGGCGATCTTCAGGAACGCCTCCCGGCGCTGGCGGTGGAGATCGACCGTCTCCTTCTCGAAGCGGTCGGGGGTGTCGGAGGTCGCGCGGCGCGCGGCGGCGCGCCGAAGCCCCTCCTCCGGGTCGATGTCGAGGATGAAGGTGAGATGCGGCTGCATGCCGTTGACGGTCACGCGTTCGAGCGCGGCCATCAGGCCGTCGTCGATCCTGCCGGTGACGCCCTGATAGACGCGCGAGGAATCCATGAAGCGATCGCACAGCACGACCTTGCCGGCGGCGATCGCGGGGCGGATCACCTGCTCGACATGGTCCGACCGTGCTGCGGCGAACAGCAACGCCTCCATATGGGTGCCCATCGATTCGGCCGCGCCCGACAGAAGCACATGGCGGATGGCCTCCGCGCCGGGCGAGCCGCCGGGCTCGCGCGTGGTGATCACCTCATATCCGTCGGCGCGCAGGTTTTCGGCCAGCCGGTTGATCTGGGTGGACTTGCCGGCACCCTCCCCGCCCTCGAATGTGATGAAGAAGCCGTAGGCCAAACTGCGAAATCCCGATTGCGCGGCCCCATGCTATAAGGCGCGGGTGGTCGCGTTCCAAGACCGCGGCACGATTTGCCCGGCAATTGCGTCAGCGCATCCAGCCCACCGCCAGTTCGCGGACGGCGCCGAGCGCGCGCTGGCTCAGGGTTCCCTCCTCCACGGGCGCGGCGGCGTAGAGCGGCGCTTCCTGGCTAAGCGTCTCGCCCATCCACACTTTCAGCGCCCCGACCTGCTGGCCTTCGGCAACAGGTGCTTCCAGCGGTCCCTGATAGACGACGCGCGCGCTCACCGGCTCCGTCGCCTCCTTCGGCAGAAGCACGGTGATGGGGCCGCCGGCCTTCAGCGGAACCGCACCCTGCGCGCCGCCATAGACCTGCGCCTCGCCGACGATCTCGTCGGCGGCGAATATCCGCCGCTTCTCGAAGGCCTGCATACCCCAGTCGAGGATGCGGCGCGCTTCGTCCGCGCGCTCCTTGTCGCTCGTGAGCCCGCCGAGGGCGAGGAAAAGCCGCCTGCCCTGCCGCTCGATCGAGCCGACGATGGCGAAGCCGGATTCCTCGGTCGCGCCCGTCGAAAGGCCGTCGGCGCCGATATCCATGCGCAGCAGCGGGTTGCGGTTGCGTTGGAAGATGCCGTTCCAGGTGAAATCGGGCATCGCATAATAGGCGTAGAATTCGGGATAGGTCCGCCACAGATGCTCCGCAAGCCTCACGAGATCGCGCGCGGTGACGACCTGCCCCTCGGCGGGCAGGCCGTGCGGATTCCTGAAGACGGACTGCGTGAGCCCGATCGCCCGGGCGCGTTCGGTCATGATCTGCGCGAATGCCTCTTCCGATCCTGCCATGCCTTCGGCGATGACGATGCAGGCATCGTTAGCCGACTGGATGATGGCGCCGCGGATCAGGTCGTCGAGGCTGATCTCGGAATTCAGCTTGGCGAACATGGTGGAGCCGCCCGAGGGCGCACCGCCGCGCCGCCAGGCGTTCTCGCTGACCTTGAAGGTCTGATCGAGCGACAGGCGGCCTTCCTTGATGGCATGGAAGACCACCTCCATCGCCATCATCTTGGCGAGTGCTGCGGGCGGAAACGGCTGGTCGATATCCTTGGCAAAGAGCACCGCACGGCTTTCGGCGTCCATAAGCAGCGCCTGCTTCGCCTTGGTCTCGAACGGCTGCGCCGCCGCATTCGCGGCAAGGAACACACAGGAAAGCAGCAGGAGCAGGCTGGCGACGAAGGCGGGCATCTTCATGGAAGCCATTCTAGCCTGACTTGCGCAATGCCCGCCAACGGAATCCGGCCCTCGGCATCAGTTGCTCGACAGCTTCATCATGACGATCCCGCCGACGATGAACGCCGCGGCAAGCAATCGCAGGGGCGTCGCCGCCTCGCCCAGCACAAGTATGCCGACCGCAAAAGCGCCGACCGCGCCGATGCCCGTCCAGATCGTATAGGCGGTGCCCAGCGGCAGCGTCTTCATGGCGACCGACAGGAGCGCGAAGCTCGCGATCATCGCCGCGATGGTTATGGCGGCGGGTGTGAGCAAGGTGAAGCCGGCGGACTTCTTCATGTAGAACGCCCACACGATTTCCAGCAATCCGGCGAAAACGAGATATATCCAGGCCATGGCCAAACTCCCTCGAGAGCCGGGCCGTCCCGGAGGTGATTTTCGGAAAGAAGAGGTCGTCCCCTCCTCCCTCAGATAATCGCCGCTGCCTTCAATTCAAGGCGGAAGGCGGGCGGATCGCCGGCCTGGAAATCAATCGCGCATGACGAAGGCGTCGGTGGCTCCGGCGTCCCAGGCCTGCCGAACCAGCGTGTCGACATCGGTGCCGTTCAGCGCATGAAGCTCGACATTGACGGCATCGCCGTCGGGCACCAGCCGGGCCTCGCCGAGGCCGGCCAACTTGATCGCGAGCGCCCTCGCCTCCTTCTCGGAGACGAACGTGCCGGCGGCGACGAATTCGCGCTTGGACGGTGCAAGCCCGCGCGCCTGCTGCTCCTTCCAGGCTGAAGCGATGGCGGCGGCGTCACCGGCGCGGTCGAAGGCGGCGAAGGGCTCCGCGGCGGCCGCGATCCGCTGATCGGCATAGGACATCAGGCCAGACGTCGCCGGCGTCGCGCCCGCGACCCCGTATGCGGGCCGCTCGGGCAGGAGCGGCCCGAACTCCGGCAGGACGGGATCGCCCGCGCCGACGGTGAAGGTTCCGGCGGCCGGCGTCGCAAGGATCGCCTCAATGCGGGCGGCGTCGAAGGCCCGGGCGGGCGCCGGCCCGGCGCTCGCCAGCAGGACTGGCGCGGGCGCGGCGGCCGGCGTGCCCGGAAAGGCCGGCGCGTTGCGGCGGGTCGGGGTGTTGCCCTCCATGGCGATCATGACGCCGGAAGGCAGGCCGTCGTTCAGGTCAGGACGGCGGCCGCGCGACCCGTCGCCCGGCCTGTAGGAGGCGAGCAGATAGGCGTCGTCCCTGCCGTGGAGCGGCGCGCGGCCGATATATTCGACCTTCACCTGCGCGGTGCCGCTATGCGTGTAGTCGAGCATGTCGGCGGCGCGGTGCGACAGGTCGATGATGCGATCGCTCGCGAACGGGCCGCGATCGTTCACGCGCACGATCACCGAACTGTTGTTCTTGAGATTGGTGACGCGCGCATAGCTCGGCAGCGGCATCGTCGGATGCGCGGCCGTGAGATGCGTCATGTCGTAGATTTCGCCGTTGGCGGTCAGCCGGCCATGGAAGGCATCGCCATACCAGGAGGCCATGCCCACCTTGCGATAGCCGGCATCCTCGCGTGGCTTGTACCACCTTCCCTTGACCTTGTAGGGCTTGCCGACGAGGTCGCGGCCGCCGCCGCGCGGGAGGCCCGAGCGCTTGTTGGTGACGCGCGGGCTCGCCTTCACGCCATATTCGGATTCCGCAAAATATTCCTTGCTGCGCTTGGTCTTGCCGCCTGTCGGAGTCGGCGTCGAGCCGCAGGCCGCGAGCGAGGCGGCGAGCGCGAGCGTCAGGGTGGCCAACACACCGCGGCCGATTTGCGGGCCGCGCTTTGCCGCGATGTCGTCTTTGATGCCCCTCATGGCCCCGCTTCACGCCGCTGTTACGCACATACACTCTAGCAACGCGCGCCCGTCCCTTCGGCAACGCATCGCCTACATGCGCGTAAAATCTTTAGCAGGCTGTTAAGCGATTGTGTCGGGAAAGAGGCGAATCGGGGGCGTTTGTGGCAAGCAGCCGCCCTAGCCGGGCCTGCGGTCGACCCCATCGATGAACGCGCCAACCATGAAATTGAAGGCTTCCGGAGCTTCGAGATTGACGGCATGGCCGCTCTTCGGCGTCATCCACAGGCCGGCGTCCGGCAATATCCCCTTCAGGAAGAGATTGATCTCCAGGCATCCGGGATCCTCGTCGCCGACGCAAAGCAGCACCGGCACCTCCAGCCGGCGCAGCCGCTCTTCATGGTCGTAGAGCGATGGCCGCAAGCCCTGATAGTTGCGGTAGGTCAGCGCCATGCCGAGCGGCGAATGATCGCACAGGTCGTCGTACCATGCTTGCCAGCCTTGCGGATCGCGGCGGCGGAAACCCTCGCGGTTCGGATGCGCGGCGATGTGTGCCGCCGCGGCCGCGCTTCCTTCATCAAGAAAAACCTGCGCCAGCGCCTCCATGCGTTCGCGCAGGATGCGGTTCGGCTGGCGCGTGGAGCCCGTGCCGCCGCCGGCGAAGGTCAGCGAACGGACGAGCTCGGGGCGGTGCAGCGCCAGCATCAGGCCGGCATAGGCGCCCATGCTGAGACCCACGATGTGGGCCGGGCCGCCCGCGACCTGCTCGACCACGGCGGCAAGGTCCTGCCATGCCTGCTCGTAGCCGTAATCCTCGTCCCGCCCGGGCACGTCCGACGGCGGATAGCCGCGCGCATCATAGACGACGCATCGATAGCGCCCGGAAAGTCCCGCCACCTGCGCGCGCCATTGCCGTGAATCGGCGGCGCTTTCATGGACGAAGACGATCGCCGGCCCGCTTCCGCTCACCTCGTAATGCAGCCGGCAGTCCGGCACCGATAGATAGGGCATATTGCATCCTCCCGGCGCGCGGGGGTGGTCCATGCGCGGCGCGTGACCTATTCGCCGGTCCGCGCGCCCGAGGTCAAGCCGCCTTGACTCTCGACTCGACGCGAAGGCTAGGTTGGAAACCGGTTCGGCATCGCGTTCGGCGGTGAACGATGTCGCCGGCTACGCGAAAAGGTTCGATGGATGAACAAGCGGGTTCTGCATGTCGTCACCAACGTCGCCCATTATGACGATCCATCGGAGCCGACCGGCCTGTGGCTGTCGGAACTGACGCATGCCTGGGACGTCTTCGCCGAAAAGGGTTTTGAGCAGCGCATCATGAGCCCGAAAGGCGGCCTGTCGCCGCTCGAGCCGCGCGCGCTCAAATGGCCGTTGCTGGACGCCTCGGCCAAGGCGTGGCTCGCCGACGAGAAGCGCATGGCGCTGCTGTCTACGACCGCTCGGCCCGACGAGATCGACCCGGCGGATTATGACGCGATCTATTTCACCGGCGGCCATGCCGTCATGTGGGACTTTCCCGACGACGCGGGCCTGCAGGGGATCACGCGCGCCATCTGGGAGCGCGGCGGCATCGTCTCCTCGGTCTGCCACGGCTATTGCGGCCTGCTCAACACGACGCTGTCGGATGGTAGGCTGCTGGTCGCCGGCAAGCGCGTCACCGGCTTTTCGTGGACGGAGGAAGTTCTGGCCGGGGTGGCGAAAAAGATGCCCTACAATGCCGAGGAAGAGATGAAGCGGCGCGGCGCCCGCTACCAGAAGGCTTTCCTGCCGTTCGTCTCCCATGCCGTGGTGGACGGCCGTCTGGTGACCGGCCAGAACCCTTTCTCGGCCAAGGCGACGGCCAAAAAAGTTGCGGCTCTGCTTTGAGGGCGCGACAGGTCCGATAGCTGCTCGATGAGCCCTGATGGGGCCCCCGGGCGATCGCATCTGACGACGGAGACGGGAGACAGTAGAATAATCTCCACTGGAGATTGAAAATTGATTCGCGGCACAATCGGAATACCGGGCGCGCAGGGAAAGCGGGGAGCATCCCTCGGCATCCGAGCGGGAGCGATCCTGATGGTCGCCATGCTGGCGGCTTGCGGTCACGAGACGCGCACCGATCGCCATGCGCTCAACCGGCTGGCGACGCCGGCCGATGCGGTCGCGCTGCCGCCGCCGGGCGGCCCCGCGGTGGTGAGCGTAATCGAGCGGCGCTATTCCAATGCGATCCAGCAGGACATCGTGCTTGCGGCCTCGACACGCGTGCCGGGCCAGAACCTGCTGCGTGTGCAGATGTTCGGGCCGGTCGGCGTCGAGGGCGGCGATACCGAACTGACCAACCGGCATCTGGGCGAGGCGAGCATTGCCTCCGAAATGCGCGCGCTCATTCCCGAGGTGCGGATGCAGCGCTCGAGCCTGTTCGCGCAGAACAGCTACGGACCTTTCGGCTATGCCGTCGGCCGGCATGCCAGCGGCGACATGTGCCTCTATGCCTGGCAGCGCATCAGGCGTGGCGGCGGCAGTCCGTTCGGCAGCAATATGGGCACGATCCAGGTGAGGCTGCGCCTTTGCCAGACGGGCGCCACCGAGGAAGCGCTGATGGCGGTGATGTACGGCTACACCATCGTCAGCTCGCTCAATGATCCGCGCTGGAACCCGCTCGGCGATCCGGCGCCGGCCGATCCACGCCTCAGCGAGACCGGGCAGCCGGTCTATCCGGCCGCTGCCGGCGTCTATCAGCCGCTGGTCGCGCCGGCACCGGCACCCTCCCCGCGCCCGGTGCGCGCTCCGGCCGCCGCGCGACCGGCACCCGAACCGGCTCCGCCTTCCGGTCCGCTCGTACCGCCGCCGCCGGGGTCGCCCGGCGCGGCGACAGTGACCGTTCCGCCGCCGCCGGCGCAGCGTCCTGGCACAACCGGCAGTTGAATCTGCCTTTTACCAAAAATTAGCCAGAGTGGCAGGTTTCACGCTGATCGGGCGTGGAAAATCGCCTCTGGAACATTCCCTTTGAGGCGCGCCGCCACAAGATGGCGCGTTGTTGCACGAAAGGGCGCCTATGGTCAGGTTCATCAACGCGATGGTGTGGGCAATCGCCGCCGCCTGCATGCTCTTCATCGTGTCGTTGCCGATCAACCTGCAGGCCCATCTGATCGCCGGCACCATCGTGCTCGCCATCATGGTGGTGCTGAAGCTGCTGCGGCCGGAAGGCAGCTGGCGCCTGGTCGCGCTGGCGCTCGGCACCGCGATCGTCATGCGCTATGTCTACTGGCGCACCACGAGCACGCTGCCACCGGCCAGCCAGCTGGAGAACTTCATTCCCGGCCTGCTGCTCTACCTGGCCGAGATGTACAGCGTGTTCATGCTGGTGCTGAGCCTGTTCATCGTCGCCCGGCCGCTGCCGTCACGCCCGCCGCACCCGCTTGCCGAGGCCGACCTGCCGCATGTTGACGTGTTCATCCCCTCATACAACGAGGAGCCCAGGCTGCTCGCCGACACGATCGCGGCAGCCTGCGCGATGGATTATCCCGCCGACCGCTTCACCGTCTGGCTGCTCGACGACGGCGGCACGGTCCAGAAGCGCAATGCCGAGGATGTCGGCGCCGCGCACGCCGCACGCGCGCGCCACGAGGAACTGAAGCAGCTCTGCGCCGACCTCGGGGCGCGCTATCTCACCCGCGAGCGGAACGAGCACGCCAAGGCCGGCAACCTCAACAACGGGCTCGCACATTCCACCGCGCCGCTCGTGGCCGTCTTCGACGCCGACCACGCGCCGGCGCGCAGCTTCCTGCGCGAGACCGTGGGCTATTTTGCCGAGGACCCGCGCCTCTTCCTGGTGCAGACGCCGCATTTCTTCCTCAATCCTGACCCGCTGGAGCGCAACCTGCGCACCTTCGAGAAGATGCCGTCCGAGAACGAGATGTTCTACGGCATCATCCAGCGCGGCCTCGACAAGTGGAACGGCGCCTTCTTCTGCGGCTCGGCGGCGGTGCTGCGGCGGCAGGCGCTCGAGGAGACGAGCGGCTTCAGCGGCATCTCCATCACCGAGGATTGCGAGACCGCGGTGGAGCTGCATTCGCGCGGCTGGAACAGCGTCTATGTCGACAAGCCCCTCATCGCCGGCCTCCAGCCGGCCACCTTCGCCAGCTTCATCGGCCAGCGCAGCCGCTGGGCGCAGGGGATGATGCAGATCCTGCGCTTCTGCTTCCTGCCGCTGAAGCGCGGCCTCTCCATTCCGCAGCGCCTTTGCTACATGTCCTCGACGCTGTTCTGGCTGTTCCCCTTCCCGCGCACGATCTTCCTCTTCGCGCCGCTCTGCTACCTGTTCTTCGACCTGCAGATATTCACGGCTTCCGGCGGCGAGTTCCTCGCCTACACGCTGAGCTACATGGTCGTGAACCTGATGATGCAGAACTATCTCTACGGCCGCTTCCGCTGGCCGTGGATCTCCGAGCTCTACGAATATATCCAGTCGGTGCACCTGCTGCCGGCGGTCGTGTCGGTGATGCTCAATCCGCGCAAGCCCACCTTCCGCGTCACCGCCAAGGACGAATCGATCGCGGTGAGCCGGCTTTCGGAGCTCAGCCGCCCCTTCTTCGTCATCTTCGCCGTTCTTTTGCTGGGCATGATCGCCGCCGGCTGGCGCATCTATGCCGAGCCCTACAAGGCCGACGTCACGCTCGTCGTGGGCGGCTGGAACCTGCTCAACCTCCTCCTCGCCGGCTGCGCGCTTGGCGTGGTGTCGGAAAAGCGCGAGCGCTCGGCGACGCGGCGCGTCACGGTGAACCGCCGCTGCGAGTTCGGCAATGGCGAGACGTGGCTGCCGGCCATGATCGAGGATGTTTCGGTGAACGGGGCGCGCGTGCGCGTGCATGGCCGCGACGCGCGGGAGCTCACGACGGCCGGCCAGTGCTTCATCCGCTTCGTGCCTCTGTCGGGCGGCGAGGCAGGCCAGCTGCCGGTCGTCATCCGCAACCAGGAGATCGGCGGCGATCAGGCGACGTTCGGCTGCCAGTATGTGCGCTCCGAACCGATGCATCACCGGCTGGTGGCCGACCTGATCTTCGCCAATGCCGACCAGTGGTCGGCCTTCCAGAAATCGCGCCGGCGCAATCCCGGCGTGCTGTTCGGCACGCTGTGGTTCCTGCGGCTGGCCCTGTTCCAGACCTATCGCGGGCTGGCCTATCTGTTCATCAGCGGCGGCAGCGCGGGGCGCGCCGTCACCGGCGGGGCACGGCCATGAAGCGCTTCGCCGCCGCCCTGCTCTTCCCGCTCCTGCTCGCAGGTGCGGCCGGTGCGCAGGTGGCGCCGTTCGACATGTCGCCGGAACGTCCTCCCGCCGAGACGCCGCCGCCTGCCGCGCCTGTGCCCCGCCCTGCGCCGGCGCCAGCCGAACCGCCGCCTGGTGTCACGGCGCAACCGCCGGCTGCGCCGCCCGCTGCTGGTCTGCCCCCTGAAAAGTGGTCCTCCCTGAAGTAGGCTATTGAGCCGTTGGAGAGGACGTTTGAATGCCCCAGAAGAAGCATAAGCCCGAAGAGATCGTCGCGAAGCTGCGCCAGGTCGA
>Ga0180217_1000712_pt1 | contig 45632 bp, 41 predicted proteins | sample eDN3rd37CBELigOP_FD_128521 | JGI IMG/M metagenome (GOLD analysis project Ga0180217, IMG submission 128521) | Enriched Organic Plus compost microbial communities from Emeryville, California, USA - eDNA 3rd pass 37_C BE-Lig OP (version 2) (version 2) ...
CAGGTCATCCTGCACCGCGCCGCCGCCGCGCATCCCGCCTTCGACGATATCCTTCTGGAAGTCGATGAAGGGCCGCTTTTCGCCATAAGGCGCGGGCGCGGTGTAATAGCCGGTGCGGACATAGCGCGTGCCGGGACGCGGGACGGGCTTCTCATCCGCGGCATAGATGGGCGGGGCCAAGGTCTGGGTGACCTCGAAGCGCAAGGAGGGCGCATCGCCCACCGTCTCGACCTGGAAAAGCCGCGCCGACGGCACCTGCACCAGAAAGCCCTTGCTGGCGATGAAGGGCTCCACGCCTTCGATGCTGACGCGCAACTGACCCGCCTGCACGATGAAGAAGATTACCGTGTCGGAATACATCACCCGCGGCGATTTTTCGCCCGGCGCCATCTGGATATAAGTGCCGGTCAGGCCCTTGGCGTCGCGCACCACCACCTCCGACCAGCTTTTCTCGCCCGCATGCGCCTTCTGAAGATCGGCCAGCCGCCAGTGCGGGCGGTTGGGCGCGACGAAGGGCGCGGAGACGGGCTTGGGCGCCCAGCCATATTTGAGGCCCGTGGGCGCGGGCTGGGCTTGCGCCAGCGCGGGGACCGCCAGCAAGGCGAGCGCCAGAAGGAGCTTTCTCATGGCGCCTGCCTCGACGGGTTGTCCGGGTCCAGATTGTTGATGTTGCCCGCGGGGAAGATCGCCAGCCGTGTCGCCATGCCGCCGCCGGTATAATTGTTGCGGTGATAGCGGCCGAAGGGAACATAGACGACATCGCCCTGCTCGGCGATGAAGGGCGCCTGGCCTTCGATCTGGAAGTCCTGCTTCCCTTCCATGATGAAATAGAACTCGCTGGTTTCGGTGTGCCAATGGCCCAGATCGTCGCGCGGCGGAGTGGGGATGGACATGCCGCGAATGAAGCTGCCCGCCTTGAGGAAGCGCCCGGCGCGGCCGCCGCCCTGCACGATCTCCTTGTCGAAATCGATATAGACCGTGGCGGGGTCCAGCTTGGGCGGCGCGGCGGGCGCGGCATAAGCGATGCGGACATACTCATGCCCCGGCGCGGGATCGGGTTTTTCCGCCTCCGCATAGATGGGCAGCATGCCGGTATGCACCACCTCGAAGCGCAGCACCGGGACATCGCCCACCGTCTCGACATGGAAGGGCGTGCGGGCGGGCACCTGCACCACCACGCTCTTGCCCGCGACGAAGGGCTCCAGCCCGTCAATATGCACCCGCATCTGGCCGGACTGCACCACCCAGAAGATTTCGTTATCGGGATAGAAGAGACGCTTGGTCCTTTCGCCCGGCGCCATCTGGATGAAGCTGCCGGTGAAATGCGCATCGCGCACCACGGTCTGCGACCAGCGGAGCTGGCGGGCATGGGCGGCCTGGATTTCGGACAGTTTCCAGTGCGGCCGGTTGGGCGCCACCCAGGGCGTCAGGGGATCGGGCTTGGGCGCCAGGGAATATTTCAGCACACGGGCCTGTGCGCCCCGGCCGCCCTGGGCGGGCGCGGGCGATGGCGCAGGCTGGCCCACGGCGCTGCCGGCAAGAACGGCCAAGGCCAATGACGCGATCGCGATCCGAATGGCGTATCCCCCTCCCCTCGGGTCCTGTTTTTCGCCCATCATAGGGGGACCGGAAACGACTGCAACCGGGAGAGGCGCGGGTGGCGGGCGGAACGCGCCCAGGGGAATTTGCGCCCCCGCCGCGTTCTAAGTATCTGATTGTCTTCGAAGGCCCCGTGGCGGAACTGGTAGACGCACCGGACTTAAAATGCGTCTAACAGTCGTATTAGATCATTGTTTATATTTGTTTTATTGCGATGTAGTACCACTACACAGATACTACACAAAATATCTGATTCTCGTTTTGGACATACTTGATGGCCGAAGCACAAGGACTAAAGAAAATCACCCGTTTCGACGGCCGCCTTCATGTCTTTCAGCGCCCTAACACACCGTTCATCTGGTGCGGATTTCATCACAAGGGTCGATACGTTCGCAAAAGCACCAAGGAGACGAGCTTTGCCAATGCAATAGCAGTGGCAGAGAATTGGTACACGTTACAACGCGCTGCAATCCTGACAGGAGATGTGTCCATCGGTGGCCGCTCGTTCGGAGGCGCTGCCAAATCAGCGATAAAAGCTCTCGACGAGAGAGTAGCCCGCAAGGAGAGAAGCGAAAGCTATGCTCAAGGCATAAAGCTATTGCTGCACTCCAATTTGATTCCGCACTTTGGATCTACGTCCGTAGACAGCATCAATATTGTAGCATGGGAGAAATACAAAGCTCATTGCTACGAGAAGAATCCGACCGTCTCACGCGGCACTCTACATCAGCACAAATGTGCGCTCCGTTTAGTTCTCAATGAGTCATACAGGCAGGGCTGGATTAAGACCCTTCCAGTGCTGAAGGACGTGTATGGCACTGACAAGATAAAAACACCTCGACAATGGTTTGATCCCAAGGAGTACCAGAGCCTTTTAGGCCACCTACGCTCACACAAGAAGACACTTAGCGGAACGCGCTGGGAAAAGGATGCATCTGAGCTGTACGACTATGTGATATTTGTTGCCAATTCGGGACTTCGTACGGGCGAGGCAAAGAATGTTCGCTTCTGCGACATCTCGCTTCACAGAGAGTCTTTTGATGATCGGGAGAGAAAATATCTCCTAATTACAAACATCCAAGGTAAGCGTGGCACTGGAGATTGCAGGACAATGGATGGCGCCGTGGCCGCCTTTGAACGTAGAGTGAAAGAGAGGGGTATTTTCAACGCATCTAAATCGTCAGAGCCACTCTTTCTCGCTTATCATCGGGACATGTTCAACACGGTCTTGGAAAAGGCAAATCTGAAGCTTTCCAAAGAAAGACCAGCGAGGAAGCGCGACCTTACTGTTCTACGTCACACCTATATTTCAATGCGACTGCTGGCAGGAGCCTCGATCTATGAGGTGGCAATGAACTGCCGAACCTCACCTCAGATGATCTCCGAACACTATGCCAAGTGGATTAGCCCGCATCTAATGACAGGCCTAAACGTCCTAAAGAGCAAGAAGAAGAAAGCTATCTGAGAATGGCATTTTCAAAATCACGCGCTTGCTGTAAGTAGCTCAGACGACCCCTCTTGGCGGAATTGGTAGACGCACCAGACTTGATAAAATTGAGTGCTAGACGGGAAACCGTCTAAGTAGAACTGCTCAAATTCGGGGAACCCTTCAACGGCAATCCCGAGCCAAGCCCTTTCGAGGGAAGGTGTAGAGACTAGACGGGCAGCGCCTAACAGCAGTGATGCTTATGGCGAAGGTATAGTCCAGACCACGAACGCTATTATGCGGCGGCGAAAGTCGAAGTGGTATGAAAATCTGTTGTTCCGTGAGGAACGTCCCAGTTCGATTCTGGGAGAGGGGACCAATAGCTATTCGACCAGGACCAAATGAACCCCATGGGCGTTTACATGTCTATGACAGTCTTCGCTTAAGGCAACATAACTTCTCAAGGCTCGGCATGGCAACCAGCTGTTTACAGATTTCGCCATTCTCGCACACTAGTCATAGCGGGAACGCTCTCAATGAGCAGAAGGCGATTGCTGCTGCTGAGAAAGAAGGTCGCGAGTTTTCTGTCACGCGTCGGCGCTGGTTGAAGGGTGATGGCGGCGAAAAGAAGTTGATCGAAGTGCCGAAGCGACTGAAGCGCTGGTGGCACAACGGTCCTGACGGCAAGTGTCTGCTGGCCGTTCGCTATGGCAACAAAGTCATCGAAATCGAGAAGGGCAAGTCTGCCATTGTCGTAGGTGCCAGCGATAAGCTCATTCCGACAATCGAGACGATCATTTCTGCGGTCCAAGCAGGAGAACTGGACAGCCACCTGGCTCAGATGGGTGTGGGAACAGGGATCAAAAAGCGTAAGAAGTAGCTAGCGGTTTAACCTAGCTTCAGAAAGCCCAGCCAGGACGCTGGGCTTTTTTTGTGAGTGAGCACCAACCCGCGTCGTTACTCAGTTCTCAAGAGATTATCGGTCCACGCAGATTGCTGCGCGCGCAGCGGCCCGACGAGCATATTCAGACGCCTCTGCACTTGCAAAGTAGGCGTCATCTAATAGTGCGGAATTGCGGAGTTCCATCATGATTATCACGAACTGCAGTGAAGCAACCAAGACTAATAGCCATTGCGTCCCTGTAAGACCTCTTAGCTTTCCAATATGACGCCGTAGCATTCAACCCCCATACTTGTTGTGAATTCTGCAACACGAAGGTCTTTTTAAAAATGAGACCGCCTAAGAGGTCCCAAAGCAGATTTTGAAGAAGCCATGACAGAGCAGCGCCCCAAAAACCTTCCGTCGCTTGCGGATAATCCCACATGTATCACTCCATATTACCTGCTCCTTTGAGCAATAGATCAGGCAGATGGTTGCGAAGTCCCGCGGCCTTCGACTACACATTATGCTACACACTAAGTGTAATGAGTTTGCATATAATCCAGCAAATACGGACTTATCATACAATACGCTCCTGTACTTAAAATCCGTTGTTCCGAAAGGGACGTGTCCGTTCGACCCGGACCGGGGCCACCATCGCATCGCCTGACCGGCCTTGCATAAGCCCGACCGTCATATCCGTTCGAGGGCGCGCCTTTCCGCGCTCACACGAAATTGGCCCTGACCGTGGTTTTGTTGATGTCCGACAGCCGGGCACATCCGGCGGCGGCGGCGGCCTGGACCAGTTCCTGCTGCAGCATCTCGATCAGGCGCTGCGCCCCGGCGGTGCCGAAGGCCGCAAGGCCCCACCGCGCCGCCCGCCCCAGCAGGACGGCATCGGCCCCCAGTGCCAGCGCCTTGAAGATATCCGAGCCGCGGCGGATGCCGCTGTCGAACAGGATGGGGACCCGGCCGTTCACGGCGGCCGCGATCTCCGGCATGACCTCCAGCGAGGACGGACCATAATCCATCGAACGCCCGCCATGATTGGAGACGATGATGGCGTCGGCGCCATGCTCGATCGCCAGCCTGGCGTCTTCCGCTTCCAGGATGCCCTTGATCAGCAGCGGCCCTTTGACCATTTTCCGCACGGCATCCATATATTGCCATGTGTACCACAGCCGCCCGCTATTGACCCGGTACCGCGCCGCGCCGGTGAGCACGGGTGCGGGGCCTGCGGCAGCCGCGCCGCCACGGCCGCCCGCCCCGGCAGCCGCACCGCGGCCGCCGCGCCCGCCCAGATTGCGGACCTGCAGCGTGCGCTCATAGTAGGACGCCTGCTGATCCACGGTGACGATGATGCCGTAGCAGCCGGCATTCTGCAGCCTGTCTATCGACTGCTGGGTGGTGGCCAGATTCTGCTGCGGGTAATATTGCGCCCACAATGTGCCGCCGGGCGAGCCCGGTGCGACCTGTTCCACCGGCGTGCCGGTGTTGGCGCTCAGCATCATCAGCGTGTTCGAAGCCGCCGTCGCCGCCCGGAACATCCCGATCTCGCCATCCGGATGCAGGGCCACCATCTGCGCCGTCGGCGCGATCATGATGGGGAATTTCATCTTGAAGCCGAACAGCTCGGACGAAAGATCGACCTGCGACGGGGAAATGGCGGGGCGTGTCCGCAGGATATCGACCCAGTCGAAGGCCTGGCGGTTGCGCCGGAGGTTGAACTCCGACCCGTCGCCATGCGCCGTATAGTCATAGACCACCTGGGTCACATTGCCGAAGAACAGAGGCTCGAAGTCGAAGGCCGTCTGCATCTCGGCCAGGCTCAGGGCGCGGCGATGCTCGGTGAGGGGCCTGGGGTCGATCTGCGCCACGGCCGAGGCCAGGGGCGAGGCTGCCACGAGCCCCGCCACGCGGGCCAGCGCCGCGCGCCGCGACGGATTGGTGAGCCAGGAGCGTTCGATGTCACCCATTGTTGATCCTCGCCGCGGGAAGAGGCGCGTGAACGCGCACGATGCTGGAATCGACCGCCGCGAGCGATGGGCGGCAGCACATGCACATATATCGCGCCAGTTCGGTCTGCAGCATTTCGACTACGCCCTGCACGCCGTCGGCGCCATAGGCCGCCAAGCCCCACATCACGGGGCGCCCGATCAGGACACCCTTCGCGCCAAAGCCCAGGGCCTTGAGAATGTCCGTGCCGCGCCGGAAACTGCCATCGACCAGCACCGGCACCCGGTCGCCGACGGCCTGGACCACCGGCGCGACGAGAAGCAGCGTGCCCGGAAGCGACGCCGCATTGCCGCCGCGATAGTTCGACACCACCACGCCCCTGGCGCCGCGGGCGACGGCTTCCCGCGCGTCTTGCGGGCGGGTGATACCCTTCACGACCACGGGCAGGGAGGTGCCCTTGACCACGGCTTCGACGGCGGCCCAATTGACGGGCGCCGAGGCCGGCGCCGCAGGCCCGCTGGCGGAGGTGCCGGCATTGACGGTTACGAATATCGCCCTGGCCTTGGCCGCGCTTGCGCCGGCGAGCACGTCCTTCACCTTGGGGCTTCCCGCATAGACCTGAAGATAGAGGGGCGCCGTGGCGGCCTGGGCGATCGCCGCCAAGGGCAGGCTGGAATCGCTGCTCACCACCATCGCAGCCTTGGCCGCGGAGGCCCCGCGCGCCGTGGCGACCTCGCCATCGGCATGGAAGCGCCTCTGATCGGCGATCGGTCCGACGATGATCGGGGTGAAGTGCGCATCGCCGAACAGGGTGGCGGTCAGGTCCAGATCGGTCGTGGGGATGTTCATCCGCGGCCTGAGCGTGATGCGGTCGGTGACGGTCCGGTCGCTGCCCAGGATCGGCGCGACCCGCGACGGCCCCAGCACCAGCCGCGCCTGGGCTTCATACTCGAGCACATTCACAAGCTCCGCGCGCGGCGCCAGGACCGGCGGCGGTGTCGGGATGCGAAGCGGCGCCGGGGCCTGTGCCTGTGCCTGCGCGGCAGGCGCGGAGATCGCCGCGCCCACCAGGGTCGCGGAGGCCGCGGTCCCCATCACCCCAAGGGCCTGGCGGCGCGACGCCGCGCCTGCGGGAGAATTTTTCTTCCCCGCGCCAACCTTCTCATCATCCGGCTTTATGCTCATCAAGCCCCCCTGGACCACCCGCAAACGCCCATCCGCTATCGTAGTCGCAAGAGGGCGTGTTGCATGCGTTATCTTTCTGTCATGACGGCCTATGGCACCGGTCCGCCGACCGTGGCATGGCCCGTGCCGCTGCATCCGGCCTGGCCGGTTCGTATGAACTTCTGCACCCGTTTTCCGGTATCGACTTCGGCGGTATAGATGTTGCCGCGCGAGTCGGTGCTGACATTGTGCAGCCAGTGGAACTGACCCAGTTGCGTGCCGCTGCGGCCAAGGCGCCCCAGCTCCTGCAGCGTGCTTCGGCTGAGGATGTAGATCGTCATGTTGGAATTGTCGCCGACATAGAGACAGCTCTGCGCCGGATCGGTGGAGAAGTTGACCGACACCGCCGTGCCGGGGATGGAGGTGTTGGTTTTCTCGCTGATGAACTGCTCGGCCAGGAAGCCGCAGCGTCCCGCCTCGCCATTGGGATTGGAGCAGGGCTGGCCCAGATTCGGATCGAGGGCGTTGAAGACCTGGATGCGGTTGTTGCCGCGGTCGCAGACATAGAGCTTGCCGTCATTGGCGATCTTCACGCAGTGCACCGGCGTGCGGAAGAAGGCGGGCTTGCGGTTGCCCTTGGCATAGTCGGCGGCGAAGGGGCCGGCATCGGCGGCGGCCTTGTCGTCCACTGGATTGTTGCCATAGGCGCCGATGGAGCCGATATATTTGCCGGTGTCGGCGTCCACGATCAGGACATGGCGGTTGGTATAGCCGTCGGAGATGTAGAGCCGGTTGGTCTTGGGGTCCACCACCATGTCGGTGGCGCGGTGGAGCAAGGGCGTGCCGTTCAGGCCGCCATTCCGGTCATTGGTGTTGATGGCCGTGGGCAGCCCGCCGATGCGCAGCTTGAAATTGCCGTCGCGGTCGAATTTGAGCACAAAGCCGTCATTGCCGGGCCCATGCGTGGTCCAGGGCGTGTTGCCGCGGCCGCCGCGCGGCACCGTGCCCGGCGCCGCCCCGCCGCCGCCATTGCCGGTGATCCAGACATTGTCGCGATGGTCCACATAGATGCCATGCTCGTTGTTGGGCCAGATGCAGCCATCCTCGGCGCGGCACTTCTTTTCCAGCCAGCCGGGATCGGCGGGGCCGCCCCAGGCGCGCAGCAGCTTGCCCTGCGTGTCGAAGGCCAGGACCGAGGGCGCGGCGCGGCAGCAATCCGAGGTGGGGCCGTAAGGGCGCGGATGGCCGATGCCGTTGATCGGCACGCCTGCGTCATTGGTGGCGCCGGGCAGCGGGCCTTCCAGCCCGGCTTCCTGGTCGGTCATGCTGCGCGGCCGGTTATAGACCCAGATGTGATCGTGATGATCCACATACAGGCCCGCCACCTGGCCCAGCCGCCAGTTGTTCGGCAGCACCTGCGGCCAGGACGGGTCGCTGGCGAAGTCCGGCGTCCGCGCCGTCGCGGGCCGGTTGTAGACGCCCGTGTTCCTCTGCATCTGCGCGATCGTGCGCTGCAACAGCTCCGCCGCGCCCTGTCCAAAGGACGGCGCAGCCAAAGACGATGCTGCAAATGCGAAGGCACCTCCCAGAATCCAATAGCGGCTTGCCATGGCGCGTTCCCCATCTGCGGCTTCATGCCTTATCTCAGGCGTTACCGATTATTCCCAAAGCTTTCCGGCGGCGCGGGCACAAGTCAATTTGCCTGTCTTCAAAGCTTGGCGATACGCAATGTTTCCTGCGCCATGCGCTGACGCGACTCTGTCGGCAGACGCCGCGCCGTTCCCGCTCCGCGAAATCCTCTCCTGCCCGTCAAGTTCAGAATGCCCGTCGCAAACGTTTCATTGACTGCTGCCAATACTCGGTCATCATCATCCCCATTGCACGGGGATACGGTGATGAAGGTCCTGCTGATAGAGGACGACAAAAGAACCGCCGAGCATATTTCCTTTCACCTGCGCTCGAACGGCTATGAGGTGGAAGAGAGCTATACCGGCCCCGATGGCGAGGCCCGGGCCCGGCGGGGCGGCCATGAGGCCATCATCGTGGACCGCATGCTGCCCGGCAAGGATGGCTTGAGTGTCGTGCGCTCCCTACGCCGCGAAGGGCTCCAGACGCCCATCCTGTTCCTGAGCACGATGGTATCCATCACCGACCGGGTCCAGGGCCTGGAAGGCGGCGGCGACGATTACCTGACCAAGCCCTTTGCCGCGGCCGAGCTGGTGGCCCGGCTGCACGCCATCACCCGCCGCAACACCGGACGGCCCACCACCCTCAAGGTGGGAAGCCTGGAGATGGATCTTGTCCGCCGCACGCTGAAGCGGAACGGGCAACTGATCGAGCTACAGCCCCAGGAATTCCACCTGATGGAATATCTGATGAACAATGCCGGGCGGGTGGTGACGCGCGCCATGCTGCTGGAAAATGTCTGGAACTTCACCTTCACGCCAAGCACCAACCTGGTCGAGACGCATATCAGCCGCCTCAGGAGCAAGATCGGGTGCAACAGCCGCGACGAGCTGATCCGCACCGTCCGGGGCTCCGGATATATCCTCAACGGATAGCGGCACGGGCCTTCGACCATTTCAAAGGCGACAGGCAGGGACCGATGCTTCCGAGATTCTTCCGCACCGAAAGCTTCTGGCTCCCCGCCATCTTCGGAATCGCCTTCGCGCTGATCATCGGCCTTCTGGGCATCGTGGCCATCTCCTTCACGCAGAAGGCCTTCCACAATTTCATCCAGCACAGGTCCGAGAACACGCTGGCGCGCCTGCGCGCGCTCTATTTCGAAGGCGATGAAGCCGGGCCCAGGAGCCTGGAGCGCGCCGCGCGCTACCTGGTGGGCCACCAGGCCAGCACGGGCTCGACCACCCACAATCTGCTGCAGGTCCACGGCAAGCCGCTGGTGGGCAACCTGCCCGCCATGACGCCTCTGATCGGGCTGCACGAAATCAGCAATCCCCTGAAACCCCATGTCCATGTCCTGGGCATCGGCGCGGAGCTGGACCCGGGGATCTATGCCTTTGTCGGAACCGATCTGACCTATTTCAACCAGGCGCAGGAACAGATGCGCTATGCGCTGATGTGGGTGCTGGGGGGCATCCTGATCGTGGCGCCGCTGGGCGGCTATCTGATCGCCCGCCGCTTCCTCAACCGGATAGATGCGATTTCCCAGACCTGCCATGCCATCATGCGAGGTAACCTGAACGACCGCGTCCCGATACGCACCTCCCACAACGAGCTGGACCGGCTGTCCGAGGTGGTGAACGCGATGCTCAGCCGCATATCCGGGCTGGTGGTGAGCCTGCGGCAGGTCAGCAGCGATGTCGCCCATGACCTGCGGACCCCCATGGTCCGCCTGCGGCTTGGCATCGAGAAGGCGCTGGTCGGCGGCACGACGCCGGAGGAATTGCGGGCGGAACTGCAATCCGCCCTGGTCACCAGCGACGAGATTCTGCAGATGTTCGATTCCCTGCTGCGTCTTTCGGAGATCGAGGGCGGCCAGCGGCCGGAGAGCTTCCCGGAAATCAACCTGACAGAGACGGTGCGGAAAGTGTCCGAATTCTACCGGCCGGTCATCGAGGATGGCGGACGGAAGCTGGCCATCGCCACCATGCAGCCCTGCATGGTCCACGGGAACGGCGCCCTGCTCTTCCAGCTTCTGAGCAATCTGCTGGAAAACAGCATCATCCATACGCCCCGGGGCACGACCATCACCATCGCGCTGCAGGCCGCGCAGGACGAGGCCGCCATCATGGTGCGCGATGACGGGGCCGGCATACCGCCGCAGGAGCGCGAAAAGGTCCTGCAGCGCTTCTACCGCCGGGATGTCAGCCGCACCTCGCCGGGCCATGGGCTGGGCCTTTCGCTGGTGGCGGCCATTGCCGCCGCCCATGGCGGCAGCGTCACGATCCGCGATCCGTCGGACGGCTCGCCCCGGGGTGTGGAGTTCGTGATCACCATGCCGCTGCTGCGCGCGGGCAGCCGGAAATCCGATGCGCCGGACGCCGCGCCGGACGGCCTGTCCATGGGCCTGGCCCATTCCACCGGCTGAACGGGAAGCGCATAGAAAAAAAGAAAGCCCCGGACTTTCGTCCGGGGCAGGACCTTGCCTATGGGGGTGCTCTAGTAATTGAACCGGATGCCGACGCGCACTTCGCGTCCCAGCATGTCGTATGTGGTGGTGGTATGGATCGGACCGCCATTCGACTGGACGCTGTTGCTGAAGGGCGGCCGCATCTGGGGCGGAATATTGAGGAGATTGTCGACGGCCGAGTAGAACTGGATGTTGTCGCTCCATTGATAGGAGGCGCGCAGGTCCAGATAGGCGGTCGGGTCCACGTTGAAGACCGAGTCGGGAACCATCCAGCGCGTCGCCGCCGTGGCCAGATTTCCGGTGTTCCACTCATTGTTGAGGATGGCGGAGCCGAACCAGCGGACCTGGGCGGTAAGATTGAACGGCCCGGTGCTGTATTGGGCCGAGAACAGGCCCTTCCATTTCGGGGTACCCGTGCTCTGGGGCGCCGTACCCGTCCCCAGGACGCCCGCATAATTGTTATCCGGCTGGCCGGTCTGCTGCAGCGTGATCTGATCGACATAGGTGCCCGAGCCGGTCAGGGTCAGGGTGCCGCCCCACAGATCCGTGACATAGCTGGCCTGCAGGTCCATGCCCGAGGTGGACAGCGAGCTGAGATTGACGGGGGTACGGTTGATGATGTTCAGCGAGCCGCCCGGACCGTTGAACACCAGCGCCGAACACAGCGGGTTGTCCAGGTTTCCGGCCGCCAACCACTGCGCCCGGCAGGTATTGAGGATCACATTGTTGCTGATGGCGGAAATCTGACCCGTCAGGTTGATCGCGTACCAGTCCAGCGAGAAGCTGAAGCCGGGAAGGAAGGTCGGCGTCAGGATCACGCCGCCCGACACGGTGCGGGCCACCTCCGGGTCCAGCGTCGGGTTGCCCAGCACGTTGTTGATGCAGGACTGGGTGATGTTGGTCTTGGGGTCGATGCAGTTGCCGGTGTTGACGTTGGCCGGGGCGAACAGGTCCTGGATGGACGGGGCGCGGATATCGACCGACCAGATGGCGCGGAACCGGACATCGTCAATGACCTGGGTGGTGAGGCCCAGCTTCCAGGTTTCGACCATGCCGGAGGTGGAATAGTCGGTGATGCGGCCGGCCGCATTGATGTCCAGCGACTGCACCAGCGTGTCCTTGAGGATGGGCACGTTCACTTCCAGGAAGCCTTCCTTCACATTGACGCTGGAAGACGGGAAGGTGGTGTAGTTGGCCACGGCATAGCCGCCGAGCTCGCCGATCAGCGTGGCGTCGTTCTTGCCGGATTCCTTGCGGTAGCCGCCGCCGAAGGCGACGGAGATGTCGCCCGCGGGCAGCGCCCAGGGCAACGTGCCTTCCATGTATCCCTCGAACGAGGTCAGGCCGATATACATGTTCTGGTAGTTGCTGTTGTTGTCGGTGATGTAGCGGATGGCGGATGGGCTGGCGACGCCCTCGCCGAACACGTTGAGCGGCACGCAGCCCGGCTGGGCGGTCATCCTGCCGACCACGACCGGGACGCCCGTCAGCGTCGAACGGCAGACGATGCTGCCCAGGGGCAGGCCGGAAGTGCCGCGGTTGGCGGGGGTGACCAGCACGGCGTCCTGCGCGGCCTGCAGGTTGGCGATGATCGCGACGCCGCGCACCCGGACCGAATAGCGGGTCTCGGAATGCTGCGCATAGACATTCCAGAACCAGTCCTCGCCCAGCGTGCCTTCCAGGGTGAAGGCGCCGCGCCGGACCTGGCGGCGGTTGAAGGTCGTGGCCGGCGCCAGCGAATCATAGGCCTGCTTGAAATAATTGTCGCCCGTAACGGTATGGTTGTTGAAGTTGTTGGTGTTCATCGTGCCCATGACGAAGCTCTGGATGCCGCCGGCGATCATGGTGTCGCGGAGCTGGGCCGGCAGATAGGCATTGTCCTGCCGGATGGTCAGGCTGGTCTGCTGGAAGGATTGGGCGTCGCCCTTGCCGGTGAAATAGCCGTAATTGAGCTGCACCGAAGCCCGGATCGCATCGGTCAGTTGATACTTGCCATAGGCGAACAGGGTGTAGGTCGTGGTGGGATAGCCGATGGTCTGAAGCGGGGCATAGCTCTCATACTCGTTCAGGCTGCCGCCATTGGTCAGCACACCGTTGGTGACGTTGCCCGGATTGACCCTTTCGATCTGGCCGTTCTGGGTGAAGCGGATGTAGCGCAGGGCGTTGGCCGGGGCATTCGCCGCACCCATGCCCGTGCCCGCCGGGCTGGAGACGATGATACCGCCCGGAATCGTGTTGATCAGGCCGACATGATCGGCAAGGACATATTGCGTGTTGGTGGCGCTGGCGGTGGCGGCGGTCCAGGCCGGATTGGCGACCAGATAGGTGCCGCGATACCATTTCTGCTCGATCAGCAGCGCGGTGTCGGGACGGTAATTGTAGCCGGCCGCGATCTCCACCGAGCCACGCCCGCCGTCGAAATCCGTGCCCCAGATGGCGTTGGCCGAAACCTGGCGGACCAGGCTGTTGGTGGTGGTGCCCGCCTGCACGCTGCCCTTGAAGCCCTTGAAGTTCTTTTCGATGATGAAGTTGACGACACCGGCCACGGCATCGGAGCCCCAGGCGGCCGAAGCGCCGCCGGTCACCACGTCCACGCGGGAGATGACCGGGCTGGGAAGGGTGGTGACGTCCACGCCGCCGGTGAGGTTGGAGTTCACCACGCGCTGGCCGTCGAACAGGATCAGGGTGCGGTTGACGCCCAGATTGCGCAGGTTGAGGAAGTTCGCGCCGGCATTGCCGGGCGCGCCCGAGCCCTGCGACGCGCCGTACGACGCCGGGGGCGAGTTGACCATCGGCAACTGGCGCACCGAGTCCTGGATGTTGCCATAGGCGTTGCTTTCCAGTTGCTGCATGCCGATCACCGTGACCGGCGTCGGCGCCTCGATGCCGCTGGAGATACGCGAGGTGGAGACCGTGATCTCCTCGACATTTTCCTGGACCTGCTGCGCCTGCGCGGCCGCGGCCAGCATGGCGATCATCGCGGCAGACGAGCAGCTAAGCTTGAGCCCTTGCACAAAACCGTTCATTGCGCATCCCCCTCGTTTCTTCTTTGCTTTTCTTTCCTCACCTTCTGGACGGGAGGAAACCGTTTGCAACGTCACAAAGATGTTTGAGGTGGGCGTTCAGGCAGTCAAGCATCCGCGCAAGGACAAGCTGGCGCAAAAGTTTCGATTGTTTCCTCAGGCGGTAACATACCCGACAATTTCCAACGACCGATGCCGTGGCGACAAAGGCCCGCGTCTTACCAACTTTTCCATCCGGTAACGTTCCCGCGCGGAACAGGCGATCGCACCGCGCGCGCAGGGTGCGCGAGGCCACATTGGCGTCCGGCAATCTTTCGTCCGGCCTTGGCTTCCGTGCGAGGAAGTGCACCATCGCGCCTGACATGGTTCCTCCCGAGAACATCTTCGACGCTGCCAGGGCACGCGGAAGCCGGGCCGTCCTCGAGGACGCCGTGCGGCTGCACCAGCAGGGCAACCTCGCGCAGGCCGAGCGCCTGTATGGCGAGGTCCTGGCGCGCGATCCCGGCAATGCCGATGCCCTGCACCTCTTGGGCATGATCGGGTTGCAACGGGGCGAGGCCAGGGCCGCCCGCGACCTGATCCGCAAGGCCATCGCCATCAATGACCGCGTCGCGTCCTATCATTTCCATCACGCGCTGGCCCTGCAGAGCCTGGACGACATGCAAGGCGCGGTGGACAGCTATCGCCGCGCCCTGGCGCTGAAACCGGACGATCCCGACACCTATAACAACATGGGCAATGCGCTGGCGGCGCAAGGCAGGCTCAAGGAAGCGTTGCAGGCCTTCCACCGCCTGCTCGCGCTCCAGCCCGGCAACGCCCTCGCCCACAACAATCTGGGCCATGTGCAGAAAAGCCTGGGACGAGGGGATGAGGCCGAGGCCAGTTTCCGCAAGGCCATCGCCCTTCAGCCCGGCTATGCCGGTGCCCTGGTCAATCTGGGCAACCTGCATCACGACCGCAACGAAACGGATTTGGCGGAAGACTGCTATCGCCGCGCCCTCGCGCTGGCGCCGCACGATGCGAGCGCCCATTGCGGTCTGGGCGCGGTCCTGTGGCGACAGGGCCGTCACGACCAAGCCATGGCCTGCTACCGGACGGCATTGTCGTTCGATCCCCATCACGCCGGGGCGCTGGTCAATCTGGGCAACGCGCATTGGGAACGCGGCGCGCTGGCACAGGCCGAAGCGCTCCATGCCCGTGCGCTGGCGGTGCGGCCCCAGGACTGCGAAATCCTCAACAGCCTGACGGCGCTGCGGCTGGCGCGCGGCGACAGCGCCGGCGCGGGCGAGATGATCCGCCGCTCGCTGGCCGTTGCGGAAACCCTGGGGGCCAAAAGACTGTTCGTCCGGTTGGCGCGCCGCGCGGACTGGAATGGCGGGGAACAGGACCGGCACGTCCTGGCGCGCGCCCTGGCCGAACCATGGGACAGGCCCGGCGCGCTGGCTGAGGCCGCCGCCCGGCTGATCCGGGCCCATCCCGCGATCGGGCCGTTGGTGGCAGCGGCGGAGGCGCAATGGCCGAACTCCCTGCCGCTCGCGCAACTGCTGGGCGATGCCGGCTTCACGCCGCTGGCGGATGACGCGCTGCTGCGCGCGCTTCTGACCTCGGCGCCGAACATGGACATTCCGCTGGAGCGTTTCCTGACCCTGCTGCGCCGCGCCATGCTGCGGGAACTGGCGCAGGACGCTTCCGCCGACGGACCTGTGGTGCTTTTCGCTTCTGCCCTGGCGCAGCAATGTTTCATCAACGAGTATGTCTTCTCGTGCGGCGGCGATGAGATGGCGGCGGCACGCACGCTTCTGGAAACGGCGGATGCCGCAACGCCGATGCGTATCCTGCTGGCGGCGTGCTATTGCCCGCTCCACCGCCTGCCCGGCGCGGCGCGATTGCTTGAGACTCCATGGCCGCCGCCCGTGGACGCGGTGCTCACCCAGCAGATGCGCGAGCCTGCGGAAGAACAGCGCCTGCGCGCGCAGATTCCGCGCCTGACGCCAATCGCGGACGCGGTGTCGCTGCGAGTGCAGGACCAGTATGAGGAAAATCCCTATCCCCGCTGGGTGCGGCAGGCGCCGGGCGCACCGGACACCATCCTGAACTTCATCGGGGCCAAGTTTCCGCTGGCCCGGTTCGACCGCCATCCCGGACGCGCGATGCAGGATGTCCTGATCGCGGGCTGCGGCACCGGCCAGCGCGCCATCGCCATGGCGCAGAAATTCGGCGGCCGGAACATCCTGGCGGTGGACCTCAGCCTTGCCAGCCTTTGCTATGCCCGGCGCAAATCCGAGGCGCTGGGACTGCCCGTCACTTATGGTCAGGCCGACCTTCTCGAACTGGGCCGGATGGAACGCCAGTTCGATCTGATCGAAAGCCTGGGCGTCCTGCATCATCTTGCCGATCCCTGGGAAGGCTGGCGGCGGCTTCTGGCCCTCTTGCGCCCCGGCGGCTTCATGCTGCTGGGCCTTTACAGCGAAAGCGCCAGGCGCCCGATCGCGCAAGTGCGGGCCCGCATCCGGGAACAGGGCCTTGGCGGCAATGCCGGCGACATACGCCGGTTCCGCCAAGCCTTGATCGGAAGCGGCGCGGCGCATCCCTCGATCCTGTCATCGGAAGATTTCTTCAGCCTCAGCGCCTGCCGGGACCTGCTGTTCCACGTCCAGGAGCATCATGCGACCCTTGCGGCGATCGCCCGCTTTATCAAAAGCGAGAGGCTGCACTTTCTCGGCTTCGAGCTGGACGATGCTGTGCTGGCCGCCTATCGCAACCGCTTCCCCCAGGACAGGGCCGCGGCCGACCTGGCCTGCTGGGAGACATTCGAGGCGGATCATCCCGGCCTGTTCGGCGGCATGTATGTGTTCTGGATTCAGAAACCGGCCGATGCCGGTACGGCGGAAACCGCCCCGCCCTTGCCTTCGGAACCCACGCTTTTACAATCTTCCGCATCGGACGCGGCCAGAGAGAAGCCCGCGCCGCCGCCAGGGACCGTGCCGGAGACGTGATGATGAATATCATGCCGATCTTCATCAATTTCCTGGCGGTGGAGTCCTTGCGCCTCGACAATGAGAGGATCGAGAAATACTGCCTGGAACGGAAGAGGCAGAGCGCAGGACGCATCGTCTCCAATGGCGGCGGCTGGCAGAGCGAGGATCTGGACCCGGCCACGCCGGAACTGGCGGAGCTGTTCGCGCAGGTGCTCAACAGGCTCAACGAAGTGCACCGCGCCTTCGAGTTCAACCCGGCCATGCGCCAGGTGATCACGGAGGCCTGGATCAACATCAACCAGAAGGGCCATTTCAACTATGCGCATGACCATCCGGGCAGCCTGTTTTCGGCCGTCTATTATGTGAAGGGCGGGCCGGACAAGGGCGAGCTGGAGTTCAAAACGCCTATCACGGCGCACACCTATACGATCTCGAACGAGGTCGTGCAGAATTTCAACGGCTTCACCGGACATGCGATGGTGATCCCGCCCATCACCGGAGATCTGCTGATCTTCCCCTCCTGGCTCCTGCATCGCGTGAACATGAGCCGGTCGGAGGAGCCGCGGATCAGTATCGCCTTTAACTCCCGCGCCGCCAGGTTCACATGACCGGCAGACTGGACATGCGCCGCCTGCTGTCGCCCATCGGGGTGGAGCGGTTCTTCGCCCAACACTGGCAGACGCGCATGGCGCTGCTGCCGCTGGCGGAAGACGATCTGGCATTCGTCCGCCGGACCATCGGGCCGCTCGATCCGGCGCGGCTGGCCGGGCTGGCGCGGGAAGAGGCGCAGGCCTGGCTGGCGAATGATTTCGTCGCCCACAGCGTCTTTCCGGTCGATCCCTCCAATGCGATGAAATTCCATCAGGCCGGCGCCACGCTCTATTTCGTCAATGTCCCGCTGCCCGCGCTGACCGAGAGCGTCGCGGATTTCCTGGGGGCGCCGCGCCGGCAGGTGATCGCCAGCCTGTTCTATACGCCCGCCGGGGGCGGCGCCGTGCCGCATTTCGACAAGAACGAGAATTTCACCATCCAGCTCACCGGCGCCAAGCGCTGGCAGGTGGGCGAGGCCCCCATGGTGCCCGCGGCGCCCGACAGCTACACGCTGGGCTCGCCCGCCATCACACCCGCGCTCGCGCCGTTGCTGGCCAAGGCGCAGCGGCCGCCGGAGCAGACGGTGGAGCTGAAGCCCGGTACACTCTTTTATGTGCCGCGCGGCACGGTGCATCACACCAGCGCGGGCGAACCGAGCTGGTCGCTGAACCTGTCCTACACCCCGACCATGTGGCTGGATCTGCTGCGCGTGGGGCTGCAGGAGCGGCTGACCGCCTCGCCGCGCTGGCGCGCCATCGTGACCGGGGCCGGGAAAGACGGCGCGGGCGGCGATCCCGCCGCGCGGAATGCCAACTACCTGCCCGAACTGCTGGCGGAATTGCGCGGGATGCTCGACGATCCCAAAGAGGCAGAGGCGCTCACGCGCGCCTTTTTCGAGCGGCTGGACGGGTGAGGCGATGCGGCTGATCATGCGGGTGGCCCTGCCCCCGGCGACGGAAAATCCCGCCCTGGCCGCGCCGGACTTTTCGCTGAAATGGCAGTTGATGCTCAAGCAGGTCGGCGCGCTGAACGCCGATGTGCGCGAGCAGGGGCGGCTGCATTTCGTGCTTCTGGATATCGACCCCGTCCAGATCACGCCCACCGCCGAAGCGGTGTTCCGCCTGGCGGGCGTCAAGCCGGACTTCCTGCCGCAGATCGTGCCACAACCATATTACGGGGTCAGGAACTATTGAACGCTGTTTGGAGCAGCGCCCACTCGGACCGCTGCGCGGGTCCCGTGGCGCTCAGTTTCATCGGGCTTTGGCACCCTCGGCCTGGCGCCCACTCGGACCGCTGCGCGGTCCTCCGTGGCGCTCAGTTTTTCTAAGCTCGCTGCGCTCGCTAAGAAAAACTGGCGCACCCGAAAGGATTCGAACCTCTGACCCCCAGATTCGTAGTCTGGTGCTCTATCCAGCTGAGCTACGGGTGCGTTTGGAGCGCGCGAACCTATTGGGGCGGCCTCTCAAACGCAAGTCAAAGCAGCGGGGGCGCCGGCCGGAATCCGCCCGGCCCCTCCCGCAGGCCGCCCGCACCGCCCGCCAAAGCGGCAAGTCCCGGCCATTCCGAGAGAATTTGGCAAGAAATCTCTGGGGAAGCGGCATAGTGCTCCCTTGTCCCGCCCCCCAGCCCTCGTTAAGACTAAAAGCGCCAAAGACCGTCGCGCCTGCCCGGGCGCGGGGCCTGGTGGGTTTGGGGCGCCGAAAGGCCGCGACATCTGAAACAGGTGCGGGCCAGGGGCGGGCGCCGGGGCAGCGGAGAGCAGTATGAGGGGATTTCCAGCTAAGCTAAGGCTCCGTCCGGGGCTTTTTCTGGCGCTTGCGCTGGCCGGCACCAGCCTGGCTGGCTGCGCCGACCTGGATGCGGCGCTGTTCGGCGATGAATCCTATGCCGAGCTGGAAGCGCCCGCCGCGCCGGTGGCCGCGCCCGCCGCGGGCGGCTTCGGCAATGTCAGCGTGCCCCAGCCCGTCTCCGCCAGCCCCGTCGGCGGCGGCGCGCCGGTGCCCACCATCACCCCGATCCAGATCAGCGCCGGGGCCGACACCGGCACCCAGGTGAACCGCACCATCCAGTCCATCCGCGCCCAGGTGCAGGGCCTGCAGCAGAAGATCTCCACCAACGCCAGCCGCCTAGCCGACCTGCGCAACCAGGGCGCGTCCGCCGCCCAGTCCTATCAGCAGTCCAAGGCCCGCATCACCGCGCGGCTGCAGATCGGCACCACCCGCGGCAATCCCGAACTGGTCGCCGAATGGAATTCGGCCCAGACCTCGCTGGATACGCTCACCGGCAACATCAACGCCCTGAACGCCTTGGGCACCGACGTCACCAACGATTCCTCCGCGGCGCATTTCGCCCTGAACCAGATCGCCGCCACCCGCAACATCTCCGGCGCGGTGGACGAGGATCACCGCCAGCTCGCCCTGCTGGAGGACGAGACCAGCCAGACCATCGTGGTGATCGACCGCCTGCTCAAGGAAGTGTCAGACAATGTGCAGCGCCAGACGGCCTATGCCGCCAGCGAGCGCCAGAACCTGACGCTGCTGGCCAACGCCATCAAGAACGGCGAACTGTTCGGCGGGCCGGTGGCGCCCGTCTCCTCCGGCGCCATGACCAGTCAGCAACTGGCCTCGGCCGGATCGCCCCTGGTGGTGATCAAGTTCGACCGCCCCGATGTGGACTATCAGCAGGTCCTTTATGCCGCGCTGAACCAGGCGCTGCAGAACCGCCCCAATGCCGGGTTCGAGGTCGTCGCCGTCTCGCCCAGCCGCGGCAACGCCGCCTCGGTGCAGATCGCCCAGACCACTGCCCGCCGCCATGCGCAGGACGTGATCCGCTCCATGACCGACATGGGCGTGCCCGCCACCCGCCTGGGCGTGGCCTCCACCACCGATCCCGCCGCCGCGGGCAACGAAGTCCGCGTCTTCGTGCGCTGACGCCCGCGCGAAAGCACACGATTATGGAAGCCCCGCCCGTCCGGCGGGGCTTTTTTCTGGGTGGCGCTGTCCGTAACATGGCGCCTCAACCGCCAGAGGACGCCTTGTTCAAACCCGCCCGCGTTCTTCTTCTTTTTCTCCTCACCCTTCTGCCTGCGGCGGCGCAGGGCCCGCGCGAGAATTTCGCGGCCCGGATGATGGTGGCTGCCGCCAATCCGCTGGCGGCCAATGCCGGGCTGGAAATGCTGAAAGCGGGCGGCTCGGCGGTGGACGCCGCCATCGCCACCCAACTGGTGCTGAACCTGGTGGAGCCGGAATCCTCCGGTATCGGCGGCGGCGCCTTCCTGCTGGTCTTCGACCCCAGGGAGAAGAAGACCACCAGCTTCGACGGCCGCGAGGTCGCCCCGGCGAGCGCGCGCCCGGACATGTTCCTGGACGCCAAAGGCCAGCCGCGCGGGCGCGGCGAGGCGATCCCCGGCGGCCTTTCGGTCGGCATTCCCGGCGTGATCGGGATGCTGGAGCTGGCGCACCAGAAATACGGCAAGCTGCCCTGGGCACGGCTGTTCGAGCCCGCCATCCGGCTGGCGGAAGACGGCTTTCCCATCGGCCCCAAGCTGGCGCGCACCATCGCGGGCGCCGGGCGCGGGATGCTGACCATGCCCGACATCCGCAACACCTTCTTCCATGCCAATGGTGCGCCCCGGAAGCAGGGGGAGATTCTCAAGAACCCCGCCTTCGCCCGGAGCCTGCGCGCCATCGCGGCGGGCGGCGCCAAGGCGTTCTATAGCGGGGAGATCGCGCAGGAAATCGTCGCTGCCGTGCAGAAGGCGCCGGTCAATCCCGGCGGCATGACCCTGGCCGACTTGGCGGGCTTTGCCGCGCGCGAGCTGGAGCCGGTCTGCGGCCCCTATCGCATCTGGGTGGTGTGCTCGATGGGGCCGCCCTCTTCGGGCGGGGTCGCCGTCGTGCAGATCCTAGGCATGCTGGAGCGCTTCCCGCCTGCCCAGCTTCAGCCCAACAGCTTGAGCGAGACGCATCTCTTCACCCAGGCGAGCCGCCTGGCCTATGCCGACCGCGCCAAATATCTGGGCGACGCCTCGGTGGTGGACGTGCCGATCAAGGGCCTTCTGGATCGCGGCTATATCGCCCGCCGCTCGGCGCTGATCGACCCCGGCAAGGACATGGGCACAGCCGAAGCGGGCAACCCGCCGGAAAAGCACACGCGCTATGCGCCGCAGGTCTCCGGCGCCAACCATGGCACCAGCCACATGACCATCGTGGATGCGGACGGCCAGGTGATCGCCATGACCACGTCGGTGGAAAGCACCTTCGGGGCCAAGATCATGGCGGGCGGCTTCCTGCTCAACAACACGTTGACCGACTTCTCCTTCCAGCCGGTCCGGGACGGCGCCCCCGTCGCCAACGCGCCCGCGCCGGGCAAGCGGCCGCTCTCGGCCATGTCGCCCACCATCGTCTTCGACCGGGAGGGCAATTTCGTGCTGGGGATCGGCTCGCCCGGGGGGCCCGCGATCATCTCCTATGTCGCCCAGTCGCTGGTGGCGGTGCTGGACGGGGGCCTCGCGCCGCAGGAGGCCATCGCCCTGCCCCGGCACCTCAACACCAACAGCGGCACGGTGCTGGAGCGTTCGGCCTGGGCCGAGCAGATCACCCCCAAGCTGGGAGCCATGGGCCATCAGTTGCGGGGCGGAGGCGGCGAGGGCAGCGGCCTGCATGCCATCCAGAAGGTTCCGGGCGGCTACCGGGGCGGGGCCGACCCCCGACGGGACGGAGTCGTACTCGGCGAGTAATTTTATTACCCAACCCCCTCTGGCCTTCACACGCGGTCGGCCGCAGAAGCGGCCTTGCGTGCTACGGCCACCTCCCCCTTGCCGGGCTTCGCCCGAAGGGGGAGGCGGGCCTCAGCCTGGCTCCACCTCCCAGGTTGACAGGGCCGCCCCCGGCTTCTAGAACCCGCGCTCTTTTCACCGCCCGGAAGTGGGATTTTGGGCGGAAAACCGCCTTTTCGGAGCTGTCGTCATGAAGCGCACCTATCAGCCGAGCAAACTCGTGCGCAAGCGCCGCCATGGCTATCGTTCGCGCATGGCGACCGCCGGTGGCCGCAAGGTGATCGCCCGCCGCCGCGCCCATGGCCGCAAGAAGCTGTCAGCCTGAAACCCGCCGCTCCGGGCTCTAGGGGCTTGGGGCCATGGACCGTCTGAAAAAGCGCGCCGACTTCCTTCGGGCCGCCCGGGGCGTGCGCCGGGTCGAAGGCGCCGTCACCCTGGAAATCTGCAAGTCGGGGACGCCGGACGCCCCCTGGCGCGTGGGCTTCACCGCCAGCCGCAAGGTGGGCAATGCGGTGGCTCGCAACCGCGCCAAGCGGCGCCTGCGTGCCGCCGCGTCGCAGCTTCTGCCTCTTTTGGGGCGCAAGGGGCACGACTATGTTCTGGTCGCGCGGGCGAGCACCGGAACGCGGGCCTTCGACGCCTTGCTGGCGGATGTGACGGCAGCCCTGAAATCCGCGCACAAGGGGCTGGACCGGATTACGGGAGAAGGCACGTGAACACAGAAGCCGGACGGTCCGCGAGTCTGGCGGCGCGCGCCCTGATGGCGCCCATCCGCTTCTATCGTCGCTTCCTCTCGCCCCTGAAGCCGCCCTCCTGCCGCTTCATGCCCACCTGCTCGGCCTATGCGCTGGAGGCGATCGCCGAACATGGCGCGGGCAAGGGCCTGGTCCTGGCCTTGCGCCGCCTGCTGCGCTGCCACCCCCTCACCTGGCTGGGCGGATCGTCGGGTTTCGACCCGGTTCCCCATGGCCCCCACTCGCACAAGACACCGCACCGATGAATGAAGGCAACAACAAGAATTTCCTGATCGCGCTGGCGCTGTCGCTGCTGGTCTTCGCGGTATGGCAGTATTTCGTCGCCACCCCGCAGATGGAGGCCGAGCGCGCGCGCCAGGCCGAACTCACCAAGCAGGAGCAGCCCGCCGCCCCGCCCGCCGCGCCTGCCGCCCCCGGCATGACGGGCGTGCAGGCGCCCGCCACGGCCCTCAGCCGCGAGGCGGCGCTTAAGGCCGGCGGCGCGCGCGTCGCGGTGGACGCGCCGATGGTGGACGGCTCGATCCAGCTCACCGGGGCGCGCTTCGACGATCTGCGCCTGAAACAGTATCGCGAGACCATCGACCCCAAGAGCGACGAGATCGTGCTCTTGGCGCCGCGCGGCACCGCCTATCCTTATTTCGCCGAGTTCGGCTGGGTGGCGCAGGGCGTGCGTACGCCCAATGCCCAGAGCGTCTGGCGGCAGACCAGCGGCGGCGTGCTGGCGCCGGGCAAGCCGGTGACGCTCTCCTGGGACAATGGCCAGGGCCTGATCTTCACCCGCGTCGTCGCCATCGACGAACGCTACATGTTCACGGTCGCCGACAGCGTCCAGAACAAGTCCGGCCGCGAGGTGACGCTTTATCCCTATGGCGCGGTGGAGCGGCAGAACGCCCCCACCCATGAGGGCAATTTCATCCTGCACACCGGCTTTGTCGGCATCGCCAACGGCACGCAGCATGACGCGCCCTATAGCGATTTCAGCGAGCCGGGCACCCCGCCGGTGACCTTCGATTCCATCGGCGGCTGGGTGGGCATCACCGACAAATACTGGATGGCCGCCGTGATCCCGCCGCAGAGCGAGAAGTTCGACGGCCAGTATCTGGGCTCGCGCACCGCCGCGGGCGTGCCCGCCTATCAGGCCAATTACCGGCTGGGCGCGCGCAAGATCGCCGCCGGAAGCACCGCCACCGTCACCCATCGCCTGTTCGCGGGCGCCAAGGTGGTAAGCCTGCTGCAGGACTATGAGGAGCGCCAGCAGATCGCCCGCTTCACCAATGCGGTGGACTGGGGCTGGTTCTGGTTCCTGACGCGGCCCTTCTTCGCGGCGCTGGACTGGTTCAACAAGCTCTTGGGCAATTTCGGCCTCGCCATCCTGGCGCTGACGGTGGTGGTGAAGATCGTGTTCTTCCCGCTGGCCAACGCCTCCTTCCGCGCCATGAGCAAGATGAAGAAGCTGCAGCCGGAAATGGAGCGGCTGAAGAAGGAGCATGCCGAGGACCCGCAGAAGTTCCAGCTGGCGATGATGGAGCTCTACAAGCGCGAGAAAGCCAACCCGCTGGCGGGCTGCGTGCCGATCCTGCTCACCATCCCGATCTTCTTCGCGCTCTACAAGGTGCTGTTCGTCACCATCGAGATGCGCCATGCGCCCTTCTATGGCTGGATCCGCGACCTGTCGGCGGCGGACCCCACCTCCTACATCAACCTGTTCGGGCTGCTGCCCTTCGACCCGCATGCGGTGCTGCCGCGCTTCCTGCTGTTCCTGTCGCTGGGCGTCTGGCCGATCCTTTACGGCATCACCATGTGGCTGCAGCAGAAGCTCAACCCCGCGCCGACCGACCCGGTGCAGGCGAAGATGATCGCCTTCATGCCGCTGGTGCTGACCTTCCTGTTCGGCACCTTCCCGGCGGGCCTGGTGATCTACTACACCTGGAACAACATCCTCGGGATCATCCAGCAATGGATCATCATGCGGAAGGAGGGCGTGGAGATTCACTTGTTCGAGGGCTGGGGCAAGAAGAAGGCCGCGGCCAACGATGCCTGAGGCCCATGTCCACTGACGCCGGCGAGGCCGCGCGCAAGCTGTTCGCGGGGCCTTGCGGCTTCGTCTGGGGCACGAAGACGCCGGGCGATTTCCCGCCCGCCAAGCTGCCCGAGGTGGCGTTTGTCGGCCGCTCCAATGCCGGCAAGTCCAGCCTGGTCAACGCGCTGACGGGCAGGAAGACCCTGGCCAGGGTCTCGCAGACGCCGGGGGCGACGCGCCAGATCAACTTCTTCGAACTGGGCGGCAGGCTGATGCTGGCCGACCTGCCCGGCTATGGCTTCGCCAAGGTCTCCAAGGCCGAGGCCGCCGCCTGGCAGGAGACCGTCTTCGCATACCTGCGCGGGCGCGGGCCCCTGCGCCGGGTGCTGCTTCTGGTGGATGCGCGGCGCGGGGTGATGGACAGCGACCGGCAGGTGCTGGAGCTGCTTTCCCGCGCGGCGGTTTCGACCCTGATCGTGCTGACCAAGTTCGACGAAGTCGCCGCGAAGGACCGCGCCGCCACGCTGGAGGCCGCCCGCGAAGAGGCCGGGCGCCACACCGTGGCACTGGCGGAGGTAATTGCTACCTCCTCCCAGACCGGCGAGGGCATCCCGGCCCTGCGGGAGCATTTGTTCGCTTTGCTGTGACCGGCGCGGCCGCGGCGGGTTTCCGTTGGAATCGGCAGGCCCTGGCTCTATAAGGCCCCCGCCTGTTTCCTCGAGGATGGCCATGGCCGGGTCCGACGACACCCAAGAAGACCGCAACCTGCGGGTAATGGCGCGCTGGCGCCAGACCGGCCGGGTGCTGATCGAGGCTCTGCCCTATATCCTCAACTACGACCAGAAGACCATCGTGGTGAAGTATGGCGGCAACGCCATGACCGGCAATGGCGGCACCGACGATTTCAGCCAGGACATCGTGCTGATGAAGCAGACGGGCATCGATCCGGTCGTCGTCCATGGCGGCGGGCCGCAGATCGGCGCCATGCTCAAGAAGATGGACATCCACTCCACCTTCATCGACGGCTTGCGCGTCACCGACGCCGCGGCGGTGGAGATCGTGGAGATGGTGCTGACCGGCTCGATCAACAAGCAGATCGTCAGCGCCATCAACGCGGCGGGCGGACGCGCCGTTGGCCTGTCGGGCAAGGACGGCAATCTGGTGGTGGCGCGCAAGGTCGCCCTGACCAAGACCAATCCCGAGACCGGCCAGAAGGAGGCGGTGGATCTGGGCTTTGTCGGCGAGCCGGAGCGGATCAATCCCGAAGTGCTCCACACCATGATGAAGTCGGAGATCATTCCCGTGATCGCGCCCATCGGCGTGGGCACCAGGGGCGAGACCTACAACATCAATGCCGACACGGTGGCGGGCGCGGTGGCGGGGGCGCTGAACGCCGAGCGCCTGGTCCTGCTTACCGATGTCGAGGGCGTGCTGGACAAGGACAAGAAGCTGGTCCCGAAGCTGACGGTGCGCGAAGCGCGCCAACTGATCGCGGACGGCACCATTTCCGGCGGCATGATCCCCAAGATCCAGACCGCGATCGAGGCGGTGGAATCCGGCGTCAAGGCCGCCGTCATCCTGGACGGGCGCATCCCGCACGTTCTGCTGCTCGAGCTTTTCACCGAGCACGGCGCGGGCACGCTCATCACCGCCGAATGAGGCTTGTGCTGGCGGGCCTGGGCGCGGCGCTGCTCTTCGCCGCCGCCGCCGCCACGCCGGCCAAGGCCGCGCTGACGCTGTGCAACCGCACCAGCTACATCCTCTATGCGGCGACGGCGGCCATCAACACGCCGCGGTCGCAGACGCAAGGCTGGACGCGCATCGTGCCGGGCGACTGCCAGATCGCGCGCAAGGAGGCGCTGACCGCCGAGACCTATCTGGTGCATGCGCGCTCCTCTCTGGCCCATTCCGGCCCGGCGCGGGCCTGGGGCGGCACCTTTCCCATGTGCGTGCGCGACGCCAACTTCACCCTCACCCAGACGGGCGCGATGGCGGTGTGCCGCGCCGGGGACAGCTTCGCCCTGCCCTTCGCGGCGCTGGACACCGAGGGCCGCGCCAACTGGACCATGATGCTGGACGAGGAGCCCGTCCTGCCTTCGCTGATGGCGGCGCAGCTTGCAGGCGTCAAGCGCCTGTTGCGCGACAATGGCCACGATCCCGGACCGATCGACGGCAGCGCCAGCAAGCAGACCGGCGCGGCGCTGGCCGCCTTCCGCAAGGCGATGAACGCCGAGAAGCTGGACAATGCCGCGCTCTTCACCCTGATGGAGAGCGAGGCGCGCAAGACCGCCGCGCCTGCGGGCTACACCATCTGCAATGACGGCAAGGCGGTGCTGGACGTGGCGCTGGCCGAGACCGCCAAGGGCAAGCCGGTCAGCCGCGGCTGGTGGACGGTGCCGGGCGGGGCCTGTGCCCGCGCGCTCACCACGCCTCTGGCGGCGGACGCCTTCTATCTCTTCGCGCGGCGCAAGGACGGCACGGTAGCGGCGGGCGGCAAGGAGATGTTCTGCATCGCGCCCACCCCTTTCGAGATCGCGGCGCGCGGCAACTGCGCCACCCGCAAGCAGCAGGAGGCGGCCTTCGTCCGCACCCCGACCGACGGCCGGGCCGGCTTCATCGCCCGCCTCGGCGAGAAGGGCCTGTTGCCGCCCCCGCCGCGCGCGCCCGCTCAGCCGATCCCGAAATAGGCGAGATGCCAGCGCATCTCCTCCTTGGAGAGCGGAAAGCTGGTGCCGCCCCGCGCCGGTAGCAATTCGTGCGCGGGCAGCCGCATGATGCCGGTCTGGATCTTGAACGCGGCCCGCATCGGCAGATGCGCGTGCCAGATCAGCGCCACGATGGGCTTGGCGTTGCGCGCCGCCAGGATGCGCCGCACCGTGCCCACGGGGACGTTCGCCAGTTCCGCCAGCGTCAGGATGGTGAGATCGCGGCTGCCGCCTTGCGCCGCCTGTTCCAGAAAGACCGCATCCAGCCTTCCTTCCGCCTTGGCCTTCGCCACCAGCTCGGCGGCGCGGGCCGGGGGCGTGAGCGCGCCCGCGGCGATGTCGCTTTCGGCCAGGCGCGCGCGCAGCTCCCGCGCCAGATGCTGGCGGGTGGTCTCGCTGAGGTCATGCCGCGCCGCCAGCCTTTCGATGATCGCCGCGCCGACGAAACCCGCGATGCGGCGGATGGCGCGGGCGGAAATGTCGGCCCTGAGCGCCAGCGGCAGATGCCATTCGCTGACCTCTTCGGCCTCCTCCAGGATGCGGTCCAGCGTCTCCTTGCGGATTTTCGCGTCGGGATTGACCAGCAGCGCCGTCACCGCCGGGATGTCCAGCGTCTTGACGATGGCGTGGCTGACATCCTCGCCGAGCGGCCTGCGTCTGGCCACCGCCGCCAGCACCTCATGCGCCTGGGCGCAGGCGATGATCTCCATCAGGTCGGCGTCGGACAGGAGCGGCGAATATTCCAGGATGGGCGCGGCGACCATGCTCTCGGCATCCTGCGCCAGGCGCCGGACGATGTCGGCAGGCACGGTGGAAAGGCTCTTGATCTCCTCCGCCAGGATGGCGCGCACCCGCACCGAGGCGTCGCGGGCCAGACGCTCCAGCGTCTCGACGGTCAGGGCGAAGATATGGGCATTGTCCTCCAGCGACAGGCCGGGCATCAGCCGGGCGATCTTCACCGCCAGCTCGGCGCGCACATCGGCCTCGGCATCCTCGGCCAGGAGGCGGTTGGTGACGGGGCTGGCGCTGCGGTTCGCCGCCACCGCGGCGCGCGTCGCGGGCGCGCCATGCATGGCCAGATAATGCAGCACCTCGGGCTCGGCATCGCTGCGGCGCGCCAGGATGTCCTGTGCCGCGCGGGTGCGGGCTTCGAGAATGTCCAGCGCCGCGCGGCCGTCGAGCGTTTCCGGGCCGCCGGCGCGGCCTTTCCTGTTGAGCTGGGTCATGCCGCCTTCTTTCCTGAAGCGCGGATTGTCCGCCCCCCGCTTTAACAGCCGCTAAAGAGGCATGGTGGATGGGCGTTAACGCTGTCTTGCGCGCCAAACGCGGCCGGGCCATGGTCCGGCCCATGAACGGCGCGATCCACAGCAGAGGCACGCCCGGTTCCGGCCCCGCGCCCGGGGCGGAAATCCGGCCCGATTTCCGGCATGTGCGCCACTGGGTCTTCGACCTGGACAACACGCTGTACGACGCCCATTGCGGCATCTTCGCCCAGATCGAAGCGCGCATGACCGACTATGTCGCGCGCCACACCGGCCTGCCGCGCGCGGAGGCGCGCGCCCTGCAGAAGGCGCTCTACCGCAGCCATGGCACTACCCTGAACGGCATGATGCAGCTTCATGGCGTGGCGGCGGACGATTATCTCTCCTTCGTGCACGACATTGATCTTTCGGGCCTGGCGCCGGACGCCGCGCTGACGGCGGCGGTGGCGCGGCTGCCGGGGCGGCGCTACATCTTCACCAATGGCTGCCGCCACCATGCCGCGCGCATCCTTGCGCGCATCGGCATGGCGCATCTGTTCGAGGAGGTGTGGGACATCCGCACCCTGGGCTTCACCCCCAAGCCCCAGACGGCTGCCTATGAGCGGGTGGTGGCGGCATCCGGCCTGCCGCCGAAAGAAGCGGCAATGTTCGACGACATCCCGCACAATCTGCCCGCGGCGCGGGCCCTGGGCATGACCACCGTGTGGCTGAACACGGGGGCGGATTTCTCCCATGGCGCGCCGCCCCCGCCGCGCGCGCATATCGACCACGAGACCGACGATCTTTCCCGCTTTCTTCACGCCATCAGGATTTGACCATGACCGATCTTTCTTCCGCCATCGAAGCCGCCTGGGAGGCGCGCGACAGCCTGAACGCCACGACGAAGGGCGCACACCGCGACGCGGTGGAGGCGGTCCTGTCCGCGCTGGATGACGGAAAGCTGCGCGCCGCCGAGAAGGTGGACGGCGCCTGGAAGGCCAATGAATGGGTGAAGAAGGCGATCCTGCTGTCCTTCCGCCTCAACGACATGGCCATCATCGAGGGCGGCCCCGGCGGCGCGGTCTGGTGGGACAAGGTAGACTCCAAATTCAAGGGCTGGGACGCGGCCCGCTTCCGCGCGGCGGGCTTCCGCGCCGTGCCGGGCGCCATCGTGCGCCGCAGCGCCTTCATCGCCAAGGGCGCGGTGCTGCTGCCCAGCTTCGTCAATGTCGGCGCTTATGTGGGCGAAGGCACGATGGTGGACACCTGGGCCACGGTGGGTTCCTGCGCGCAGGTGGGCGCGCATTGCCATATCTCGGGCGGGGCGGGCATCGGCGGGGTGCTGGAGCCCTTGCAGGCTACGCCCACCATCATCGAGGACAATTGCTTCATCGGCGCGCGCGCCGAGGTGGCCGAGGGCGTGATCGTGGGCGAGGGCAGCGTGCTTTCCATGGGCGTCTATCTGTCGGCTTCCACCCGCATCATCGACCGCGCCACGGGCGAGGTCTTTCTGGGCAAGGTGCCGCCCTATTCGGTGGTGGTGTCGGGCTCGGCGCCCACGGGCAATAATGCCGGTCCCAATCTCTACTGCGCCGTGATCGTCAAGCGGGTGGACGAGAAGACCCGCGCCAAGACCTCGATCAACGAGCTGCTGCGTGATTGACCCCGTCGCGCTCGCCCAGGACCTGATCCGCCGTCCCTCGGTGACGCCGAAGGATGCGGGCGCGCTCGACGTGCTGGAAGCGGCGTTGAAGCCCCTGGGCTTTGCCTGCCAGCGCCTGCCCTTTGGCGAGGTGGACAATCTCTATGCCAGGCTGGGCGAGGCGGCGCCGCATTTCTGCTTCGCCGGGCACACCGATGTGGTGCCGCCGGGCGAAGGCTGGCGGCACGATCCCTTCGCCGGAAAGATCGAAGATGGCGCGCTGTTCGGGCGGGGCGCCGCCGACATGAAGTCGGCCATCGCCGCCTTTGTCGCCGCCGTGGCGCGGCATGGCCGGCCCCAAGGCTCGATCAGCCTTCTCATCACCGGCGATGAGGAAGGCGCGGCGGTCAACGGCACCGTCAAAGTGCTGGACTGGCTGAGGCAGCGCGGCGAAAGGCTCGACCATTGCGTGGTGGGCGAACCCACCGCCACGGCCCGCGCGGGCGACACGCTCAAGATCGGCCGGCGCGGCTCGGTCAATATAGACCTGGCCGCCATCGGGGTGCAGGGCCATGTCGGCTATCCGGCGCGGGCGAAGAATCCCATTCCCGCCCTGGCCACGCTGGTGACACGGCTCTCGGCGCACCGGCTGGACGAAGGCAGCGCGTATTTCGAGCCTTCGACCCTGGCCTTCACCACCCTGGATGTGGGCAATGCCGCCACCAATGTGATCCCGGGCGAGGCGCGGGCGCGATTCAACATCCGTTTCAACGATCTGCACACGGCGGAAAGCCTTATTGCCTGGGTTGAACGCGAGGCGATACAGATCGCCGCGGAAACCGGCGTGGAAATCAAGGTCGCGGCGCAGGTGAGCGGCGTCTCCTTCCTTACCCCGCCGGGGCCGTTCACGGCGCTGGTGGCCGAAGCGGTCGAGCGCGTCACCGGCACGGCGCCGCAATTCTCCACCAGCGGCGGCACCTCGGATGCGCGCTTCATCAAGGACGCCTGCCCGGTGGTGGAGCTGGGCCTGGCGGGCACCACCATGCACAAGGTAGACGAGTGCGTGCCGGTGGCCGAGATCGCGGCCCTCACCGATATCTATGCCGCGCTGCTGGACGCCTATTTCGCAAACCCTCCCAGATAAATGACCATCGGTATCTTCGATTCCGGCATGGGCGGCCTCACCGTGATGCGGGCGCTGAAGGCGCGCCTGCCGGGCGAATCCTTCCTCTATCTGGGCGACACGGCGCGGCTGCCCTACGGCACCAAGAGCGCCGAGACGGTGACGCGCTATGCGGTGCAGGCGGCGCGCGCACTGCTGGCCCATGACATCAAGCTGCTGGTGGTGGCGTGCAACACCGCTTCGGCGGCGGCGCTGCCGGTGCTGGCCGAGACGCTTGCGCCCCTGCCGGTGGTGGGGGTGATCGCGCCGGGCGCCGCGGCGGCGGTGGCGGCGGCGCCCGGCGGCCCCATCGCCGTCATCGCCACCGAGGGCACGGTCAAGGGCGGCGCCTATGTGCGGGCGATCCAGGCGCTCGTGCCCCGCATGCCGGTGGTGAGCCAGGCCGCGCCGCTCTTCGTGGCGCTGGCGGAGGAAGGCTTGCGCGAAGGGCCGATCGCCCGGCTGGTGGCGGAGCGGTATCTGACGCCGCTGCTGGCGACGCTGCCCAGGCCCAAGGCGCTGGTGCTGGGCTGCACCCATTTTCCGGTGCTGAAGGACGTGATCGGGCAGGTGGCGGGCGCGGATGTCGCCATCATCGACAGCGCCGAGACCACCGCGAAGGCGGTGGAGGAGATTCTGAACGCGCGCGGGCTGCTGGCGGCGGGGCCGGGATCGTCGCGCTTCCTCTGCACCGATGCACCGGGGCGCTTCGCCCATCTGGGGGAGATATTCCTGGGCGAGCCGATCGATCCGGGCAGCGTTACCCTCGTTGATCTTTAGAACTGAATCTCAAACTCACCATGGGCGGGCTTGACCCGCCCATCCAACTTGGTGTGGCTCGATAAAAAGTTGGATGGCCGGCCCGGAGGCCGGCCATGGTGAATATAGGAATGTTCTAATAATCCACCTTCACCAGATAGAGCCCGTCGGGGGGTGAGACGGGGCCGCAGGCGCTGCGGTCACGCGCCTGAAGCGCCGCCTTCAGGTCGCGCGCGGTCCAGCGCCCCTCACCCACCAGCTTGAGCGAGCCGACAAAGGAGCGCACCTGGTGATGCAGGAAGGAGCGGGCCGAGGCTTCGACATGGATTTCCTCGCCGCGGCGAAAGACCTCAAGCCGGTCCAGCGTCTTGACCGGCGAGCGGGCCTGGCATTCGGCGGCGCGGAAGGTGGTGAAGTCATGCGTGCCCAGCAGGCATTGCGCGGCGGCGTGCATCGCTTCCGCATCCAGCGCCACCGACAGGTGCCACACTTTCCGTGCATCCAGCGCCGGCGGGGCGCGGCGGTTGAGGATGCGGAAGAGATAATGCCGCCCGGTGGCGGCGAAGCGGGCATGGAAATCGTCCGGCGCCCGCGCCGCTTCCAGCACCACCACCGGCCGGGGCCGCAGGAAATGGTTGAGCGCGTCGCGCACCTTTTCGGGCGCGAAGTCTTTTTCCAGGTCGAAATGCGCCACCTGCCCCAGGGCATGGACGCCCGCATCGGTGCGGCCCGCGCCGGTGACGGTGACGCGCGCGCCGGAGAATTTCGCGATGGCCTCTTCCAGCGCCGCCTGGATGGAGGGGCCGTTCTCCTGCCGCTGCCAGCCGACGAACGGCCCGCCGTCATATTCGAGGATGAGGCGATAGCGCGGCATCAGCCCAATACTGTGCCAAGGGGCAGCGGAAAGCCTTTCAGCAATTCTTCCGCCGCCATTGCTTTGCCGCCCGCGCGCTGCACGCGGATCAGGCGCAGCGCCCCCTCGCCGCAGGCGATGGTGAGGTCCTCGCCGATCACCGCGCCCGGCGCGCCGGTTCCGGCCGCGGGTTCGGCATGGAGAATTTTCAGCCGCTCGCCTTTGGCTTCGGTGAAGGCGCCGGGTGTGGGCGACAGGCCGCGGATCAGGCAATCAATCTCGGCCGCGCTTTTCGTCCAGTCGATGCGCGCTTCCTCCTTGGCGATCTTCTTGGCATAGGTGACGCCGCCTTCCGGTTGCGGCTGTGCCTCGACCTGCCCGCGCTCCATCGCGCCCAAGGCGCGCACCATCAGGTCGGCGCCCAGGCGCGCCAATTCCTCGGAAAGCTCGCCCGCGGTCTTGCGGCCGATCCGCACCCGCTCGGCCATCAGCACCGGGCCGGTGTCCAGCCCTTCGTCCATCCGCATCACCATCACGCCGGTTTCGGCATCGCCCGCCATCACCGCGCGCTGGATGGGCGCGGCCCCGCGCCAGCGCGGCAGCAGCGAGGCATGCAGGTTGAAGCAGCCCAGCTTCGGCGCCTCCAGGATCGCTTTGGGCAGCAGGAGGCCATAGGCCACCACGATGGCGGCATCCAGATCGAGGGCGGCGAATTCGGCCTGCTCCGCCACGCCCTTCAGCGACAGTGGCGTGCGGACGGAGAGATCGTGCGCCAGGGCGAACTGATGTACCGGGCCGGGGACGGTTTCCATCCCGCGGCCCCTGGGGCGCGGCGGCTGGGAATAGACGGCGGCGATGGTATGGCCCTGGGCCAGGAGTTCGGCCAGCGCCGGCACCGCGAAATCGGGGGTGCCCAGGAAGGCCAGGCGCATGGCTTACGCCGGTTCTTTCAGCTTCTTGAGCTTGGTGAGCTTCTTGACCGCCATGGAGCGCTTGAGGCGCGAGAGATGGTCGATGAAAAGGACGCCGTTCAGGTGATCCATCTCATGCTGCAGGCAGGTGGCGAGCAGGCCGTCAGCCTCCAGCACCTGCGCCTTGCCGTCGCGGTCGAGATATTCGCAGGTGATGCGGGCGGGGCGCTCGACATCGTCCCAGATCTCCGGCACCGAAAGGCAGCCTTCCTCGAAGGTGGCGGTCTCTTCCGAGACCCAGACGATCTTGGGATTGATGAAGGCGCGCGGATTGCGCTTGCCGTCCTTCTGGTCCAGGTCGATCACCAGCACCCGCTTCGCCACCCCGATCTGGATGGCGGCCAGGCCGATGCCGTCGGCCGCGTACATGCTGTCGGCCATATCGTCCAGAAGGGCGCGGATGGCGTCGTCCACCCGCTCGACATCGGTCGAGACGGCCTTCAGGCGCGGATCGGGCGCGGTGAGGATGGGCCGTATGGTCATGGGCTGGAAATAGGCATTTGCGCCTTTAGGGTCAAGTTTCGCCCCCCGAGGACAGCAAGAGGTCGCGCCCGCCCTGCGGGAATTTCACCACCGTATCCACCTCCGTCAGGTCCGGCAGCGGCTGGGAGGTTCCCTCCACCCCCAATTCGTTGAAACGGCGGGCCTGGGGCATCACCGAATTCTCCAGACTGCCCACCAGCATGTTGTATTTCTTGGCGGCGTTGCCGATGTGCTTGCCCAGGTCGGTGACATGGTCGCCCAGCTTGGCGAGACGGGCATAGAGTTCCTTGCCCAGCCGCCCCACATCCAGCGCGTTCTGCGCCAGCCGGTCCTGCCGCCAGCCATAGGAGATCGCCTTGGTCAGGGCGATGAAGGTTGTGGGGGTGCAGATCAGCACCCGGGCGTTGACGCCGTCCTCGAACAATTGCGGATCGCGCTCGAAGGCGGCGGAGACGAAATTGTCGCCGGGCACGAACATCACCACGCAGTCGATGCTGCCCTTGAAGCGGTCGGCATAGCCCTTGGAGGAGAGGTTGCGCAGCCGCTCGCGCAATTGCAGGGCATGGCGCTGCAGGTGCGCGTCGCGCTCCTCTTCGTTGGCGGCGGAGAGCGCGTCGAGATAGGCGGAGACCGGCGCCTTGGCGTCCACGATGATGGAGCGGCCGCCCGCCACCTGGATCACCATGTCGGGACGCAGGGATTCGTCCTCGCTGCGGAAATGCTTTTCCGTTTCGAAGTCGCAATGCTCGATCAGGCCGGACATTTCGGCGACGCGGCGCAGCGTCTCCTCGCCCCAGCGGCCGCGGGTCTTGGGCGCGGCGCGCAGGGCGTTGACCAGATTGGCGGTGACGGTGCGGACATTGTCCTGCTGCTCCTGCACCGCGCGCAGGGTGCTGACCAGCCCGCCATAGCTTTCCTGGCGCGCCTTCTCGATCTCGGCCAGGCGCGCTTCATAAGCTTTCAGCGATTCGCCCAACGGCTTCACCAGGTCGGAAATATCCTTGGAGCGCTTTTCGATGTCGGCATTGGTGAGGTTCTTCTGGTTCTCGAAGACCTGGGTGGCGGTGCGCAGGAATTCCTCCGCATTCTCCTTGAGCGCCTTGCCCGCCAGGGTGTGGAAACGCTCCTCCATCTCGGCGCGCAGGCGGGTGAGTGCCTCGGTCTGCTCGGCGAAGCCGGCGCGCGCGGCGTCCAGTTGCGCCTTGAGCGCGGCGCTTTCGGTTTCCGCCTGCCGCGCCCGCTCGCGCACCGCCTCGGTTTCCGCAAGCTGGGCCTGCGCGGCTTCCAGGCGCGCCGCCGCGGCGGCGTTCTGCTCGCGCAGGCCTGGCACCTGATCGGCCAGGGGGCGCAGGCGGGCGATCTCCGACTCGCGCTGGGCAAGCTGGGCGGCCACTTCCGCCCGGCCGCGGCGGGCCAGCAGCAGGCCGATGACGCCCCCCGCCAGAAGGGCCGCGCCCGCGGCCAGGATGATTTCGAGCATGGAGACACCCGTTCCGGTTTTGTCCCATACTGCCATGGCGGGGCGCCCGCGTCTGCCCTTTTTCGCAGGCGGCCAGCGCCTGGGCGGTGCGGATCGCTAGGTCGCAGCGGGCGAGAAACAGGCGGATCGTGGCGCGGACGGCGGCGCGCCGGGTGGCGGCGGCGCGGCTGTAGCGGCCATGGATCAGGCGGTTGCTGTTGCCCCTGGGCGCGCCGCGCGGGTTGCCGGTGCGCTTGCCCATCAGGGTCCCCGCCCATTTGAACCTTTGGATTTGGAGACCCCCTCCTGCTTCTCCACCCGGATGTTGTGATGGAACTCGCCATTGATCTTCGCCAGGGCCGTGCCGAGCTTGGCGCTGGCCTTGAGGATGGCGACGGCGGCGGTGAGCTCGCCCGATTTCCGGTGGCCATATTGGTCATTGCCCGCGCGGGCGGCGCGCGCGCCGTCGAAACAGTCGCGCAGCGCCTCGGTGCAGAGGGCGAGCTGGTCGGAGAGGATGGATTGGGGCGTGGCGCCGGTCTTCTTCATCATCGCGCCAGTATGGACGCGCGGCGCGTGGATAGCAGCGTGGATTTGCGGAATGGCGCGGGGCCGCGCAAAAGCCGGGCGGCGCTGGCGGATTCCGGAACGCGCGGACGTGGACAAGCCGCGCGGGCGGCGGCCTGGGCGGCCCGCATTCCCTCCTACGCCAAGGCTTCGGAGGGTCTGTAGCCTAAGTCCTCCGAAGCTGCGGAGCAGCGAAGGAGGATCGCGGGCCATGACAGGGAGGCACGGCAAAATCGACCGCGCCCTTTGTTAAAGCGGTCTGCGCGCCTTGAAGGCGGCGGAGAGCGTGCCTTCGTCGAGATAGTCGAGTTCGCCGCCCACCGGCACGCCATGGGCGAGGCGCGTCACCTTCACGCCCGTCAGGAGGTCCATCAGGTAATGCGCCGTGGTCTGGCCTTCGACCGTGGCGTTCATGGCCAGGATCACCTCGTCCACGCCGTGGCGAACCCGCTCGACCAGGGCGGCGACATGCAGCTTTTCGGGCGTCACCCCGTCCAGCGCCGACAGCGCCCCGCCCAGCACATGATAGCGGCCGCGGAAGACGCCCGCCCGCTCCAGCGCCCAGAGGTCGGCCACATCCTCCACCACGCAGAGCACATGGCTGTCGCGCCGGACGTCGGTGCAGATCGCGCATGGGCTGCGCGTGTCGAGATTGCCGCAAATCTCGCAGGCGGTGATGGCGGCGGCGGCGTCCTGCATCGCCCCGGCCAGCGGCTCCAGGAGCGTGTCGCGCTTCTTGAGCAGCGCCAGCGCCGCGCGCCTTGCCGAGCGCGGACCCAGGCCGGGCAGCTTCGCCAGAAGCTGGATCAGGCGTTCGATTTCGGAGCCGAGAGCGGGCATGCGGCAGGTCTAGCGGTAACCTCATGCTTCGACAAGCTCAGCATGAGGAATGGAAAGCGGCATCGGCCTGAACATGCTGAAGGATGAGGCGTTATTCGTCGCTGGCATCCATGGCCGGGGCGGCGACCTCTTCCACCGCCACGTCGCGCACCTGCACGATCTCCGCGCCGGGGAAGCGGTCGAGCACGGCGCGCACCATCGGTTCCTGCATCACGCTTTCCATGCGCGCGGCCTTGGCGGCGCGGCGCTGCTCGGCCAGGGTGGGGGCGCCGCCCTCGCGCGCGATGGAGATGTTCCAGCGCAGGCCGGTCCAGGCGTTGAGCTTCTGCTGCAGGTCGCCCGCCAGGGTGCGCGGCGCGCGCGCCGAAGGGCGGAATTCCAGAAGCCCCGGCTCCAGCCGCACCAGATGCATGTCGTTCTCGATATGCACTTTGAGGATCGGGGCGTTGTTGGCGATCGCCAGGGCGGCGATGTCCTCCAGCCCGCGCAGCACCGGCACGCCGTCGGGGACCGATTGGGGCAGGGCATGCGCGGAAACCGCCCCTTCCCCCGCGCGTGCCATGGCACGCGCGCCCCCTCCCGCAGGGGGAGGGGTTGACGTGGAAGAGGGCGCGCGCGGCGCGGCGCCGCCTTCCAGCAGGTCGCGCACCAGCTTGTCGGTGGGCGGCAGGTCGGCGGCATAGGCCAGGCGGATCAGCGCCATCTCCAGGGCCGAGATGGGGCGGGTGGCGTCGCGCACCTCGATCAGGCCCTTGAGCAGCATCTGCCAGGCGCGGGTGAGCGCGGGCACCGAGAGCTTGGCGGCGAGGTCGGCGGCACGCTTGGCCTCGGCGCTGCCGCCGTCGAAGAAGCCCTGCGCGGCGGGCGCCACCTTGATGCGGGTGAGGAAATGGGTGGTTTCGAGCAAATCCTGCATCACCGCCAGGGGATCGGCCCCGGCGTCATACAGCGCCGTCACATCGGCCAGGGCTTCGGGCACCTTGCCGCCCATCAATTTTTCAAAGAGATCGAGGATGCGGCCGCGGTCGGCCAGCCCCAGCATGGCGCGCACCATCCCGGCCGTGATGGCGCCGCCTTCCAGCGCCCCCCCCACCACAGTTCCATGCGCGATGGCCTGATCGAGCAGGGAGAGCGCGTCGCGGGCCGAGCCTTCGGCGGCACGGGCGATCAGGGAGAGCGCGCCTTCCTCGATCTGCACATTCTCCTTTTCCGCCAGCGTGCCCAGATAGCGCGCCAGCTCGGCGCTTTCGATGCGGCGCAGGTCGAAGCGCTGGCAGCGCGAGAGCACCGTCACCGGAACTTTCCGGATTTCGGTGGTGGCGAAGACGAACTTCACATGCGGCGGCGGCTCTTCCAGCGTCTTGAGCAGGCCGTTGAAGGCCTGCTTGGAGAGCATGTGCACCTCGTCGATGATATAGACCTTGTAGCGCGCCGCCACGGGGGCATAGCGCACGCCCTCGATGATCTCGCGGATGTCGTCAATGCCGGTGCGGGAGGCGGCGTCCATCTCCTGCACATCCACATTGCGGCTTTCGGCGATGGAGGTGCAGGGTTCGCACACCCCGCAAGGATGGATGGTGGGCCCGGTGCCCTTGCCGTCGGGGCCGATGCAGTTCAGCGCCCGGGCGATGATGCGGGCCGTGGTGGTCTTGCCCACGCCGCGCACGCCGGTGAGCATGAAGGCATGGGCGATGCGGCCGGTGGCGAAGGCGTTGGAGAGGGTGCGGACCAGCGCCTCCTGCCCGATCAGGCCGGTGAAGTCGGCGGGGCGGTATTTGCGGGCCAGGACGCGGTAGGGCTGGGGGGCTTCGGACATGGCGGGACTATAGCAACCGTGCCTGGCCGGTGCGGGACAAAAGGGACAAAAGCTGGGGAAAGGTGGAAGCCGATGACCCGGCGCAAATTCGTTACGGCTGCTTCGTTCCCGACCTGACCGGGTTGGCGACAGCGCCGTCCACCGGCTTCCGTCGGGGGATATAGGCTTTGGCGCCGAAAAATGCGAGTCGGGGAAGATGGAACCCATTGCTTTTGCCGGAAATCCCCTGGACCGGGCCAGCGCCGAACGCCCGGGCGAGGCCTGGCTGGCGGGGCGGCGCCAGAAGGGCCGCTTCCTGCCCTTCTGGCGGATGCAGCCGCTGGTGCGGGACGGGCGTGCCCTGTTCCTGCCCTGGCGGGCGGAGTGGGAGGGCCGCCCGCAGGTCTTTCTGGGGCTGGACGGGGCGGAGCCGCTGTTCGCGGTGGACCTGGGCAAGGACGAGCCGCCCCCGCGGCTGGGCGGGGACTTCCGCGACATGCGGGCGGCGGCCCATATCCTGCCCGCGCGCGATACCGCCATCGCCGGACAGGCCAAGGCGCTCCTGGACTGGCATGCGCGGCACGGCTTCTGCCCCGCCTGCGGCCATCCCACCGAGGTGAAGGGCGGCGGCTATCGCCGCCTCTGCCCCGCCTGCGGCGCAGAGCATTTTCCCCGCACCGATCCGGTGGCGATCATGCTGCCGCTGCGGGGCGAGACCTGCCTGGTGGGGCGCAACCTGCGCTTCGCGGACGGGCTGTTCTCGGCCTTTGCCGGTTTCGTCGAGCCGGGCGAGACGGTGGAGGAAGCGGTGCGCCGCGAATTGAAGGAGGAGACGGGGCTCAGCGTCGGCGCCGTGCGCTATCACCGCAGCCAGCCCTGGCCCTTTCCGTCGGCGCTGATGCTGGGCTGCTATGCCGAGGCGCTGCCGGGTGAGGTGGCCATTGACGGGACCGAGATCGTGGAGGCGCGCTGGCTGACGCGCGATGCGGTGCGGCAATGGCTGAAGGACGAGGTGATGGACGGCATGCGCCTGCCCGCCCCCATCGCCATCGCCCATCACCTGATCCGGGATTGGGCCGAGGGATGAGCGTGCGGCCCTGAATGGGGCACGCTTTCTTCCGCGAAAGCCCGCCGCTATAATTGCACCCGGCGATCCGGGAAAGGCTCGCTGGGGCGTAGTAACCCCTCACATGGCGGCGCGAGTGCCGCCGTCAGAGGCACTCCTCGACCTGCGGTCGGGGAGGCGCAGACGTATGTCCAGGGCGAAAGCCTAAAGGCCTGCGCGGCTCTCCATGTGAGGCTTACTAACTCCCCGATTCATCGCGGGAGAGCGGGATGGTACGCCTCACATACGGAAGATGCCGCTTCGCGCCCGGCGATCCCTGCCCGATCTGCGGCAGGCCGATGCGGCTGATGCGCAGACAGAACCTGACGGGAGATGCCGCCCACGAGGACTGGATCGTCTGCAACGGCGCGCCGCGCTGCGGTTACGCGCAACTGTACAAGCCACCAGGAGACAGCAGACCAGGAAGGCCAGCCTCACCCTTCGACAAGTTCAGGGTGAGGGGGCGCACAACTCCCACCCCCTATATGCGTGTATTGATTTGGGCGCGGCTTTGCCTCCAAGTTCCCGCCCCATGACCCAGAATCATGCCCTGCGGATCGCCCCGGTCCCGCTGGATGAGCCGGAGCGCGACCCGGCCGCATGCCTGCGCCGGGCCAGCGAATATCTGGCGCTGGGCGGCCTGGCCGAGGCGGCGCGGCTGACCCGCCTGGCGGCGGAGATCATCGAGAGGAAGCAGCGCGCGCACTAAGGCGGACAAACGCGATCCGGCGCGGCCTATTTCTTCTTGTCGTTCTTCTCGCTCTTCATCTGCTTGACCGCGGTGCGCATCAATTCGCCCGAGACATCGGCCAGGCGGTGCACGTCCACCACCATCTCCATGGTGATGGAAACCTTGGAGTCGCCGCGCGGCTCGATATGGGTGACCTTGATGGTGGTGGCTGGAAAGCTGCTCATGCCGCTGCCCTTTCCAAGAGACGGCTGACCTTACGCCATTTGTCCGGTTCCGCACAGGACAAGGCCGCGCCGCCCCAGGGACGGCGCGGCCTTGCCGCAAGCGGAAATCAGGCCCCGGCCGGGGCGAAGCGGCCGCTGTTGAAGTCGCTGATCGCCTGGCGGATTTCCGCCTCGCTGGTCATCACGAAGGGGCCATAGCCGAAGACCGGCTCGTTCAACGGCGCCCCCGTCAGCACCAGCAGCAGCGCATCGCCATCGGCGCTCACCACGGCTTCGGTGCCTTCGCGCGCGAAGCGGACGATCTCCGCCTCGCCCGCGCCGGTGCCGTTCACCGTGACATGGCCCGACAGCACCGCGAGCATCGCGGTATGGCCTTCGGGCAGGTCGAGCGTCACGCGCGCATCGCGCTTCAGCCGCAGGTCCCAAAGATTGACGGGGCTGAAGCTGCGCGCCGGGCCTTTGACGCCCTGGAATTCGCCCGCGATGACGCGCGCCGTCCCCGCCCCGTCCGCCAGCGTCACCGTGGGAATGTCGGCGCTGGCGATGGCCTGGTAGCCGGGCTTTCCCATCTTGTCCTTCTTGGGCAGGTTGACCCAGAGCTGCACCACGCGGAACGGGCCGCCGGTCCTGGTGAAGGCCGCCGAATGGAATTCCTCATGCAGGATGCCGCCCGCCGCCGTCATCCACTGCACATCGCCCGGCCCGATGGTGCCGCCGCCGCCGGTGGAATCGCGGTGCGAAACCTCGCCGTCATAGACGATGGTGACGGTCTCGAAGCCGCGATGGGGATGCTGGCCCACCCCGCGCGGAGCCAGGGCGGGCGGGAAATTGTACGGCCCGGCATAGTCGAAGAGCAGGAAGGGGCTGTTCGCCGCCGCCTCGCGGTCATAGGAAAAGATAGAGCGGACGGGAAAGCCGTCGCCCACCCAATGGCCGCCCTGGGCGCGCAGGATTTGAGAAACCTTTTTCATGATGAAACTCCCCGGCGGGTGCCGCCGTCTGTCTGCCCGCGATATTTCGGGGTGATAGTATCGGCGCGCAAGTACGGTCCTGAAGGATACCGCCCATGGCCAAGAGTGTCGGCTGCCCCACCGAAACCACCCTCACCCTGATCGCCGGGCGCTGGAAGGTGCTGGCGATCTGGTGGCTGCTGAAAGGGCCGCGGCGCTTCAACCAGTTGCAGCGCGAGCTTTCCGGCATCACCCACCGCACCCTGGCGCGGCAGCTCAAGGAGATGGAGGCCGACGGGCTGGTGGCGCGGCAGGATTTCGGCGAGATTCCGCCGCGGGTGGAGTATCGCCTGACGCCGCTGGGCCGCTCGCTGGAGCCGGTGCTGATGGCGATGGACGCCTGGGCGCAGGCGCATGGCGGGACGGCGCGGCGGAGGGCGGCGGGCATGGCCCGCGGCGCGTGAACGGCAGACAGCCGCGCGGCGTCGGCCTGGATGGCCCGCAGTCGCGGGCCATGGCAACGGGGATGACTGCAGCAAGCCGTGCCCCGCCTCCCCCTTTCGCGCGAAGCGCGTCAAAGGGGGAGATGCCGTAGCTGACCGAGGATGCGAGGCGTCAGCGCCGAGCGTCCGACAGGCAGCGAAGGCGGAAGGGGGTTCAAAAACTACGGCATGTCCTCGCGATAGGGATGCGCGGGATAGACGCCCAGTATGTCGAGCTTGGCGGTGTAGAAGCGCAGTTCCTCCAGCGCCCGGGCCACCACCGGGTCTTCGGCATGGCCCTGGATATCGGCATAGAATTGCGTGGCGTTGAAGGAGCCGCCGAGCTGATAGGATTCCAGCTTGGTGATGTTGATGTTGGCGGTGGCGAAGCAGCCGATCGCCTTGTAGAGCGCGGCGGGCACATTCTTCACCCGGAAGACGAAGGTGGTGACCACCTTGCCTTCGTTCTTCGGCATCTCGGCCTTCTGCGCCATGATCAGGAAGCGCGTGGCATTGTGATGCTCGTCCTCGACATCGGCGGCCAGCACCTTCAGGCCGTAAATCTCGCCCGCCAGGGTCGAGGCGATGGCGGCGGCGCCGGGGTCGTTCAGCTCGGCCACATGCCGGGCCGAGCCCGCCGTGTCGTGCCAGTTGTGCGCCTTGAGTCCCCGCTCGCGCAGGAGGGTGCGGCACTGGGCCAGCGCCGGGGCCTGGGAATAGACCTCGGTGACGGTATCGAGGCTGGCGCTCTTCAGCCCCAGAAGCTGGTGGCGGATGGGCAGGAAATGCTCGCCCACGATATGCAGGCCCGAATCCGGCAAAAGGTGATGGATGTCGGCGATGCGGCCGATCAGCGAATTCTCCACCGGGATGATGCAGAGGTCGCAGTCGCCGGAGCGCACCGCCTCGACGGCGTCCTCGAAGCTGGGCCGGGGAATGGCGGCGGCGTTGGGCACCGCCTCGCGCGCGGCGAGATGGGCGTAGGCCCCCGGCTCGCCTTGAAAGGCGATCCGCTTGGCGTTTTGGATTGCAGATATCATGCGATGGCTCTTTTTTCAGGTCGCGCGGCCTGACGCGAAGTCTACAATTTCGCGGGGCCGATGCTCCGGCGCGCGTGTTCAAGGTCCTCAGGCGTATCCACCGAAAGCGGCACCGTGTCCACCCGCGCCACGGCGATGGACATGCCCGCCTCCAGGGCGCGGAGCTGCTCCAGCTTCTCGCGCGTCTCCAGGGGCGAGGGCGGCAGGCGCACGAAACGGGCCAGCGCCGCGCGCGTATAGGCGTAAAGCCCCACATGATAGAAGTGATCGCCCGGGCCCGCGGGCACCGTGGCCCGGCTGAAATAAAGGGCGCGGCCCATACGGCCATCGGCCTGCCAGGCCACCACCGCCTTGACCACGGCAGGATTTGTGCGGTCGGCCTCGTCCGTGATGGGGGCGGCCAGGGTGGCGATGTCATGGCCCGGCAGCGCCGCGGCCACGGCCTGGAGCTGGGCCGGGTCCAGGGCGGGCAGGTCGCCCTGGCAGTTGATCACCGTGTCATAGCGGACTTTCCCGTTTTCATCGGGCGGGTCCAACCCCTGCAAGGCGGCGAAGACCCGGTCCGAGCCCGAGGGCAGGCCCGGATGGGTGAGGACGGCATGGCCCCCTGCCCGCTCCACCGCATCGGCGATTTCGGCCTCTGCCGCGGCCACCACCACCGGGCCGATCCCCGCCGCCATGGCCCGGGCCCAGACCCGGACGATCATCGGCACCCCGCCTATATCCGCGAGGGGCTTGCCGGGGAGCCTGGTGGACGCCATCCGCGCCGGAATGATCACCACCGGGTTCATGGCCGCCCCTCGCCCGTTTTTGGGGTCGCGCGGCCGGACGGCTTCGCTGCGCTCGCCTGGCCGTCGCTCCGGGGCTTGCCGGGGAGCCTGGTGGACGCCATCCGCGCCGGAATGATCACCACGGGATTCATGGGAACTCTCTTATAGCCCCGCCGCGCGGCCGGACAGCTTTGCAGCGCTGCGGCGGGCCGCAGCGCCGCCTAAGGTCTGGCGGGGTCTATATTTTATGCGACGCTACGCCGCAATGACGGCAAGGGCCGGGCGGGTAATGTCCCCCCGTATTTTCGCGGGCCGCGAGGGCTCCGCGTCCAAGGGAGCTTGCCCGCATGGATTCCTTCGAGTGGAACAAGATCGCCGGCGCCGTGCTGGGCACCCTGATCTTCGTCTTCATCGTCAAGATCGGCGCCGAGATGTTCTACCATGCCGAGGAGCCGGAAAAGCCCGGCTATGTCGTGGAAGGCGTGGTCGAGGAAGGCCCCGGCGCCGCCACCGGCCCGGTGGCCGAGACGCCCCCCGACTGGGGCACGGTGCTGGCCTCTGCCGATGTGGCGGCGGGCAAGGCCGTCTCCAGCCGCTGCTTGCAGTGCCACACCTTCGAGAAGGGCGGCGC
>Ga0180217_1000713_pt1 | contig 45573 bp, 38 predicted proteins | sample eDN3rd37CBELigOP_FD_128521 | JGI IMG/M metagenome (GOLD analysis project Ga0180217, IMG submission 128521) | Enriched Organic Plus compost microbial communities from Emeryville, California, USA - eDNA 3rd pass 37_C BE-Lig OP (version 2) (version 2) ...
CCAGCTTCCTTCAGATTCCGCGTCACCACGGACACCCTTGCTCTTGGCTAACCTCTACTTCTGTCTTCGGGGTTCGGGACTTGCACCCTATAGTTCATGCGCATGCCGGGCGCACTTAAAAAGAACCGAGCTAAGTACTTAGCTCGGTCCAAAGTTATTTATTCATTGTTCTTGTTACTTATTGTTGGATAAATTGTTGTGTCCAATAATTTCCGTTTGCAACATAGCCTACACCTATATGTGTAAAGTTCGCATTTAAGATGTTCGCTCGGTGACCTTCAGAATTCATCCATGCTTGTACTACTTCTTCCGGTGTTCTTTGACCTTGTGCAATATTTTCACCTGCTGCACGATAAGTAATACCGGCTGCTTTGATCTGGTCAAATGGGCTACCATAAGTAGGACTTGTATGTGAGAAATAATTATTTGTAGCCATATCTTGTGATTTTGCATGTGCAACCTTCATAAGTGGATCATAAATTTTTAAAGGCGCAAGGCCATATTTAGCACGTTCAGCATTCGTTAATTCTACAACTTGAGTTTCAAATGCCGATGCAGAGTCCGCTTTTGCAACTGGCGTTGTTGTAGTTTGAGTTGTTTCTTTAGCAGCTTGTTCAGTTGAAGCTGGAGTTGTTGATGGTGCTGAAGTAGTTTGTTCAGCTTTAGGCGTTTCTTTTTCTACAACTGTCTTTTGCTCTGTGTTTTCATTCTTTGGTGCAGATGGAGCTGTTGTGACAGGTGTTTCAACCTTTTTATTTTCTTGAGATACATTTTCTGCTTTAGAAGGAGTTTTCGTTGTCGTGTTTCCTTCTGAAATTGTGCCGTTATATTCTTTTAATTGAGCAGTGATTAATTTTTCTAATTCGGCTTTAGACACAACTAGTTTGTCAGACAATTCTTTGAAACTATGAATATTTGTAATCGTAACGTTGTTTTTAAAATCAGCTAATAAATCCTCGTATTGATTTAGCTGATATACTTTCACTTCCTGTTTTACGTAACTATTCTGACCTTCCTCTTGAATAGATGCAGCATCCGCTGTTGGAACTTGTGTTGAGATTAAACCAAGTGCACAAAATGTCATAAACCATTTTTTCATTTTGTATTCCTCCTCTCGCAATTAATCATATACGAGAATAATTGAAAAGAAGGATCCATAACCTGGTAATATTACCAACACAAGTTCTAAACCTGATGATGGTGAGGATCTAAAAGTGATAATAGAGGCAAGAATTTCCTTTAAACGATTAATTTACAACTGAAAAGCTATTGACAATTTTTTAAGATTACTATAGAATGCAAAAAATTATCTTTTGTGACATTAATATTTCAATTATTTAAGCCCAATAACATCTATTTGTTGAATGTTCTCACCAATCATTACAATCTTAGCCGGCATATTGATATATTCAGGAATCCATTGAACTAAGCCATAAGCATATTGGAACAACATTGGGTTTCGTATCCCTTTAATCGGAACATACCCTTTAATTCGATATATGGATGATGGTAATGATCGAATCCATTCTTCAAATTCCTCTTGTGAATAACTTTCACCTAATTCTATTAATCGAGAACTTAAATGTAGATGCGTCCCAATTTTTGCTGATTCTATATTCTCCTTAGAAGTTTGTACAGTAGCTTCTAATCTTTCTAATAAATTTAAAGGTACTTTTCCATTCGTTGTTTGTAAGATAAACGCATTTGAATTTACACCCTGCATTTCAAATACAACCTTTGCCTGTTCAGCTTCTGTAAGTAAATCCATTTTATTGGCTAATAATAAATGGGCATGTCTTATTTGTTCCATATATAGACTTCTAACTTGTGGCGTTAGTGAAGCACGATCTAACCATAATTTACTATCTGCTACTGTTACAATTCCCTTAATATTTAAGCTTTCTGCAAATAATGGTGAATAGACAGCATCTAATGCTTCAACAGGGTGAGCTGCACCTGTTGTTTCAATAATTAACACATCAAATTCATTATCTGCTAGTAAAGATTGAATTTGCGCCTCCGTTTTTTCTGCACCCGAACAGCAGATACAACCCTCTAACATTTCTTTTAAAGGAATCTCTTCATCTACTACTTGCGAATCAAATGGGAGCTTTCCTAGCTCATTCATTATGACTGCAGGCTTTATCCCCTTTTCTTTGAACTGCTGAAGTACATGTGTCAGCATGGACGTTTTCCCGCTACCCAAAAATCCACTAAATAAATATACATCCTTCATGAAATCATCCTTCTTTTATCTATTTTGCTTTCCAATTTTATCTAAAACCTTTTATTTTGTACAAAAGAAAGAGCTGCTATGTTCAAACTTGAACAATAACAGCCCTCTTTCTAATACTTTATATCCTAGTCATTTGAAGCATTTAGTAATTCTTTCGCTTTTAATACATGAGGATCTTCATTCTTGATTTTTTCTCTGATTGCATCCATTAAAGCATAAGTTGTATCGCCAACTAACAATCCAGTTTTTTCTAACTTATGATCCGCTTGGAACGATTCAACCGCATTTTTAGTTGATTTATCAAATGTTTCATCAATTGTTCCTACATCATATCCAAGAGCATTTAAAATAACTTCAGCAGAACGAACTGATGCTGCCACATTCCCATTGCTAAATTCTGTCTCAGGATTAATATAAGTTGCAGATGCATATTCTGGGTATTCAACAACAACATCAGGCTCAATGCCTTTTTCATTAATCCAATTACCATTTGGTGTTAGCCATTTGCCAGTCGTATATTTTAAGTTAGCTCCATCAGGTAATGTGTTGACGGTTTGTACTGTCCCCTTACCAAATGATGTTACTCCAACAAGTTTTGCACCTGCAGATTCACTTAATGCTCCTGCTAAAATTTCTGATGCAGATGCACTACCATTATCGATTAATACAACAACAGGCTGGTCATACTTTTTACCATCTTCGGCTAGCATAACCTGTGGATCTCCTTCTCGTTCTTGTACTTGTACAATTGGTTTACCTTTTTCGACAAATAGATTTGCAATATCAATCGCTGAAGTTAAGTAGCCACCAGGATTTTGGCGAACATCTAGAATTATACTCTTCATGCCATCCGCATCATATTCTTCTAAAATTTTCGCTAACTCATCAAAAGTTTGTTCACTAAACGTTGTAATTTGGATATGGGCTATCTTGTCCTCTCCCATTTCACCATACACTGTTTCGATTGGAATATCGTCACGAACAATTGTCAGTTCATGTAAGTTTTCAGAATTTCCTCGTTGAATTGTTAATTTAACAGGAGTCCCTTTCTCACCTCGGATTAATAATACCGCCTCAGAAGCACTCATTCCTTGGATACTTTTCCCATCAACTGTCAGGATAATATCTTCTGGTAGAATACCGGCTTTTTCAGCAGGAGAATTTTTAATAGGAGAAACAACGACAATATTTCCATTACGTTCTTGAATTTCCGCACCAATTCCTTGGAAGCTAGATGATAGATCCGTATTAAATTGTTCAGCTTGTTCTACATCCATATAATCTGAATATGGATCATCTAAAGCCTCAAACATTCCGTTAATGGCACCATTAACGACAGCTTTATCATCAATATCAACATAATAATTATCTTTTAGTTCATCAAAGGCATCGTACAGTTCTGAAAACTCTGCTCTCTCCTCAGGAACTGAAACTTCCACAACTTTTTGATCACCAAATGTCAGTGCAAAAATTGTTAACCCTGCTGTCAATAAAATTGTTAAGAACATCAGCATGATAAAACTAAAAGGCTTTATGCGAATAAACTTTTTCGCTGGTTTTAGTTGTTCTTCTTGCTGTTCTTTTTGTTCGGCTTTATCAAATCCTGATTGGTTTTGATCATCCATCACATTCACCACTCTCATTTTTACACTTACGTAAAGTATCTGCTTTTTTTTCCTTTTAGTATAACGAAATTTCAAAAAAGAAGTTACATCTTTTTAGAAATTACAATTTACGAAAAGAAAGACTGTCAAAATTAGACAGCCTTACGAAAAGAAATATGCAAAGCGTTTAAATTACATTAATCTTGAATTGCAGCTTCTAATGCAACTACAATCATATCATTAAATGTAGTTTGACGTTCTTCAGAAGTAGTCGCTTCACCTGTAATAATATGGTCTGAAACCGTTAATACAGATAGTGCTTTACGTCCGAATTTAGCAGCAAGTGTATAAAGTGCAGCCGATTCCATTTCAACTGCTAATACACCATAACGTGCTAATTTTTCGTTTTGTTCTTCTTCTGAATAGAACATATCTGCAGTAAAGATATTTCCTACTTTTAAATTTAACCCAGCTTGTACACCTGCATTATAGGCTTTCAGCAATAAGTCGAAATCAGCTGTTGGAGCAAAATCAATACCATTAAAGATAATTTCATTCATTTTAGAGTCAGTTGATGCTGATTGAGCTAAAATCACGTCACGAACTTTTACGTCTTTTTGAATTGCACCACAAGTTCCTACACGAATTAATTTTTGTACTCCATATTCTTGCATTAACTCAGTTGTATAAATTGAAATTGATGGTACACCCATTCCTGTACCTTGCACAGAAACTCGTTTTCCTTTATATGTACCAGTATATCCAAACATATTACGAACTTCATTATAGCAAGTTACATCTTCTAAAAAAGTCTCAGCTATATATTTTGCACGTAATGGATCCCCAGGTAATAAGATAGTGTCTGCGATATCGCCTTGCTTTGCGTTAATGTGGATACTCATTAAAATCCCTCTTTCCAATATTATCTCATTATAAAATATACTTTCTTTTCTAGCATTGTGCAATGATTTACCTTATTATACACATTTTACACTAGTAAAATATCAAAATATTGGAAGTACCTCAATATTTTTCTTGATAACTATCCCAAAGTTCATCAAATGTTTGAGTCGACATATTATCATCAGCAATCATTTCGATATATCTTGATAATTCTTCAAAAGAAGTACTCGTTTTAGGGAAACTATGATCTTGAAATGCTGCTTCGGCAAATCTTGCTTTTGAATCATTGTGATCCCCTCCTCTATAGGACAGGATATATAAATAAAAACTTTGTCTCATATGGCACTCCTTTCTCGAATTGAATAGTAGTACTTTTCCAATTTACAAATTCTCTAAAAATAGAAAAGATGATGGCAGCGTAGATTCATTTTATATTTTTAATATTATTTGTCAAAGCTAGTGTTAACAAATTATGTTAGAAGGTAAAAATATGTATAAAATTGGGATTTTACATGTCATTTTTCTAGTGATGACTTTTATTGGCTTAAAAAACCACGTTACAATACTACCACCTCTATTAGAACATGTAAAAAGAGATGGTTGGATGTCTGTTATTCTGGCAACTATTTTCATGTTTCCATGGTTATTTTTAGTACTCTTTATCCATAATAAAACGAAACAGCAATCTATCATGGACTGGCTAAATCAAAAAGTTGGTAAAATTGCTTCCGCTATCATCTTATATATATTTGTAGCATTTATCTATACTTTAGCAGCATTTTCTTTAAGAGAAACTACTCTTTGGATTGCGAACACTTTCTTACCAAATACACCAAATATTTTACTCTTACTCATTTATATTGTTCTCTGCTTCTTATTGATTTCTACTAATATGCAAACAATCGTAATTGTTAATACTTTTGTATTGTTATTTGTCGTTATATTAGGTTTTTACGTTGCAATTGCCAATATTCAAGTAAAGGATTACACCTACATACAACCATTTTTAGAGCATGGGATCAATCCAGTTTTAAAAGGAGTCGTCTATCCGGCTTCAAGTTTTATAGAACTATTCTTACTATTATTTATACAACATCATTTTAAATCAAAATTTAAATGGTACCACTTAGCTTCAATGCTAATTATATTGGCAGGGTTAACCATTGGCCCATTATTAGGGGCAATTGTTGAATTTGGTCCGGAAGAGGCAGCAAAACAGAGGTATCCAGCATACGAAGAATGGGCTCTCGTTACACTTGGTCGTTTTATTGAACATATGGATTTCCTTTCAATTTACCAATGGCTTACAGGTACTTTTATTCGCGTTGGGTTTTTATTATTTATCGCTTCTCAAATAATGAATTTTACTGGGCAAAGGAAGAAAATTTGGAATTATATGTTTTATCCGTTTGTCATCACTAACTTATTACTACTATTGCTAGATGACAGTTTATTTTTACAGATAAATGGACAAAGTATGTTAATTTTCACATTTATTTTCTTCTTCAGTTTCTCTATCCTATTTGCGATTATAGCATTGCTGCCTGACAGAAAAGCAAAAACAACCAGAAAACAACAAACAAAGGACTTACAACAATCAGAAGGTAGTGAATCATAAATGGATACAAATGAACAGGCTGAGACAATATTAAGAAATCTTTTTAGTAAATCAGCTGATGTCCTTTTACATGAATTTACTTTTAATGGCTCGACCGTAATAGGTATTAAATGTGATTCGATGGTGGACCAACAAATCCTATATTCTGTTGTATTACCTACCATAGAAAATCTCCTGAATAATAGCGAGTTGTCACAAATAAATGCTCAAAAGATTGAGCAATTACCTTTGCCCGAGTTACAAAAAGTAACGAAACAAAGTGACGCCATTACTAAAGTTTATGGCGGTAATGTTTTACTACTATTTAAGGAATTAAATTTACTCTATTCATGTAACATCGCACGGAAACCAAATCGAACACCTGAAGAAACGAATTTAGAAGTGTTAGTGAAGGGGCCACGAGACAACTTTATTGAGGATTTATCCACAAATATTGCTTTAATTCGAAAAAGACTTCCAACCAACTCCCTATGTGTTGAAAAAACAGTTGTGGGAAAACGTTCAAAGACTGAAGTGGCTATTCTCTATATAGACGATATTGCCAATAAAGATATCTTAACTGAACTAAAAGAACAATTTGATAAAATAGATTCAGATATCATCCTTAGAGCTGAATCCTTAATGGAATCCGTTAATCAAAAAAATTGGATATTACCTTCCTTTAATTCGACAGGTAGACCTGACTTTGTGATTCAGTCGTTAGTTGTAGGAAGATTTGCTATTCTAGTCGATGGAACACCTTATGCAGTTATAACACCCATTAATTTTTTATTTTTGCTTAAAACTTCAGAGGATTTTGAAAATCCAATTATTTTTAGTACGTTTGAAAGACTTTTACGGATACTCGGCTTTACGGTTGGCATCACGCTCCCCGCTTTTTGGTTAGCGCTTACCCTATTCCATCAAGAACAACTGCCCTTGCAATTACTGGCTACAGTTGTGATGGCCAATAAAGGGTTACCTTTTCCTGGCGTATTAGAGATGCTCCTATTAATTTTTATTTTTGAATTGCTTCGAGAAGCTGGGTTACGTCTTCCAACTAAGATAGGATCAACCATTGGGATTGTTGGGGGTATTATTATTGGGGATGCAGCCATCCGCGCCGGTATTACTAGTCCGGCAATGGTTGTTATTATTGCTTTGGCAACCATTGCTTCCTATACGATTGTCAATCAATCCCTTGTAACCATGATGAGCGTCTTAAGGATTGCTTTTGTCATCGTAACAGCATTCTTAGGATTATTTGGGTTCTTTATTTGCATCTATTTACTCATTTTATATATAGCAAACATCCGTATATTCGGCACACCATATTTTAATATTAGCGCCGATTTAAGTTGGAATAATATTAAAAAGACACTCTTTAGAAAATCATCAACAAATTATCAAGAACGACCTAATATGCTTGATCCCAAAGACGATACGAGAGACAATAACGAGGGCTAAAATATGAAGAAAATTGTAATTTTATTGTACTTGATATGTTTTTCTAGTGTATTAGCAGGTTGTTGGGATTTGGATGAAAATGAAAGAATGTATTATGTACATGGAGCCGGAATTGATTACAAAGATGGATTATACGAAGTATCACTTCAAATCATCAGCTTTTCAAATGTAGCAAAATCCGACCAAGTGAACCAAGATGCAATCCAATCCGAAGTAACGACATTCACAGGAAAAACCCCTGATGAAGCCTTTTCAAAACACTATAACGCACTAGATGAAAAGGTATTTTGGGGACATTTCTCATTCATCGTTTTTGGACAGGATGCCTTAAAAGACAATCGGTTAAACGCTATGATAAATGATGTTACAAGATATAGTGATACGAGATACAATACTTGGGTTTACACAACTAAAGAACCTTTAAAAGATCTTCTAATTGCCCTTCCATTACTAAAACGCTCTATAACATTGACAAAATTAGCGGATCCCTTAAATTCGTTTGAGCAACAATCTTATGTGGAACCAATAAATATTAGAAAACTGATATTGCATTTAAACGAACCAGGTTATGAAGTAAACATTCCTTTTGTTGAATTTAAATCCGGTTGGATGAACCAAAAGGGTATGGAGGATCAAACTATTGAAATAGGTGGCGTCGGCATAATATCTAAAAATGAATTCAAAGGTATCATAAAGAATAAGGATGCGGATGGTTTAAAGTGGGTATCAAAGGAGACGATTTCCGCGCGAGTCACGTCCACTTTCGAAAATAATGAACCATTCTCAGCAACTGCTAATGATATTACCTTCAAAATTGAACCAATTATGAATGGCAATGATGTTAAGTTTGACATTAACGTAACGTTAACTGCGTCATTGGGAAGTTTTACTGGTAAAGTAAATGCTACGGATATTAAAAAAGCCGTATCTAAACAAATTAAGAAGGAAATTGAAGATACTTATAAAAAAGGTTTAGAGATGGATGTTGACATATATGAACTATCAGAAGTTCTCTATCGAAAAAATCTGAAATTGTTTAAAAAGTTGGAAAATGAAGGGAAGATCGAGTTGACAGAGGATTCCATTAGAAATATTGAAGTCGACGTTCAAAAAGTTGAGACAGGTCGAAAATCCTTCGAAGAAACGATCGAATAAAAAAGGTGGAGAATCCCTTCCCCACCTTTTTTTATTTATTTAAAAAGCTTTAAATATTCTCCATAACCTTCTTCTTCTAACTTATCCTTTGGTACAAATCGTAGTGCTGCTGAATTGATACAATAACGTAATCCACCCAGTTCACGAGGACCATCAGGAAAAACATGCCCTAAATGTGAATCAGCCGTTTTACTACGAACTTCAACTCTTCTCATACCGTGTGTAGTATCAAAATGCTCTGTTACTTCTTCTGCTTCAACAGGTTTCGCAAAACTTGGCCAACCACATCCAGCATCAAACTTGTCCTTTGAACTAAATAAAGGTTTTCCTGATACGATATCAACATAGATTCCTTCTTCAAAATGCTGATCATATTCATTTTGATATGGTGGTTCAGTTCCTTGCTGTTGCGTTACATAATATTGCATTTCCGTAAGTTTTTTTAATTGTTCTTCTTTATTCATGTCGATTCCCCCAATGTTGTTGAATATAAGCTGCTCTTCCTGAGCCGTGATGATATCGTTCATAATGCATAGGGTTTTTCTTATAATATTGTTGGTGATATTCTTCTGCTGGATAAAATGGTTTAGCAGGTAAGATTTTTACTGCTATTGGTTTGTTAAATTTACCAGATTGCTCAAGTCGAGCTTTCGATTCTTCAGCTATCTTTCTTTGTTCCTCAGAATGATAAAAAATAGCGGTCGTATACGATTCGCCACGGTCAAAAAATTGTCCACCCGCATCTGTAGGGTCTATTAACATCCAATAAGTCTCAACCAATTTTTCATATGGAAAAACTTCAGGATTAAAAGTAATCTGAACTGCTTCTAAATGACCTGTAGTTTCTGAACATACTTGTTGATAAGTAGGATTTTCTATATGTCCTCCTGTATAACCTGATACAACCGATTCAATCCCTGGTTGTTCATCGAACGGCTTCACCATACACCAAAAACAGCCACCTGCAAATGTTGCGATTTCTTTACTCATTGTTCATCCCTCTATTCATTCGGTACTATAACTTCTAATAAGATATGGTTATTATCTAAATCAATTTCCTTCGCTTTTACATGAGCACCTGACATCACTGTTACATCTGACAAATCTACATAAATTTCTTCATCATTTGGTCGAACCATAATCCATTCTGGCAGTTCCACTGCATCGTTCATTAATTTTAAGGCCGTAACAGGAGGTATGTTTAGTTTACCAACATTCATTGAAGTTTGCTTTAATTGGATATTACCATCCCCATCAACAATGGGGTCAAATTGCATCGCGAAAGGAACTGTTACACCAAAAACAGTTAACTCACTATTAAGTTCAATCTTCTTATCTATCGCAATATCAATTGGTAGTGTGCTATTTTCTAATTCGTTCTCTAAATAGCGCAAAGCAATTTTTTCAATATCATCCGCTGTAGCTTCTACGAGTAATACACTATCTGTAGAATTGACTGTAGCACTACTTTTGTTTGTTTCAACTTCTTCAATAGGTGAAGTCGCCCAATAAAAAATTCCTGTAATTACTAATATAATGGCCCCTGTTAAGATGAAAAAGGCGACTTTCCATTTATTCAATTAAGCTCACTCCTTAACTACTTCCAGTAATACTATGTAACGTTTTCTATTTAACACTTCATTCAGATGAAAAGGGTTAATCTTATGTAACCAGTATCTATTCTGTAAAGATTAACCCTGTTTCTGGATCTTCCATATGACAAGCCTTCATCATTGAAACAATGCGTTCTGTCATAATTGTATATCCGTACCCATTTGGATGAAAGAAATCCGTATGATAAACCAAGTTTGCATTTTCATCAAATAAGTCCTGTATATCAACAAAACACGCATTTTCATACTTATTAGAAGTAGCTTCAATCGTATTGTTCCAGTCCGTGATGATTGACTCAAATTCCGTAATTTCATCTGTAATGACAGAAAAAGGATTATATAATCCTATGACGAGAATTGGGACATTAGGGTTCTCAGAACGGATTTTCTTTAAGATTTGATTATATCGTTTTTCAAAATCCACTAGTTCCTCGTCAAAATATTCCCTTTTCAACTCAAATAAATCCTTCTTCACTACTTTCATAATATCATTACCACCGATAGTAATGGTGATCAATTCAGCATTCTTCAATTCATAATCATAATGCCCTTTTTTGAGAAGTGTTAATAGTTGATCACTTCTTCGTCCTCTTTTACCTCGATTATCTAAAACAACATCTGATATATCCGTCCATTGTTCTAGTTTCTCCTCTAATCTTTTAGTATAACCACTTTTCCGTTCCTCATCCCCTACACCTTTTGTTAATGAGTCACCAAGTGCCAAGTAATAGAGTTTAGATGAATCTTCTTTAATTTCTTCCGGTGCTGTCATTTGTATTTCTTCTAATATAAAGTCTTCAATGGTTTCATGAAAGGTTGTTGTTAATGACAATCCTTCTTCTAAAGGCGTTTCGATCGGTGCATCAGTTTGACCTTCACTTTGTTTTACGATTTGTTCCTCGCTTGATTCTTCATTCGATGCTTCGGTTTTTTTCTCGATTGCAATTGTTTGCTCTTCTGGTTTAGCAATTGCAACTTGAGTGGGCAGATCGTTAGTATGTTGTTCTTTTACTACTTTCACACAGCCTAGAAGTACTAGAAGTAAAATACTGCAGCATAAGAAGAGAATAGTTATTCGTTTCAGAATGATTACCCCTTCCATAGTACTTATTAAATACATCGTAACATTTTTTCGTTTATTATTTTTCTATATCTTTATTAATTTGAGCAAAAATTCGTTATTGTATGTGAAATCTATGCTAAAAGGAAAAAGCTATCATACCTCTCATATATAGTATATGAGAGTATGATAGCACGTTTTCATTTTTATTCAGCGAAATAAATAAATCCAATAGCACCTGACCCTGTATGAGTACTAATGATAGGTGAAGTAAATTTAATTTCAACTTCATTAAAACCGATGGATTCAATTAATTCTTTAAGTGGATTACCAAGAGTTGTCAGGCCATCTGCATGTGAAATGCCCACTGCTTTAATGGTCTTTCCTGAAACATCTTCTTGGAACTGTTTAAATAAATAACTTACCACTTGTTTATGACTTCTTGCTTTAGCAACAGGTGTATATGAACCGTCATCAAGTGTGGCGATCGGTTTAATATTTAATAAAGAACCAATCATTCCTTTTCCTTTACCGATTCGTCCACCTTTAATAAGGTTGTCTAATTTATCCACTACGACAAATAATCTTGTGTTTTTTCTTACCTTGTCAAGTCTCGCAACAATCTCCTCAACAGTTGCTCCAGCATCACGTAGCTTGATGGCTTCACGAATTTGAATCGCTAAACCAACTGCAATATAACGCGAATCCACTACCGTCACATCAGACTCACTCAGTTCAGCTGCTTGTCTAGCTGATTCCACTGTTCCACTCATAGAACCTGTCATGTGAATCGAGATGATTTGATCACCATTCGCTCCGAGCTCATCATAAAGTTCTTTAAATTTACCTGGAGAAGGCTGAGAACTTTTAGGTAATTCTTTCGCATTTTTCATCAAGTCTAAAAAAGAAGCAGGCTCAACATCTTGGCCATCAATATAGGTTTTTCCATCAATTTGAATATTTAGGGGTACTACCTTTATATCATGTTCCATTAATTCCTCTTTAGTTAGGTCACAAGTTGAATCTGTAACAATATGAATTCGTCCCAAACTGACACATCCTTAGATATATTAGAGACATTATAATACATTTGTACTTTATGGACTAATGACAAATGTAATCGATTGCAAAACAATCCTTAAATTATGTATTTATTGTTCACAATTAGTTTAACCTTCATATGACAAATGATAGTGTTCGACCAATGATTATTCAATTACCATTAAGGTGAACCTACAAGGAGTGAAATTAATGAATACTAACGATGCTTTTGATTATAAAAATTGGAAAGAAGAATTATGGAATGCCATTACTCACGGAGTTGGTTTACTAATAAGTATCCCCACTTGTGTCATTTTAATATTACTAGCGGTACAAACAGGAAGTGCTGTCCAAATTGTTTCCTATTCGGTATTCGGTGGATCACTTGTCCTATTATTTTTGATGTCGACTTTATTGCATAGTATGCCTGAAAAATTCAAAAGATTCTTTTCAATATTGGATCATTCCTCCATTTACATTTTAATTGCTGGAAGTTATACACCCTTTTTACTAATCGCTATTGATGGAGTACTTGGAATCGTCTTATTATGTATCATTTGGGCAATTGCTATATTTGGAGTTGTATTCAAATGTTTATTCATTCATAAATTCGAGACGTTTTCACTCATTCTGTATATTGTTATGGGCTGGCTTATCATCTTTGCCATTAAACCCCTTTATCAATTTTTACAATTCGATGGCTTTACAGTCTTACTTGCTGGTGGATTATTATTCACTTTCGGCTCCATCTTCTATGCATGGAGAAAGCTACCCTACAACCACGCAATATGGCATTTATTCGTAATCGGTGGATGTGCCTGTTTAGTGGTTTGTATGACAGTTTATATGTAAGCTTGAATTTAGCTTGATGTTATTTTGAGGGATTTGAATTTCTAGGGAGAAGGGATTGCATTCACGTGGTTATTTGGTGAATGGAGTCCTTTTTTTGTTGGGGAGTTTTTGGGGGTTGATAGAAAAGCGGTATTTTTAGTGTTTAATCGGATTGGGGTTTTGGTTTGGTGATGGGCTGCGCTTTCTGGTTAAGATTTGGCCTAGAGATGGGCTCTCTTTTACCTTTCGGCTGCTTACTGGTTTTGGTTCAGTTTTTGGAAGGCTTTTCTTCTACCTAATAACTGCTTTCGAGCTATGCTTGGGCTTATAGAAACAATCTCTTCTACTTTTCAACTGCTTTCTGGTTCTGTTTTGTCGAATAGAGGAGCTTTCTTCTACCGAAGTACAATCTCGAGCTCTGTTTCGGATTAGAGAAGGGTTCTCTTCTACCAAACAACTGATCACAAGCTCGATTTCGGCTTAGAGAACGCTTCTCTTCTACCAAATAACAGATCCCGAGCTCCATTTCGGCTTAGAGAACCCTTCTCTTCTACCAAACGACAAATCCTGGCCATCATTTCGTCTTAGAATAGAATACATCCCTTTTCAACCATACACTGACAATTCATTCTTAGTAAAACTCCCTCTCTAGCCACTACTCGCCATACTACATCATATCTGCTTTTAACCACAGTACCCTTCGCTAGCTCACGTACTATGCACCTATAATTACGAATAACGAATAAGCCCGCCATTCACATGTAAAACTTGGCCTGTTACATACATGGAATTTTCGGATGCGAGGTACACGAATGCTGGGGCAATTTCAAAGGGTTGTGCTGCGCGTCCCATAGGGATGTCAGTTCCCAGCGTCGCTACATGTTCTGCGGGGTACGTACTAACCGTTAGTGGTGTCCACGTAGGACCTGGAGCAACTGCATTCACTCGGATTCCTTTCTCAACAAGGGATAATGCTAATGACCGAGTAAAAGAGACGACTGCCCCTTTGGTCGCTGAATAGTCAAGAACGTTTTTGTCTCCTTCGTAGGCAACCCTTGAAGTTGTGTTAATGATCGTTGCCCCATGTTTCAAGTAAGGAAGAGCAGCTTTTGTCATATAAAAAAGTGGAAAGACATTCGTTCGAAAAGTATCTTCAAGCTGTTCATTAGATACATCCATAATATCCTTTGTATATGGCTGAACAGCTGCGTTATTTACAACGATATCTAGACGCTCAAAGTGCTGGATTGTACGGCTTACCGCGAATTCTGAGGTAGATGGATTACGCAAATCTGCTTTGATTAGAAGACAGCTGACTCCAAATTGCTTTACATATTGTTTTGTCTCTTGTGCGTCCTGATCCTCATTAAGATACACAATAGTGAGATTTGCCCCTTCTTTAGCAAACGCTACTGCTACCGCACGTCCAATTCCACTATCACCACCAGTTATAAGTGCAACTTTCCCTTTAAGTTTGCCACTTCCTTTAAACCCGGAATAATCAAATATTGGTCTTGGAACCATTTTCCACTCTAAACCAGGTGTCTGTTCCTGATGTTGTGGCGGAAAAGCAATTGGCTGTTGAACTACCTTTTGCACGACACCTAGATAAGGATATATTGGGTAATTTTGATCCATGTTTGGAATCCTTTCTCAGAAAGTATCAATTTATTTATATAAATTGGCTGACTTCGTACTAATGAGGTATCTTATGTTTCACCCTGTTATATTGTGCACTGAGACAAGTAATCAATCACTAAAAGGATATTTTTGTAAGAACTCTCATTTTTATGTAAAATAATGTTAAACTATCCATTCTTATTTAATCCCCTTCACAATCGTCTTTATACGTCGAATCGTATTAAACTAACATTATTAGAAAATCTCAAACTACAAATATAAAAAAAACCCGATTCAGTACTAAAGGAGTACCCTGTCTATTAAAATTATCAATAGAAACAAGATAAAAGGAGATTTGCCATGCAGATTACGAAAATAGGCAATGTTTATCAACTTGCTTTTATGCCCCGATTCTTTCCGGTAAATTGCTATTTTGTTGAGGAAGAAGATGAACTAACTTTAATTGATACTGCATTACCCTACAGTTACAAAAATATTCTTGATGCTGCTAAGAAAATAAATAAACAAATCACACGAATTCTTTTAACCCATGCCCATAATGATCATGTGGGATCTCTTGATGCTTTAAAAGAAAGGTTGCCACATGTTCCTGTTTATATTTCTAGAAGAGATTCTCTCCTCTTGAAAGGAGAAGTGGGTCTGGAACCTGACGAACCAAACACCCCTATACGCGGTGGAGTGCCGAAAAAGATTTCTACTATTCCAGATATTTTATTAGAAGATGGTGTTCAGGTTGGGTCCTTATTAACAATTACAGTGCCTGGTCACACTCCGGGTTCACTTGCATTTTTTGATACGAGAAACAATGCACTCATTGCAGGAGATGCTCTTCAGACCCGCGGAGGGATTGCAGTATCAGGACAATTAAATCCTTGGTTCCCATTTCCGGCGATGGTTACCTGGAATAAAGAAATTGCTTTAAATAGCGCAAAAAAACTGTTAGATCTTCATCCTAGTATTCTTGCTACCGGACACGGGAAGATGATTCGTAATCCTTATAATCTAATGAATAAAGCGATTCAAAGAGGACAAAAATAACAATCTCTAAGAATCTCTAACACACTTATCATGTAAATCTCACTCCTATTTTAGTAAGTTTGTTCACAACTCTTTATTTTAAGACTTTCGTAAACTTGATGGTTTTGGGTAAAAATGTTATTTCACAAGGGATATCTTTAATTAAGCGAATCTATTTTCCAATAATTAATAAGTATTTTACAACTAAATTAAAGGGGGTACTCCTAATGAATTTTGGAAAGGAATATTTGAAAGTTGTCTTAGAAAGGTTTAAAAGTGTTAAAGAGCTTGGAAATAAGACAATAAAACAGTTGTCAGAAGACGATATTCATTGGGTATTAAATGATGAATCTAATAGTGTTGCAGTTATTGTTAAACATCTAAGTGGAAATATGGTATCTAGATGGTCTGATTTTTTAACTTCAGATGGAGAAAAACCTTATAGGAACCGAGATCAAGAATTTGAGGATACTATATTATCAAAGCAAGAAATGATTCAAATTTGGGAAAAAGGTTGGAATATACTTTTTGAGACATTAACGAATTTAGATGAGCAGGATTTATTAAAAAATATTTATATCCGTAGTGAGAAGCATACGGTAATTGATGCGATAGAAAGACAGATGGCTCATTACTCTTATCATGTTGGACAGATTGTTTATATTGGCAAACAAGTCAAGTCTAAAAATTGGAAAAGCCTAAGTATCCCAAAAGGACAATCAAAGAAATACTTAGAATATATGGAGAAAAAACATAAAGGAAAATAAGTTTTACAACAATCTTAATGTAAACAGCCTTATATATTATAAAAGTTTCTTTCAAAGTTTTCCCTAGTTACTAATCTCCTTAAGAGTTTCTAGACTTTATTAAACAATGAAAAACTCGAATACAATTAAGTATTCGAGCTTGAATTTTCCATTCTTAAAATATATATGCGATAGATTCGCAAGTGTACATTGGACCATCCAACTCAATAGTACTACTGGTCAATTAATTCATTTATAGCTACAAGCTTCACTGCTCTGTCGAATTCGCAGCATTTTTTTCAAAGTTCTCAAGCAATGCACGCACTTCATCTGATGTCTTTGTGTTCATCAATTGATTTCTTAATTCGCCAGCTCCGCGGAACCCTTTCACATATATCTTGAAGAAGCGATGTAGGCCTGACATTGAACGTGGCAACTCTTCAAAATATTTGTCGTGTAGATCTAAATGATATTTTAAAAGATCTAAGTATTCTTCGGGGCTATGTTCTTTAGGCGCTTTTTCAAAGGCGAATGGATTTTTAAAAATACCGCGCCCAATCATGACGCCATCTACACCATATTGTTCAACAAGTTTTAAACCTGTTTCACGGTCAGGAATGTCACCATTAATCGTTAAGAGCGTATTAGGTGCCACTTCATCACGTAATTTTTTGATTTCCGGAATGAGTTCCCAGTGTGCATCGACTTGGCTCATTTCTTTTCTTGTACGTAAATGGATGGATAAATTAGCAATATCTTGTTTTAAAATATGTGTAAGCCACTCACGCCATTCGTCAACTTCTGTAAAGCCAAGTCTTGTTTTTACACTAACAGGGAGGCCTCCAGCTTTTGCTGCTTGGATAAGTTCTGCTGCTACTTCTGGACGCAAAATGAGCCCGCTTCCCTTCCCACGAGAAGCAACATTTGGTACTGGACAACCCATGTTAATATCTATGCCTTTAAATCCTAACTCAGCCATACCAATACTCATCTGGCGGAAATATTCGGGATTATCTCCCCAAATATGTGCTACCATTGGCTGTTCATCTTCTGTAAACAATAGGCGTCCTCGTACACTTTTCATGCCTTCTGGATGACAATAACTATCTGAGTTTGTAAACTCTGTGAAAAATACATCTGGTCTTCCTGCTTTACTTACTACATGACGAAAAACAACATCCGTCACATCTTCCATTGGTGCTAGTACAAAAAATGGTCGTGGTAATTCACGCCAAAAGTTATCTATCATTTTCAAGCTCAATTCCTCTCATATTACATATAACATCATTTTGGGTCTAAATATATATGCGAATGATCTACTTCATTTTTTATAGATCACGGTTAAAAGATATTTATCAAATAAAAGTACACTTGACCTATTATAATGTGAAATAACTATTATGAAAATCAGAAAAGCTTATTTTACCAAAAAGTTATTCGATAATGCAATTTCACTTCAAAAAGGAAGGATCAACTAATGCATTAAACTCCTATTTATTATGGCTAAAAAGCTTGCCTATTCATAATGAGTATTTTTTAACACTATCCCCCGTTTCAATCTATTTAACGCTCTTGACGAAAACAATACTTCATCGTAAAGTAAACTTAACTACATAAAAGTATTAGGTGCCCATTAAGGGAGAATAGGGAATAAAGTGTAAATCTTTAGCGGTCCCACCACTGTAAAAGTGAGTTTCATAAAGAATACCACTAGTAATATACTGGGAAGGTTTTATGAAATGATGAACTTAAGCCAGGAGACCTGCCTACTTACTTTGCATGATATAGGCGATGGAAAAGTCTGTAGTTTATTTGTAATTGAATAAACTGCAGACTTTTTTGTATTTATTCGCTAAAAACAAAAGGAGAAATCGCAAATGCAATTATTACAACAAACAATTGAAAAAATTCACGGTGTTAATCAAGAAATGATGGTAATAGCTCAGGAGCGTGTCGATGCCCTTAGTAAACCACCGAAAAGCTTAGGAAAACTAGAAGCACTTGCTATTCAACTATCAGGGATTACAGGAGAACTATTCCCTAATATCGATAAAAAAGCTTTGATTGTTATGGCTGGGGACCACGGTGTATGTGATGAAGGAGTTACAACAAATCCACAAAGCGTAACTGTTTTTCAAACATTAAGTTTCCCAAAAGGTGTAACAGGTGTATGTGCTCTCGCTAAAATTACGGATGCCAAAATCGTAACAGTAGATATTGGTGTAAAAGAGGATCTACCAACTGATGCAGGTGTCATTAATAAGAAAGTGAAATATGGTACGAACAATATGGCTAAAGGACCTGCCATGACAAGAGAAGAAGCAATAAAAAGTATCGAAGTTGGTATTGAAATTGCAACTAATGAAATTAATAAGGGCATTCAATTGCTTGGTACAGGTGAAATGGGTATTGGCAATACAACACCTAGTGCAGCAATTTTATCAGTAATCCACAATTGCGATCCACTTGAAGTTACAGGATTCGGAGCTGGTGTTGGAGATGGAGGTATTGAGTATAAAGCAGATGTCATTCGTAAAGCAATTGCATTAAACAAACCAAATGCACAAGACCCAATTGATATTTTATCGAAAGTTGGAGGATTAGAAATTGGTGGAATGACCGGTGTTTTTTTAGCAGCAGCAGCGAACCGCATTCCTGTAGTTGTTGATGGATTTATCTCTACGATAGCAGCTTTACTTGCATACAAACTAGAACCAAAAGTAAAAGACTATTTAATCGCTTCCCATGCATCTGAAGAACCTGGTGCAAAAATTGCCGCTCAAATACTTGACCTTGAACCAATGTTACAGATGAACATGCGTTTAGGCGAAGGATCTGGTGCAGCATTAGCATTCCCAATACTCGATGCAGCATGCTCAATGATGAAAAACATGGCAACCCTAGAGGAATCAATGCAACTTTTAAATCCGTAGAATGTATTTTTAACAAATAAAAATTGCTAGATACCCCGTAAATGTTAATTTATTGCTTAACATTTATCGGGGTAATTTTTATTAGCTAATAGAAATAACTGATCTTTAACTCATCTTTCCTCTAATCTACACAATGTCTTCTTTGAAAACCTTTTCCAACAACATTTCTAATTAATCTGTATTTACCATAATTGTTACAAAAATAAACGGGAAATCAATTAAAAGTATCAAATATAAACTCACCAGTGATACTGAGTAAAGAGGTGAAATTATGGACGAAAATATAAGCTATTTACGATTAATAGTTGAAACAATTTTAACATTTTTTTCACTATTAATATTGACAAGATTGTTAGGCAAAAAGCAATTAAGTCATTTAACATTTTTCAATTATATAACAGGTATTACGATTGGCTCCCTTGCAGCAAATATGATCATGTTAAGCACGAAAGATTACTTGAAAGAACTTACAGCACTTGCAATATGGTGTTTTCTAGCATCAATGGTTGGATATATTAGCTTAAAATCAGGAAAAATGAGAGTGATACTTGATGGTCAGCCTACGATTGTTGTAAAAAAAGGAATCATTGATAAAGTTGCTTTATTAAAAAGCATGTTAAATGTTGATGACTTAACAATGATGCTGAGACAAAAAGATATCTTTTCAATTACCGAAGTAGATTATGCAATTCTAGAACCGAATGGAAATTTAAGTATTTTAAAAAAACCGGAGTTTCAAAATATACAGAAGAGCGATTTACAAATAAAAACAATATCTCCCAGTTATATTCCTTCAGAAATAATAGTTGATGGAAAAGTTATTGAAAGGAATTTAAAGGAACTTGGATTGAGTAGAAAATAGTTAGACAATGACTTGGAAAAAGCTGGTGTATTTTCTATAAAGAATATCATAACTTTTGTTATCTTCTTCTTTTACATAAAAATTCTTACGTCCTTACTCGATTATTCTAATCCAGCATTCGAACCTTTTTGGGATATAAATAAATTTGATTCCCTAAAACGAGATTAAAACATCTTAAATAGGAAAAAGTATAATATAAGCATTTTCGTAGAAAGGAATATATGATGAAAAAAGTTACAAACGTTTTTTGGATTTCGGTAATGATTGTTCTCGTCGTCGCCATTTTTGGAGTTGCCGCACCAAAGAGTTTTGAAGAAGCGACAGGAAATCTACAAAATTTTCTCACATCTACCTTTGGGTGGTACTATTTAATTTTAGTTACACTTATTGTGGTTTTTTGTGTGTTTCTTATATTCAGCCCTGTTGGAGCAATTAAATTAGGTAAACAAGATGATAAGCCAGAATTTTCAAGAATATCTTGGTTTGCAATGTTATTTAGCGCCGGTATGGGAATTGGTCTAGTCTTCTGGGGTGCAGCGGAACCACTTTCCCACTTCATCGACCCCCCATTAGCTGAGGGAGGGACAGACACATCGCAAAAAGAATCAATGCGCTATACATTTTTCCATTGGGGTATTCATGCATGGGGAATATATGCAATCGTAGCATTAACCTTAGCATACTTCAATTTCCGTAAAGGAGAACCTGGTCTAATTTCTGCAACATTAAAACCCGTATTAGGAAAAAAAGCGATGGAAGGTATTATTGGAACAATAATAGATGTGTTGGCTGTTGTTGCAACAGTTGTTGGGGTTGCAACTACACTAGGTTTTGGTGCATCTCAAATTAATGGAGGACTCTCATTTTTATTTGGAATACCTAATAACTTTACCATTCAATTAATCATTGTAATTGTTGTTACGATTCTATTTACGATTTCGGCATCAACCGGATTAGGTAAAGGAATCAAGATTTTAAGTAACGCAAATATGCTTTTGGCGGTTGTTTTATTAATTTTAATGTTTGTCGTAGGACCTACAATTCTCATTTTGAATATGTTTACTGATTCACTTGGTGGCTACGTACAAAATCTTGTTCAAATGAGTTTCCGTATTGCTCCTCTTAATGATGAGCAACGTTCTTGGATTAATAACTGGACGATCTTTTATTGGGCTTGGTGGATTTCATGGTCACCATTTGTAGGGATTTTTATCGCCCGTGTTTCAAAAGGAAGAACCATACGAGAATTTATCATTGGCGTTTTACTACTTCCCACACTCGTAAGTTTTATATGGTTCGCTGTCTTCGGTACATCTGCAATCGAGGCACAAAAAGTTGCAAGCACTAATATATCGCAACTAGCTACTGAGGAAGTTTTATTTGCTGTATTTAATGAATTACCATGGACAACTATTTTATCAATTGTAGCAATTGCCCTTGTTAGTATTTTCTTTATTACGTCTGCTGACTCAGCAACATTTGTTCTTGGTATGCAAACAACAAACGGATCTCTTAATCCATTAACTGCTGTAAAGTTTACTTGGGGGATAGCACAGTCCGTTGTAGCGTTAGTTCTTTTATATAGCGGAGGACTTCAAGCTCTACAAAATGCCCTAATTATAGCAGCCTTTCCTTTTTCATTTATCATCATTCTCATGATGCTTTCACTTTACCGCTCACTAGCAAAAGAAAAAAAAGAACTTGGATTGTTTCATAAACCAAAATCACGTAAGAAAGTAGAAAGTCCAAATAAATAAAAAATGAAGACTGTCCAAAAAGCTAAAAGGACTTTTTAGACAGTCTCATATCTAATTTTTGCGGTTGGTCAGCAAAATTCAACTTAAATCTGTTATTTAATAAATTCCAACATTATGAAAAGCTTATCCCCAAACTTCTTCTGCTATTTCTTTAACAAAGCGCAGCTTTTCCCATTGCTGTTCTTCAGTTAGGATATTGCCTTCTTCTGTTGACGAAAAGCCACATTGAGGACTTAAGCAAAGTTGCTCTAATGGTACATAAGTAGCCGCTTCTTTAATACGTGCTTTAATTTTTTCTTTGTCTTCTAACGTTCCTGTCTTTGTAGTGATTAGGCCAAGTACGATTTTTAAATCTTTTTGATTCACAAATTTTAAAGGTTCAAAGCTACCAGAACGTTCATCATCAAATTCTAAAAATAGTCCATTTACATTTAATCCACCAAAAATAACTTCTGAGGCAAAATCATATCCACCACTTGAGAAATAATTTGATTTATAGTTACCACGACAAATATGCATCGTCACGACTAAATCTTCTGGTTTATTTGCAATTGATTCATTAATCACATATTGCATTAGCTTTAATTCTTCAGCTGGTTCTAATCCTTTTGCACGAAGTTTATTGTGACCTTCTTCAGAAAATAAATCTGCCCATGCTGTATCATCTAATTGTAAGTAACGACAACCAGCATCGTAAAATGCTTGAATTGCCTTTTGGTATGCTGCAATCGTATCTTTTAGAAGTTCATTTTTATCACTATATATTTCTTCATTTATATCAACACGGTAGAAAAGCATATTAGGACTTGGAATTGTTTGTTTTACAATGGATTCTCCAGCATGTTTTTTTAGGAATTTGAAATGCTCAACAAATGGATGTGAAGAAAAATCAACTTTGCCAACTAAACGAATACCTTCTTTACGTGTTTCCATTTCATGAAAAGCTAATCCTTGATCCTTTTCGTAATATTCAACGCCATCAAGTCCACCTAGGAAATCAAAATGCCACCAGCTTCTACGAAATTCGCCATCCGTTATAGCTAAAACGCCATTTTCTTTTTGCTTTTCAATAAGACGAATAATCTCATTATTTTCAATGTTAATTAATTGATCTTGAGTAATAGTTCCTGCCTTATACTGTTCACGCGCCTCAGTCAAATTAGAAGAACGTAATAAGCTCCCTACTTGATCATATCTGAAAGGTAAAGTAATTTGTTTCACTGTCATAATACGTCTCTCCTTCAAATTAATAAATTAATTGATTATGTAAAAGAGTGTAACATGACCAATCAGCTATCATATAACACATAAAATGTATCTCTAGCTATAGGTAAAAACTATACCCCACTTTGTTCATCTCCGATGGAAGCCTTTAAATACTCAATATAGATATTTGCTAAAGGGCTTTTTTTCACATTTTTATGCGTTATGTATCCAACCGTTATTCGTTCATCAACTAGTAAAGGAACAGCTACAATGTTTTTACTATTTAATCTATGACTAATAACACCCGTAGAAATTGTATATCCATTTAATCCAATTAATAAATTAAATAATGTTGCCCGGTCACTCACAGTAATATTTTTAGGTTTTGAAATCGTACTTAAAATTTCTTCAGAAAAGTAAAAGGAATTATAATCTCCTTGTTCAAAAGATAAGTACGGATATGGCATTAAATCTGACAACGTAACAAAAGCCTGTTTGGCAAGTGGGTTTTGTGAGCTAATAAATACATGTGGATTCGCTTCAAAAAGCTGGTGAAAAATTAAATTTCCCTCTTCAAGAAACTTATAAATTACTTTCTTATTAAAGTCGTTAACATATAAAATCCCTATCTCACTGCGTAAATTTTTTACATCAGCAATAATTTCATACGTTTTCGTTTCTTTTAACGTAAATTCATATTCCTCTTGATTATATTCTTTTAATAAACGCACAAATGCACTTACCGCAAAAGCGTAATGCTGCGAAGATACTGAGAAATGTTGTTGTAATGGTTGCACATTGGAATAGCGACTTTCTAGAAGTGCGGCCTGCTCTACTACTTGTCGGGCATAACCTAAAAACTCTGATCCTTCAGTTGTTAAAATGATTCCTTTATTTGTTCTTAAAAATATAGCAATGCCAATCTCATTTTCTAGTTCTTTAATCGCATTTGATAAGCTAGGCTGACTAATAAATAGATTTTGCGCAGCTTTACTAATGGAACGACTTCTTGAAACTTCAATTACGTATTTTAACTGTTGCAATGTAATCATCTAATACCTCTTTCTTAAGTAATTCCTCAACTGTGTTAGAGTTTATAATTTTAAGTGAACGGTTACCCAAATATTTGTTCCATATTTCTTTAACAAAAAAATCTTATTGTTTTAAATATATAGCTTCAATTACTTTCTTTTTTTAATTTTATCATTTATTGTAGGAATTTCTGCATTTGGAGATTTAGCTGGTTTAGAATATACATTTCTATGTGATAAAGTCATAATGTTTGATTAGTAAATAAGTGTTAAACAAAAAAGAAGTTAATCCTAAAGGGATTAACGACTTTTTTGTGCAATAATGGCACTATATTCAACTATCATAAGCAGTGGAGATCACTTACCGCGCTTTTATTTTTTGCTTTTCATAGCTATTGTCATAAGAGTTCGATAGTATTCTAATCGCATCTTCTTTTTCCAAAGGTCTAGGAGAAAATACAGAAGGTTTATAGAATTTATCTATGTTAGCTAACATCTCTTCCTTGTTAGGAATATAAGATTTCATCGTCGGCATATTTGCCTCCTTATAAAGTTTTCTCACTGTATCTGCCGCAATAGTACCAATTTCTTCTACTGATGCTTCAGAAGGAATTTTCGCTCCTAAAGCTTCTGCTACTTTGCGAACTTTATCCTGTGCAGCAGGCGCGATAAAAGTAAGCGTTTCCGCTAACAATAAGGAAACAGCGTTACCATGTGGAATTGGATAGACACTGCTAAGAGGTGATCCTAAGTCATGAGGTATTCCTCCAAAAGGTCCTCTAAGTGACATACCTGCTACAGTTGCTGCCAAAGCCATTCCTTCACGGGCGTCAAGATTGGATCCATCATTTACGGCTGTAACTAAATTTTTCCCAACAAGTGAGATAGCCTCTAATCCCAATACATCACAAATTCTGTTACTCCTTTTAGATGTTACTGCCTCAACTGCATGGCATAACGTATCAAATCCTGTTGCTGCTGTAATGGCAGGAGGGAGATTTTCATGAAGCGCAGGATCAATAATTCCCAAAGTAATTCCACATATCACTGGTTTCTTAATATGTGTCCGGCTATCAGTTATCACAGCTCCAGGAGTAGCTTCACTTCCTGTACCTGCTGTCGTTGGCATAACAATTAGTGGCTTCATAATATTTTCATCTAGTGGAGGAGAATCTAGCTTGGCATAATAATTGCTTATTGGACTCGGGTAAGATAATAGGATTCTTACTCCTTTACCTGTATCTATAGAACTCCCACCTCCAATTGCGAGGATGCCGTCTACATTCTCACTTAAACCCAGTTCTGCTGCTTCATTTATGGAATAATCTGGTGGGTTCGGCTCTACCTTGTCATAGGTCACAATGTCAATTCCGATAGAAGTAACATAATCGGTAATTTGATCCACAATACCTGCAGACTTTATCCCTTGATCATAGATAATAAGAACTTTTGTTATTCCCAATTCTTTTAGCTTTTCCCCAACAGTATTAGCAGTTCCAATTCCAAAAAGTAATTTGTTCGGGCTATCAAATACACTTGACATGATTCATATTCCTCCCTTTTCCCTAGTAACTTTTTAAAAATTATCCCTTTTATATAGAATATATTATCAATTAATCAGTATACTGACTAATCGAGGTTACTATTTGTTCTCTAGAAGTTTCATTCCTGATAATTCATTTCCCCACTAACTTGTAAACTCCTAAAAATTCTACTATTTTATAAAATATTAATTAATCAGTATACTGATTAATTACGAGAATAATCTAATCGACATAAGTCACTAAAAATCGATTTTCACTTGCTATTCCTTATCTTTTTTAGAGTAGCAATTAAGAATTCCCGCTCGTCATCCGTTAAATCTTTTGTTAAAAATTTATTTACCTCCACAGCCTGTTCTAACATAACATCTCTAATAGAAATTTTGTTGCAATTACAACAAAAATCATTCATTATAAACTCTGTATTAGCAATTGTTATTTCATTAAATCTAGGAAGGTCAGAGATTAAATGGTATTTAAAAAAATTACTACCCATGAGGAATTAAACATCGCTTTTAGTATAAGAGAAGAAGTATTTGTCAAAGAGCAAGGCGTACCATTGTCAGATGAATTTGATGAATTTGACACGTTGGATGCACCTTGTGATCACATCTTAATCTACTATAATGAACAACCAGTTGGAACTGGCAGGCTGCGTATTGTTGATAAATATGGAAAGCTAGAGAGAATTTGCTTATTGCAAGCCTACCGTAAATACGGTTTAGGGAAAGAGATTGTGAAATCATTAGAAGAAATAGCTGTGGATAGAGGGGTTACGCAAGTTAAGTTACACGGCCAATCACAGGCTGAAGGTTTTTATAAAAAACTTGGTTACCAAACTTCATCAAACGTTTTTATGGAGGACGGAATTCCACATATTCTAATGACTAAAAAGTTATGATGAAAAAGTTAAGGATGGGGCAATACTTTTTTTACGGATTAGGCTTAATCATTTTAGCACTCGGAATCGCTCTCACGATTCAATCGCAATTAGGAACTTCCCCTTTCGATGCACTTTTAGTCGGGCTCTCAGAAAATATAGGGTTCACTGTTGGCAGTTGGGAAATCATATTGGCTCTTATCATTATTATAATGAACTCATTGTTGATAAAAAAGCGACCAGAATTTTTAGGATTAGTATCAGCTATATTAACTGGTGTTGGAATTGACTTGTGGTTAAAATTAATCGAAACTCTTATAGCTCCTGAACTGTGGATTGGAAAACTTATTTCTTATATTATCGGTTTAATTTTAATAGGTTTAGGAACTGCAATGTATTTATATACAAATTTTGCACCAGCACCAATTGATCAATTGATGTTAATCATTCGAGAACTTACAAAAATAAGCATACTTTTTTCAAGAACCTTACAATATTTACTATTTATGATTTTGGCTATTATTTTTGGAGGCCCTATTGGAATAGGGACCGTCATCACTCTTTTTCTAGGAGGACCTATTCTTAGTTTTTTCATGCCAATCGTTGAAAAACGTTTAGATGCCTTTCTTCTAAGGAGAGAAGCTAGATTCACATAACTAGAAGAGGCTGGGACAAAAGCCAAAATAGCATTTTTCCACACTAGGAAAAATGCTATTTTTACGTTCTAATGAAAATTAATTTCCATTCCGGGTATGCTTTCCGCGGGCACGGCCTGACACGAACGTCTCAGGCGGCGTGCTGTTCCCGCAGGAGTCGACCCTCCTTTCCAATCAATTTTCAAAGTATCAATTTTTTATTATTACGTTTTGGGTATTTCTTTAAGTTTTTCACTTATGGCCCAGCCTCTTCCAGTTTTTATTTTTCACGGAAGGTTCATTAATCTAACATTCTACATCAAGGTAAGTATCGCGTTAATCAGATTCACCCTACTTATTCTTAACAAGCTTTATATGAACAAACTTCATCATTTTTAATACATCCACCATCCGTACCATCACACGGGTTGCACTTTCCCAATTTTTGCTTGTAGGTATTCCTTTAAAGTAGGGTTTACAAGAAAGCACCTTAATTTTTGATATTCAGTTTAAAAAAGAAGCGTAAGACTTTATCACTTTCACTTAAAAAAAACACTATGTGTATTACATATAGTATGTTCACTCTAAGTCTATAATCCTACAAAATAAGTAGATACAGTATAAATAACCCAACTAGTTGTGCTACAATCGGTATGATTAAAAATTTACTCATAACAGGTGTCTTATAATGAATTTATCTTTAGATACGAAAGTAATTATACTAATACTTGGTATAGGCTACTTATTTACATTAATCCTAATTATTGCTTATAAACATGGAAACACAAAGAATTTGACAGCCAACACTTTTATACTAGCAAAAAGTACTCAGACTATAGCATGGTTTTGTATGATATTTCGTGGAGGCGATTTAGAATTTCTATCAATCTCCTTTGCTAACTCGCTACTATTTATTGGCTATACGTTAGAAATTATCGCACTATTGAGCTTAAAACAATCGTTACACAAAAAGGCGAAGTCGATATATCTCGTTTTGACTTTACTCAGTATTATCGGATTTCACTTTATATTAATTTTTAATAACAAAGAGAATATTCGAATTGCTTATTGCGCCTTTGTTAATGCCGTAATCTATATCCCGGTCTATCGAATGGTTTTTGGTAAAGCACTAACCCCACTTATGAGAATGATTGGTAGTATATACCTTCTTGCTGCCGTAGCTTGTATAGTTAGGGGAATAGTTTCCACTTCAACTGCTTATTCAACTAGTTTTTATACGCCGGGAACTTATCAAATGATTTCCTTACTATCAATTTATATTTTTACGAATTTGGGAAGTATTGGATTTATTCTGTTAATGAAGGAAAAGGCTGATGATGAGTTAATCCGTTTTGCGAGTTATGATGATTTAACAGGGACACTGAATCGTAGAACCTTTACAGAAAATGCGAAACATTATCTTATGTATCATGCTAAGAAGAGGCAATCCCTAACTTATATTCTTTTTGACATCGATAATTTTAAACGCATTAACGATACCTTTGGGCATCATATTGGGGATCGGGTACTCCAGGACCTTACTATGCAAATAAGACAACATTTAGACAAAGATGACTTGTTTGTACGTTATGGCGGGGATGAATTCGGAATCTTGTTGCCAGGGAAGGATGTACCCGAATCGGATAAGTTGGCTGAGCAGATTAAACTGTCACCTAATGGTGCCATCGTTCGCGGTTTGCCTGTGACATATACAATTAGTATAGGCATCATCACCCTCATCCCAGAGCATTCAACACAATTAGATATGCTTTATACTTATTGCGACAAGGCACTCTACAAAGCTAAAAGCAACGGACGAAATGGCATATTTCGAAGCCAGATAGAGGAATTATTCGAGTTACCTAGATAAAACTTCGAAATCTAGATTTATGAGTTGATTAATGAAGAAGACGAAAATGGTACAACTGGCAATAAAGTTAAAAAGGGTGTATGATTTCTTCCCATACACTCTTTTTTTCATATTGTTTTATTTAATTTATTCACTATTAGAATTTGGTTCTTTTAATTGTTTAACAATACGGTAATGTCCATTACCAGGAGTAAATCCAAGTGTTTTATTTATATGCTGCATAGGTTTATTATTTTCTTCTGAATCAGTCGTAATCATTTGAACCCCTTGTGCTTTTGCGGCTTTAATAGCTAATACTTTTAATGCCTTTGCAATACCTCTGTGACGAAATTTATTTTTTACACAGGTATAGTTTGTATATACTACCCCTTCTGTATCAGTTTTTAACAGCTGTGTAAATCCTACAAATTCATAACCGTTTACAGCAATGAAAATCCAATCATTTCTATATAAATCCTCTACTAAAAAATCTTTCTTCCATTCTTCAAATGGAGCTACATTTCCATATTGACCAGGATTAGCTTTAGAAGTTTCCACATACAGTTCATAAAGCTTACTCACTGCTTCATCATCTTGTACATCCGCTAAAGTTGAAAACTTAATTCCAGAATCCATACATTGGTTGAGTAAACTTTCATAGTTAGCTACCTCAAATTGAGCGATATTTAATTCTAATTCAAAGACATGTGCATCGAGGATAAAGCCTCTCTTCTGTGCAAATAACAATGAACCATCAATCCAATCCATTACAATTGATGTTAAGACAGCCGCTTGATGTACCTTCGCCCAATTTTCGATATGGTAAAGAAGCATTTCTCCAACTCCTTGAGAACGAAAATCTGGATGAACACAAAATGTACTCCCTACCGTACCGGGTTCTGTCCAAGGGGCACGAAAACATGCTCCGTAACCAATCACTTCCCCGTTTAAAGTTTCTGCAACTACTCTTGTTCTTCCGAAACCTACTAACAATCCATTGTCATCAAGCTTTAAATTTGATTTAGTTGGAATCTGTAAGTCTTCTTTCTCTAATGCTTCAACTGTAGTAGACCCAGGTTCAATAAGATTAAAAAGTACAGCCATTTGAAGATAATCCTCAGGTAAGTTTAAATCGCGAATCTTTATTTCCGTACTAGAGTTTTTTATAGACACATCGTTCCCCCCATTTTAACATATAAGTAACAATGAGTTTCTGCTAGAAAAGTGTAAAAACCAGCATACCTTTACCAGTATTTATTCTTAATTACAATAAATAACAATATAAAATAGTATACTCTGAAAAACAGTCAATTGGTAAGTTGTAAATTTTCTCTAGATCTAATTAAATTTCAATATACATAAAAAGACATTCTTGATTTTAAAAATCATGAATGCCTTTGTTTAAATTTATACAATTCAATTACGGTCCCATGTAAGACTAGGATTTAAGCAATAGGGTCGAGTGTTGTTAGATCAACGTTAGTGCGAGTACTATATTTACAAATGGCAGAAACAGTAAATTTTTTCAAATCCCTTTAAATCCCACTATCTTTTAAGAACCGGATACTATCTATTTTCCATGCTTCTGAGGGGGAAAAACGGTATAAATAAATATCCCCATTAAAGTATTTCTTTTCTGAATTATTATTTATCCATTCGATTTCAACTGGCACTTGAAGACTTATTTGATTTACTGTTTCTTCTACAGGAAAAATACTTATACGTTTCAAATTGATATTTTCAATTGATTGAATATACTCTTTCCAGTCTAATTGCTGAAGGGAAATGGTCGAGAGAATCCGAGGATCCTGCTGCTTAAGCCCAGCAACATATGCATTAATTAGTTCAAATGGTTCTGCACCGGTAAGATATTCTTGGAGTTCGCCTGCTGACTTTAAAATCATCAGCTTATGTGATAAATCCATTGAGTTTGTGCGGTGAGTCGTACTTCCATAAAAATGGATGCAAAAATGACCAGGAAAATCATTTTCTAGTGCACCCGCACCATGAGGCATCCCATGCATGGAAGCCGCAATCGATTGATTGTGATGAATGACAATAATAGCCCTTCGTTTCCAGCTCCATTTGCCACCATATATCTCTTTCATTATTTTCGTATCTTTCGGAGTCAAGGGCTGAACGTCCGCATGACGGTTACCTGCACGTCTTTGCACCTTAAATCTTTTCCCTGTTTCTACATCTAATACTGTAAACTTGCTATACTTCGGCAAAATCCCATTCACTTCTTCCCAAGGAAGCATTTCAATTGGAATGGCCACACTTTCATCTTTTGCTAGAACATTGGAACAGTTAATGAACAACAAGGTAACTGTGAAAAGAATAACTGTAATAAGAGATCGCATTTATCCCACCAATTTCATTTATTTTGAATAAGCTTTAGACATACAGAAAGTTTTCCTAAAATAGTTTAGATGTATTCATGACATAATGTAATAATTTATAGTATAATGTGGAATTCTAATAAAAGCGTGTTGTGATGATGATGAGAATATGCACTAGCAGTGTCTTTTTTGTTTATATCTGCAAGCTTTATCAGAAAGAACCTCAAAAGCCATTATTAATATCTTTTTGGAATTTATCAGCGTGAAGTGTTTCTTATATCTTTAATCTATTTTTATATTTCAAGAAAAAAAACGAGTTCAATTGGAACTCGTTTTTTGTAAATTATTAGCTAACACCATCGACGCTATTACTTCTGAATCGCTTGACTGCTGGGCTTGTACATTTAATCATCCAGACAATTCTTCAAATATCTGTTTATGATCCACCCACTATACATTAATCAACTACTTGAGATAATTTCTGTTCCAATCGCTGCTTATTTGCTTGCTCATTTTTATTAAAGATATGAATATAGGAACGCTTTTCTGGAACTAATGATAATGCAATCGCAGCAATTATCCCTGGAATTGCAAAAGAAAGGAAATTAAATTCTATTCCTAGAGAAGCATCCAATAGTATGCCTCCCAATACAGGACCCATCATACCACCCATTCGTCCAATCCCTGAAGCCATACCTAACGCTGTCGAACGCATATGTGGTGGATAATATTGCGATACATAAGCTTGGACAATATTTTGAGAACCAATTGTTGCAGCGCCTGCAATCGCTACTAAAAAGTAAATGTATAAAGTATTTCCACCAAACCCTAATAATACTAAGGCAATTGCGCCTGAAGTATACATTGGTACAAGCATTTTCTTTGAACCATATTTATCACAAAGATGGCCAATAATCAATGTCCCAACAATCGCACCACCTTGTAATGTTACTAGGAAGCCTAGGCTGGAGCTCAATCCATATCCAGCTTCAATCATTAACTTTGGTAACCATGTATTTAAACCGTATACCATTAATAAACAAGTGAAAAAAGCAACCCAGAACATGATTGTAGCTAATGCTCTTTTCTCTTTAAATAACCCCACTATAGGTACCTTCGATTCAACTTGTGATGTATGTAAAATTTCATCACTGTTGTTATATGTAAATTTAGGTTCAACCTTTTTTAAAATTTTAAATAGCTCTTCTTTTCTTCCTTTTTTCGCTAAATAAACTGCCGATTCCGGAAGCTGTTTATACATTAAAGGCAATAATAATATTGGTAGTCCAGCAAAATAAAAAATTGATTCGTACCCAAAGCTTGGCATCATAATTATACCTAAAATTGGAGCTAGCATTCCTCCAACAGAATATCCACATAAAACAATTGAAACTACCATACTACGAATCTTTTTTGGTGAATAATCAGTTAGTAGAGCAATGACATTGGGCATGATTCCACCAAGTCCTATTCCAGCTAGGAAACGATAAACTGAAAAACTAGTTGGAGTATCTGCTGTTCCGCATAAATAAGTAAATAGACTAAATAAAATTAGGGCAATTGCTGTTACCTTTTTACGACCAAAGCGATCCGCTAATATTCCTAAAATAATGGCACCAAACATCATCCCAAATAAACCATAACTCGCGATGACCCCAGCTTCAGATGAATTTATACTCCATTCCTGTTGCAACTGTGATACAACAGTACCAAAAACAACTAAATCATATCCATCAAACATAATAATCACAAAACACCACGCTAACAAACTAAAATGAAATCGGTTAAATTTACTATTAGCAATAACTTCATTCGTATTAATTTTCAAATGTAACGCCCCTCTCCATAGAAAAATCCCCTAAGATTAAATAGATAACTTTAATTAAATAGAAAAAATTTTCACTTTAGAGAACTTTGTTCTCTTATTGTAGTATAAAACAATATTTAGAAAATTTACAATATAAAAATAATAAAAAATTAAAACTAATGTAATAAATTTCTTTATTAAGTTTGAATAATATGGATTTGTTTCTATATTGGAAAAAAGATTCAATTACTAGTGGTGGGTCTAGCAAAGATTTGAAAGAATAAGAATAAAAAATCTTAAAATAATTAAGCCAATTACTAAAATTACTCCATTAATTTTAGCTCGATTCATAAATGTTATTAATACAAAAGCAGACGGCCAAATAGAGGTGCATCATCGCACTTCTAAACCGTCTGCTTTTTATATTTCTACAAATATTAAGTAAGATATACCAAAGAAACATCTGAATAAAACATATGTTGAAAAACACGCTTAGATAATCATTAGTCAGCTAGTTCGAGCCAACCACAGCTTTCATAATATGTGGAGTGTATGTGTCAACCCAATGAAGCTAGTAGATAAAATTGATTGACTATGACCTACCAAATTCGCACGTCTATTGTTCATTAGAAAATAAAAACTCTTCAATATCAATGATTTCACCTGGCAGCAAACCCATTGCTCTTACGGGACCGTTCACCAAAATATTTAAAATGCTTTTCGCTACATGTTCCGGTGTATAATCTTCAGTTGCCACTAGCCATTGTTGTGTAATTCCTGTAATGATTGATACAACGATCGGTATGAAAAATTCTAGCGGAAGATTTTTGTCCTTAGATACAGCTCTAATTGAAGGAACAGTGTTTAAAAATGTGTGTAGTAGATTGTTTAACTCCTTTTGCAAGGAAGCAAAACCCTTTGTTTGAAAAACAATTTGGACTAGTTCCCGTTCCTCCTTTAAACAAGTAAACAACTGAACGAGCGTTGGGTATCTTGTTTTGATTAAGTCTATAGGTGATTGCACATCTTTTAAATTCTCCTCGAAAATATGCTTTATTTTTTGGATTAATTGCTGTTCATATTGGTCCAGCATGTCAAATTTATCGACATAGTGTAGATAAAATGTTCCTCGGCTAATATCTGCTTTTTCGGAAATGTCTAGGACAGTCATTTCATCAAACGTTTTTTCGTTAAGTAAAGCTAAACAAGCATTTTGTATAGCGTTTAATGTTCTCCTTTTTCTTCGATCCATAATTACCCCATCATTTCTTAACAATTTCACTGTATCTGTTCAGTAATTTACACTGGCGAATATATTGTACATAGGCATTTTCTCATTTCAAGATTATAATCAATACGTAAATTAATTAACACGATGTTTAGTATTTATACTAGAGGAAAAGTGAGGGAAAGGTCAAATGGATACCAAGAATAAGTTTTTATTTTTACCGTTTATCGTAGCGATTGTTGCAACGCTTATCTTTTTAGCTGCCCAAATTCCATCTGCTAAAGTAAGCCCACAAAATCTACCTGTCGCCCTTGTGAATGAAGACGGCGGAGAAATGGCGACAACGATTGTTACGAACTTAAAAGAGAAAGCTCCAGATGCAGTGAAGTTTGTAGAATATGATTCTGTGAAAGCGATGAAAGATGGAATGGATGATCGTGAAACATATGGAGGGCTTGTTATCCCAGCTGATTTTTCAGATCAAATTGCGGCACTTCAGTCTGGGGACGAACCGGCAAAATTAGAGATTTATATCAATGAAGGGGTCAATTCAAACGTTGCAACTTCATTGGAGAGTATTTTAAAGCAAATTACAGCAACAATTAGCAGTAATGCGAGTGCCCAAGTGCTAACACAAATGCAGCAAGTTGCCGATCAAATGGGTGAAACGCTAGGACAGCAACTTGCTCAAATGGCACAAATGAATCCAGATGAAAATACCAATGCACAAGCAGGTAATATTACCGCGATGATTTCCCCCGTCCAACCTGCAAAAGTAGCATTACTGGCGAATCCAATTACAGCTAGTGTCATAAAGGTAAATCCAGTAGGAAATTTAGCATCTGTACCCGCAGCCTTGTTTGTTCCTTTATGGATTGCAAGTATTATAGGTGCAGTGATGCTTTATTTATCAAGTACAAATCGTCCGTTTGAAAGCCGTGGGGCGATGACGAAATTCCAACTTATACAATCACTTATACCAATCCTTTATGGCTTCTTTACTGGCTATTTAGTCACTTGGTATTCAACATGGGTATTAGGTTACGAATTTGAATCATTTAATAAGGTGGCTATTTTCGTATCCATTGCAGTTATTGCTTATGTGTATATGATTCTTTGCTGTGTTTCTTGGTTACGCTTGCCAGTACTTGCGTTCTTTGCATTATTTATTTTCTTCGGATTACCGTTAATTCAGTTAGTCCCAGAAATGATTCCAAGTTTCTACCGTGATTACATTTTACCGTGGCTTCCAATTCGTTTCTTAATTGACGGCCTAAAAGAGATCTTATTCTTTGGTGAAGGTATCATGAATCACTATACGACCATTTTATTAGGTATTGCCATTGGTGGTTTCGTTTTACTTTGGTTTAAAAATATTACTAAAAAGCCCACTGTGGTAGAACAAGCAGAATAAAATACTTAAAAGGCAGATGTAATGCATCCTCATATCATCTGCCTGTTCTAGTAAACTTTTAAAATTGGAATCAACCTTAATTTTTCATCCTTCTTCATTCCACATTACGTGCACATTTATTATTGAAGTCGTTTTAATTAAAGTTCGTATGAGTTGAAATTTATGAAAGGTTAATATACTTCACGCCTAATCTAATTTTCACCAATATCGATTCCCCTGAGTATGCTAGGTAAAGAGTCTAATTCCTTATATTCAAATATTAAAAGAGGAATAGAGAGGATGATTTAGATTGTATCCTTATTACACAAATCGCTTTTTTCCTTACCCACTTAATGTTTCCTATGCTCAGCCATACTCCCAATATACTGCACCACTACGACATTTTTTGACTCAACAACAAAACTATTATGATCAACGTTGTATTAGTAAAACAGAGTCCGATTATCTAGCAATGAATCGATTACTATGGATGGAACATGTGAACTGGACTAGGATGACAATTATCAGTATTGTGTTTCAGTTGCCCGATTTACCATTTGTACAGCAGCGTCTCTTACAAAATGCAACAGATTTAGGCAACTGTCTACGCCCATTCTATGGTGACCGAGTTGCTGATCATTATGCCGAGCTAATTAAAGCACACCTAGTTATTGCTGCTGAACTAGTAACAGCAGCTGTTAAAGGAGATACCAATACAGCAAATACCAAAGAAAAAGAATGGTATAAAAATGCTGATGACATTGTCTTATTTTTAACAACTATAAATCCATACTTAAGAAAAGACGCTCTGCAAGAAATGTTTTATAAACATTTAGAGTTAACTAAAAAAGAAGCGGTGACAATGATTCAAAAAGATTATAAAACTGATGTTAAAGTTTTTGATGAAATTGAAGCAGAGGCATTGGCTATGTCTGATATGATTGCATCAGCAATTGTCATGCAGTTTTTTGAGCGATTTAGATGTCCATATATGTAGTCCTTTAATTAAGTATAGGTACTGTAGTATGGGCACAGAAGGACTAATTATAATGGCTTACTATTATAAATGTTAGTTCACTAATTTTTTAGAACAATAAAAATCCCCGTAAAAATTAGATTAAGTGTCTAACTTTTACGGGGTAGTTTAAATTGAAATTTGTTCTCTCTCATTAATTAACTCGAACCAAGCAACGTCTACACAATATGTCGACAGTATGTGGCAACATATTGGTGCTGGTGGGTTTACCAATGATAGCTCGATAAAATATTTCTATTTATACTCCATAATTGAACTACATGACCGTACAACAATTGCTTTATCTTAAATTTTGAATCGATTCAATAATGATCTCAATTCCTCTGCAGATTTATCTGTTTGCTCAATTGATACCGTGATATCTTGAATAGAGCCTAATTGCACTTCTGAAGTAGCTACTACTTCATGTATATATTTTGATGATTCGATGGATCTTTCCGAATTATTATTTACTACTTGTTCTACATCTTTGACCTTTGAAAGAAGATTTTCAATCTCTATAAATATTTGATCTACTTCATTTGAAGATTCCCCAGATGAATGATATACATTCTGTAGTATTCCATTTACATCTTGTAATTTTTCCATGCCTGTCCCAAATTGATTTGATCCAGATTCCATCTCAACAACTGCATTCGAAGTATCTGAAAGTATTTCATTAACGAGTGCTGAAATTTGCTTAGCCGAACTAGCAGATTGCTCCGCTAAACTTTTAACTTCTTCAGCCACAACTGCAAATCCTTTACCATGTTCACCTGCTCTCGCTGCCTCGATAGATGCATTTAATGCAAGTAAATTTGTTTGATCGGTGATACTCGTAATCATTTTAACGATATTACCAATTTCAGTTGAACGATCTCCTAATTTCAATACAATTTCAGCTGAATTGCGAACAGATTGATGAATATCAGACATTTGATTTAGCAATGTATTAATTTCATTATTTGCTTTTTCTACCTCATTGTATGTATTTTTTGTTTTGTCAGATACCAATGAAGAATAATCTTTAATCTCTGAAACACTGACCATAATTTCCGTAATGGACGCCATATTCTGTTCATTTGCGAGTTGCTGATCCGATGATATTACCGCTGCATTTTGAACATTTTTTGTAACTACATCAGATAATTGAACCATTTCTTCTGCGCTGTTTGATAAAGCAGAAGTATGCTCGGAAACGATTTCACCTTTTCGTAAAATCTCACCTACTAAGTTCTGTAAACTATCCAGCAGGGAATTGAAATTGTTTGCTAATTTTCCTATTTCATCTTTTCGATTGATATTTAATCTTTGTGTTAAATCGCCTTCACTATTTGAAAGCTCTTCAATCTTATCATTTACTTCTTGAATAGGCTTCATAGATCTTTTATTAATAACATAACTAATTATTGCACTAATCACGATAAATACGAATGTGATTATGATAAAATAATTTAACAATAAATTGGCATCCGCATATGCTTCACTAGTTGGCACTGATATCATAATGTTCCAATCGATTTCATTTGCTTTACTATAAAACAGTAAACTATTTTCACCGTTAAACTTTGTTTCAATGACGCCTGATACATTAGAAGAACTCTCTTTAATTAATCCTTCCAAGTCATTGTTTCCATAGTCTCCTATGTTCTTTTGTAGTGTATCTTCTTTATTTTTACCTTCAACGATTGTTCCATCGTTCGTAAATACGGTAACATAACCAGTTTCCCCTAGTGAAATATGCGAGATAATATCAACAAGGTCCTCGATTGGATAGCCTCCCGAAGCAACACCGACAACTTCACCATCGTAACCATATACTGGTGTCGATGCTAATACAATTGGAGCACCGTTTGCAGTTGGTGATTCAGAAGGCACAGGATTATACACACTCGTTTGTTCTTTCATACCACCAATAAAATGCTCATAATCAGAAACTGGAACTTCGACTTCTCCCAAATGTAAAAATCCTTCATCATCCATAAATGCAAATGCATCAGGGTTCTCCAGTCTTTCTCCTATTTTTGTACTTAAATCTCCGGCTTTTTTCAAATCACGTGCCTTTAATTCATCCGTTTCCGCTATATACTCCACGATATCTTCTTTACCTTTTGTCCAAATATCAATATTGGCTTTAACGGACTCCAGTTGACTAAAAGCTTGATTTTCAAATCGCTCATAAAGAAATTCTTTAGCTTTCAAATAACCAATAGCAGAAATACTTATCATGGATATTGTAATTAGCAAGCTAATCACTAAAGTGTTTTTTAGAGCTAACCTCACTACCTTCACTCCTTATTAAAATTGTAGAAAGTAAATTATTATAAATTTCTAATAATTAAAATTACTAATTTCATCTTAGGTTTATAAAGAGTTGTAAATCATTAACGAAATTTATAACCCAAGAATACTTACTTATTATCGTCATCTACCACTAACATTTAAGATAACATCTTAAGAAAGTGTTCAAAGACCTACTTTTCCACTCCAACACAAAAACGGATTCCAAAATCAATCAGAATCCGTTCCATCAAAAACTATTATACTAACTCCTACCAAGCACAGCTTCAGAATGTATCGACTGATGTGGATCACACAGTTGCTAGTAGTTTTTAAAAGTTTAATTTTATTTTGTCTTCCTTCGTCTCATTAACTTCCTTTTCTTGCAGGAATACTACAAACCCATACATTCTCAGAATCGTTGATATAACCTCTAAATTCATACACAGGTTGATAGAACCCCTTAGTATCATAGGTGTATGCAATCTCCCATTCCTCAATTACTAGAAGATCCCCCTGTTGAAAAGGAGAAAATTGGTAAAATTCGCCGTCCAGTACTTTTTCATAAGCCTCACTAGGAGAGATAATTTCTTCAGTTGTTATAAATTTATTCCAATTCATAAAATAGTGTAATGACAATAGATTTTCTTGATCGTCAAGTTGCAACATTATACCGCCGCTGCAAAAGTCTTTCCTGCCATCCATAAAATCCTCTGATTCCGTGCAATCCCAACGTAGAGTATCATTATTCTGTATAGAAAACTCTGCTGCTTTAGGTAACAAGGAATTTTTGCTCAGCCAACTTTCATATTTTTGAGAGTATTCATTGATTTGATTTTCTGTAAGGGGTACGGATTCACCCGGTTCGGTGTTGCTAATCCACCATGTTCCTGACCTTGTAAAGTAAGTAAATGAAAATTCAATTCCGTTAGGTTTTTCGCCAGTCATAGTGCTGTTTTCACCCTCCCGACGCGCTTTATTAGAGAATGTGATGTCCTCTAGTTCGCTAATTTGTTGGACAAGCTGCTCCATATGTTTTTTATCAGCTGAGAGTATATTCTGGTAAATAGCCGCCCTTGAACTTTCTTTAGAAAAATCTAGTTCCGTCTGGATTTCAACATCTTCTATGTTTATTTTTTCTGAGGGTAAAATAGGCATATTTCCATATGGCTGTAATTCATAATTAATGAAAATAATCCCCACTATAATACTTACAAAACCAGGAATAATAAATGCTCGTAAGATAGATGTAGCATCAATTTTTTTCTGACGGATACAACCTAATATTGCCATGATAAAGAAATACCCCATCAGACTCCCAATAAAGTTGTTAAACAAATCATCCAGTTCAAAGATACCATGACCGCTTATTAACTGAATAAGTTCAATACTACTAGTAAAGACTAGAGACGCTATTATAATTAGTTTTAGTTTTTCAGCCCGTTTCCAGAGTAATGGTAACAAAAACCCGAGTGGAAAAAACAATAGCATATTGAAAATAATCAGTTGGAATTCACTAGTAGACCACTGATTCCACGCATTCATATAGCCACTAAAAAATGTAATGTTTGTTGACCCTGTGAAGCCAGCTCCCCGGCTTAGAATTGTAAGAGAAATTACTAGTAGAAACCAACAAATAAGGAAAAACAGTGCTGCCCATTGGACCTTCCCTAACGTTTTTCTTCCAGGAAGTATCTTTTTATAAACTTGGTTCCCTATTAATAAGATAATAAAGAGTATGGCGCCGCCACCTGCCGCAATCTTACCCCATTTATATAACGCAGAAAAAATTGTTATTACGTCCATACAGAAATGACCTCCATTTTTTAACTACTATTTGTTCATATGTATACTTAAAGAAAATAAAACTGCCTTGTGTTGATAATCATATGGTATCAATACAAGGCAGTTTAAATATGAAGTTTTTTCTATATGAAACTAATGATTTTCATGCTAAATTCTTACGATTTCCTTACGATGACCATTATCGCGGTAGAAGGATTGTAAAAGTAATGTGTTTTTCTGAACTAGACGCAATAATGGTACCACCGTGTAGTTCAATAATTTGTTTGGAAATTGCCAGCCCTAAACCAGCACCACCGGTATTTGTAGCACGAGAATTGTCCAAACGGAAAAACTGTTCAAAAAGGCGGTTCAACTGTTCGGGCGGAATGAACTTACCTTCATTGGTGAATGTCAGGAGAATTTCTTCTCCTTCATCTTTACCCGTAATCACGATTTCACTATTAGGAAAGCTGTAATGATAGGCATTGCGCAATAAGTTGTCAAATACACGGGCAAGTTTGTCTAGGTCGCCATAGTATTCCAACTTTAAAGGTAGCTCTAATCTACATCGAATATCTTTCTCTTTGAAAATCGGCATAAATTCACTTGTAACCTGCTCAAGCATTCTTGTTAGGTCCGTGAGCGAGCGTTCCAACTCAAGATGAGCCAGACTAAAGCGAGTGATATCAAAGAATTCGTTGGTGAGATCCTCAAGACGTTCCGCCTTTTCGAGTGCAATACCAATATAACGAGCCCTCTGTTCGGTAGAAATCTGCGGTTCATCTCGCAAAAGGTTAAGGTAGCCAATTACACTAGTAAGAGGCGTTTTGAGATCATGGGCCAGATAGACAATCAAATCGTTTTTACGCTGTTCTGCTTCTTTAGCAACCAATGAATTATGCAACGCCTGCTGACGCACTAGATTCATTTTATCCTCCACATACTTCATGGCAGGAATCAAACGAATAGGCGTATCTTCTGGTGTGACTAGTTGTTCTGCTGCACGAATGATTTCATCTAAGTAGCGTATTGGAATTTGGAAAAAACGATAAGTAATTAAACACCATCCAATAAAAATGATGATACACAGAACAATATATAAATTTTCGGGAAGCCAATAAAAAAGACGCCAGAAGGAAAGATTATTGTAAATTTCAGATGCTAGATAAAGATTGTATGAGATGATGAAAACAATCGCAAGTACTATAAGAAAAATCAATTGTACCAATATATAACGGAGTATCAAATCCCGGGAAAGATGGCCAAGTGCTGATTTCGGACTCTTTTCATCTTTAGAATACTTATTATTCAATAGTGTAGCCGACCCCCCAAACAGTCTTGATGAATTTTGGTTTGCGAGGTGTTTCGTGGAGTTTTTCTCTCAATCGAGCAATATGGCTCATTACAGTGTTGTTGTTTTCTATGTATCTCTCACCCCAAACAGCCTCAAACAGCTCCTCGCTAGACACTACTTTCCCTCGGCGCTCGCACAAATACCAGAGGATTGAAAATTCCAATGGAGTTAAGGCTAATTCCTCACCAAATATGCTACATTTATGTTTTTCTTTGGAAATTTGTAGGCCTCTAATGTCTATTTCGCTAATTATTTTTGTGGATGCTTCTCCCTGATTATAGCGAGTATAGCGACGTAGCTGGGTCTTAACTCGGGCCAGTAGCTCAAGAGGATTGAAGGGTTTTGTTATATAGTCGTCTGCACCCAGTGTTAAACCCTTGATTTTATTCATATCTTCGACCTTGGCTGTTAGCATTAGAATGGGAAATAAGTGCTTATCCCTGATTTTCTGAAGCAGCGTAAAACCGTCCATATCTGGAAGCATTACATCCAATATAGCTAAATCTAGGGGATAGGATTCCACGCATGTAAGCGCATCAGTCGCATTATAGAATTTATGGACGGTATAACCTTCATTTTTTAAATAGACTTCTATCAGATCAACAATCTCAGTTTCATCGTCAACAATCATAATGTGTGGCATCATTGAACACCCTCTTTTCTTACATATTAAATCTTCATATTAAACATTTCTGTGGTTTTCGAGGTATAAATCCCCTAGTTAAACCTATTAACCTTTCATATTAGTAAAATTCATCTATAGCGTAAAAGAAAATCATTTTGTTCCTTATTTCACATTTTATTTTACATTTTATTTGCATAATTTTGAACAGAATCGGCATTTTCCTCGTTATACCTTTTCCCCTTGTGCCTGATTTAATACCTCTGCTAAACCTACTATTCATAAAGATTACTAGTATTTCTAATGGCAAAGTCTCAATTTATAAAAAACTTTGAAATTCATTTCCAAATACAAAAGAAGCCAACAATCTAATAATATGACTTACTATTATGACTCTCCACATTGTGGATAAATACGATTATAAATTAATTAAGAATTGATTGTGAAATATTCATATCTATATTTTACAAATTTTAATTATTTAATTTTATAAAAAGTGATGTACAAATTGAAAAACTTAGCATATATTTTCCTTAAAGAAACTTTTTTTCATTTATGAAAAACAGGACTGGAGATGCTCTTATGAGTAAAAGAAAAGAACACCGAGGAAATGCTAGTTATAAAGAATTTGGAGAAATCACTTCTACACGAAGTCTGTTGAAAAGATTTTGGATTTATCTTGGACCCGCATTTATAGCTGGTGTTGCTTATATTGATCCGGGAAATTTTGCTACAAATATTAGTGCCGGGTCCGATTATGGTTATCTACTACTTTGGGTCGTTCTTTTTTCAAATTTAATGGCAATCCTCATTCAATCTTTATCTGCGAAATTAGGAATTGCTACAGGAAAAAATCTACCTGAAATATCAAGAGAGAATATGTCAAAGCCTTTATCAATAGCAATGTGGATTCAAGGCGAACTTGTTGTTATTGCCACAGACTTAGCTGAATTTATTGGAGCGTCATTAGGCTTGTATTTATTATTTGGTATACCGTTATTTACTGCAGCCATCATCTCTGCAATTGGTTCGTTCATTATCCTTGAACTACAGCGTCGTGGTGTCCGAACTCTAGAAGCTGGGATAACAGGAATGGTTTTTATCGTAGTTATCGCGTTTGGATTACAAGTATTTTTTGCCCACCCGGATACAAATGCTGTTTTGCAAGGACTCTTCACACCTAGATTCGAAGGGATAGATAGTGTTATGTTAGCCGCTGGTATTTTAGGCGCAACTGTTATGCCACATGCCATCTACCTTCATTCATCTTTGACACAAAAGAGAATTATTGGTCGCAATGAAATCGAGAAAAAAAGCATCTTCCGTTTTGAATTTGTCGATATTTTAATCGCAATGGTTATTGCAGGTACAGTGAATGCATGTATGCTAATCGTTGCAGCAGCCTTATTTTTTGAAAATGGGCTAAGTATATCCAGCTTAGAGAGTGTGTTTACTTATTTAGGTGACCTACTTGGACCATTTTCAGCGATATTGTTTGGGATTGCATTATTATTTGCGGGTATTGCAAGTTCTACGGTTGGTACGATGTCCGGGGATGTGATTATGCAAGGGTATATTAAACGTCGAATTCCCATCTATTTAAGACGAACAATTACAATTATTCCTCCACTTGTTGTAATTGCCATCGGTGTAGATTCCACCCTTGCACTTATTATTAGCCAAATCATTTTATCTTTTGGTATTCCGTTTGCTTTAATTCCCTTAATCATCTTTACAAGTAAAAAGAAAATTATGGGTAATCTCGTTAACCATAAGATTACAACTTTTGTAGCATGGAGCATTGCCTTAATCATCATTGCACTAAACATTTTCCTTTTATTTCAAACAATAATAAGTGTTTTTAATTAAATATAAAAGAATGCACTCTTACTATTAGAAGAACAGATTTTAAGTCGATCTACTTTTTAAACAAGTAAACTAACTTCAAAGATAGAATTGTTTTACAATGTTCGGAGAATATAAATATAAACATTAAAAAAGCCTAAGAAAATGTGAAAAATGATATGCTCCCCATTAGGTAGACAGATTAAAAAATAAAATCTGTTTATCAAATGGGGAGTTTTTTATGTCCAAAAAAAGGTTTTCATCAGATGTAAAATTGTTAGTAATTCAATATTTAGA
>Ga0180217_1000714_pt1 | contig 45536 bp, 45 predicted proteins | sample eDN3rd37CBELigOP_FD_128521 | JGI IMG/M metagenome (GOLD analysis project Ga0180217, IMG submission 128521) | Enriched Organic Plus compost microbial communities from Emeryville, California, USA - eDNA 3rd pass 37_C BE-Lig OP (version 2) (version 2) ...
ATCCTCGGCCGGTCGCCTGTCACAGGAGCTGCGGGCCGTGATGGGGCCCGCAGCTCCAACCCCAATCTAGCGCAGCAACAACAAACAATCCTCGGGCTTGACCCGAGGATCCATGCCGTGACGGTTCCGAGATCCGCAACGGTTCCGGTAGTCAGCCGCGGACCAACTGGTCCGCATAGGCGGGACGCCCGGCCTCGGCCACCGAATATTCGGCGCGGGGCAGGGGCGGGCGGCCGCGGATCATGTCCGCGGCCTTCTCGCCGATCATGATCGACGGCGCATTGGTGTTGCCGCCCGGCACTTCCGGCATGATCGAGCTGTCGCAGACCCGCAAGCCGGCAATGCCGCGGACCCTCAATTGCGGATCCACCACGGCCATGTCGCCCGTGCCCATCGAGCAGGCGCCGACCGGGTGGCGCACGGTGTTCACCGAATTGCGGATATGCGCCTCCAGTTGCTCGTCGGTCGTGACCGATGGCGGCGGCAGGCTGCGGGTGGAGACGAGATCGGCCAGCGGCCTGGTCTCGTACATGGCCTGCGCCATCTTCACGCCGCGCATCATTGTCTCGACGTCGGCCCGCTCGGACAGAAGGTTGAGCCGGATCACAGGCTTGTCGAGCGGGTTGGCGGAGCGCAGTTGCATGTAGCCGCGGCTTTGCGGATGCAGCAGCACCACGACATTGTTGATGCGGTCTTCCTGCCGCCTGCCGATGCCGGGCACCCACACCTTGCCGTCCCAGCGCACCGGATTGAAATACATCTGGATGTCGGGGCGATCGAGCCCCTCCTGCGTGCGCACCATCAATTGCGCGCTGCTGGCCTGATTGGCGAACAGTCCCTTTCCGAATAGATACCAGCGCGCGAAATGCAGGCCCGCGCGGTCAAAGCGCAGGTCCTTCAGCAAGGAGCGCGGCTCCTTCGTGTCGTATTCCACGATCGTGGACGCATGGTCGGAGATGTTGCGGCCGACGCCCATCAACTCATGCACGGGCTGGATGCCGTGGACGCGCAGCTCGTCCGGCCGGCCGATGCCCGAGAGCATGAGCAGCTTGGCCGAATTGTAGGCGCCCGAGCAGACGATCACCTCGGCATCGGCATAAGCCGTCCTGGACTGGTCGTGCCAGAGATAGTCGAGACCCACCGCGCGGCCGTTCTCGATGATGATCTTCGCGGCCTGCGCATGCGTCTCGATGGTCAGGTTCGGACGGCTGCGCGCCGGTTCGAGGAAGGCGCGGGCGGTGCTCATGCGCTCGCCGCCGGCAATCGTCGTGTCGGTGTTGGCCACGCCTTCCCATTGCGCGCCGCTGAAATCCTCGCTCGGCGGATAGCCCAGCCTGCGGGCCGTCTCCATGATCTCGTTGCCGAGCAGCGGCGTCTGGTCGATGGGCGAGGTCCTGAGCGGCCCGTCGCCGCCATGGAATTCGTTCTCGCCGCGCCAGCTTCCTTCCGACTTGCGGAAATAGGGCAGCACCTCGGCGAAGCTCCAGCCCTCGCAGCCCATCTGCCGCCAGCCGTCATAGTCGCGCGGATGGCCGCGGTGATAGGCCTTGCCGTTGATCGCCGACGAGCCGCCGAGGGCCTTGCCCTGCGGCAGGTCAATGCGGCGGTTGTTGGCATAGGGCTCCGGCTCGGTCTGGAAGTGCCAGCTCATCCGCGGCGGGTTGCCGCGATAGAAGCCGATGCCCATGCGCATCAGGATATTTTTGTGCGAACCGCCCGCCTCGAGGAGCAGAACCGACACGTCACGGTCCTCGGTGAGGCGGCTTGCGATGACCGCGCCGGCCGAACCGGCTCCCACGACGATATAGTCATAGCGCGCTGCCATGCCGCTCCCTCCCGACTGCATGTTATTTAACTTGTTAATTTCACAGCCGTTCGTTCCGGTCAAGACGGCGCGGCCTTGCGGCGCTTGTCAGCGCGCCGGCGCTTGTGTATGAACGCGCCCATGTTCATGCGCGCGCCCAGCAAAACGTCCTTCTCCGCCTTCGCGGACGCGACGACGCGCGCCTTCGTCTCCACGCTTCTTCTTCTCGGCCTTAGCGGCGATCGCCGGGCTCGCTGAAGGAGCGCCCGGCGGTCGACGCGCCGATGGCTGCCAGCTCCTTTGGAACCCTGTATTTTGAATGAGCAATGCGCGGGAATCGCCCTAGAGAGGCGGTCGAGCGCAGGAGAGACCAGATGAACGAGCACACCTCCGTCAGCGGCGCGGCCAAGGGCATGCCGGACGCCGCGCGCAAATATCAGCCCTATCCGCAGATCGACCTCAAGGACCGCCGCTGGCCGTCCCGCCGCATCGAGCAGGCGCCCATCTGGTGCTCCGTCGACCTGCGCGACGGTAACCAGGCCCTGGTCGATCCCATGGGGCACGACCGCAAGGAGCGCATGTTCAAGCTGCTGCTCGACATGGGCTTCAAGGAGATCGAGGTCGGCTTCCCCTCCGCCTCCCAGACGGATTTCGACTTCACCCGCTGGACCATCGAGCAAGGCCGCATCGCCGACGACGTGTCGTTGCAGGTGCTGGTGCAGTGCCGGCCGGAGCTGATCACGCGCACCTTCGAGGCGCTGGAAGGCGCGCATCGCCCGATCGTCCATTTCTACAATTCGACCAGCGAGTTGCAGCGCCGCGTCGTCTTCGAGAAGGACGTGGCCGGCATCAAGGGCATCGCCACCGACGCCGCCAGGATGATCACCGACATGGCGGCAAAGGCGGGCGGCGACTTCCGCTTCCAGTATTCGCCGGAGAGCTTTACCGGCACGGAGCTGGAAGTGGCGCTGGAGATCTGCAACGCCGTCACCGAGATCGTCCGGCCGACGCGTGAGAACAAGCTGATCCTCAACCTGCCGGCCACGGTCGAGATGTCGACGCCGAACATCTATGCCGACATGATCGAATGGATGTGCCGCAACCTCGACAATCGCGAGAACATCATCGTCTCGCTGCATCCGCACAACGACCGGGGCACCGGCATCGCCGCGACCGAGCTCGGCCTGATGGCCGGCGCCGACCGTGTCGAGGGCACCTTGTTCGGCAATGGCGAGCGCACCGGCAATGTCGACCTGGTGACGCTGGCGCTCAACATGTACACGCAGGGCGTGGACCCGATGCTCGACTGCTCCGACATCGAGCGGATGAAGCAGGTCTATGAATATTCCAACCAGATGGCGATCCCCGAGCGTCATCCCTATGTGGGCGAGCTCGTCTACACCGCCTTTTCCGGCTCGCATCAGGACGCCATCAACAAGGGCATGAAGGCCAAGGCGAAGTCGAACACCACGCTGTGGGAAGTGCCGTACCTGCCGATCGACCCGCAGGATGTCGGCCGCACCTACGAGGCCATCATCCGCATCAACTCGCAGTCGGGCAAGGGCGGCATCGCCTATATCCTCCAGTCCGACTACGGGCTCAACCTGCCGCGCAACATGCAGGTCGAGTTCAGTCGCGACATCCAGGCCATCACGGATTCGGAAGGCAAGGAACTGCCGGCGAAGCGCATCTACGAGCGCTTCCTCGAAGTCTATGTGGACCAGCCGGCGGCGCGCCTCGCCTTCGTCGACCACCATACCAAGGCCGACCTCGACCGCAGGGGCCTGCGTCTGGTCGATGCGGTGATCCGCGACGGCGATCGCGAGGTGGCGATCGTCGGCAGCGGCACCGGCCCGATCGACGGCTTCGTGGACGCGCTGTCGCGCCATATCGGCGTGCAGCTCTCGGTGCTCGACTATTCGGAGCATTCCATGCAGCGCGGCTCCAACGCCGCCGCCATCTGCTACATGGAGGTGGAATATCCGGGCGGAAAGCTGTTCGGCGCCGGCATCGACACGAATATCGTCACGGCGTCGCTCAAGGCGGTCGTTTCCGCCGCCAACCGCATCCTCGCCAAAGGCTGAAGCCGGCGGCGATGGCGCTTTTCGCGCATGAGGCCGGGGCAGGGGACGGCACCATCGTCCTCCTGCACGGCTTCGGCGGCACGCACCGCGCGTGGGATGCCGTCCTGCCGCGGCTCGCCGCGGGCAATCGCGTCATCGCCTATGACCTGCCGGGCCACGGACGGTCGCTGGACTGGCCGCAGGCCGGCCCGGCCAAGGTCGCGGCGCGTGCCGTACTTGCCGACCTCGCGCGGCGCGGCATCTCACGCGTCCATCTGGTCGGCCATTCGATGGGCGGCGCGGTGGCGGCGCTGGCCGCGCTTTTCGAGCCGGCGCGCGTGGCCTCGCTCACGCTCCTTGCGCCGGGCGGCTTCGGGCCGGAGATCAACCACCGCCTGCTGATGCGCTTCGCCGCCGCGCGTGATGCCGAGAGCCTGCGCACCTGCCTTGAGGCCATGTATGGCTGGTACAGTCCGGTGCCGGAGGCTGCGGTCGCGGCGGCGCTCGACATGCGGGCGGATCCGCGCCAGTCGGCCATGTTGCGGCAGATCGGCGCGCAACTGGCGCAGGACGGCCGTCAGGGCGAGATTCCGCGCAGCGCGCTTGCCACGCTCGCCATGCCGGTCCAGCTCGTCTGGGGCCGGCTCGACAATGTCCTGCCGGTTTTCCACAGCGAGAACCTGCTGGCATCCTTCGCGGTGAACGTCCTGCCCGGCATTGGCCATATGCTGCCGGACGAAGCGCCCGAGACCGTCGCCGGCCTCGTCGCACGCCTCACCTCGGCCTGACCCGTCGCGTTCAACGCCAGAACGGCTTGCGGCACTCGTGCAGCACATCGTCGCGCGTGAGGCCGATGTCGCGAAGCTCGCGCTGCTCCATCGCCAGAAGCTGCGCCCGCTGCCGCCGGCGCTCCGGCCAGACGTGGAAGACCAGAATTGCGATCCGGACGAGACATGCCCGCGCATGTGCCGCCGGCCGTCTGGCGCAGCCGATGCGTCGACGCAGCGGTTCGGTTCCCATCGCCATGGCTGCTCTCCCTGTCTGTTGAAGCAGGTTCCTTCTAGCGATCGGAGGAGCCGGCATGTTTCGGCGCGGGCCGAAACGTCCATGGCAGACGGGTGCGGAAAGGCAGGCTATGCTGCACCCATGTCGAACGTCGTCTCCGGAAACACCATTGCCGGCGTCGCCGCGCTGATCGGCGACGCGGCCCGCGCCAACATCCTGTCGGCCCTGATGGGCGGCCGGGCGCTCACCGCCGGTGAGCTGTCGCTGCATGCCGGCGTGACGGCGCAGACCACCAGCGGCCATCTGGCGCGGCTGGCCGACGCGCAACTGATCGTGCCGGAGAAGCAGGGGCGCCACCGCTATTACCGGTTGGCCTCGGAGGAGGTCGCACGCGCCATCGAGACGCTGTCCCTCGTCGCGTCGATGGGACCGAAGCGCCATCATCCGGTCGGGCCGCGCGACGAGGCGATGCGGCTGGCGCGCACCTGCTACGACCATCTGGCCGGCCGGCTCGCCCTCGCGCTGACGGATTCGCTCTGCGCGCATGGGCATGTGTCGCTGGGCGACGGCGCGGCCATCGTCAGCGACGGCGGCCTGCGCTTCTTCGCGGAATTCGGGCTGGACCTCGCGCCGGCCGGCCGTTCGAAGCGGCCGCTCTGCCGCACCTGCCTCGACTGGAGCGAGCGGCGTCCGCACCTTGCGGGACGGCTGGGCGCGGCGATGCTCGACCGCCTGCTGGAGCTCGGATGGGTTTCCCGCCGCGCCGACAGCCGGGCGCTGACGGTGACCAGCCCCGGCCATCGCGGACTTACCGCCACCTTCTCCCTGCCGCCGGACTGGGCAAAACAGCCCTGAGCGATCTTTTCGCGCGCCACGCGCCTTGAATTGTCCCGATTGCCGGTATTTGAGCGATTGTGTTAACCTTTTGTTCGCCATCGGTTCGGAGCGCTACGATGAATGAAGCATGGGATGCCGGAAGGGAGGCCGGGCGGCCCGCGCCGCTCGCCGAGGCCATGCGGCAGGTGCGCAACGACCTCGCCGACCGCGACGATGTGGTGGTGGAGCTGCGCGAGGCCTACAGGACGCGGCTCGAACTCGTGGCCGCCGAGCTTGCCGATGTCATTGCCGACGTGCCGGAGGACCATCAGGTCTTCGACTTCGCCATATCGTCCGGCAGTCAGCCGCGCCTGTGGATAGACGCCGTCGCGCATGTCGGGCTGGCGCGCGACCGCCGCACCTACCGCTTCGTGCGCGACACGCGCGCCGGCCGGGTGGTCATGGCCGAATCCGCCGAGATCAAGCCGATCGTTGACACGGTGACGCGCTATGTCGCCGAGCGTATCGTCGAGCGCCAGCGCAATCTCGATGCTCCCGTCCAGACGCTGTCGGCGGCGCCGGATGGCGAAAGCGCCGCACCGGCGCCGGAGACGCGGTCATCGGGCGCGGAGTTCCTGTCCAGCCTCGCGCTGTTCGCCATGGGATCGATCGTCGGCGCGGTCGTGGTTCTCGCCTTGCTGCGCGACCGCGTGCCGGAATTGCAGAACCTGCTGCAATAGAGCGTTTCGGGCTTGCTTGAAGCAGCCTTTCTGCTTGCGCCGCGTGCGTTTGCTCTGTCGCAGACCCCCACCCCTTACCCCTCCCCACAAGGGGGAGGGGATCGCCGGCCTCTCAGAATCCCCTCCCCCTTGTGGGGAGGGGTAAGGGGTGGGGGTACTCCACGCGCGCCGATGGACGATCAACTCGATCCGGAAACGCTCCAGGCCCGGCTCAGCGCGCCTGAAGGACCCGGACCAAGCCGGGATAGAGCTCTTCCTCGCCGTGAAGATGCAGCGCGGCCGCGCCCGCGCCGATTCCCCGGCGCGTGAGCTTCACGCGCCAGTCGCCGGGCTCGCCCTCGATGTCGAAGATGTTGTACTGCGCCGGCGGCTTGGCCGATCCGGTCGACTGGCCGGCCGCCGCGACGCCGACCACCGGCACGCCGCCGTCGCGACCTTCGATCCAGTGCGTGGTCGGCAGATGGGTGTGGCCGTGCAGCACGAGCTCCGCGCCGTATCTGCGCACCACGCGCTGGAACCGCCCGATGCCGAACAGCCGCTTGTGCGGCGCGGTCGCGCCCCGCACCGGCGGGTGGTGGATCAGCACGACGCGGAACAGGCCCTCCCGGCCGGCCTGTTCGAGATGGACGGCCAGTTCCTCGGCCTGCCTTTCGGGGAAGAAGCCGCTCGCCATAAAGGGCGCGCTGGCGCGCGCGGAAGACACGCCGATCAGCGCAAGCGGGCCGCGCCGCCTGATATAGGGGAAGGAGCGCCGGTCGGGCGGCAGGTTCACGCCGTCGCCGCGCATCCAGCCGCCCCAGGCGCGGCAGGCCTTGTCGAGCGCGCCGGGCACGTAGGCGTCATGGTTGCCGGGCACGAGGCTCACATGCTCATGGTTCCCGAGCGCCTCCAGCCACAGGCGCGCCACCTCGATCTCAGCGTCAAGCGCCAGGTTCACGAGGTCGCCGGTGACGGCGATGTGGTCCGGCGCCTCCGCCTTCACGCCCTCGACGATGCGGCCGATGACGGTGTCGTCCATATGCTTGCGCCGGTTGCGCTGCCAGTTGATGTAGCCGGTGATCCGCTTGGAGGCGAGCTGGCGATAGGATACCTCCGGCAGCGGGCCGATATGGATGTCCGAGAGATGCGCAAGCCGATACATGCTTCCCTTCTAAAGCAATTCCAGCAAAAGTGCGTAGCGGTTTTGCGTCCGGAATTGCGTAAAAACAAAGAGATAGGGGAAGGCGATTTCCATTGCCACGGCGACGGACGCGACCGTTGAGCGCGCCGCAGGACGAGATCGCGGCGCGCGGCGGACCGCGCCTGCGCATCCGGCTCTTCCACTGGTATTTCCTGCTGCGCCGTCCGATGACGCTCGGCGTGCGCGCCATGATCCTGGACGAGGCGGCGCGAAGTGTTTTCCTGATCCGCCATACCTATGTGCCGGGCTGGCAGTTTCCCGGCGGCGGGGTGGAAACGGGCGAGACGACGGCGCAGGCGCTGGAGCGCGAGGTCCTGGAGGAGACGGCGATCCGGCTGCGCGGCCCTGCCGTCCTGCGCTCGGTCCATCTCAACCGGCGCGCCAGCCCGCGCGACCATGTCGCCTTCTATGTCGCGACCGATTGGGAGCTTGCCGGGGTGAAGCGGCCCGACCGCGAGATCGCCGAGGCGCGGTTCTTCGCGCTCGACGGCCTGCCGGACGACCTCTCGCCGGCGACCGGCCGCCGCATCCGCGAGGTCATGGAGGATTCCGCGCCTTCTCCCTACTGGTAGCTCCGCATTACGAGGATTTAATCGGGCGAAATGAAACGCTGCGCCCCTCATGGCGTTGTGCCCTCATGCAGGGAGAAACATCATGAGCCGACAGATCCACGAATTTCCGCGCGAGCGAACGCGCATCGCCGTCTGGTCGCCATGGGGCAATCTTCCGCGCAGCCGCGCCCGGTCCGATGACGGACCGGCATCGGCCGAGAAGCGGGCGCGGCGCCTGAAGCTGCTCGAAGCCATCGCGCGCGGTCGCTCCAAAGACGGTCCTAAGCCCGACTGAGCCTTTCGCGGTCGTGCGGCCGGCCAAAATCCAGCTCGGGTCCGACGGGGACGATGCGCGTCGGGTTGATCGTGTCGTGGCTGGCGTAATAGTGCCGCTTGATATGGATGAAATTAACGGTCCCGGCCACGCCGTCATGCTGGTAGAGGTCGCGCAGGTAGCTGGACAAAGCAGGGTAGTCCTCGATGCGGCGCAGGTTGCACTTGAAGTGTCCGTGATAGACGGCATCGAAGCGGATCAGCGTGGTGAAAAGGCGCCAGTCCGCCTCGGTCAGCCGGTCGCCGACGAGATAGCGCCGGCCTGAGAGCCGTGCTTCCATCGCGTCCAGCGCGGCGAAGAGTTCCGCGAAAGCCTCCTCGTAGGCTTCCTGCTTCGTCGCGAAGCCGGCGCGGTAGACCCCGTTGTTGATCGCCGGATAGACGCGTTCGTTGACCGCGTCGATCTCGCTGCGCAGCTCCTCGGGATAGAAATCGAGCGAGGTGTCGCCCCATTGGTCGAAGGCGCTGTTGAGCATGCGGATGATCTCGGACGATTCGTTGGAGACGATCGTCTCCGTCTTCCTGTCCCACAGCACCGGCACGGTGACGCGGCCCGAATAGGCCGGATCGGCGCGCGTGTAGATCTGGTGCAGGTAATCCAGCCCGTAGAGCGTGTCGCCGGTGGCGCCGTCCTCCTCGAGGAAGGTCCAGCCATTGCTGCCCATGAAATGGTGCACCACCGAGACTGAGATCACATCCTCCAGCTTCTTCAGCCTGCGCAGGATGAGCGTGCGGTGCGCCCAGGGGCAGGCGAGCGAGACATAGAGGTGATAACGGCCGGGCTCGGCCTTGAAACCGCGCTCGCGGCCGGGTGCCGGCTTGCCGTCCACCGTGACCCAGTCGCGCCATTGCGACTGCGACCGCTCGAACCGGCCGCCGGACTTCTTCGTGTCGTACCAGACGTCGTGCCAGACACCCTCGACGAGCATTCCCATCGCTTCACCTCTTCGCTGTGCAGCCATCATCTAGGCCGGGCAGGGCGCCAGGCAAATGGCGTATGGCGTGAACGCATTGTCACCCGTACGCGAGCAGGCGTTGCAGGGCGCTGAAAAGGATGCTAGCGAGGCGCTCTTTCGGGAGAGAAATCCGTGCAGCCCTGCCGTTTTCAGCGACGACGAATGAGCGCCCGCGCCTGAGCGCCACGCTTGCGGCTGTCCCGGCCGCCCCTGTCCCTGCTGAAAACGGAAAGCCGCCATGAACGTCGCCGACGTCGTCTACCTGCCCGAAGAGCCTGCCCACGACAGCGCCATCGAATCCATCAATGCCGAGGCATTCGGCCCCGGCCGCTTCGCGCGCGCCGCCTACAGGATCAGGGAAGGCGGCCCGCACGACCGCACCCTGTCCTTCGTGGCAGTGAGCGAGGGCCAGGTCATCGCCTCGGTGCGCCAGACGCCGATCGCGGCCGGCGGCGGGCGCTCGCTGCTGCTCGGGCCGCTTGCGGTCATCCCGGCATGGAAGAACCTCGGCATCGGCCGGCGGCTCGTCCGCATGGCGCTCGATGCGGCCGCGCGGGCCGGGTGGCAATCGGTCGTTCTCGTCGGCGACGAGCCCTATTACGGCCCACTGGGCTTCGCCCGCATTCCACAGGGACGCCTCTCCATGCCGCGGCCGGTTGATCCCAACCGCCTGCTCATCCACGAGATCGTTCCGGGCGCGCTCGAGGCGCTGTCGGGCGATGTCGTCCATGTCGCTTTGGCGCGTCCGTCCGGCGCGGGCCAGCCATCATCCACAGTTCCGGCGTCCGCCACCGTTGCCGCCTTGTGATTTTGCCGGCCAGCCTATAGGCCGTGGCGGAGAGGGAGCTTTTGCATGACGGACGAAAACTTGAAGCCGCGTGGTGAACTGACGCTGCGCACGCAGGCCATGCCCGCCGACGCCAACGCGGCCGGCGACATCTTCGGCGGCTGGGTCATGGCGCAGATGGATTTGTCATGCGGCATCCGCGCGGCGGAGAGGGCAGGCGGACGCGTCGTCACGGCCGCGGTGAAGGAAATGTCCTTCGCCAAGGCGATCAAGATCGGCGACACGCTCGCCATCTATACCGATGTCACGAAAGTCGGGCGAACCTCCATGACGCTGCGCGTCGAGGCTTGGGCGCGCCGCTATCTCACCGACGTGATGGAACTGGTCACGCATGCCGACTTCGTGATGGTCGCGCTCGACGCCAACGGCCGGCCCAAGCAGGTGCCCGCCGAGGAATAGAACAATTCCAGCAAAAGTGCCGCGCGGCTTTGCGTCCGGAATTGCGTGAAAGGTTCAGTCGCTGCGGCCGTCGTCGAAGCGCGCCCGCGCGGCATCGATGCGTTCGATGTTGCGCCGCGCCCAGTCGCCCAGCGCGCGCACCGGCACCTGCAATTCCTGCCCCAGATCGGTGAGCTCATATTCCACGCGCGGCGGGATGGTGGGAAAAACGGTGCGCGTGACGAGTCCGTCGCGCTCCAGCCCGCGCAGCGTCGTGGTCAGCATCTTCTGCGATATGCCGCCGATCATCCGGCGCAGCTCGTTGAACCGCATCGGCCCCTTGGCCAGCAATTCCACGACGAGAACCGACCATTTGTCGCCGATCCGCGACAGAACGGAGCTGACGGCGCGGCATTCCGCGGTCACGTGCGGGTGACTGAGTGTCAATCGAGTGCCTCCTTGTGCGCTGCCTCGGCAGTCTCCTATGTAGCGTCGGTATCCATCGGATACCAGTTCAATCGAGAGGTTCATTCATGTCCAAACCCAAGATCGCGGTGGTGATAGGCTCGACACGCCCCAACCGCTTCGCCGACAAGCCCGCCCAGTGGATCGCCGACCTTGCCCGCGCGCGCGGCGACCTCGATATCGAGGTGCTCGACCTGCGCGATTATCCCATGCCGATGTTCGACGAGGCCACGTCTCCCGCTTGGGCGCCGTCGAAGGACGAGGTCGCGCAGCGCTGGCAGAAGAAGGTGGCCGAGTTCGACGGCTTCATCTTCACCGCGGCGGAATATAATCGCGGCCCCACGGCCGTGCTGAAGAACGCGCTCGACTACGCCTACAATGAGTGGAACCGCAAGGCCGCTGCCTTCGTGGGCTATGGCGGCGTCGGCGGCGCACGCGCCGTGGAGCAGCTCCGCCTTCACGCCGTCGAGCTCCAGATGGCGCCCATCCGCGCCGGCGTGCACATCCTGTGGCCCGACTACGCCCAGGTCGCCCAGCAGGGCAAGAACCTCTCCGAGCTGGAGCATCTCAACCAGTCGGGCCGCGACATGCTGGATCAGTTCGTCTGGTGGACAAACGCGCTCAAGACAGCACGCGAGGCCGACGTGAAGGCCTGAGATTTCCCGCCTTTCCCGACGAATGGGGAGGACTTCCCACAGACGGGAGGCGGGTTTCAGCCGTTTTTGGGAAACAGCACCGCCTCGAAATCCTGTGCGCCGTTGAGGATGTGCAGGATTTCGACCTTGTCGGCGCCGACGCGATAGAAGACGAGGTGATTGCCGTGGACGAGACGGCGCACGCCCGTGTGTTCGTAGCGCGGCACCAGGGCGAATGCGCGCGGCATGTCAGCCAGTTGACGGCAATGGGCGATCAATTCGGCGATGAAAGTCATCGCGCGGCGCGGGTTGTCGCGCGCAATATAGTCACCGATGCCCTCGATGTCGGCCTGCGCCGCATCGGTGAAGACGACGATCACGACGCGCTGTCGTCGTCCGCCATGCGCCGGTATTTGTCGGCGAGGCGGCCTGCCACATCGTCCAGCGGCGTCACGCGGCCGGCCTCGGCATCGCCAAGGCCGCGCGCGATGGACGCATCCAGCGCCGCAAGGCGCTTCTCGCGCTCTTCGACAAGGCGCACGCCTTCGCGCAACACTTCGCTGCGGGAGTTGTAGCGTCCTGTTTTCACCAGTTCGGACACGTATCGCTCAAGATGCTGTCCGAGATTTGCGCTGCTCGGCATGATCGATCTCCTGCGCGCAAGGTAAGCGTGGAGATAACTGTTATCAACCGTGTTCCGGCGCCCGCGCGAGAAATGAAGCTCAGAGCTTCCGCTCGCGGCGGGTTGCGCTCAGCCGGCGCGCAAGCACCTTGTCGATGCGCCGCGCGTCGAGATCGACCACCTCGAAGCGCCAGCCATGGGCGTCCACCCATTCGCCGGTGTCGGGCAGGTGGTGCATCACCGACAGGACGAAGCCCGCCACCGTCTCGTAGTCGCGCCGCTCCGGCAGGCGGATGGCGAGCAGGTCGGCCATCTCGTCGACAGGCATGTAGCCGGCCAGCAGCCAGGAGCCGTCGTCGCGCTGCACCGCAGGCGGCCCTTCGCCGCCAGTATCCACCTTGAAGACGCCGGTGATCGTCTCGAGGATGTCGGCGGGGGTCACCACGCCTTCGAAGTGGCCGTATTCGTCGTGCACCAGCGCCATCGGCACGTCCGCTTGGCGCAGCGTCGACAGGATGTCGAGCGCGTCGGCATTGTCATGGACGACGGGCGCCTTGCGGACGAAATCGCGAATGTCGATCGTGCTGTTCTCGATCAGCGCGGCGAGGACCTGCCTCGTGACGACGACGCCGACCATCTCGTCGATCTGTCCTTCGGCCGCGGGCAGGCGGGTATGATGCGTTTCGAGGATGCGCGCGCGGATCGCCGCTGGATCGGCGGTGATGTCCAGCCATGCCACTTCCGTGCGCGGCGTCATGATCGAGCGCACCGCGCGGTCGCCGAGGCGCATCACGCCGGCGATCATCTTGCGCTCGTCGCTTTCGATCGTGCCGTGATGCTCGGCTTCCGCGATGATGGTGCGGATTTCCTCGTCGGTCACCTTGGCATCGGACTCGGCCGACTGGCCCAGCAGCGCCAGCACGGTACGGCCGGAAATATCCAGCAGCCAGACCAGCGGCGCGGCGATCGTGGCAAGCAGCGCCATGCCCGGCGCGACGAAGGCGGCCACGGCTTCAGGATTGCGCAGCGCGATCTGCTTGGGCACCAGTTCGCCGATGATCAGCGAGGCATAAGTGATGAGGGCGACGACGCCGCCGACGCCGATCGTGCTTGCCATTCCGGCCGGCATGCCGGTGGCCATCAGCGTGTCGGTCAGCCGCTGGCCGAGCGTAGCGCCCGAGAAGGCGCCCGAGAGGACGCCCACCAGCGTGATGCCGATCTGGACCGTCGACAGGAAGCGCCCCGGATTGGAGAGAAGGGCAAGGGCGCTGCCGGCGCCGCGGCTGCCGGCATCCTGCTGGGTCTTCAGACGGGCTGGGCGCGAGGAGACGACCGCCAGTTCCGACATTGCCAGAACACCGTTCACGAGGATGAGAGCGGCGACGATCGCGATTTCTATGGCAAGCATGATGGCGCATGCCTAGCACCGCGCCGGCTTTCTGGCGATAGGTAATTTACGCGTTGACTATCTGCAGGCCACATAACCGTTGCGGCGGTTCTTGATGTCGAAATGGAAGTGGTCTGCGTGGTCGCGGTTGTAGCCCGGGCCGAGCACCGTGGTGAAATAGTCGCAGCCGCCCGCCCGCACGTTCTTCAGCAGCCCCTTCTCGCGGAAGCGGAAGAAGCCCGGCTTGCGCACGTCGATCTCGCGGCCGTTCTTCAGGGTGATGCTCATCACGTCGAGCGCGTTGCCCTTGGAATGTTCGGAGGCGACCGAGGTGCCGGCAATGCGGCGGCAGGAATAGCTCGACCCTTGCCGGATGCTCTTCACGCCGGAGAAGTAGCGCCAGCGCGCGGATGAATTGAGCTCGTTCTTCGTCCAGCTCGAAAAGGCGAGCGCCATCTGGCAGGTGAGGGTGGCGGCTGGCTTGAGCTCTATGCCCTTCGGCAGACCGCTCACCTTGATCGGCCAGTCGATCGCGCAGGCCCCGCCATCGTTGATCGGCGCAAGGTCGGTATAGCTTACGCCGAGGCGCTTCAATTGCTTGCGGCAGGAGATTTCCTCGGCCGGCATCACCGCCGGTTCCACAAGTTCGGGAACGAATTGCGGATAGGAGCTCATATAGGGGTTCGACGGGACGAGGGTCTGCAGGCCGCGCGCCGGTGCCGCGGCGCTGGCGGTGACCGACGACGTTTGCGTGCCCACGTCGACCTCCGGCGTGAGCACGCCGGCCGCGTTGCACGAGGTGAGCAGCGCCGCCGCTGCGAACAGCAATGCGCCGCGGCGTATGGCGGTTTGGCGGGTACGCACGAACATGTCCCCGGATCCCGATCCTTGATGGCCGCAAGAATAGACCGCGCGGGTAAAGGAAATCTCAGCGCCGGCCTTCACGCCTGCGGCGGAAAGATGGCGCAGGAACGGATCTCCGGCTCAGGACATGCGCGAGGATACTCAGCCAAGGCACGGAAAGGGAATCTGAAAGATCGCGGCGCGCTACTGGCAGTAGGTCCCGCCGTTGCGGCGCTGCGCGAGGTCGAGATGGAGGTGGTCGGCATGGTCGGCGTCGCTGCCGGGGCCGAGCACCGTCTTGAAAGGCCCGCAGGCCGCGCCGCGGATGTCGCGCAGGAAATCGCGCGAATCTATGTCGACAGGGCCATAGGCCCGGACCGTCACGGATCGACCGTCGGCCAGATCGAAGGCGGCGATGTCGAGTGCGTTGGCGAAAGCATGTTCCGACAGTTTGGACCCGCCATTGCGCGGGCGGCAGACATAGGTCGAGGCGTGCGAAATGCCGTTGATGCGCGCGCCCAGCCGCGCCTCGGCGATGCGCGATGCCTCGCCCTGAAGGAACCGCGCCGCCGCGCGGGCGACGCCGCAGTTCATGATCGCGGCGGGCGTCAGCGCCATGTCCCTGCCGAGCCGCGTGACTTCGAGCGGAAAGTCGACCTTGCAGCCTTGCGGCTCGGAAATCGCCGGCCTGGTGGTGAAGACGACGCCGAGCCGCGTCAGTTCGGCGCGGCAGGCCATCTCCTCGGGCGGGACGATCCGTGGCCTGAGCTCGGTCTTCTCGCCTGCTTCAGGCTTTTCGTCGGCGTGCGGCTGTTCCGGTGGCTCGGCCGGCTCATCGGGCCGTTCTTCCGGCGCGGCCATGCTTTCGGGAAGCCTCTGCTTCTCCGTCCTGTCGGGCGCTCCTTCGCCGGGGCGCGGCTGGGGAACCGGCTGAGCGGAAGCGGGTACGGCCAGCGCCGCCATGATCAGCATCGTCGATAGACCGCACCACCTCACCATGGGAAAAACAATGGCACGTCGCGCGCCGGCGGCAATATTCCGGCCGGTCACATTCCGTGTCGAACCGTTCAAGCGCCGATGGCCTCGAGGCCGGATTCCAGCCATTCCGCGAGTTGCGGCATGCCGAGCAAGTATTTTGCCGCCTTGCGGCGGCCGCGTATGCGCGCATCCTCCACCGCCTTTTCCCATTCGGCGACCGCGAAGTCGCCGCGACCCAGCCAGGCAAGCGCGATCAGGTCGGCGCATTCGTCGACATTGAGGTCGCCGATGAGTTCGCGCAGTTCCGCGCCGGTCAGATCCTCGCTTTCCTCCTCGGCCAGCCCGTCATGCTGATGGCCGTCATGCGTCTCGTCGTTCAGCTCGATTTCATGCTCGCCGCCGGCGGTGTAGTCGTCGCGGAGATCGGCCTCCAGCGCGCGTGCCTTGAGGATGAAAAGCCGGACCGTGTCCGGGTCGATGGCGAGTTCCCACTCCCTGGCGGCATGCGTTTTCACGACGCGATCCTTCTCGGGCCTCCCGGCGTCATTGTGCAGCAAAACCGGCCAGCGGCAAGCTTGAACGGCGTCGATTGACAGTGCGCGGCGGCTGGATGAAATGGCGGCGTCCTCCACGATGCGGGTCCCCTCCATGTCCCTCCTGATGTCGCCGAAAGTCGCGCCGATCCTGCTGCTGGTCGCGTCGAACGTGTTCATGACCTTCGCCTGGTACGGCCACCTCAAATTCAAGGCGTCGCCCTTGTGGCTGGCGGTTGTCGCCAGCTGGGGGATCGCTTTCTTCGAATACTGGCTGGCGGTGCCTGCAAACCGCATCGGCCATGGAGTCTATTCCGCCGCCGAGCTGAAAACGATCCAGGAGGTCATCACGCTGACCGTCTTCGCGGGCTTCTCGGTGCTCTATCTGAGGGAGGCGCTGAGCTGGAACCACCTTGCGGGCTTCGCCCTCATCGCCGCCGGCGCGGCGATCATCTTCAGGGCGTGACGCGCCGCGCCCGTATGGCGGGCACGATCTCGACCGCGAGGATGGCGACCAGAATCAGCGCGCAGCCCGAGAGGGCGGAGGCAGGCAGCCTCTCGCCGAGCAGGATCGCCCCGAAGATCGCGGCGAAGACCGCTTCGGTGGAAAGGAAGATCGCCGCCTGCGGCGGGGTCGTGTAGCGCTGGCCCACCACCTGCAGGGTGAAGGCGATGCCACCCGCGACGATGCCGGCGAATGCGATTTCCGGCAGCGCCTGCCGGATGGCCGCCATGGCGATGGGCTCGAAGATCAGCGCCGCGATCATGGCGAGCACGCCGCAGACGGCGAACTGCGTCACCGCAAGCGTCACCGGCCGGCCGCTCGCCATGGCGAAGCGCCCGATCAGTACCACCTGCACGGCCCAGAAGACCGCACAGAGAATGGTCAGCCAATCGCCGAGGACCAGCGCCGTCATGTCGCCGCCGGAAAGCAGCGCGATCCCTGCCAAAGCAAGCATGGCGCCCGGCCAGATCACCGGATGCGGCCAGTGGCGGAAGAGAATCACGCCGACGAAGGGCACCATCACCACATAGAGGCCGGTGAGGAAGCCTGAATTGGTCACGCTTGTGGTCTGCAATCCATATTGCTGGGCCAGCATGCCGCCGAAGAGAAGCAGGCCGACGAGACCGAAATGCCGCCATTCCAGTCGGGACAGCGGGCGTTCGGCGCGGGCTCCCTCGCGCAGCGCGAAGGGCAGGATCGTCACCGTCGCCAGCAGGAAGCGCAGGCCGATGAAGAGCAGCGGCCCGACCGCATCCATGGCCGTCGACTGCGCCACGAAGCCCATGCCCCATATGGCGCCGGCGATGAGCAGCAGGAGGTTGGCGCGGGCGCGTGACAAGCTTTGCCTTTCAGCGATTTGCGGGCTTCCGATCAGGCTGCGGAACTAAAGCATTTTGCAGCCAAGCGGAATCGCTTGGCGTCGCACAAATGCGGCTAAGACAATGCGATAGGCGCAGGCCCGGCGGGATAAGCCATCGGCATGGAAATGGCAGGCCACGGCGAACTGGCGAAAACTCCGCGAGAAAGCGGATATTCCCCGGCTTTACCGCGTCTGGCCCTGTTTTTTGCGTGAATTGTCCGGTCGAATTGCTATATATTGCTCCGCGTAAGAGAAAACGGGTCCATGGAGCTCCGGCTCCTGGGCCGTTTTATTTTTGTCCCGCGCGGCAGCCGCGCGGCTTCGGCAATGGAAGAGGTGCATCGAAATGAACAAGGTTCCCATGACCGCTGGCGGATTCCAGGCGCTCAAGGAGGAACTTCGCTGGCGCCAGCAGGAGGAACGTCCGCGGATCATCGAGGCGATTTCGGAGGCGCGCGCACATGGCGACCTTTCGGAAAATGCGGAATATCACGCCGCCAAGGAGGCGCAGAGCCTGAACGAGGGCCGCGTCTCCGAGCTGGAGGACCTGATCGCCCGCGCCGAGGTCATCGACGTGTCGAAGCTCTCCGGCGAGAAGATCAAGTTCGGTGCCACCGTCGTGCTGGTGGACGAGGATACCGAGGAGCAGAAGACCTACCAGATCGTCGGCGATCAGGAGGCCGACGTGAAGTCGGGCCGCATCTCGATCTCGTCCCCGATCGCGCGGGCGCTGATCGGCAAGGAAGTCGGCGATGCCATCGAGGTCAACGCGCCCGGCGGCGCGCGCGGCTACGAGATCCTCGAAATCGCCTTCGTCTGACCTTCCGGCAAAAGCCGAGTCTTATCAATATCGTAGCGCGCGGCTCTCATGCGGACCGCGCGCTTTTATGTCTAAAGCGCCACGAGCCCCTCGTCCTTGACCTGACGGATGGTCAGCGCCGTGCGCACGGTGTCGACATTGGGCGCCGAGGTCAGCGTCTCGATCACGAAGGACTGGAAGGCGGCGAGGTCGCTCGCCACGCAGTGAAGCAGGAAATCCGAATCGCCCGACACCATCCAGGCGGCGCGCACGATCGGCCAGCCGCGCGTCAGTTCGGCGAAGGTCTTGAGCTCGGCTTCCGACTGGTGGTGCAGCCCGATCTGGCAGAAGGCGACGACCTCCTTGCCGAGCAGCGGCGCGTTGAGCAGCGCCCTGTATCCCTTGATGACGCCGGTTTCCTCCAGATGCCTGACGCGCCGCAGGCAGGGCGGCGCCGAAATCCTCACCCGGCGCGACAGCTCGACATTCGTCATGCGGCCGTTCTCCTGCAATTCATGCAGGATCTTCCAGTCGATCGCGTCCAGAACGGCTTTCTTCATGCTGTCTCCCGGCACGCTTTCGGCTGTGCTGTCGCGACGTTAGAATCTTTCGCGGATGGAATGAAGCATCCTCGTCAGAACGCGGCCCTCGCGACTTGTATGCGGCGGCATCAATATCGTATACACCCTGCGCCAGCATCCGGCTGTGTGAAAGCGTGGCGGCGCCTTGCGGAACAGGGCATGTCGCCATTACATCTCTGCAAGTCCCGGTTGCGCATTCGCGCGGCCGAAGCCGTGTGCGTGCGATCCAGCGACACCGAGCGAGAGGCATCCGAATGAGTCCGCGTCATTTCCCTGTTCTTATCATCGGCTCCGGCCCCGCCGGCTATACCGCCGCGATCTATGCCGCGCGGGCCATGCTCAAGCCGGGGCTCATCGCCGGCATGCAGCAGGGCGGTCAGCTGATGATCACCACCGATGTGGAAAACTATCCGGGCTTCGCCGATCCGATCCAAGGTCCCTGGCTGATGGAGCAGATGCTCAAGCAGGCCGAGCATGTCGGGACCGAGATCATGCAGGACCTGATCGTGGAGGTCGATCTCGACGTGCGCCCGTTCCGCCTGCGCGGCGACAGCGGCACCGAATATACCTGCGACGCGCTGGTCGTCGCCACCGGCGCGCAGGCCAAGTGGCTGGGCATCCCCACCGAGCAGACCTTCATGGGCTTCGGCGTTTCGGCCTGCGCCACCTGCGACGGCTTCTTCTATCGCGGCAAGGATGTCGTGGTGGTCGGCGGCGGCAATACGGCCGTCGAGGAGGCGCTCTACCTCGCCAACCTCGCGCGCCATGTGACGGTGATCCACCGCCGCAACGAGTTCCGGGCAGAGCGCATCCTGCGCGAGCGCCTGCTCAAGAAGGACAATGTGACGGTGATGTGGGACACGGTGATCGAGGAGATCACCGGCGAGGCGGCCAAGCCGCCATTGCCGCCGTCCGTCACCGGCATCCGGCTGCGCAATACCCGCACCGGCGCGGTCTCGGAGATGCCGGTCGACGGCGTCTTCGTTGCGATCGGCCATGCGCCGGCGGTGGAGCTCTTCAAGGGCAAGCTCAAGCAGAAGCCGAACGGCTATCTGTGGACCGCGCCCGATTCGACCGCGACCGACGTGCCCGGCGTCTTCGCCGCCGGCGACGTCACCGACGACGTCTATCGCCAGGCGGTGACGGCCGCCGGCATGGGCTGCATGGCCGCGCTCGAGGCGGAACGTTATCTTGCCGAGATCGAGGCGCATCGAGAGGCGGCACAGTAAGGGAAATCCGGCACGGCGGGCGAAACCGCCATTGAGGGGAACGACATGTCACTCGACTGGGACAAGCTGCGGGTCTTCCACGCGGCAGCCGAGGCAGGCTCGTTCACTCACGCCGCCGAAACGCTGCACCTGTCGCAATCGGCCATCTCGCGGCAGGTCAGCGCGCTGGAACAGGATATCGGCGTGCCGCTCTTCCACCGGCACGCCCGTGGCCTCGTGCTCACCGAGCAGGGCGAGATACTCTATCGCACGGCGCACGACGTGCTGATGAAGCTCGAAAGCGTGAAGCTGCGCCTGACCGAGGCGAAGGACCGGCCGTCGGGCCTGCTGCGCGTCACCACCACGGTCGGGCTCGGCACCGCCTGGCTCACCGCGCGCATCCCCGAATTCCTGGAAATGTATCCCGACATCCAGATCCAGCTCATCCTTGCCAATGAGGAGCTGGATTTGACATTGCGCCAGGCCGACTGCGCGATCCGGCTGCGCCAGCCGCAGCAGCCGGACCTGATCCAGCGCAAGCTGTTCACCGTGCATTTCCACATGTACGCGTCGGCCAGCTACATCAACAAATACGGCAAGCCGTCCTCGATCGCCGATCTCGACCGCCACCGCATCGTGAATTTCGGCGAGCCGGTTCCGCCCCATCTGGCCGACATGAACTGGCTGGAGACCGCCGGCAAGCCGGAAGGGACCCGCCGTACGCCGGTGCTCCAGACCACCAATATCCAGTCGATCAAGCTGGCGGTGGAGCTCGGCGCGGGAATAGCGATTCTCCCCGACTACGCCATCGAGAAGGACAGCAAGCTCGTTCTGCTCCTGCCGGAGACCGAGATGCCGTCCTTCGACACCTATTTCTGCTATCCGGATGCGATGAAGGGACAGGCGCGGCTCAACGTTTTCCGCGATTTCCTGCTCGGAAAGGCGCGCGGCTGGTCCTTCTGACACGCATCCCGCACGATACGGCAAAAATGCATGGCTGCCTTGCAAAAGTTGATGCTTGTTAAACAGGCAGCAAGCGCCCATATCCCGATCACTCCCGGGCGCGTTCTCCTCCCATTTAGCGCCCTCGAGTGTTCCCCTCTGGAGGTTTTGCCTTTACGGCATCTTCCATAAACTCAGCCGGATCTTCCATGATCCGGCTTTTTTCTTTTTCAGGCCAGGTGCTTGTTCTTGGCGGTGCCTCGAATCGGGCGCTGCCTAAATCCGCGCCATGCCTGCCTTTGAAGGCATCACCGTTCCCTGCTGCATCCCTTAGGGAGCCCTCGTGAGCCTCATCACCCTCACGGCATGGATCCTCGGGTCAAGCCCGAGGATGACGAATGCAGATAAGGTAAGCGACAAGGGCAGATGTTGGCGATTGGTATCATCCCTCTCCTCCGTCGTCATCCTCGGGCTTGACCCGAGGATCCATGCCGTGACCGTGACAAAGCGCGATCCGGCGCAAGGCGGGGAGCTTCACCGCCTTGCCTGAGGCCGTGGCGCCATCGTCGGCAGCATGAATGTCGATTCGCTCCAGCGCAGGCCTCATGCCGCCTTGGCGCGTGCATTCAGCACCTCGTCGGCGACGCGGCCGGTCAGTTCGGCCATGTGGTCGAAGCTTGCCTTGTAGGTTCCCACGCCCGCGGTGGCCGAGCGCAGCTCGATGATGAGGTTGCCCATCTCCGCCAGCGGCATGGTGGCTTCCACCACGTCCCAGCCGATCCAGTCAGGTCGCGCATCGTAGCCGAGGATCTGCCCGCGCCGCTGCGGCACCATCGCCGTCACCCGCGCCGTGGCGTCGGAGGGTGTGTAGATCTCAACCTTCATCACCGGCTCCAGCAGCACGGGGCTGCATTGCGCCATGCCCTCCTTCATCGCCAGCCGCGCCGCCTGCTGGAAGGCCATGTCGGAGGAATCCACCGTGTGATAGGAGCCGTCCGCCAGATTGACGGTCAGGTCCACCACCGGAAAGCCGAGCGGCCCTGCCTTGAGATAGTCGCGGATGCCGGCCTCCACCGAGGGGATGTACTGCTTCGGCACGACGCCGCCGCTGATCGTGTCGGTGAAGGTGAAGCCGCTGCCGCGGGGGAGCGGCTTGATGTCGACGAGCACGTCGCCGAACTGACCGTGGCCGCCCGACTGCTTGCGGTGGCGGCCGCGCTGGCTGACGCTCTTGCGGATCGTCTCGCGATAGGGGATCGAGGGCGCATGCGCCTCGACCGGTATCTGGTAGCGGCCCTCCAGCCGTTCCACGACGACGCGCAGATGCATCTCGCCATGGCCGGAGATGATCGTCTCGCTGCTTTCCTGGTCCTGCCTGATGTCGAGCGAGGGGTCTTCCTGGCCGATCTTCTGCAAGGCGGCCGAGAGCTTGACCTCGTCCTTGCGCTCGCGCGGACGCATGGCCAGCACGAAGACGGGGCTGGCCCTTTCGGCCTGCCACAGGGCGGCGGGCGCGGTCTTGCCGACGCCAAGCGTCTCTCCCGTCGTGATGTCGTCCAGCTTTCCAAGTGCGGCGACCGCGCCTTCGCCGGCATTGGCGATCTTGGTCAGCTCGCGTCCCACCATGCGATAGAGGCCGGAGATCCTGCCGCCCGCGCCCGAGGAGGACATCACCTCGTCGGCATCCGCCAGCTTGCCCGACAGCACGCGGCTGACCGAAAGCTTGCCGCCATGCGGCGTGTGGAACGTCTTCATCACCTGCGCGAGCGCGCCCGCGCCGGCCGTGAGGCCCAGCCGTTCCCGCGTCAGCGTCACGTCCGGCGCGTCGTGGCGGATCGCCTTCAGCAGGCGCAGCACGCCATTGCCCTTTTCCGCCGCGCCGATCAGCACTGGCGTCACGGCGCCGGCACGCAGGTCGGCGGCGAGATCGTCGAAGACAGCGTCGCGCGGCGGCTCGATCTCGTCCAGCAACTGTTCCATCAACTGGTCGTCATGGTCGGCAAGCTGCTCCAGCATGGAGAAGCGGGCCTCGACCTCCCGCGCCTTGTCGTCGTCGGGAATGTCGGCCACCATGCTCTCGGCGTGCTCGCGATAGACATAGGCGCGCTCCAGCGCCAGGTCGATCGAGCCAATCACGATGCCATCCTTGCGCAGCGCGATCTGGCGCAGCAGCAGGGGGATGGAGCTCACCGGCTGGAGCAGCTTCAGCGTGTCGCGCACGCCGATCGTGGCCTTGTCCATCTTGTTGAGGAAGATCATGCGCGGCAGCCGCAGCGCATCCAGCCGGTGCAGGATCATCTGCAAGGCAGGTATCTTCTTCTCGTCGGCTTCGGTGACGACGATGGCCGCATCGCAGGCGGCGAGGACGGCGTCGGCCTCGGCGGCGAACTCCACCGAGCCGGGGCAATCGACGAAGGTGATCTCCTCGCCCATGAAGCTCGTCGTGGCGAAGGTGGCCTCGACGCTCATCGCATGGGCGCGCGCCTCGGGCGAATTGTCACCGACCGTCGTGCCGCTGCCGACCGCGGACTGCCGCGCGATCGCGCCGGTGCGCGCCAGGATCGCTTCGAAAAGGGTTGTCTTGCCGGTTGCGAAGGGACCGATGATGGCGATGCATTTCGGTCCCTTGCTTCGTTCTCCTGCGCGTTTTCCCATGGTTGCGGCCTTCCTCTCTGACGTGCCCGGGCCGGGCTTCGTTGAGCGGCGGCCGGCCATGCGGCCGTCGCGCGGATGCGATATCTGCCGTATCGCCGTTCCAAGGATATCGTGTCACGGCAGCGGGAATGCCGCAAGGCTGAAAGGTCAGGCGCTCGCGGCCAGTTGCGTGGCTGGTTCGCTTCGCCGGATCTGCGCGAGCGGCACGGCCTTGCCGAACCGGTAGCCCTGGAAGCGGGTGCAGCCGGCGGCGCGTGCGAGCATGAACTCCTCCTCGTTCTCCACGCCCTCCGCCACCACGGTGAGGCCGCGCACGCGTGCGATCTGCACCAGCGCTGCGATGAAAATCTGCGCGATGCCGGGACGCGCGATGTCGCGCACATAGCTGCGGTCCACTTTGATCGTGTCGATCGGCAGCGACTGGAGATAGTTGAAGCCGCAATGGCCGGTGCCGAAATCGTCCAGCGCGATCCGGAACCCCATGTCGCGCAGCCGGTGCAGGTGCTCCATCACCTCGGCGGTGCACGACATGGCGGCCGTCTCGGTGATCTCGAGCACGAACTGGCTGGCGTCGCGCCCCGTCTCGGCGAGCGTCCGCCGCGCCATCTGCACGATCTCGTCGCGCTTGAGCTGTTCGCCCGACACATTGATGCAGACGCGCTGGCCGTCGAAATGATGCGCGTCCTGGCAGGCGCGCCGGAACACCCAGGCGCCCACCTGGTCGATGAGGGTCGAGCGTTCGGCGACGGGGATGAAATCCGCCGGCGAGATCAGGCCGCGCACCGGATGGCGCCAGCGCACCAGCCCTTCCACCGCGGTCCGCCGGCCCTCGCCATCCACGATCGGCTGATAATGTAGCTCGAGCTCGTTCATGAACAGGGCGGCGCGGAGCTCGCGTTCGAGATAGCGGCGGCGGCGGATCTCGGTCACGAAGGCGTCCTCGAACACGGTGACGCGCCCGCGGCCGTTGGCCTTGCTGTCATAGAGCGCCAGGTCGGCCCGGTGTATGAGCTCCTCGGTGTCGTTGGCGTGGACCGGCGCGAAGGCCATGCCGATGGAGGCGCTGAGCGGGATCGTGTTGCCGTCGTGCAGGATGCCGCGCCGCAGCACCTCGATGAGGCGGTCGGCAATGGGTAGGACTGCGGCGCGATCGTCGCTGCGCATGGCGATGGCGAACTCGTCGCCGCCGAGACGGCCGATCAGCGCGTCGGGAAAGAGCGCATGGGCGGTCTGCACCAGATGGCGCAGCGCCTTGTCGCCGAGGCCATGGCCGAAACTGTCGTTGAGCTGCTTGAAGTAGTCGAGGTCGACCAGAAGCAGCGTCGCCTTCTTCGGCTGCAAGGCCGGCCCGAGAAGCTGCCCGAGCTGCGACAGGAAGTGGCGGCGGCTCATCGCGCCGGTCAGCGCATCGGTCTCGATGATGCGCTGGCGCGAAGCCTCGATGGTCGATGCCTGACGCAGCCGGTGGTGGAGCGAGCGGCGGAGATAGAAGAGCGCGCCCATGCCAGAGGCGAGCGCCACGATGCACAGCGCGAGCGCCCAGCCCACGGCCGCGCTGCGCTCGCCGATCAGGTTGCCCGTGCAGGCAAAGACCAGCGCGCAGCCAAGCAGCGCTTGCGTCAGCAGGTAGATGCGGCCATTGTGCCCCTGGATCGCCGATATGAGAGCCATGCAACGCCTCTTCTTGTTTTGCGCGCACGATAGGGGCAGCCGTTTAAGAACTGGTTGGCGCGACCGTCACGGAACTGTCGTCGTTTCGTTATCGGCGGGGCGCCGGGCCGGCTGATGGCGCGGACGGTGCCGGAAGAGCAGGCGCAAACGCGCTTCGACCGCCTGCGGGACAGGCTGCGGCGTCTGTATTACGGGGAGTCGCGCGCGGCGTTGCGGTTCCAGCTTTCCGTCACCGTGCTGGACCTCGCCATCATCGGCTTCTTCATCATCTCGCCGGTGCTGGCCGGGCAGACGGCCTTCCTCTGGATCGACTATTCGGTGGCGGCGTTCCTTTTCGTCGACATCACCGCGCGAGCGCTTGCGTCGAACCACATGCGGCGCTGGCTCCAGCAGCCGACCGCGCTTGTCGACATCTTCATCCTCGTCACGCTGCTTCTGCCCGAGACGCTGGTGAACCTCGGCTTCCTGCGCATTCTGCGGCTGTGGACGATCTCGCGCAGCGGCATGCTGTGGCGGCCGCTGGAGCGCGCCGGCTATGGCGAGTGGCGCGACACGGTGCACGCGGTGATGAACCTCGTCACCTTCCTCTTCGTGGTGACGGGCTTCATCTATACGAGCTTCTTCCGCAACGGCAGCGGCTTCGACGGCTATGTCGACGCGCTCTATTTCACCGTGGCCGCCATGACCACCACGGGCTTCGGCGACATCGTGCTGCCAGGCCCCTGGGGCAAGCTCACCTCCATCGCGGCGATGATCGTCGGCCTGTCGCTGTTCGTGCGGCTGGCGCAGGCGCTGTTCCGGCCCGCCAAGGTCTATTTCCCCTGTCCGGAATGCGCCTTGCAGCGACACGATCCCGACGCGGTCTTCTGCAAGGCGTGCGGGCACAAGCTCAAGATACCGGACGAGGGTGAGTAGACGCCGCCGGCCGTGGCGTGCCACCCGTATGCGCTTGTCCGCGAAATCAACACATTCGCTGTCCAACCGGTTACGCAAGGGTAACAGCAGGGGTTTTCCGCGATGATCCTGATACGTCATGCCGCAGCGTTGCGGCGCGCATGCGCGGCGGCCGGCCTCGCTCTGGCGCTGGCCTCCGGAGGCGCGCTCGCGCAGGATATCGGCGAGGGCGCGCGGGCCAGGTCGGCCACGGCCTCGGACCAGATCCAGAAGCTGGAGCAGGCGGGCGATTTCGCCGCCGCGCGCGATGCGGCCGAGCGGACGGCGAAGCACTTCGAGCGGGACGGGGAAAAGTTCCTTGCCGCGATCTACCTGCTCACCGCCATGCAGGGCGATGCGCGGCTGGAGAACTGGAAGCGGATCGACGAGACCTACGGCCCGCGCTTCGACGCGCTTCTGGCCGACCTCGACAGGCGCGATCCGGGGCAGGGCGACAGGCTGGTCCACGTGATGGGCTACGCCAAAGCCGGCGTCGGCGACCGCGCCGCGCAGGACAGGCTGGGCGCGCTCTATATCGAGCGCATCCGGAAACGCGAGGGCGCCGACAGCCAGCCCGGCCTGATGGCGCCGCTCGACGTGGCGGTGATCCAGATCAGGACCGGCGAGGTGGAGGCCGGCTACCAGCGCGCCGTGCCGGCGCTGGAAGCCGTGGCGGCGAGCACATTCCACAATCTCACCATGGCGCGCTACCACGAGGTGGCCATGGCGCTGCTGCAGGCCAGGCGCGCCGACCTGGCGGAGCAAATCTTTCAGAGCGGCGGACAGACTGAGGCGGCGCAGCAGGTCTCGGGCGAGACGGGCGAGTTCTACGCGGCATGGGCGCGGCTGCGCCGCGACACGGGCGACTTCCTCAACGCCTACCAGCTCTTCGACGGCGCCGTCCGCAACATCGACCAGACCGGCGACTGGCCGCGCGCGCTGACGCTGCGCAACGAATACGCCAACTCGCTGAACAATACCGGCGCCACCGGTAAGGCGATCATCTTCATGGAGGACACGATCCATATCGCCGAGCAGATGCTGGGCGAGGATCACGACACCACGCTCGACCTCTATGTCAGCTACGCCGAGATCTCGCGCAACTTCGGCGCGCCGGCCATCGCCGCGCAGGCCGACAAGGACGTCTACGACAAGCGCCTCGCGCGCTACGGCGAAAGCGACGAGCGGGTGCTGGCCGCCGCAAACGGCCTCGGGCAGGACTATCTGGCGCTGGAGGATTTCGCCGAGGCGCGCCGCCATTTCGAGCTGTCGCGGAAGCTGGCCGAACAGCAGAAGGAGCACGGCGAGAACATCGCCATGAACGCCGACGCCTGGCTGTTCCTGACCGACGTGCTGGAGGGGAGGGTCGCGCGCGACGAGGCGACGGAGAAGCGGCTAGTCGCGATCGCCGACGATGACGGCTTCGCGCGGGTGCTGCGCGTCCTCGCCGCGAAGGAGGCGTCAGACCTCATCAAGGCGCGCGGCGACGTCACCGCGGCCTTCCAGCTCCTGCAGCGGACCTACCAGCTCTCCTCGGAGACGTTCACCGGCGACCATCCGCTCAGCTACGGCGTGGCGTTGCAGATCGCCAACACCATCAAGGAGGAGGACCCGCAGGGCGCCGCCAATACCTATGACGACCTCAGCGAGGCGATGAACCGCTGGATCGACCTGCAGAGTCGGCTGAGCAACAACACGGTGGTCGCGGAGCTGCTGCGCGGGCACGCTGACGCACTGCTGGCCGATTTCGCGCGCTTCGCCGAGACCGAGGAGCTCGCCAAGGCGCCCTTCATCCGCGCGGCCTATCGCTGGAAGACGCTGGTCGGCGGCGGCATGACCGCCTTCCGGCGGCTCGAACAGGCGGCGGCGGCGAAGGACGCGCAGACGACCGGCCTGATCAGGAACACGCTGCGGCTCAACGCGCAGATGGGTGCGGTCATGTCGTCCACGCCGAACGACGAGAAGACGGCGCTGATGCTGCGGCAGTACGAGCAGACCGCCGGCACGCTGATGTCGCGCCTGCAGGAGCTCGGCATCACGCCCCAGACCAACGAGGCGACGTTCGACTTGAGCGCGGACCTCGACGAGGGCGAGGTCTTCGTCAACTACTTCCTCACGCGCCGCTGGGGGCCTGACCGCCTCGCGGAAGACGCCGTGCGCGAGCAGACGCTCTATGCCGTCGTCACCGGCTCGGACGGCAAGTCGGAGATCGTGCGGCTGGGCGACCCGCGCGAGCTGGACAGGATCGGCCGGGAGACGCAGATCGCCAGCCTGCGCGGCACGCGCGGCGTGGTGCCGCTGGTCGGCGTCAGGAAGCCCTTCGTCGAACTCTACGACCGGCTGTTCAAACCGCTGGAGGCGGCGCTGAAGGATGCCAGAACGGTCTATATCGCGCCCGACGGCGAGCTTTTCTCCGTGCCCTTCTCCATGGTGCAGGATGCCAGGGGCCGGTTCATCGAGGACCGCTTCGCCCTGCGCGTGCTCACCAGCCCGGACGCGGTGATCGGCGCCAATGCGCGGCCGAAGCCGGACCCCAAGGGCGAGGTGCTGCTGGTCGGCGATGTGGATTACCGGCGCGGCAAGGAGCGCGGCGCCGAGCCGCTGCCGGCCACCGCAAAGGAGATCGAAGCCATCGCCGGGATGCAGCGGGCGCGCGGCGCGCCGGTGCGCATGCTGACCGGCGCCAAGGCGACGGAAGCGGAGCTGCGCAAGGCGATCGGCGGGGCCAGCATCGTCCATCTGGCCACGCACGGCTCCTTCGGCAGCCAGAAGGAGCAGGGTGCCGCCGGCGTCGACACCCTGTGGCAGAGCGAGATATTGCTTGCCGGCGCCGGCGACACCAAGGCGCAGCAGCGCGACGACAATGACGGGCGGCTCTACGCTTTCGAGGTCATGGATTGGGACCTGTCCGGGCTCGACCTGCTGGTCCTGTCCGCCTGCGAGACCGGGCGCGGCGACCAGAGCTTCATCACCGGTCTGCGCGGCCTGCCGACCGCGCTCGGCGTCGCGGGCGCGCGCCGCTCGCTGCTCACGCTGTGGCCCGTCGCGGACGAGGGCACGGCGAGCTTCATGATCCGCTATTACGAATATCTGGACGACGGCATGACCTATGCCGACGCGCTCAGGCAGACGCGTCGCGACGCCCGCGAGGGCAAGGTGGCGGCCGCGCAGGACCCGCGCGTGTGGGCGGCCTTCGTTCTGTTCGAGGGATAGGGCGGTCCGGCGCCCCATCCCATTGATTCATCCGCAAGACGCCTAGCTAGTCGGACGCGGCGCAGGAAAAGTTCGCTGCGTCATTGACGTCGCCGCTACCGCCATAGGCGGCCACCTGCGGGTAGGGGCAGAGCGGGCGGCTGCGGGCAGGCTCGGACTGCTTCGCCGTGATCCGCTCCGGAGCGATCCCGCGCTCGACCCAGTCGATCAGCGGGGTGACCGCGTCGAACTGGTCGGTGCCGTAGCCGCTGGTGCAGTGGAACATGCCCGGCACCATGAACAGGCGGTAGAAGTCCGCGGTCTCCTGCTCGCCCATGGTCTCGCGGACCTGCTCGTAGAAGTTCACGTTCATCATCGGATTGAGCGCCGGGTCGGACCAGCCGAAATAGCCGAGGATGCGGCCGCCGCGGCTGGCGAAGTCCGACATGTCGGGATTGGTCGCGTCGACGATGGAGCGGATCAGGCCGGTGTCCTTGTAGTTGGCCGCGATGTCGAAGCTGCGCCAGTCGATGTCCTTGCCGGACTTCGGCAGCAGCAGCATGTTGTGCAGGAAGGTCTCGCCGTAGAGGAGCTGCCGGCTCGGCCCGTCCTCCGAAACGAGCCACAGGTGCCAGCCGCTTTCGCCCTGCGCGGTCAGCCCCTCGACGCCCCATGGGATGCCGGGAAAGACCGTCTCGCCGTCGACCTTGACGCCCTCGTGCAGCGCCTTCAGGGTCTCGACCTGCTCCGGCGTGAAGCCGGCGTCGGCGGGAAGGTCGGCCGCGGGATCGAAGTCGCACTTGCGCGGATCGGCGATCAGCCCGTCCTCCACGCCGTCGATCCTGTCGCACTTGTTCATCACCGCCCTGGCGAGGACGGGAAGCTGCGCCACCGAGATCGGCGCCTTGTCCAGCGCCTGCGCATTGTGGACGCCCCAGATCTGGGTGTCGGTGAGCGCGAGCACCGGCGCCCCGGCGACGATGCCGTCGAAATCGGCGGGATAGCGCTGCGCGGCCATCAGGCCCTGCCGCCCGCCGGTGGAGCAGCCTGCCCAGTAGGAGAAGGACGGCCCGCGCTCGTAATAGGCCGCGGCGACCGCCTTGGCCGTGTTGACCGTGACGTGCACGGCGCGCGAGGCGTAGTCGATCAACAGGTCCATGTTGTTGTGGGCGAAGTCGCCCAGCCGGTAGGTGCCGGCGTCGTGGCCCGAATTCTGCTGCACCGTCATGAAGCCCCGCGACAGCGCCGCGTCCCGCGTGGCGATGCGCGACGGGTCGGCGAGGTTCTCGCCCGCCCAGCCGCCATTGCCGAACATGTAGAGCCGCCGGTTCCAGCGGTCGGGAAGCGTGATCTCGAAGCGGATGGCCGGGCTGATATAGCCGGTGACCTGGCAATAGGCGGGCAGCCCGGCGGTCGCCTCGTGAGCGGTGGCCTGGATCAGCGTGACCTCCGGAAAGACACGGCCGGCGATCGAAGCGCAGGGCATGCGGCTGGCGACGGTCGGGCGCACCGCATCGGCGGGCATGTCGCCGAAGCTGCTCATGTTCTGCGCCGCCGCCGGCAGGGCCACGCCCGCCGCGGCCAGCGCGACGCTCAGGAAAACGACGTTCTTCACTGCAAACCTCCCTCTTTGGACGCTCCGGGCGCCGCGCGCCCGGCCGCGTTGCGAGCGGCCCGCGATCTCCTCCCGCGGGCCGGCAGCGATAATAACGGAGCGGATTGTCAGCGCCACCTGAAAGGCGAAAGCCGCCGCGCTGGGGGCGCGGCGGCTTCATCCGGCATGTGGATACGTCTAGCGGAGCGAAGCGGTGAAGCGCTGGATGCGCTCGCAGGCCTGCTCCAGCAGGTCGTCGGCGGCTGCGTAGGAGATGCGGAAGTTGGGGCCGAGGCCGAATGCCGAACCATGCACCACGGCCACGCCCTCGGCTTCCAGCAGTTCCGTGACGAAGTCCTCGTCGGTCTCGATCACCTTGCCGCCGGGCGTCTTCCTGCCGAGCAGTCCTTCGCAGGACGGATAGACGTAGAACGCGCCTTCCGGCACCGGGCAGACGATGCCCTGCGCCTGGTTCAGCATCGACACGACGAGGTCGCGCCGGTTCTGGAACACCGCCTTGTTCTTCTTGATGAAGTCCTGCGGCCCGTTCAGCGCCTCCACGGAAGCCCACTGCGCGATGGTGCAGGCGCCCGACGTCTGCTGGCCCTGGATCATGTCCATCGCCTTGATGAGCTGGACCGGGCCGGCCGCGTAGCCGATGCGCCAGCCGGTCATCGCATAGGCTTTCGACACGCCGTTCATGGTCAGCGTGCGGTCGTACAGCGCCGGCTCCACCTCGGCGATCGTGGTGAAGACGAAGTCGCCATAGGTCAGGTGCTCATACATGTCGTCGGTGAGTACCCAGACATGCGGATGCTTCAGAAGCACGTCGGCGATGCCCTTCAGCTCGTCGCGCGTATAGGCAGCGCCCGACGGGTTGGAGGGGGAGTTCATCAGCAGCCACTTGGTCTTCGGCGTGATGACGCGCTCCAGCGCTTCCGGCGTCAGCCTGAAGCCGTTGTCGATCGAGGTCTCGACATAGACCGAGGTGCCGCCGCAGATCGCCACCATCTCCGGATAGCTCACCCAGTAGGGTCGCGGGATGATCACCTCGTCGCCGGGGTTCAGCGTCGCCATGAAGGCGTTGAAGAGGATGTGCTTGCCGCCGGTGCCGACGATGGTCTGCTCGGGCTTGTAGTCGAGATTGTTCTCGCGCCTGAACTTGGCCGCGATCGCCTCGCGCAGCGGGACGATGCCCGACACCGGCGGATACTTCGTCTCGCCGCGCCGGATCGCCTCGATTGCCGCGTTCTTGATGTTGTCGGGCGTGTCGAAATCGGGCTCGCCCGCGCCCAGCCCGATCACGTCACGGCCTTTCGCCTTCAGGTCGCGCGCTTTCTGCGCCACAGCGATGGTCGCGGAGGGCTTAACGCGTGAAAGGGCATCGGCAATGAAGGCCATGTTCTTCGAGCTCCTGTCGGGATAAGGTCATTATCAACCGCGCGGGTTATTGAACGATCGCATGCCGTTCCGCAAGGAAAACAGTTGGAAATCCGCATCTGGCCGCGAATAGATCCGCGCCTGGCTTAACCGGCGATAAAGCGTTGGCTGCCAATAGTCAGGCCAGCAAATAAATGGCCGGAGATCGAATTTTGTCCCGCAGCGTGGGCCCTGCTCACATCATCAGGCACGCCGACGGCACGGCCAGCGGCGTGTGGGGCATCATGGTGCTGCGCAGCGCCTTCCAGCCCATTTTCGCCTTCGGCGACGACGGCAAGCTGTCCGTCGTCGCCTTCGAGGGGCTGCTGCGGCCCGAACGCGACGGCGAGAGCATTTCGCCGACCAGTTTCCTCGCCGACGTGCCGCCGGCCGACCGCATGCATGTCGAGACGCTGGCGCGCACGCTGCACCTCATCAATGCCGGCACGTTTCTCGATCCGCACGGATCGCTCTTCATCAATTTCGACCCCTCGCTCTTCTCCGACCGGGAACTGATCGAGACCGTGCTGCGCGACATGCGGCTCGTCCTGCACGAGACGGGCATCGCACCCGGCCGCATCGTCTGCGAGGTCACCGAGCAGCCGACGTCTTCCAGCCATGCGCTCTACAATTTCGTCCAGACGCTGCGCGGGAACGGCTTCCGCATCGCCATCGACGACTATGGCGCGGAGGATTCGGGCATCCAGCGCATCAACGACCTCAAGCCTGACATCGTGAAGTTCGACGCGCACTGGATCGCGCGGCTGATGAACACCAAGCCCGGCAATGCCCTGCTCGCCGCGATGGTTGCGGAGTTCCGCGCCAAGGGCATCCTCAACCTGTTCGAGGGCATCGAGGAGCCGTGGCAGCTCGAGCTCGCGGAGCAATGCGGGGTCGACATGGTGCAGGGCTACGTGCTCGCGCGGCCCGAACTGGTGCCCACCAGCTTCGCGGCTTTCGGCACGGTGGCCATGCCTGTCGCGCCCGGACACGAGGCCGCCCCGGCGGCGGGTTCCGACGGACCCGCGCCCGGAAAACCGAATGGCCGCCCGTCGCGGCCCTTCTTCGGCAAGCGTGGCTGATATGGACCTGTCGGAAAACAACATATCCATGGACGAGATCGGCCTCGGCACCGCCCATTACGGCGGCTTCCACCTGCGCTCCGCGTTCCAGCCGGTCTTCTGCCGTTTCGGCCACAAGCTGGTCCCCATCGGCCTGGAAGGGCTGGTGCGGCCCATGCGGGAGGGTGTGGAGGCGTCGCCGGCGGAATTCTTCTCCGCCGTGCCGGCCGCCGACCGCGTCTTCGCGGATGCGCTTTGCCAGCTTCTTCACCTTCGCAACTGGCGCTTCGCCGAGCCGGAGGGCCTGCGGCTCTTCCTCAATGCCGATGTCGGGCATATGGAGACGGCCGCGACGCTTGCCGAGCGCCTGCGCGCCACCGTTCGCGGCTTGGGCGAGGAGGGCATCGACCTTTCGCTCATCGTCTGCGAGCTCGGCAATGCCGAATCCGCCGACCAGGTGGCGCTGACCCGGCTTGCCGGCCGGCTGCGCGCCTTCGGCATGTGCGTGGCGCTCGATTTTACCGGCGCGTCCGGCAATGTCCGGAACATCGAGATGGTCGCCCCGGACATCATCAAGGTGGATGGCGGCTGGTTCCGCCGGGTCTGCGAGGAGCGCGCGGCGCTCAGCCTGCTGCCGCGCCTGTTCGAATCCCTGCAGGCGGCGGGCGGCGGGATCCTCGTGCAGGGCATCGAGACGCAGGAGCAGATCGAGCGCGCGATCGATGCCGGCGCGCAATATCTTCAGGGCTTCGCCCTCGGCCTGCCCGCGCTCGCCGGCACCAATGTGCAATTGCGCGCGCGCTACATTCGCCCGCCCGCCGTCAGCGGCGACAATGTCGTGGTGCTGGCCGGCTGACCGCAAAGCCTGTGGGCCGTCACGGAACTGTAACGAATTCATCGTCGTCGTGTAACGGCACGCATCTACCTGCGCTTCTGATCAAGGCTTTTCAACGATCAGGAGACACGCCATGCAGCGTACAATTCTCGCGACGGCCATGCTGGCCGGCTTCACCGCGCTTTCGACAGTTCAGGCATTCGCCGTCACCGAAGTGCAGTGGTGGCATGCGATGGGTGGCGAGCTCGGCGCCAAGCTCGAGGAGATCGCCAACAAGTTCAACGGATCGCAGGCCGACTACAAGATCGTGCCGGTCTACAAGGGCAGCTATGCCGAGACGCTGACCGCCGCGATCGCCGCCTTCCGCGCCAATCAGCAGCCGGCCATCGTGCAGGTCTTCGAGGTCGGCACCGGCACGATGATGGCGGCGCAGGGCGCGGTCTATCCGGTCTACAAGCTGATGGCGGACCAGGGCGAGGCCTTCGAGCCGGCGAGCTTCCTCGCGCCGGTGGTGGGCTACTACAGCGACACGAACGGCAACATCCTGTCCATGCCGTTCAATTCCTCCACGCCCATCATGTATTACAACAAGGACGTCTTCGCGAAGGCCGGCCTCGACGCGGAAACCGCGCCGAAGACTTGGGGCCAGATGGAAGAGGCCGCCCGCAAGATCACCGCGTCGGGCGCCGCCAAGTGCGGCATCACCACGGAGTGGATGTCCTGGGTGCAGACGGAGAACCTCTCCGCGCTCCACGACAAGCCCTTCGGCACGCTGGAGAACGGTTTCGGCGGCCTCGGCACCGAATTCACCTTCAATGGCGACGTGCAGGTGCGCCATTGGGACAACCTCAAGAAGTGGTCCGACGAGGGCCTGTTCCAGTACGCCGGCCCGGCCGGCGGCAATGACGCGAAGCCGAAATTCTATGCGCAGGAATGCGCGATCTTCATGGGGTCGTCCGCATCCCGCGCGGCCGTCGTCGCCAATGCCAAGGACTTCAAGGTCGGCTTCGCGCCGCTGCCCTATTATGACGACGTGATCGCCGAGCCGAAGAACTCGATCATCGGCGGCGCCACGCTGTGGACGCTCAACGGCCGTCCGGACGCGGAGTACAAGGGCGTGGCGAAGTTCTTCACCTACCTGTCGCAGCCCGAGGTGCAGGCCGACTGGCACCAGTTCACCGGCTATCTGCCGATCACCAATGCCGCCTACGACCTCGGCAAGGAACAGGGCTATTACGAGAAGAATCCCGGTTCCGACATCGCGATCCTCCAGATCATGCGCGGAACGCCTACGGCCAATTCCAAGGGCGTGCGCTTCGGCAACCTGACGCAGGTGCGCGACGTGATCGACAACGAGTTCGAGGCGCTGCTGGCCGGCCGCAAGAGCGCGAAGGAAGCGCTCGACGCCGCCGTCGAGCGCGGCAACAGGATCCTGCGCGAGTTCGAAGCCGCGAACGACTGACAAGGCTTACTACCTGAGGGGCCGCGCGCGGCGCGACCCCTTCTTCTGCTGGACGTTCCAGCTTTTGCTGGAAGCGGCCGCGTAGCAGACCCCCACCCCTTACCCCTCCCCACAAGGGGGAGGGGGTCGTCGGCGTCTCAGAATCCCCCTTCCCCTTGTGGGGAGGGGTAAGGGGTGGGGGTACTTCACGCGCTGACACCGGAAGATTCTATCCAAACCGGAAATACCCCGGCCCCATGCAGACCAAGCGCACCATTTTTCCCGACAAGCTGCTGCCCTACGCGCTGCTGGCGCCGCAGCTCGCCGTCACCGCCGTGTTCTTCCTGTGGCCGGCGGCGCAGGCGATCCGAACCTCCTTCCTGCGCGAGGACGCGTTCGGCTTCCGCTCGACCTTCGTCTGGCTCGACAACTACCGCCGCCTGTTCGACCAGGGCGACTACCTGAACTCCATCCAGGTCACCGCCGTCTTCGCCATATCGGTCGCGGTGGTGTCGATGGGGGTGTCGCTGCTGCTGGCCGTCAACGTCAACGCCATGCTGCGCTCGCGCAACGCCTACACGACGCTGCTGGTCTGGCCCTATGCGGTGGCGCCGGCGATCGCGGGCATCCTGTGGTGGTTCATGTTCAACCCCACGATCGGCGTGATGGCCTATCTCCTGTCGGTGTTCGGCATAAGGTGGAACCACACCGTGTCGCCGACCGACGCAATGATCCTCGTCGTCATCGCGGCGAGCTGGAAGCAGATCTCCTACAATTTCCTGTTCTTCCTCGCCGGCCTGCAGGCGATCCCGCATTCGCTCATCGAGGCGGCGGCGATCGACGGGGCGGGGCCGTTCAAGCGCTTCCGCACCATCGTCTTCCCGCTTCTGTCGCCGACCACCTTCTTCCTGCTGGTGGTCAACATTGTCTACGCCATGTTCGACACCTTCGCGATCATCGACGCCACCACGAATGGCGGGCCGAACCACGCCACCAATATCATGGTCTACAAGGTCTATGCCGACGGCGTGTTCGGCCTCAATCTCGGCTCGTCCTCCGCCCAGTCGGTGGTGCTTATGGCGATCGTCGTGCTGCTCACCGTGATCCAGTTCCGCTGGATCGAGCGGCGCGTGCAGTATTGAGGGCGCCATGGTCGAGCGGCATCCTTTCCTCACCTTCCTGTCGCACCTGATCCTGATCGCCGGCGTGGCGGTCGTGGCCCTGCCGGTCTACATCGCGCTGATCGCCTCGACCCATGGGCCGAACGATTTCCTCTCCGGCGTCGTGCCGATGCTGCCCGGCTCGCATGCGCTCGACAATTACGCCGCCATGCTCGGCTCCGGCCTCACCAGCTCCGGCGCACCGCCGCTGTGGCCCATGCTGCTCAACTCGCTGATCATGGCGATGGCGATCGCCGTCGGGAAGATCGCCATCTCGATCACCTCGGCCTATGCCGTCGTCTACTTCCGCTTTCCCTTCCGGGCGCTGGCCTTCTGGGCGATCTTCGTGACGCTGATGCTGCCGGTGGAGGTGCGCATCATGCCCACCTTCAAGGTGGTGGCCGATCTCGGCCTGCTCAATTCCTATACCGGCTTGGCGCTGCCGCTGATCGCCTCGGCCACCGCGACCTTCCTGTTCCGCCAGTTCTTCCTGACCGTGCCGGACGAGCTTCTGGAGGCCGCGCGCGTGGACGGGGCCGGGCCGGTGAAGTTCTTCTTCGACATCCTGCTGCCGCTCAGCCGCACCAATATCGCGGCGCTCTTCATCATCCTCTTCATCTACGGCTGGAACCAGTATCTGTGGCCGCTGCTCGTCACCACGGAGACGCGCTATTACACCGTGGTCATGGGCATCAAGCGGATGGCGGCCTATGCCGATGCCGATCCGAAATGGAACTTCGTCATGGCCGCCGTGGTGCTCGCCATGCTGCCGCCGGTGCTCGTCATCATCCTCATGCAGCGCCTGTTCATCAAGGGCCTGATCGAGACGGAGAAATAGGCATGGCGACGATCCAGCTTGCCGACGTGCGCAAGACCTATGCCGGCGGCGTCGAGGCGGTGAAGGGCATCTCCATCGACATCGCCGACGGCGCGCTGTGCGTGCTCGTCGGCCCGTCCGGCTGCGGCAAGTCCACGCTGCTCAGGATGATCGCCGGGCTGGAGACCATCTCGTCGGGCACCGTGTCGATCGGGCCGAAGGTGGTCAACGCGCTCGGCCCGGCCGAGCGCGACATCGCCATGGTGTTCCAGAACTACGCGCTCTATCCGCATATGAGCGTCTACGACAACATGGCCTACGGCCTGCGCAACCGCGGCATGGCCAAGGCCGAGATTGAGCGGCGCGTGCGCGAGGCGGCGGCCACTTTGGAGCTCGGCGGTCTGCTCGACCGCAAGCCGCGCCAGCTTTCCGGCGGCCAGCGCCAGCGCGTCGCCATGGGACGCGCCATCGTGCGCAGCCCGCAGGCCTTCCTGTTCGACGAGCCGCTGTCCAACCTCGACGCCAAGCTGCGCGGCCAGATGCGCGTGGAGATCAGGAACCTGCAGCGGCGGCTGGGCGTCACCAGCATCTATGTCACCCACGACCAGGTGGAGGCGATGACGCTCGCCGACACGCTGGTGGTGATGAACGGCGGCGTGGCCGAGCAGATCGGCGCGCCGCTCGATATCTACGAGCGGCCGGCCAGCGTCTTCGTCGCCGGCTTCATCGGCGCCCCGGCCATGAACCTCGTCGCGGCCGAAGGCGGCGCGCCCGGCGAGCTCGTCCTGTCGGACGGCGGCACGATCCGGTCAACGGCGCTGCCGCCGGTGCCCGCAGGCCGCCCCGTCACCTTCGGCGTGCGGCCCGAACATCTGGCCATTGCCGAAAGCCGCCCGGCGGAAATGGAACTCAGGGTCGAGGCCGTCGAGACGCTGGGCGCCGATACGCTGGCGCATGGCCGGCTGGCCAATGCCGCGATGGGGCCGCGCGCGCTCATCGCGCGGCTGCCGGGCAGCGTCCGGATCGCGGTCGGCGACACGCTGCCGCTGGCGATCGACCACGGCGCGGCTCACCTGTTCGACCGGGAAACCGGCAGGCGGCTGGCCGTTCCCGCTCAGCGGAGCGAAGCGCCGGATGCCGCCGCCGGCGGCACCGCCGCGAGGATCTCGTTCAACAGGTCGATATCGACATAGTAATATTGGCACAGCCGCGGCGCGACCTCGTCGACCGCGATGCCGTTTGCCAGAAGCACATCGACGGCGACGGAAAGCTGTGCGCGTTCCGTTAAACGCCGCTTGGCGTTCTCGTTGAGCAAGTAGCGCATCTGACCCCCCGATCATGGCGCAAGAAGACGGACTTCCGCACGCCGCTGTGGCGTGCAGGCTAAACTCTCGAGACTTGAATGAAACCTGGGACTGTCTTTCGGGTCGAGCATTTCCACGTTTCATGGAACCGCGGAAATGCTCTACTCTTTTGTCTACGCAATTCCGGACGCAAAACCGCTACGCACTTTTGCTAGAATTGCTTAGTACCGAATCACCTGCTTCCGATTATGCCACGGTGTGATTCGCTTGCAACTGCAAGTCTTTATATAAGTATATGCTCAATATAAGTATATGCTCAGAAAACGAACGCGGCCTGCGCCGGTGGGGGAGGGGAAAGGTCGACTCCCTCATGGGCGAGCAGCCGCATCTTCGAGGCGACGCCGCCCGGCGCGGAAAAGCCGCCGGGCCGGTTGCCGGCCGCGAGCACGCGGTGGCACGGCACGATGAGCGGCACCGGGTTGCGCCCGAGCGCGGCGCCCGTCTCGCGCGGCTTGCCGGGAAAGCCGGCGCGCTGGCACAGTTCGCCATAGGTCACGGTCTCGCCGCATCCCACCTTGCGCACCGTTTCGTAGATCGCGCGGCGGAACACGTCGAGCCCCGACAGGTCGACCGGCACCGAGGCGAAGTCGTCCCGCGCGCCGGCCGCATAGGCTTTTATGCGCGCGCAGGCTTCCTCCATGAAATCCGGGAGCGATGCCGTCTCACCTGCATCGGTATGACCGCGCGACGGCGCAGGCTTCTCCGTCAGGTCCGGCAGGATGATGCGGCGAATGCCGCTCTCGCTCCAGCCGAGGAAGAAGACGCCCAGCCCCGTCGGCAGCAAGATCTGTCCGGTTTCCACGCTCATCATGTGCAAGGATAGCATCGCCGGGACGTGAACAGAAGAAGAACTTTCCATCCGCTCACAGTATCGATTACCTTTTGGAAAGGAATTGCGGGGCCGGCGCGGCTCATGTAAGGAAGCGAGTGGCGGGTCAGATCAATTTTGCGAGCATGCAGGATGCAGCCACAAATTCGTCGTCTGGTTTCGCTTGGCGCTGTTGCCCTCTTTCTTCCCCTCTACGGCTGTACCTCGACCGGCGGCGGTATCAATGTTGCCGCCGAGATGGAAGCCATCGCCAATGATCCGTCCTTGCCCGAGCAGGTCGCGGTGCTGCCCGCCTTCTCGCCGGTCGCGCCGGCCGCTCCCGCCGTTGCCGCGATGAGCGCCGCCACGCCGGCGGATACCACGGCATCGGTCGCGCAGAATGCGGCCGCCGCTCCGTCGGCCGCGCCGCTGCCCGGCGTGCGGACCGCCTCGCTGGGCTCCGACAAAGCATTCATGCCGTCCGGCTATGCCGGCACCACGCCGCAGGGGCCGAAGGCCGCGGCCCTCATCGAGGGTGGCTTTCCGATCCAGAATGTGAGCGCCCGCAGCCCCGAGCTCGACCGCCTGATCTCGCATTATGCCGGCGTGCACCAGATCCCCGAGACGCTGCTGCGCCGGGTGGTGAACCGCGAGAGCACCTTCAACCCCGCCGCGCGCAACGGTCCCTACTGGGGCCTGATGCAGATCCTGCCCGCCACGGCGCGCTCCATGGGCTATCAGGGCCCGCCGCAAGGCCTGCTCGACGCAGAGACCAACCTTAGATATGCCGGCAAATATCTGAGGGGCGCCTATCTCGTCGCCGACGGCAACCACGACCAGGCGGTGCGGCTCTATGCGCGCGGCTATTATTACGACGCCAAGCGCAAGGGCCTGCTGGAGGCGACCGGGCTGCGCTGAGTCCTTGTTTTGTCGCGCTTGCGAACCGCAAAAGTGTTTCCACTCTTGCTGGAAGCGCTCCGGCTGCGTCACGATGGCGTGAGGATGCGATTTGCTTGCGCCGGCGGCCATGATTTCGACCGCCCCGCGCGCCAGTCTGCCGCCATGATCCGACCGCTTCTCGCTCCCGTCCTTCTCCTCGTCCTCCTTTGCCTCCCTGCCGCCGCGCAGGAAGGTTTCGCACAGCGCGTGCGCGATTTGCTGGAGGAGGCGAAGCGCATCGAGCAGCTTCAGGCGGTGGTGGTGGCGCGCAATGGCGAGGTAATCGCGGAACAGGGCTATCGCGGCCACACGCCTGACGATTCGACCAACATCAAGTCCGCCTCCAAGTCGATCATCTCGGCGCTGGTGGGCATCGCCATCGACAAGGGCCTGCTGGACGGGCCGGACCAGCGCATCGCACCGCTGCTCGAGCGCGACCTGCCCGCCGATGCCGACCCGCGCATCCGGCAGGTCACCATCGGCAACCTTTTGTCGATGCAGGCCGGGCTCGGCCGCACGTCCGGCCCGAATTACGGGCGCTGGATCGCCAGCCCCAACTGGGTGCGCGCCGCGCTCGCCATGCCCTTCGACGACGAGCCGGGCGGGGCGATGCTCTATTCGACCGGCTCGACGCATCTTCTGTCGGCGATCCTGACGCGGGTCAGCGGCCGCTCGACGCTGGAACTGGCACGCGACTGGCTGGGGCCGGTCGAAGGCTTCCGCATCGGCTCGTGGGACCGGGACCCGCAGGACATCTATATCGGCGGCAACCAGATGGCGATGACGACGCGCTCGCTGCTGGCCTTCGGCGAGCTCTACCGCAACGGCGGCAAGGCGCCGGACGGCACGCAGGTGCTGTCGCGGCAATGGATCGACGCATCGTGGACGCCGCGCACCGCCTCGCGCTTCACCGGCGACGGCTACGGCTATGGCTGGTTCCTGCGCGAAGAGGCCGGGCGCGACGTGCATTACGGCTGGGGGTTCGGCGGCCAGATGATCTATGTCGTGCCCTCGCTCGGCCTCACCGTCGCCATGACCTCCAACGATAGCGCGCCCTCCGCCCGCACCGGCCATCGCGATGCCCTGCACGCACTGCTGGCGGCGATCGTCGCGGCGGCGGCCGCGACCGGCGTCGCCGCGCCCGCCGGGCAGGGCTGACGGCGCGCCGTTACGCGGTTTTAACCGCTGCCGTGCTTCAAGCAGCGGCATGGGGAAGAAGACAGCCAGACCAGCCGCCGCGCCGGATGCCGACCAGCCGCCAGCGCCGGGGAAACGCAGCAAGCTGAAGCTCGCCTTGCTGGCGCTCGCGTCGTTGCTGCTGGCGGGCGGCGGCTTTGCCGGCTGGACCGTCTTCATGGCGCCGGAAGCCGCGGCCGGGGGCGACAATGCCGCCGCGGGCGACGAGGCGGCCGGCGACGGCGGCCACGGCACGATGGTGGCGCTGGCGCTGCCGCCGGAGATCGTGGCCGAGAGCACCTATACCCATTCCTATGCGCTTTCCGTGCTGATCGCCCGTGATTGCGGCCGCGTGCGCGTCGGCGCGCTGAAGGCGGCCGCCGAGGAGGAGGCGCGCGCCGACGGCGTGCTCGCCAACCTTTCCTGGGAAGCCGCCAACCGCCGCATCGGCACGCTGGACGAGAAATCCTGCGGCTATATGCTGAACGAGGTGGCCGCCGCCAATGCCAAGGCGCAGCGCGCGGTGGACGAAAAGACCGCCGCCGAAAAGGGCGGCAAGGCCAAGGGCGGGCATTAGAGCGGCGGCGCTCAGGTCTCGATCACTTCGCCCAGCGCGTTGTCGACGATGGCCGGCGTGTCGAAGAAGCGGATGGTCGGCACGCTGCCATAGTGGCGCATGAGATTGTCGCGCCATGCCTGGTCATGCGCGGCGAGCGCGGCTTCCTTGTTCTTCCAGAGATAATAGGCGCCGGCCTGATTGGCCTCCTTGTCGAAGACAAAGGTTTTCCGCACCAGCTCGGGATGCTTGCGCCATTTCTCGGTGACGGTGCGGATGCCCTCCATGAGCTTTTCGCGCGTCATGTCGCGCGGCACGTCGAACAGAACGAATTCGGTGATCATCGCCGGGGCCTCCCTGATTGCGCCGGAACTATCCTCGCCCGAAGGCCGCGATGCAATGGCGGGGCTGGCTATCCCGCCGCCGGCCGGTTGCGGCTTCGGGCCGCGTCGGATCATCGCCAGCCCGGTTTCCCGTCTGGCTGTTGTCTGAAGAACGCACCTTCGCACGCGGAAGGTGGGAAGACGGGCGGCCGAAGGTCGCTCATCTGAGTGTGTTTGCGTGCGGCCTTACGGCCACCCGCCCCGGTCCTTACCGGAGGGTCGCGGGGAATGAGTCCCTCGGCTGGATGCCTTCGGCCTCGCGGCCTTCGGCTTCCGGTGGCGGCCGAGCGCTGCCTTCCGGCCCGCTTCTTTTCACCGGCGGTCCGTGTCACCACGGCTGCCGGCAATTCGCCGAAGTCGCCACCTTCGCGACTGATCTCCGGCCCGTCGATCCATCCACGTTAGACGGCGCGACGGGAACCGGCTTCTTCCCGCGCAATCACCGTCATGACCGGCGCTCCCGCGAAAGAAGCTGCGGTGATGATAGGGGAGGCGGGAAGGGCGGGGATAGAATTGGGTGTGAAAGACATGTTCGGGGCTGGAAGAAGTGGGCTGAATTGACGAGACCGGCGGCTCCTGCCGTGATGATGCAGCGGCAGGTTTCGACCTCATCTCTGTCGTTCCCAGGTCCCTGACGAATTCCCGAAAACTGCCGCGCCTGATGTAGCGAACTGTCGGTCTGGTCCGGCTGTTTTTGTCTGGCGCAAGCGCGCAACTGCCGTTCGATTATCGACCCATCTCAGGCTTCAGCATTGCCAGAGCTTGGTTTGAATGCCGACGGTTGGCGGCTTAATCGGCAAGTGGCCCCATGATGGCATTGTAGGCTGGGAGGAACCGGGGTGCCGCACGCTTGGCAAGGATCTCCATTACCTCTAATACCCTCTGCGAATAGTCCCTATCTTTGTTGTAATCAGTGATGGTTGATAGCGTCCTATCGTAGAGATTTTCTTGAGCAAAGCGTTGCCAAGACGCAGACAGTTTCTGCGCTCCCAGCTTAACGCTTTCCTCGTCAGTCAAAACTGCTGAAGAAGCTACTTGCATAATACCGGTCGTGCGCTCCTTCTTCCAGAAGCAGAGACGTTCGAGGGTCCGAATAGAAGGCGGTCGGCAGTAATTCTCAAAGATAAGGATCGCATAGGTTATGAGCTGCAGCTTGTCGTCAGAAATTCTCTCGTTGATGAGCGCGCCATATGAGAATTCCGCCCGATCATAGCTTCGCCCTATGAAAGCGTTGCGCCTCCTAGCTCCCGGCCCTCCAGACACAGTTACTTTGTTGGCAGCCGCGTAGAGGAAGGCGAAAATGGCCAGCCACAGCTCATTCCCGGCCGTTTCGAGGTTCGGAAGTAGAGATCGGTTGGGAAGGATCAGAGTCTGATAAACCAGCCAAGCTGCCGCCAAGCCAATACCGGCATGAAAGACGAAGCGTGGCCAGCTGACAAGCCTCTGCATGTTCATGGCCAAAATGTAGATGACGCGAATCGCATAATAATAGATCGCGATCCAATAAATACCTATGCGAAGTTCTGCGTGGCCCGCGGCTACAGTTGCCGCTGACAGCGCCACGATAAAAACGGTCGGAGCAAGTACCCTAATGAAGAAATTGAGGGCCAGGGACTCATTCGGTTCTTCGAAAAGTGTCGTGCTTGTATAGCCAAAGTCGGTGGCATGCTCGCCAATCCAATTAACGAGCTGAAAAAGCGCTAGCGCTAGGATGATGTGTGCTGCGATCAGTGCCATTCTTATGCCCCCGTTTGCCGGATTATCGCGTGCTTACGAAGAGGTTGACCACAGCAACCGCAGAAGTACAGAGGTGTGCGGATGATTAGGCTGCGCGTTCGATGCGCACCAACTCCACATTCTTGCCGCTCACGCCAACTCGGAAACAGGTGCCGTCCGCTTCAATCTCAAAAACGTGCTGGGCATGACCTAGATTGAGGACTGGCGGTGATGCCTCGATCTGCGTTGAGTCGGGAAGGGAAACTAGCTTATCATCGGAGCCGGCATAGTGTGCCCGATAGCTAATTAGACGGATTGATTTAGGTATGCCGCCCATCTCTTCCAGAACTGCTTCCACGGCCAGAGATGCAGCTCCATTTCTTGACAAAACCACCGGGCGGCTGAAGAAACGGCGCAACTTAGCTGCGATTTCTCCCCAAGCGCTGAGGTTTTCGTTGATGGGGCGCCCCATAAAGAAGACGCTGAGGATAACTAGCCAAATAGGTACCGGCGCAGTCGCGATAATGGTGAGGAAAGACGGTATATCTGCGCCTGCGCCGATGTTGGCTTGCGCAAACGACACCTTGGCCTGCCCCCATAGGGTGGTCCGGTTTCAGTCTTAATGCATGATGGGCTTTTGGGCCATCGCCTGGGCAGATGATGGTGGTCTGCCCCCTGAAAAGTGGTCCTCCCTGAAGTAGGCTATTGAGCCGTTGGAGAGGACGTTTGAATGCCCCAGAAGAAGCATAAGCCCGAAGAGATCGTCGCGAAGCTGCGCCAGGTCGA
>Ga0180217_1000716_pt1 | contig 45505 bp, 41 predicted proteins | sample eDN3rd37CBELigOP_FD_128521 | JGI IMG/M metagenome (GOLD analysis project Ga0180217, IMG submission 128521) | Enriched Organic Plus compost microbial communities from Emeryville, California, USA - eDNA 3rd pass 37_C BE-Lig OP (version 2) (version 2) ...
ATCATCAGGATGTAACCTTATTCTATTTTCACTTATTAAAGCCAGAAATCTTATCTTCTTCTCTATTTTGAAATCATTTTTTTCAATAAAGTTCCTATGAATATTATCCCACAAAGCTTTTTTATCGATAGAATTATGTTTGATACTTCTTTCAATAAATTTCATCAATAAATCCCATACAGTAGAGGTGCGATACGATTCAGTAATATCAAAAATGTATAATAATATAATTGTTATTCTCTCAGCGTTTTCCTGTTCATTAGTGTTGTAGTATTCTATTCTATTTAAAATCTCGTTCAAATGATTTTTACTTAAAACGCTTTTTAAATTTTCAAAATTATTATCTAAATTAAAAATAGTATTAAATGTATCTTCATCCAAATCAGTATCAAGTGTTTTCTGTTGGATAAGTTTTCTAAAATTATTCTCAAATTTTATAGAAGTGTAATCTACATCTGATTTCTCTGTACCGAAAAGATAAATCAACGTTTTTGAAAGTAATAAATTTTGAGTATAGGTAAACTTTGTTACTTTACTAATTTCTTTAGGTTTTTCTATGTCAGAAGAGATTTCATATTTACTGTAATCAGGATCGTTATATGAATCGTTTTCAAGCATTCTCATTTTATAAAACAGATCTACATCTATACTATCATTTTCATTTTTTTCTTTTAATTCATATAATCTTGTATCTGGATTGTATGGTATTATTGTTTGCCAATTTCGGTTGAGGTATTTAATGGCAAAAGGGAAAGTCATTTTAAGATAAGTAAAGTTTAAAAAATCATTTACATCTAGTTTAGCAGGTAGTAAACTGTAATCAAATATTAATTGATTGACTAACCGTTTAACATCACGATAATTTGAGATGTAATCGTCAAATAAATTTTCTCGTTTATATATTGAAGTAGCTACGTCTGTAATAAACTCTTGATGTTGCTGTAAAGGACTTTCCTTAAGCAGAAAAATAAAGTCTGATTTTAACTGAGTTCTATTTATCTCGGGTAAGTATATCTCCAGCTGAAAAAATTTGTTTACATAAGAATGGTCATTAATATCATTCTTGGACATCAGCGTATCCAACATATAATCTTTGTCTAAAGCAATAAAGAAAATAAAATTCTTAAAGTTAGCGGTGTTTCTCACCAATTTGAGTATTTGAAGAATTTCATTACTTGAAAGCCTATCTAAATCATCAATAAATATGATATATTTTTTGTCTAAAGACTCTAATGTTTTGTTTATGTTATTGTACAAATCATATGCTGATACATCTGACTTTGAGCCTGTGGTTGGTTTTAGAAAATCAAAAATATTTTTATCTTTATACAACTTCAAAAGTTTATCAGAATAAGATAAAAATTCATTAGATAATTTGCCACTATATTTTTTAATTTCTAAACTTAATTGTTTAAAGAATTCAGATATTATATCTTTCTCACTATGATTGAGATACGGCAAGAATTTAAGGTAAATAGTATCTTTTAATGGTTCTTTTTTTAATTTTTCTTCTAATAAAGCGATGAAACTTGACTTTCCATTTCCCCAAGGTCCGACTATACCAACAGTAAATGATTTCTCAAAATAAGCTTTATCTATATATGAGAGTGTGTATGAAACTCTTTTTTCATATTCTAACTTATCCTGATTGTTAGATATGATTGGATCATCTGATACAAAAACATTAGCTTTATTGTATGATTTCTTACGGTATATTCTGATTATTTCTGTTAGAAGAGTTATTAGAGTTGCAATAACTAGTAGAATACCTACAAAATCTATATATTTTAATTTACCTTCATTGAAGGATATGTATGACCATCCCTTTCTGTAACTTGTACCCCGTGTTATTAGGTATAATATACAACACGAAATAATAGTATATATTATTGTTGATGAAAGTTGATAACTCTTTACAATTAGTTTGTAAAAAACAAAAATAAATAAAACTCCGAATAAGATAACGAATAAGACTTTAGGAGTTTGAAATAGTGAGCTTTCTTCTATAGTAAAATATTTTTCAATCAAAGAATTGATTTTATCAGAAAAAATATAAAACCCTAAAATTGAGATTATATACAAACCAACTATATATACAATTTTATTATTAAAAAAGGCATCTAATGGCTTCTCTATACGTGATTTAAATTTATTCCAATAGTCTTGAATTATAGATAATGCTTTTTTCATAGTACTATATATTAAATGCTCCTTCCATTAATTCTTGTTCTGCTCTTGAAATACCAATTTTATTTGCAATAATTTGCCATTGGCTAACACTATTCAAAACTTCTTTAATAATGCTTTCCATTTGTTCTTCATCTAATCTGAAAAAATCACCCACACTTCTGGCTAAATCAAAATCCAAAGCATTGTTATCCATATCAATGTTAAGGGCTAATCCGTCCTTATCAATTGAAGGATTTAAATCGTAAGCAGGAGATAAAACCCAACCCTCATCCGTCAGTAAAAATCCGTGATTTCGCAAATGATCATCGGTATTAGAAATAGCTATATTAAAAACAATTCTTCTCCATAACTGATGTAAATTTTCATCCACATTTGCTCCGTAAGTCTGAATAAATTCTGCAATATCCAGATAGCTTGCAGGATTATCCCGAATCATATCTTCATTGTTTCCTGTCATTGTCATTGCAGAGGCAAAATGGATACGTTCAGTATTTTCTCTGTCAAAGCGTCTGGTAAAAAATGTATGATATTTTCCAACTATCTTTTCTATCCTGCAAGGTGCCATTGTTATTCCTGCATTGATTGCTAATTCATAAGCCAGATATTCCCAAGCTCCTTTGTCAATCGTATCATTTTTAGAAGGAAATTTAGCAATCCATAAATCCTTATTTTCATCCAAAATATTTGCTTTAGGTCTTGCTCCACCCAATGAAGAACCAGGAGCCATTAAAATAGCCAGCCATTTTTTTACTTCATCATTATCTTTATCGTTTTCCAAGCTGTCTGCTGCGTATTGTAATTCCCGAATAGAAGACCAAGGAGGAGTCGGCGTTTCATTATTATTGTCCAAAAAAGGTCCTTCTGGATTTGTTTTGAAACGTAGAGCTCCCATACGACTTTCATCATAAACACCTAATAAGTAATCGATATCATATAAAGTTGGTGTTTTTTCATTCTGTTCTTTAGCTTTTTGGGCAGCTCGTCTCTTCATCAGGGTACGTCCCCAAGTATCAGGCATACTGTCTAAAAAAATACCAAAGTTTTCCTTATTATTAGGAAATTGAGTCCCTGAAAAGAACTGAATGTCCGGATCTAACAAGCGCTGCTGTTCCGATTCTATCCATTCTTTGTCATACTCAAAACTAAATGCCTTTTTCCCTTTGGCAAAATGCGCTGAAAGTATTCCAATATTTTTTGGTTCAGACATTCCTTTCCAATGAGCATAAACATATATGTTAAATTTGTTTTGTGCCATTTTTTACTTTAATAGTTCTAAATCCTGTAACTTTCTTCCAAAATCATCATCAGCTCCCAATTTTAGTATATCATCCTGTAACCCTAATACTCTAAGGACATTAAAATAAGCACCCAATGTTACACTTGCATCTCCTTTTTCAATCAGATATAGGGTGGAACGGGCAATACCTGCCCGCTCTGCTACCTGAATTGTAGTAAGCTTGCGACGTTTACGTGCCAGTTTAATATTTTCACCCATTTGTTCCAGCATTTGATTATATTTTGGAAAAATGATTTGTCTTCTCTTATTCATTAGTAATTATTTGTTTGATAATTCATACAAAAGTAATAATTTTGTTTGAAATAACAAACAAATATTTTATTGCCAGTAATTTACAAATCATATTGCATATCGCAATACGCGATATACACCAAATGATAAACCTCAAAAATGATAATAAACTAAACAGGTTTATTATAGAAAAGTAAGTTTATTGTTTTGTTCTACAGATATTAGAGATGCATTGTATCCGACCTATAAATTTAAGAGGATGTCATTACAAAAATCAAAATCATCCAAAACAAACTTGCACAATCAATTAAAATCACTAAATTAGCATCATTCAATTACAAATGGTATGTGAGTAATTGAGTGAACAGTTCTTTATGAAGGAGTCTAATAAATTGATATAAAGATATTTGTGGGTGGGAAGTAAAATCCTGCCACCCCGACAACACTTACACTAAGTGACGTCAGAAACCCGCAAATTCTATGGATTTGCGGGTTTTTTGTTTTTATTTCATTTCAAAATATCCCAATTTATATCAATCTATTTGTGAGCGATTAAGTGAGTAAATTTTATGTTTTAAATTTGCTCATATAAAAGAGTGTAAATAAATGCACAACAGGTTAGTTCAAAATTAAGTTTGTACTATGTGATGATATTAATGTTTGAAATAGTTGATTTTTATTCTTATCTTTATGCTCGAAAATACACGGGGTGCCGATTAAGGCTGAGATTATACCCGATAACCTGATTTGGATAATGCCAACGTAGGGATGTATGAAAGATTTTCATCTTCATTGCACGTATCTGATTAGTCCAAATCAATGATCTTAAAATCAATGATTATGAAAATTGAAAAAAGCAATTCCCAGCTTGTTCCTCAAAAAATGACCAATTGGCAAGGTCGTGAAGAGTGGTTTTTTAATAGAGAATACACTGATACTTACGAGGAATATTATGAAGGACCATACAAAAGAGCTGAAGTATGGCAGAAAAAAATCCTAGAAAATCTTATAACAAAAGACCAAAGGGTCAAAACCCTGTTAGAATTTGGATGTGGCACTACACGCTTTACCCGTTGGTGGAAAGATGTAGGTATAGAAGCTACTGGAGGCGATATTTCACCTTTTATGTTATCACAGGCTTTGCATCGGTTTGACGGGGACTTGGTTATGGCCGATTCACACTATTTGCCTTTCAAAAATAACAGTTTTGATGCCATGGCGTTTATTACCACCTTTGAGTATTACAAAAATCCGATTCAGGTCATACAAGAAGCGGCACGGGTCGCCCGATACGGAATTGTTTTTGGTATGATGAACAGAAATACTCCCAAGCTTATCCGAAGACGAACGCAACAGGCATTCGGTAGAAACAATTTCTATACAACGGCTACATTTTACACACCGAAAAGACTAATCGAACTGATACATCAGGCGTTGCCAAACCATAAATTTACTATAGAGTGGCGGACTACAGGCTTACCTAAATGGTTTCCTGTACAAGAGTGGAATCTACCATTAGGAGATTTCTTTGGGCTTTATGTGAAATTTGAAAACAAAGAATAATGAACCGACAAACAGGAAAAATAGATGATGATTTTTTTGCTCGGATTTTTCAAGATCAATTTGGGAAACAAAACAGAGAAGTATGCGTAATGCCTCAATTCGGAGTAGATGTTTCCGTAATCAACCTATCAGAACAATGGGATTTAGCAGTAGCTAGTGATCCTTTATCTTTAATTCCACAATTGGGTTTGCAGGAATCCGCATGGCTTTCTGTTCAGCTTACTGCTAATGATATTGCAACTACAGGTTTTGCTCCACAGTTTGGACAATTCGTTCTTAACCTTCCACTTTATTTATCACATGATGATCTAACGACTTATTGGAAACATATACATCTGTATTGTAAGGATATTGGACTTGCCATTACCGGTGGTCATACTGGTTTTACAGAAGGACAAAATTCTACTATTGCGGGCAGTGCTACTTTTTTTACTAAAGCATTAAAAGGAGATTTTTTAACTACTAAAAATGCAAAAAAAGGAGATAAGATTTTAGTTACCAAAAATTGTGCTCTTTCAACAACTGCAATTTTAGCTATGAGCTTTCCGGAAACAGTTAAAAATAAAATTGGTGTAGAAAAATATGAAAAAGCCTGTCAATCTTTTTATCAAACATCTGTATTAAAAGACGCCCTTATAGCTGTTGATAATGGGAATAAAAAATATATTAACGCCATGCACGATGTTACCGAAGGAGGAGTTCTTGGAGCAATTTACGAATTAGCTAAAGCTTCAGGAAATGGAGCAATGATTGAAGATGATAAACTTCCTGTTACTTCCGTTCAAAAAGCTGTTTGTGAGTTGTTTTCGCTAAACCCTTCAGAATGTATTGGAGCGGGAGCAATGATTATAAGCTGTCAAGAAGAAGGGGTCGATAAGGTTATCAGTGATTTGGCAGCAGAGGGAATTCCTTGTACAGAAGTTGGAGAACTAACTGATAAATCTTTTGGTTTTTATTTAATAAAAAACCAAAAAAAAGTTCCTTGGAATTATCAAACAAACGACCCTTATTGGGTAGCCTTTTATAATGCCATAAAAGCAGGTTGGAAATGAATTCATCAGTAAATAACAAAAAACAGAAAAGTATCTATCTTGTCTTGAACCCGCAAATGCAGGAAGATTTATTGATAGAGAGATTAAACCTCATTATAGATAAAGGAATTTCATATATCCAAATCTGGGATAATTTTATGAAAGGACAGGATATTGGAAAAATGATTACAGAAATTCATTCAATAAGTAGTGCACATCAGGTTCCTTTGCTAATCAACAACCATTGGAAATATCTTCGTGATTTTCCATTAGATGGGGTACATTTTGATAGTTTACCAGCAAACTTAACCGAAATTAAGCAGAACATAAATAGAGACTTCATTATAGGTGTAACTTGTGGTAATGATTTATCTGTTATTGAGCAGGTAGTTGAACAAAATGTAGATTATATATCTTTTTGCTCTTTATTTCCTTCTCTTAGTGCGAGAAATTGCGAAATTGTAGAGTTGAAAAATATAAAAAAAGCACGTCAAATATTTAAAAAATCAATATTCTTAAGTGGTGGAATTATACCTGAAAACATCTGTAAACTTGCCGATCTTGATTATGATGGAATTGCCCTTATCTCTGGACTGATGAGTGTAGAAACTCCACAAACTATAATAGAAGAATATAAGAAACGATTAAACAAAATAAAATGAGATACGAAACGATTGAGAAATTATGCTGTCCTTTTGACAAGGCAGATTTAAACTTAAGAGCTATTACAGTTGCTGAAAAAAACGTTATAGAAGGATTGCTTATTTGCCAAAAATGTAATAGAGTTTATATTATTGTTTCGGGAATTCCTATTATGAATCCGGACGAATACAGAGATTTTAAGTTGGAACAAGCGATGATGGATAAGTGGAATACTTATCTTCAAGAAAAAGGAGAAGCTCCTTTGTTAATTATGGAAGATATAGAAAAATGTACTAATGAATTAGCTTAATATTGTCTACCTGTTGTGCATTATGAATTAAAAAACAAAAAATTTGTTCATTTGATTGAAAATCAGTAACTTGTTTTAACCGAAAAACATTTACAATGAACAACTTAAATGCAAATTACGAAAGAATTTTGGAAGTATTGAGAGAAATATCAAAAAATAATCTTGTGTCTTAACATAGACGAGCTCCTATAATTGAAGGATTTAGAGTTGATAAGTCTAGCATTAACTACTGATTTTATGGGTATTGACAGCGAGAATCATCTTTTTCGCCAAAGAAATATTAATCATTTAAAAGTTTCAATTATTTAAAATGCAAGTTCCTTACGTAAACTCTCCAAATCAAGAGGCTTAGTGTACATCACAATCGTTCCATCTGCATTATATTCCCACTGGTCTTGAGGTCTGTCCCAATACAATTCCACGCCGTTGCCGTCCGGGTCATTCAGGTATAATGCTTCTGATACACCATGGTCGCTAGCCCCGGTCATCGGATATTGGGCAAGACGCAAACGCTCAAAAATTGCAGCCAGATCTTTTCTTGTCGGGTACACCACAGCTGTGTGATACAAACCTACGCTGTTAACTGGTGCTGGCGGTAAACCCTTACTGTGCCAGGTATTTAAACCAATATGATGATGATAACCTCCTGCAGATATAAATGCTGCCTGATCGCCATACATCGTAGTTACTTCAAATCCTAACAAATCTCTGTAAAACTCCAGAGATTTGTTAAGATCGGCTACTTTAAGATGAACATGCCCTATGCGTGTTTGAGCCGGTATTTTATAGTTTTCCATACGTTTTTTTAAGGTGTTTACTAATAATTTCAACGGATTAACTCACTTTTTTAAGCCTTATCGTTCGGCTCTTATACATTTTATTTCTCTTTGATATATTCTCCATCGACTTTTATAAGTACTTCATTGCTGATTAAAACTTCTGGGAATTTCGTGCCGACTCCAAAATCTAAACGATTCAATACTCCTGTGATCTGAAATCCTGCAATCTCATTACCGCTTTGAGCATCTGTAATGGTACCACGATACCATAAATCCATTGTAACTGCTTTGGTCACACCACGCATGGTCAGGTTTCCTTTTAGTTTGTAACGATTTTTTACGTTTGTTTTTTCTACTGAAGTACTTTTAAAAGTCATCTTTGGAAATTTTTCAACATCAAAAAAATCGGCACTTCTCAAATGGTCGTCACGCATCTTGATCTCTGTATCAATAGAATTTACATCTACAGACAGTTCAAAAACACCATCGCTGAAATCTGCTTTTGTAGCCGTTACACTGGATTCGAAAGCATTAAACAAACCTTCCACATCCGAAATAGTATTGTGCACAGTTGAGAAGGTTACTTTGGCGTGAGCCGGATCTACTTTCCAAGTAGTTTGAGCAAATATAGATGTGCTCATAAATAGAAAACCTATTAATAAGGTAAATAACTGGGTTGATTGTTTTAAATTTTTCATGGTTCTTGGTTTTAATTAGTCTTAAATTTAATTGTTATTTACTAGATAGCAAATGTTTGTCTGTTAATATTTTTATTGGGATACTTTATACTTTATCTAATAATGCTAAATTGTCAGACCTATTATTAGAATACGTTAATCCCATTGATTGTTAGTGGATAATGCATATTTACCGCCTCCTGTAAAGATTAAGCCCAAACCTCCGAACAGGAACAAAGCGATGCCTTCGTGTAGCCAAGCACCTGATTTCCCGAGGGCAAATAATGGGTCTATATGTGCCATCAAAAAGGCAACTACCATTACACCTGTGTAGGCTACCGCTGCCAAACGCGTTCTGAAACCGACAATCAGCAACAGGGCAGCGAGGGTTTCACCCAGATGCACACCGTATGCCAGAAATCCGGGAAGTCCTACTTCTGCCAACATTCCTTTGATGCCATCTACTCCGTTAATCAATTTATGAATGCCGTGTAGTAACATCAATATCCCTAAAGTCAATCGAAAAATCAATAATCCTGCGTCTATATTTCTTTTCATTTTCTTGAATTTATAATTTTAATATGCTGCTGTAAAACGTTCTTGGTGGTGTTTTGGCTCTTGTACTTCGTCTAATAAAACTACGGCTACATCTTCGGGCGAAAGCTTAGAAATATTGTTTTCATCAAAAACAGGATAATCTTTCCCTAAGCGATATTTGCCGGTTCTTCCTTCGGTTATGCCGGGGTGCATTTCGATAGCCGGACTAAAAAACGCCCAATCCAAGGTTGTTTCTTCTTTCAAAGCATTCAGATAATCTCTTGCGGCAGTTGCTCCGGGTTTGATTTCGGCCGGGAAATCCGGAGAATCTACCAATTGCTGATTTTCATTGGCATACAAACTACCTGCACCACCCACTACAATCATTCTTTGCACACCGGCTTGTTTTACCGCTTGCTGAATGGATTTTGCACCCGAGAGGAAATCATCGTATAGATTAGGGTTCGTCCAACCCGCATTGAACGCACTGATGACCACATCTTGATTTTTCAAGATTTCCGAAAGCTGGTTTACATTGTTCACGTCCACAGATACTTTGTTGACGTTTTCAGCCGAAATGTTTTCTGTTTTTCTGGCGATGGCTGTTACTTCCAAGCCTCTGTTAACGGCTTCGTTTACTAATTTTGAACCTACAAATCCTGTGGCTCCGATAATGGCTACTTTCATACTTTTATTTATTTAATTTGTAATAACTTTTGTTACATTTATGGATAAAAAATTTATTTGAACTGCTCTATGAAATTTTTTAAAGATTTATTTTTCAAATGATTGACAACGATTTCATCTGTTTGGTCAAACAATTTTTCCAATTCTGTATTTATCTCTTTTCCGATCGGGCATTTAGTATTTGTACAAGTATTTTTCTTACCCAAAACATTGGAGTTTTTCACGGCATTAAAAATATCTGCCATCGAAATTTCACAACTCGATACTTGTAGCATCGTACCGCCTTCTTTTCCTTTTTTACTTTGCACCCAACCTTTTTTATGCAAAACAGCAAGCTCTTTTCGAACAATAACCGGATTGATGTTAATGCTTTCGGCAATCCACTCCGAACTCATCCATTGGTCGGGATATTTCGCCAAAATAGTAAGGATATGAATGATGGTTGCAAATCTTGTGTTGTTCATAATGGCACAAAGGTAAGAACAATTTTTAAATGTAACAAATTTTATTACATTTAATTTTTTATTCATTGTGTTTTCTAAAATATACTGTCACTAACTTCGGAGTATTACCTAATGTCATAATATCATGAATACAATTTTTGAACGATTGTTTTACGTAAATGGTAAGCTCTTTTCCTCAAAAGTTGCCTGGCTAATATTTCTACTTCAGCTAATGTAATAATCCGATATCTGCAGATAATCAAAAACTAATGAAGCAAAAAGACGGTATAATTAGTACTAATTGATTATTTTTGCAATAACTTTCTAAGATTGATAAAAAACAATAAAACAGTACGATTATGAATACATCTTTAGACATTAAAATCACGAAAACAGCTACCTCAAAAATAGAACAATGTGATTTTGATAATCTAAAATTCGGAGCTCAGTTTACAGATCATATGCTGGTTTGTGAATATGAGAATGGCAGGTGGAGCGAGCCTGAAATAAAACCTTATGCACCAGTTACTTTAGACCCGTCAGCGAGAATATTCCACTACGGACAGGCGATTTTTGAAGGAATGAAAGCTTATAAAGATGAACAAAACCAGGTATGGTTGTTCAGACCCGATGAAAATTACCGACGGTTTAATAAATCTGCTGTTCGGCTGGCAATGCCCGAAATCAGCGAGGAAATATTTATCGGCGGACTCAAAGCTTTAGTCAGAACTGATGAACAATGGGTTAAAAAAGGGTTAGGCAATTCGTTGTATATCAGACCATTTATGATTGCTACTCAAAGTGGTGTTATAGCCAGTCCGTCTGAGAAATTTTTATTCTGCATTATTCTTTCGCCGGCAAAATCTTATTATTCCGGCAAAATCAAAGTAAAAATAGCCGATTATTACAGCCGTGCCGCCAATGGTGGAATCGGAGCGGCTAAGGCAGCAGGGAATTACGCCGCACAGTTTTATCCGACCCGATTGGCTCAGGAAGAAGGTTACAATCAGGTTATCTGGACCGATGACGCCACGCATACTAAACTGGAAGAAGCCGGAACAATGAACGTGTTTTTCCGTATAGATGACACTTTGTACACCGCCCCGGTTTCAGACAGAATTCTGGACGGTGTTACCCGGAAAAGTCTGATTGATTTGGCTCAGCATTTGGGCATCAATGTGAAAGTAGAGCCGGTAGAAGTACAGCGTATTCTGGAAGCTGCTAAAAATGGTAGTCTGAAAGAGATTTTCGGGGCAGGTACTGCCGCAGTAATTAATCAGGTAGAGGGATTTGCCTATAAAAATGATTATTATCAGTTACCCGAAATGGCAGATGAAGATGCTTTTGCTCTTCAGCTCAAAGAAGGTTTAACTCGAATCCAGAATAAATTGTCTGACGATGTATTCGGCTGGACAGTTCAAGTATAATTAATAAATCTGCCTGGCGATTTTGTGTTGTCGGGCAGTCTTTTTTCTATGTTTACAACGGGCAGAATTGTTTTTTCCTTATTGTTTGTGACTGTATTTATAGCGGTAGTTGCCTACATGTACCGTAAAGATTTGAAAATACATCAGATTTACTATAAAAATACCAAATGGATTTTAATAGGTATTTTTTCCTTTATCGGTATATTATTTTTGATAAAAATGTGGTTAAAACAATAAAAAACATTACTTTTGGGATAAAAAATTTATGAAAATCCTAAAGTATGCTTTATTATTGCTGCTTCTGACAGCAGTTTCTATGACCGTTTTTGTGGCTACACAAGACGGCAGGTTTTCTATTGAAAATGAAAGGGAAATAGAATTACCTAAAAGTACCGTTTTCAATTATATCGCCGATTTGAAGAATTGGGACACTTGGCATACCGATAATAAGCAGAAAAGCGTGGTCGATTCCATATCCAGAGGAATAGGAGGGGCGTTGCAGTATGGCGATATAAAAGTTTATACCCGAAAATATTTTCCGAATGACAGCCTTACTTTTGCCTTGGAAAATCGTCAGGGAATAACCGAATATCAATTTAAATTTATAGATAATAATGACGGAGGAAGTAAAGTTAAATTACGAACTTCCGGCGAAATGGATTTTTTGACCAAACTGAAAGTGCTTTTCAGAGGAAAAGAAACTGTTTTGGGCGAATACGACAGAAAAGCATTGAATGACATCAATTATTTTCTAACCAGAGAATTATCTACTTTTTCTGTGCAAAATGTTGGGTTGGTACATTTGCCGGAAACTTTTTATATCAAAAAACATGTTGAATCAGATTTGAATAATCTCGGAATGAGTATCTTCGGAGCTATCGAGAGCTTGCAGAAATTTGTGAAGGATAACCCGGATATCAAAGTCAAAGACAACCCGTTTTCGATTTTCTCGGAAGTAGATTTTATTTCCGGAAAACTGTCTTACGAAGTGTGTTTACCAATAACAGAAGAAATTTATACCTCAGACGGAAGTGATATCATCAGCGGAAAACAAGCAGCAACCTATGGTTATAAAACGATTATGGTGGGCGATTATTCACATAGCGACAAAGCCTGGGCAGAAAACGCACAAGCGGTGGAAGAATATGGTTTAACGCCACACCCGACAATCAAATCTATCTCGGTATATAACACGTCTATTTTGGATACACAAAAACCGTCGGAGTGGGTAACGGAAATCATCACGCCGGTTAACGAAACTGTTTTACCTGAAAAAGTGAACCGCGATACTGCTGTTATTCCTCAGTAACTTTTTCAATTTTGATTAATTCCTGATAATTTTTGTTCAGTCGTTTGAGTAGCCAGCCATACAAAAGTCGGTAGAATACCCAAATAATACCGGTAATAACACCGATGAAAATCAACAGGAAGAAAATCATAATCGTATTTACAAACCAGTTCACAGGAGTAAATCCAGCCTGGTTTTGTATAGAAATGCCGATGATTCCGCCAACAATCATGTTGATGAGTACGAATATAATATTGAAAGCGATGTATCTTTTAACCAGTTTGTTAGTGGTAAGAATGCTTTCGGTCAGGTTTTTGGTATTGTCGGTTACGGAAATCGCCCGATACAACCGGAAAAACCGAACCATAAAATAAATAATCACCGGGTAGAAGACGAAGTAAGAAACGTATTCAACAGTATAAATTAACGCATGATTTTTTTCGCCAAAATCCTGTGCCAGTTTTTCACTGAAACCGGAATAGCTGGACAGTATGTTCAGTCCCGACCAAAATATAAATTCCAAAATACTGATAATCAGAATCCATTTCAAGGTAGATGACGACCGTTTCTGAATCATTTCTCTCAATTCATCGGTCTTTATTTTCGGATATTCGGTTTTGTTCCAGTATTTTCTTAGTAAATCTAACTCTTCCATCACATTGTCTGTATTACGGATTTACAATCTTTTTTAATTTTGTTTTTACTCTGTTCATTTTCACGCGGGCATTAACCTCCGAAATACCAAGCGTTTCAGATATTTCGGCATAATCTTTTTCTTCCAGATACATATACACCAAAGCTTTTTCAATATCGTTCAACTGATGAATTGCCTGATACAGAATTTTGAGTTGCTGTTCTTCCTCATCGTTATAATCATCATATTTCAGCTTAAAAGAATGTAATTCCAGCTCGGTAGTTTTTACCTCTTTTTTTGATTTTCTGAAAAGAGAAATAGCGGTGTTCAGTGCAACGCGGTAAGCCCAGGTCGAAAACTTGGAATCGCCCCTGAAATTCGGGTAAGCATGCCAAAGCTGGATAGAAATTTCCTGAAACAAATCTTTATGAGCATCTTCATCGGACGTATAAATCCGACAAATCTTATGGATAATATTCTGATTTTTATCCAACAATACCAAGAATTCTGCTTCGGTTTCCGGTGCCATGTTGTATGAGTAACAAAATTGAGGTAAAAGTTACAGCTTTTGCAGAAAAAATAAAAAGCTTCCATATACCGGAAACTTTTTATTGATTTTATTTTTTGAACTACTACTCATTCAAAGTCATTAAAAACTCTTCGTTGGTAGTAGTTTTTCTTATTTTGTCATGGATAAGATTCATGGCTTCGAGCGGGTTCATATCAGCAATATGATTGCGGATAATCCACATTCTCTGGGCAATAGCCGGGTCGAGCAAAATGTCATCTCTTCGCGTGCTGGAAGACACCAAATCCACTGCCGGGAAGATACGTTTGTTTGCCAATTTTCGGTCGAGTTGCAGTTCCATATTACCGGTTCCTTTAAACTCTTCAAAAATCACTTCGTCCATTTTTGAGCCGGTATCAATCAGGGCTGTGGCAATGATACTCAGTGAACCGCCATTTTCAATATTTCTTGCCGCACCAAAAAAGCGTTTAGGTTTTTGCAAAGCATTGGCATCAACACCACCGGAAAGCACTTTTCCGGATGCGGGTTGAACAGTGTTATACGCACGAGCCAATCGCGTGATAGAATCGAGCAGAATAACCACGTCATGACCACATTCTACCAATCTTTTAGCTTTTTCCAATACGATATTCGCCAGTTTAACGTGCTTGTCGGCAGGTTCGTCAAAAGTAGAAGCAACCACCTCGCCACGTACACTACGTTGCATATCTGTTACTTCTTCAGGGCGTTCGTCAATCAGCAAAACGATAAGATAAACCTCCGGGTGATTAGACGCGATTGTGTTGGCAATGTCTTTGAGTAGCATGGTTTTACCTGTTTTAGGCTGAGCCACAATCATTCCGCGTTGTCCTTTTCCGATTGGAGCAAAAAGGTCGATAATCCGGGTAGAAACCGAAGATTTTCCTGAAGATAAATCAAACTTTTCCTGAGGGAATAATGGGGTCAGGTGCTCAAATGCAATTCGGTCTCTGACGTCGCCGGGATTGTGTCCGTTGATTTTGGTAACCCGAATTAAAGGAAAAAACTTTTCGCCTTCTTTCGGCGGACGGACGATTCCCTTTACGGTATCACCTGTTTTAAGTCCGAACAAACGGATTTGTGACTGAGAAAGATAAATATCGTCCGGAGAAGAAAAATAACCATAATCTGATGAACGCAAAAAACCGTATCCATCGGGCATGATTTCCAACACACCTTCGGTTTCTATGATGCCTTCAAATTCATAATCCGGCTCACGGAAATTCTTTTTGTTATTGTTGTTTTTGTGGTGTTTGTTGTTGTTTTGATTTTCGCCGTAGTGTTTTTCCTTTTTCTCAGGTTTATTGGCTTTTACAGGTGGGTTTTCTGTATTTTTGGAATTGTCGTTCTGATCAGGTGTTTCGTTTTCTGTTTTCTTAGCTTTAGCGGAAGTGTCGTCGTTTGTAGCGATTCGTTTTCTTTTTGATTTTCCCGAATTTTGATTTTCCGGTTCTGCCTCGGGGCTACTGCTTTGGCTGTCAAGAATGGCTTGAATCAAGTTGCCTTTTCTCATGTATTTGTACCCTTTGATAGCTAACTTATTAGCAATTTCTTGAAGCTCAACGAGCTTCTTTTGTTCTAATGATTCGAACATAATTATGTTTTAATGTAAAAAAGATATATTTATTTCTGAAATTCTGAAATGAAAGATTCGCAATCATGAAGTATCTCGCGATTTTTCACGTGCAATATTACAATAAATTTTCTTATATACAATAGCTTTGTTCTAAAAAGAAAGTTTAAATTTGCCCGACAAATAACACTTTTTTTATGATACAACGCATACAATCGGTTTATTTACTATTGGTCTTCGTGATTTCGGGCGTGCTTTCGCTGTTTATTCCGTTATGGAAAAATATGGACGGCGTGGATTTTTATGCAGCTCAGAATCAATGGTATGTTATTTTGTTTGGCTTGTCTGCCGCTTTAAGTATCTTTTCTTTATTAGGCTATAAGAAAAGACAAACTCAATTTGTATATAATAGAATAAATATATTATTAAACTTTATTTTAATAGGATTATTCGTGTATCAGACGCTAAATCTATCCGGAGAAACGACAGTTTCAGAGAAGGGTATTGGGATGTTCCTCCCGCTTGTTTCTATCATTTTGTTAGCCTTGGCAAACAAAGCCATCAAAAGGGACGAGAATCTCGTAAAATCTGCTGATAGAATACGATAAACCTATCATCTTAGTTAATTTAGTGCGTTAAAAAGCCGGTGATTTCAGCCGGCTTTTTGTTTTTTCATGCGATATGAATTTTCTTTCCAACTATTGTGCAAAATTACTACCTTTGCAGAGCAAAATATCAAATTAAATATGATTCACAAAAATATTAAACTCTTAGTTGTTGCGGTATTAGTAGGATTGGCAGTGTGGCAGTTTACCGAGCGACACATCGGAAACGGAATTTTTATTCTTATTCTTTCTTTGATTGTATTGCTGTTCTATTTTAAAAATGAAATTTTAATCATGACGCTGTTCAAATTGAGAAAACAGGACATGGATGGTGCTAAAAAAATGCTTGATAAAATCAAAAATCCGCAAGGAGCGTTGTTGCAAAAGCAAGAAGGCTATTACAACTATCTCAACGGAATTGTGGTATCGCAAACGAATCTGACACAAGCGGAAAAATTCTTTAAAAGAGCCATTGAATTAGGTTTGAACCAGAAAGAAGATTTAGCCGTGGCAAAGTTACAGCTCGCAGGTATTGCCATGACCAGAAGAAGGAAAGTGGAAGCAACCCGTTTGCTGAATGAAGCACAGAAGTTAGACCGTAAAAATATGTTGAAAGACCAGGTCAAGATGATGAAACAACAGATGAAAAAGATTTAATAATTACGATAAATCAAAAACGGGTTTTTTATGAAACTCGTTTTTTTATGATTAAATAAATATATTTTGGGGCAAATATCATTATTTTTGTAATAATGAATGATTAAAGTTTTTTAGTACACGACAAAAAACACAAATATCTCATTTATAAATTATTGATAATCTACCACAGATGCACAGATGATTTTTTTGTTTAAAATGGATTAAAATTCCACAGATTTTATTGAATGCACAGCATTCAATATTCGTGAAATTATTATTTGAAAAAAATTATTTTTGAAATTTATATCTGTGCATCTGTGGCTAACAATTAAATCTTTATCTTTCTGGTATTTATAAATTTTGTCGTGTACTAATTTGAATTTTGTAAAGTTCAAAGTTGGGCTGATTTCCGAAAGTTGAAAAACGATTGAATAATTTAAAATTTTGAACGTGAAATTTCAACTTTGGTGGCGTACAACTTTAAACAAAAGAAGCTTTAAACTTTAAATAAACTCATAAATAAAGTATATGAAATACCTTCATTTGATATTGGTTTTTACCTTGTTTGCTGCCTGCGAAAAAAGTAAAGATTTGGTAGGGGAAGTGCTTGATATTGAGAAAGAAACCCTTCCTTCGATAAAAGTTACTCAGCAAGAGCTACAATGGACGACACAAAACCTTGTTGATTTTTATAAAAATCAGGATAATAACACTTTATGGAATTCCCGCGATAAGCGGAGCGAACTGCTTGACGCATTGATGTCTGCTCAGAAGGACGGGCTTAATCCGGAAAGTTATCCGATTACGGAATTGTTTAATTTTAATTTGAGCTACAATCAGTTGGGAGCTGAAAAAAGAGCTGAGGCTGATTTGTTGTACACCAAAACGTTTTTAAAGCTCGCCAAACATTTGGCAGAAGGAAGAATTAATCCGAAGAAATTTTACGGCGATTGGGAGGCTTACAAAAAAAATATAAATTATGAGGAAGTTTTGCTTTCTGCAATTTCAGATAATACTGTAGAAGAAGCGTTGGAGCAAATCACACCCAAAAACAGCTATTATAAAGGTTTGAAAGAGGCATATGCGGAATATAACCAACTCGTAAAAAAAGATACCGTTCGTCCGATAAAATCATCAGAGCAGTCAAAAATCGTCTATCAGCTGGCATTGTTTGGCGATTATCAATCAGATAGTAAAGATGTTTCTTCAGAAGAATTAACTGAGGCTATAAAGCAGTTTCAGCAAAGAAACGACCTTGCTCAAACAGGGAAAATTGATGAAAATACTTTAAAAAAATTAAACATTCCGGTTAAGGATTTGACTAAAAAAATATTGGTTAATCTGGAGCGGGCAAGATGGATTCCTGATGATTTGGGCGACAAATATGTGCTGGTGAATATTCCTGAAGCCCGGTTATATTTAATTAATGACGGGAAAATATCAGACAAGCACACCGTTGTTGTCGGTAAACCCGAACGCCGAACGCCGGTATTGTCATCACAGTTCAGCCAGTTGGTTATCAACCCGACATGGACAGTTCCGCCGACGATTCTTAAAAAAGATTTGACGCCAAATGCTTCGCAGGACAGCACTTATTTTTCGAGAAACAACATGATTATCTATGACAATAAAGGAAAAGAAGTCAGTCCGGAAGATTGGGACGCTGAAAAAGCCAAGCAATACAGGTATGTACAACAGCCAGGAGGAAGCAACTCTCTGGGATTGATTAAATTTGATTTTCCGAATAATCATATGGTGTATCTGCATGATACCAACAGCAAATATTTGTTTGACCGAAAAAACAGAGCATTGAGTTCGGGTTGCGTGCGTGTACAAAACCCTTTTGACTTGGCTGATAATATTTTAAAATTGGAAAATAACCCCAAAACGAAAGAAGATTTATTGGCGTTAGTGGAGGAAAAGAAAACCAAGTTTTTACCCTTAAAAAAGCAAGTTTATGTGCATCAGTTATATTGGACCACATGGAAAGATAATCAAGGACAACTACAGTTCCGTAATGATCCGTATGATTTTGATGCAGGTTTGTATAAACGCCTATAAATATTGGAAACTATTTAATATATTGCACAGAAGTTTAATTTAATCAATCAAAAAAAATGGGAAAATTTGAAATCACTCGAAGAAAAAATGATGAATTCCAATTCAATTTAAAAGCCACCAACGGACAAGTTATCCTAAACAGCGAAGGATATACCACCAAAGCTGCGTGCATGAATGGCGTTGAATCGGTAATGAAAAATAGCGCTGATGAAAAACGCTTTGAAGAACTAACCGCCAAAAACGGAAAGTTTTACTTTAACCTAAAAGCAACAAACGGGCAGATTATTGGAACAAGCCAAATGTACACAACGGAGGCTTCTCGAAAAAACGGAATCGAATCTGTAATGAAAAACGCACCAGAAGCTACCATTGACGACCAAACGCTTTAGGAGTGTAGAGAAAAACAAGCCTGTAAGTCATGAGAAAACCTTGTGCTTACAGGTTTTTTTGTGACCATTAATGACAGTGCATGTTAAATATTAAAAAACGTGTTTTGAATAATAAAATATAATTCCTATATTTGATACCATAAACTTTAAAAAAAACAATATCATGATTAAAAATTTACTTTTTGCAGCAACAGCTTTTGTTGCTTTATCGTTAGGGGCGAATGCTCAAGAAACAATTTCTTTTGAAGTTTCTGAAGGATTTAGTTTAGGAGATATTAATGGTCAAAACGGTTGGGCTACAGCAACGACGAATGAAGCGGGAACCGATTTTATTCTGAATCAGTCGGTGTCTGATGATTTGTTTACAGAAGGCTCGCAGTCTCTTAAGATAGATCAAGATGATAGATTTAATGGGCTGAGTAGTCCTATTGTTGGAGCGTATAAATTATTTGAAACGCCTATTTCAACTTCCCAAATTTCTTTTGATTTTTATGGTAGTTTGGCAGATGGGACAGGTTCGGACTTTGTTATTTCTGCTGAGAGCGAAACGGGTTTTAGTTTTTATATAGATTTTTCCTATAATGGTTCTATTGGTGTTGTAGATGAAGTTACAAATGAAGAAGGGGAACAGGTCTTAGGGTTAGTTAATACTGGAACTAATTGGAGTGCAATGGAATGGTATAATGTAGAAGTGGTAAAAAATGCTTCTAGTGTAGAGTATTATATTAATGATGATTTAATACATACAAGTACGGGATTAGCTGTAGATGCTGGTTCAATTGTTTTCTTCCAATTTATGAATGATAACTGGGGGGGGTATGCTTACTTAGATAATATTCAATTTGGCGAACCAACAAGCACCGAAAACTTCGCTAAGTTAGGCTTAAATGTATTCCCTAATCCGGTAAGTGATATCGTAAACATCACTTCACCAGAGGCAAACATTGAAGCAGTAACTATCACTGACCTAAACGGAAGAACTGTAAAATCAATCAACTTCAACAATGTAGCAGAAACTACTGTTGATGCGTCTGATTTGGCAAGTGGTATCTACCTAATGAACATTACAGCTAACGGTACTGTAGCAACACAGAAAATCGTTAAAAAATAATAAAGGATTAAATTTACTCATAATAGATTTTAATTATTCATTATTTTATAAACCGCTCCGAAAGGAGCGGTTTTTTTCTTATTAATTGCTTATTCGCGAATTTGCAGATAAACAAATAAGCAAATTAGCATATAAGCAAATAAACGAATGCCCCTTACATAACAATTTCATCAAAAAAATAATTTTTATTTATTCTAAATAATAAATAAATTATTATATATTTGCAGGGAATTTATTAAGAATAAATCTAAATAATGAATTTCTGTAAAACGATATACATCAGCTCACTCTTTGGTTTGGTAACGTTTACTGCACGTGCCCAACAAGATTCTTTGGCTGTTGACTTAGATGAAGAATTGGAAGAATTAGTCATTACCGGTCAATATAACCCTCAGGCGGTTAACAAATCTATTTATGAAGTACGCGTAATTTCACGTGAACAAATTGACCGTTTAGCAGGTAACAACTTAGCTGATGTGCTAAACCGTAGCCTGAATATCAATGTGACACCAAGTGCCGGAACGGGTAAATCCCGAATGGGAATGTTTGGTTTCTCTTCGTCTTATTTCAAAATATTAGTTGATAATATCCCGTTGGTTAATGATGAAGATTTCGGAAGTAATGCCGATTTAACTCAAATCAATCTGGACGATATCGAGCGTATCGAAATTGTTGAAGGAGCAATGGGCGTTGATTACGGAGCCAATGCCTCGGCAGGAATCGTTAACATCATTACCAAAAAAAGAATGCTGCACCGTTGGGAAATCACACCGATGATTCAGGAAGAAACCATTGGCGATGAATATAACTTTAATACCAAAGGGCGACATATTCAGGCATTAAAAGTGGCTCATCAGCTTACGGATAAAATCTATATAGATGTTTCTTATAACCGCAATGATTTCAAAGGTCATTTTGACGGCAGAAAAGGAGAAAAACATATGCTTGACGACGGTTTGCGGGGTCATGAATGGTTGCCGAAACTCACACAAAACCTCAAAGGATTGATGTCATACCGAGGCGATAACGTAGATGTGTTCTTCAAATCAGAATATTTTAACGAAAACCTGAGTCGCCACAGAGAGAAGGTTTTTGAAAATTATGACCCGAGAACCGGAACTTTTCAGCCATATTCCAATGACGAAAGATATATTACCGAACGTTTCTTTAACCATTTGAATGCGTCGGGCATGGCAAAAGACTGGTTCAGATATGATATCTCATTATCCTATCAGGAGCAAACCCGAAACCTCGAGAAATACCGCTATTACATCAAAAAGGACGAAGAGGCAAATATGGAAAAAACGGAATACGAAAGCCGAAAAGTATGGTACTCTAAAGGAACGTTTTCCAATATCATCAAGCGGGATAATTTTGATTTTCAGGTAGGCTATGAAATCAGTAACATTAAAGGTTACACTTCTCCTTTGGCGAAAGAATTAGACAATATGGCGGTGGAACGAAATACAGGAAGTTATGATTTTTTCGGTTCCGCAGAATGGCAGCTTAGCCATAGATTTTCTCTACGTCCGGGTTACCGTTTGATGTCTTCCAATTATTTTAGTCCGGCACACGCCTATAGCTTGAGTGCAAGATATGAATTGCCAAAAGGCTTTGAACTTCGGGCTGTGCTTGGAAATTCACCACGAATACCGAGTTTTGACGAAATGTTTACCGAACTCCGGGATGTTAATCACGACGTGAGTGGAAACCCTGATTTGAAGCCTGAAAACGGACAATCTGTGTCTTTGCATCTTAAAAAGAATTATGACATAGAAGATGGTTGGATTACTAATCGTTTGTCTGCTGGTTATAAGCAAGTTAGTGATAAAATAGACTTGGTTATTTTCAAAAATGAGGAAAACAGGCTGGCATACCGTTTTGAAAATTTTGATACGTTCAAGGTGCTTAATTTGACTTATGAAAGTAGCATTGTCTGGAAAAACTGGGATGCTAATTTAGGAATCACTTTTTACGGTAATTCAGTGACATTACAAGACGAGGAAAAATCCGGAGATTATCTCTATAAAACTGATGTTACTGCCAATATCGGTTATACCATTCCGAAAAGCCAAACTACATTTTATTTGTCTTATAAGCTCAACGGCAGAGAGCAGCAATATGCTGAAAGATTTGATGAAAATATGAGTCTTTATTATGAAAAAGGAGAAAGAGAAGCCTTTCAGTTGTTGGACTTCACCATCAGACAAAAATTATTAGACAATAGGTTGGAAATCACAGCCGGAGCCAAAAACATTTTGAATGTTGGTCAAGTACGCTCCAGTGTGGAGGCTGCAGGAGCTCACACAGATGCAGGAACGACTATCCTGCTCGGATATGGTCGCCATTATTTCATGAAAGTATTGTATAAATTTAAATTCGATTAACGATGAAATTAACAAAGATAACCGGAATATTAGCCCTTTTCCTATTAATCTTAGGCTGTGAAAAAGAGGAAACTTTCGAGCAGGAACCTTTTGTGGTAGCTTTTCTCGAACAGTCGGTTGATTATTCATCAATTCCGGACACCAAAAATATTGAATTGGTTTTCTCAGAAGTACCGGCAACCGACGGCTCGGTTACTATTGAAATTAATGCGTCTAATGCAGAATATGGTGTTGATTTTGAAACCCTTCCGGAGGCTAATAATTCGCAGTTTGAATTGCCTTTTCAAGCAGGTGAACAACAGTTGTCATTTGTTTTTAAAAATTTGATTTATCCGTTTGATCGGGAAAATAAAAATATAGAATTCCGTATTTCATCTATACAATATGACGGATATACCAGCATACAAGGGTATTCCAACTGTTTAATTTCTTTTGATACATCTTTGGGGGGAATTCTTGAGCCAAATACAGGCGGACCAAATGAACAAAATGCTGTTTTTGTCGATTTAAGTACCGCAACAATGACAGAAGTGCAAAGAGATACGTGGGATTTGAGTTTTTATTGTGGAGAGGAAAACCGCGTTGCAATTAACGGTACAGTTTATATGGCAGCCGGAATCATTGATGAAACCAACCTGAATGCGGTAAACAGCCAAACAGTTGCCGATTACCAGCAAGAAGTAGCCATCGGAACTTTTGACCCGGCAAACGAGAACTTTATCGACGCACCAAACGGACATATTAATCAGACAGCTATTGCCGAAATTTCTGAAAATGATGAAGATAACAAAGTGTATCTCGTTAATATGGGCTATGAAGTAGGTACAAATCAACCGCCGGTGGGCAGTGTGGAAGTAATAGGAGATAGTCGTGGTTGGAAGAAAATCAGAATATTGAAAAAACCTCAGGGATATTTATTACAGTATGCCGATTTGGACGATACTTCTTTTCAGGAAGTTGAAATAACAAAAAATCCGGAATATAATTTTGTACATTATAGCATGGTAACACATCAGGAAGTGAGTGTTGAACCTAAAAAAGACCAGTGGGATATTGCTTTTACTGTATATACTAATATCAACGAAGGAGCAGGTTCTTATGGTTTCTCAGACTTTGTGATTCACAACCTGAAAGCCGGCGTTCAGGCTTATGCTTTGAGCGGTAACGGAGATTTAAACTATCAGAATTTTCAGTTAGCCAATGTTGATGACAGTCAGTTTGTGAACGACCAGCGTGTGATTGGAGCCAGCTGGCGAGATGTCCTTTCAGGTGCTATGTTTGACACAATGTATTATATCCTCAAGGATTTAGATGGAAATTATTATAAAATAAAAATGTTAGCCTTTAAAAAAGACAGCGGAGAAAGAGGCTACCCTAAATTTGAGTATAGACTTTTAAATTAATTATATATCATGAGAAAATCAATACTTTCTTTAGCATCGCTAATGATGCTATCAGCAACAGTCTCAGCCCAGCAGGTTGAGGGAGAGGTAACTATGGGAGCGAATTACGTTAATAACGTATTCTACAACCTCGAAACACAAGATGAACATGTTGTTGCCAACAACGTTTGGGATTTGGCTTTTTACAGAGATAATGCCATGGACACGGGAATCAAAATTAATGAGGCAAAAGGTTGGGCTTTATATGAAGCCGGTCAGATTACTGATTACGCAACTATTGACGTTGCTGATGCAGCCAGTTGGTCACAACTTTTTAACCCTTCAACAGATTATACCAAAGGAGCTTTCGACCAAGGTTCGGCAGATTATGGTTGGGGAAATTACGAGCCTAATCATCACGTTTCCGGTGCAGTAGCTTTTGTAATGAAAAAAGGTGCTGAAGGAGAAGAAGAATATGTTAAAATTAAAATAGAAGACTATTTCGGAGCTTATACATTCACTTATGCTGAATGGAACGGAACTACATGGGGTGAAGATGTGGAAGAAGTTGTAGAAAATGGAAGTGCCGACAGTTACTTCAATTTTTACGCATTTGACACACAAGATGTAGTAGCTGTTGAACCAGGTAAAGCAGAGTGGGATTTGTTGTTTACCAAATATACAGATACTTATGTTCATGGAGAAATGTCTACCCCAAACCAAGTTGTTACAGGAGTATTGTCAAATCCTAATATCAAAATCGCTAAAACTACTGAGGCAGAAGCGAATGTAGCGGATTTATCCGGAGATATGAACGTAATCGGAGCAGCCGACTGGAAATACCTTGATGGTTGGTCTTGGGCAGTAGATTCAGACATTAATTATTTCATCAAAAGAAATAATGCAGATGTAGTATATAAAGTTAATTTCACAGAGTTTGAAGGTCAAAGCACTGGTGTGGTTCGCTTTATGGTTGACAACGAAGCAACATTATCTGTTGAGCAGGTAGCAGAAGGTGTTTCTTTCAACGTGTATCCGAACCCGACTACAGATAAAAGAGTTCAGGTTGTTTATGATATTACAGCAACCAACGCTACACAAAATGAGATTACAATCTATGCGTTGAACGGGGCAGTAGTATATAGAGCTGGAGCAGAATCTCAAACCGGATTTTACACCCAAACATTGGATTTAAGCCAATTGACAGCTGGAGTTTATATTCTTGAATTCAAATCAGGAAATCAAGCCAGCACTAAGAAAATAGTTCTAAAATAGGACTATCGTTTGTTTAGTAGTATTTTTGTTGTGAAAGCCTCCCGATAGCTCGGGAGGCTTTTTTGTTGTAATTGAAACATAACGTTTTAGACTATCATTTGGAAATTTTTGCTCTGTTTTCGAGAAAATTATTTTAATAAATTTTTTATTACATTTGTATCAAAAGCGTTAGGAATATGAATTTAGAAACAGACATCAAATGGATAACAAAAGAACTTCATGAAGTGAAAGATCCTGATTTTATTGAACTTATAAAAAATATGATTCAAAGCAGGAAAGAAGAAAAGCAAGCTGAAGAAAGTGTTCTGACAAAAGCTCAGCGAGAAGAAGTATTATGCCGTTCAGAATTATACAAACAAGGAAAAACCAAAGTTTATACCCTAAATGAAGCAAAAGAAAAATTAAGAAAAATACCTCGTTAATATGCAGTCTTTTGAATTAATTATTGTCGAACAGGCAATTATTGAAATGGAAGATGCCTGCAGGTTTTATAATATAAGAGCCGACAATTTAGGAACAAAGTTTAGTGAGGAAGTTTTTGAAGTATTAAACAAGGTAGTGCTTAATCCATTTTTGTTTCCTATTAAATTTAAGGAAGTTCACGAGGCAGTTTTGAATAGGTTTCCTTATACAATTACCTATGAGATTGTCGATAATAAAGTAGTTGTGTTGTCTGTTTTTCATACAAAACGCTATCCTAACGAGAAATTGCGAAGAAAGAGATGACAAATTTTATAAAGGAAACTTCCCAAAAAGCATATAACGTTGTCATTCCATTATAAACCTTATCTTTGTCTAAAGAAATCAGCAAACTTATGTCCGGAAATACTTTTGGTAAAAAATTTTCCCTGACCACTTTCGGGGAATCTCACGGGGAGGCAATCGGAGGTATCATTGACGGTTGTCCGTCAAATATCGAGTTAGATTTGAACGAGATACAGCACGAGCTAAATCGCCGTAAACCCGGACAATCCAATATTGTAACCCAACGAAAAGAATCAGATATCGTACAGCTTTTATCAGGAATTTTTCAAGGCAAAACCACCGGAACACCTATAGGTTTTATCATTTCGAATGAAAATCAAAAATCTAAAGATTATGGACATTTAGCTGACCATTTCCGTCCAAGCCACGCCGACTATACTTATCAGAAAAAATACGGCATCAGAGATTATCGGGGAGGAGGGAGGAGCTCGGCTCGCGAAACTGCTTGTAGGGTGGTTGCCGGAGCTATTGCCAAGCAAATTATTCAACCGATCAAGATAACAGCATTTGTGTCATCTATCGGAAATATTTCGTTGAAAAAGACTTATAAAGAATTGGATTTTAACCAGATAGAAACCAATGCAGTCCGTTGTCCGGAGGCTGAATTTGCCGTTCAAATGGAAGAGCTGATTAAAACGACACGAAAACAAGGAGATACATTAGGAGGCATTATTACCTGTGTAGTGCAAAACGTTCCGGCGGGATTGGGAAATCCTGTTTTTGACCGTCTGGAAGCCGATTTGGCAAAAGCTATGTTGTCAATTAATGCAACCAAAGGTTTTGAAATTGGAAGCGGATTTACCGGTACGCAGATGAAAGGCAGTCAGCACAACGATTATTTTAATCCGGACGGAAGTACAAAAACAAATTTTTCCGGCGGTGTGCAAGGCGGTATTTCTAATGGTATGGATATTTATTTTAATGTAGCATTTAAACCTGTTGCCACATTGATGCAACCACAGGAAATGTTGTCGGAATCAGGCGAAATAAAAACCGTTGATGGCAAAGGAAGGCACGATGTGTGCGTGGTGCCGAGAGCCGTCCCGATTGTTGAGGCTATGACGGCTTTGGTGCTGGCAGATTTTATGCTTTAATAGCTTTAAAATCTCAATCAAAACATTCCATTAATAATAAATCACCTTCCCGATAGCTGATTTCTACCATTCCGTCGGTGGCTACTTCATTACTTGAACCACTTCGGTAACCCAATGTCAAAGATTCGTCGTGAAGTGAATAAACCAGATTTTTTGTAGTAATTCCGGAAACCGTACCAATAGGAATCAGTGAAATAGGAGTGCCTCCCGGATACCATTTTTTGAAAATCGCCGGACATAAAAACACTTTGGAATAATCATCTAGCAAAACTACCCGAAGTTTATTTTTGACTTGTACCATATTGGTCAGGTTGCTGAATGTGTGATCGGTTCTTCTGCCGGTTGCCCAAACCACGTTCGCAGCCGGAAAATTATGGTCAATCAGGTATTGGTAAGCTTTGTCTAAATCAGTCGAATTCTGGTCATCAACTTTAATAACCTTTATTGGCGGATATTGCATATTTTCATACTTTTTATGGTCGAAATCACGGTCGAAATCACGGTCGAAATCACCAATTAAAACATCAATTTTAATTCCCAGTTCTAAAACACGCTCAACAGCACTATCCAAAACCACAATGTGAGGTGACCATTCCAGCAACTGATTGAGTAAATCCATGCTGCAGGCTTCGCCATTAGCAATAATTAAGGCGGGTTCCTGATCGTCCCGAACAATATGATGTGAAGACATAAAAGGTATTGTTTGTCATCAAAATTAATAAAAACAACTAACTAATTAAGTGATTTCGGTTGATAAAATGCTAAAAAAATCTTATATTTATAGACTCAGAGTAGAGTTATTTATTATTATATAAACAATATCTATTAAAGAACAAATAATGATACTTAAAAACTATATAAGTTTGACAAACTTTAAAATATAAAACGATGGAAGAAAAAAAATCAAAACTTACCAGACAAACAGGAGCTCCGGTTCCTGATAACCAAAATGTACAAACAGCAGGACCGAATGGACCTATGCTGATGCAGGATTTCTGGTTTTTGGAAAAAATGGCAAACTTCGATAGGGAAGTAATTCCGGAAAGAAGAATGCACGCAAAAGGTTCGGGGGCTTTCGGAACTTTTACCGTAACCCACGATATTACGCCATATACCAAAGCGGAAATTTTTAGCGAAATCGGGAAGAAAACTGAAATGTTTGCTCGCTTTTCTACCGTTGCGGGAGAAAGGGGCGCTGCCGATGCTGAAAGGGATATTCGTGGTTTTGCCTTAAAATTTTATACCAATGAGGGAATCTGGGATTTGGTTGGAAATAATACACCTGTTTTCTTTTTCCGCGACCCGATGAAATTTCCTGACCTGAATCACGCAGTTAAACGCGATCCGAGAACCAATATGCGAAGTGCTAACAATAACTGGGATTTCTGGACGCTTTTGCCTGAAGCATTACATCAAATCACAATTGTTATGAGTGACCGTGGTATTCCGAAAGGTTACCGGCACATGCACGGATTCGGAAGTCATACGTATAGTTTTATCAACAGTGAAAATGTACGTCATTGGGTAAAGTTTCATTTCGTGTCTCAACAAGGTATAGAAAATCTTTCTGATGAAGAAGCGGCAAAAATAGTAGGACAAGATAGAGAGTCTTCTCAACGTGATTTATACGACGCGATTGAAAGAGGAGACTTTCCTAAATGGAAAATGTTCGTGCAGATTATGACCGAAGAACAAGCGAAAACCTATCGTTTTCACCCATTTGATTTGACAAAAGTATGGTCGAAAAAAGATTTTCCGTTAATTCCGGTAGGCGAATTTGAGCTCAACAGAAATCCGGATAACTATTTTCAAGACGTGGAACAAGCGGCATTCAACCCGACAAATATTGTTCCGGGAATTGGTTTCTCTCCAGATAAAATGTTGCAGGGAAGATTGTTCTCTTATGGCGATGCACAACGCTACCGATTGGGAGTGAATCACTATCAGATTCCGGTAAACAAACCAAAATGTCCGTATCACGCTTATCATAGAGACGGAGCAATGCGCGTGGACGGAAACTATGGTTCAGTCATTCACTATGAACCAAATAGTTTCGGAGAATGGCAGGAAAATTTGTCGGCAAAAGAACCGCCGTTGGAAATGGAAGGAACGGCTTATGCTCACAATTTCAGAGATTATGACGAGGATTACTATACACAGCCGGGCGATTTGTTCAGAATTATCAAAGCGGACGGAAAAGCCGATTTGCTATTCCAAAATACTGCGGCTCAGGTAGGTGGTGCTGAGAAATTTATTCAGATACGGCATATCCGGAATTGTTACAAAGCCGATCCTGAATACGGTACAGGAGTGGCTAATGCTTTGGGTTTGACGATGCAAGAAGTCGATAATTTTGATATGACGCCTTACGACCGTTATGCTCCAAAACCGGGAAAATAGTAATTTAATAAAAATAAAAAAAAGCCTGTAAATTGAATTTTACAGGCTTTTTAATTCAAAATAGGAAATAATTAAAACTGTTCTCTTCCTGCAAAGTGGAAAGCGGCTTCGATTTCAGCATTTTCGTCTGAATCTGAACCATGAACAGCATTCTCTCCGATTGATTTTGCATATTTTTTTCTGATTGTTCCTTCAGCTGCTTCCGCTGGATTGGTTGCACCAATCAACGTACGGAAATCTTCTACAGCATTGTCTTTCTCCAGGATAGCGGCAACAATCGGTCCTCTTGACATAAATTCAACCAATTCTCCGTAAAAAGGACGTTCGGCGTGAACGGCGTAGAATTTTTGTGCATCAGCAACTGTTAACTGTGTTAATTTCATTGCCACGATTCTGAAACCACCTTCAGTAATCATATTTAAAATCCCGCCAATGTGACCTGCTTCAACAGCATCAGGCTTAATCATTGTAAATGTTCTGTTTCCTGCCATTTTAATTTGTTTAAATTTTTTGCAAAAGTACTGCTTTTTGCTAAAACTTACGCATAATTAACTCATTTAATTTTGATGATTCATTTCACAACAAATCTTTTATTTTGTTCATCAAATTGGATTTCGCTTGTATCAAAAAAGGAATCAAAAACCTTTTCCTGCATCAGTTTTTCTGCTGTATTATGAAAAACCTGACTTGCGGTAAGTACAATCAGTTCATCACTGAGTTGTATGGCTAAATCTAAATCGTGGGTAGAATAAATGATTGTTTTTCCTAATTCAGTAAATTTTTTTACCAGTTTCTGGAATTGAATTTTATTGTAAAAATCCAAATGTGTTGTTGGCTCGTCCATTAATATGAGCGGTGTGTCTTGGGCAATCGCTCTGGCAATAAAAACTTTCTGTTTTTGTCCGTCACTTAGTTCGTTAATATTTTTGTCTGCCCAATTCAGTATTCCGGTTACTTCCATAGCACTCCGGATTTTTTCTTCATCTTCTTTGTTCAATGCACCCAGCCAGTTGGTGTAGGGCTGCCTGCCCAAACTGATCAATTCTTTGATAGTAATATTTTGGTAAACAGTGGTTTCTGTCAAAACTACGGCACAGATTTTTGCCCAATCGACCGGAGTAAATGCTGTTGTATTCTGGTTTTCGATTTTGAAATTTCCTGAAACAGGAGGGAGCAAACCGGAAAAGGTTTTAAGCAAAGTCGATTTTCCGATACCGTTTGTCCCGACCAAAGCAATGAGTTTTCCATAGCCAATTTGCAGATTAATATTACTCAGAATAGGCGAATAATCTCTATTTTTTTTATATCCTATGGTTAGATTATTTGTTTCGATTAACATTTTTTGATGAAATAATTTGTGATATAAGATAATTTTATTATTTTTAACAAAACATTAAAACCAATATTATGAACAAATTAACTTGTAACGCAGGGTTCTTCTTAGCTTTGGTGTTTGTTGCATCTTCATTTTTATCTTCCTGTAAAGATAATCATTCTGAAAAAAAGGAAACGGTTTTAGCTGAAACTTCATCAGATTTTTCTCCGAAAGACGTGGAATTATTTATTTACCTCTACCAATTTACCAATTTTGATGCGAAAGCATTGCAGGTATGGACAGAAAAATCAGAAGACGATAGGCTGAAAACCTATGCACAAAAACAGTTGGAAATCACGCAAAAAAACAAAGCCCGGTTGGAGGCAGTTGCTTCCGAAAACGGAATCAAGTTGCCTGCTGAATTTTCGCCGGAATATGAACGCGAAATCTACAAATATTCTACCGGAGGCCGGGGCGAATATGACAAGGTTTTTATCCGTAACTATTTGAGTGTGTGTGAAAAATTCAACGATTCGGTAAATAACATCATACTTCATTACCCAAATGAAGACATCAAACAACTGTCACAAGCGTCTTATAGCGATATGAGTGCCAGGATAATGGAAATAATTGAGTTGAATAAAAAAGGTTTGTAACTAAATAGACGAAATTAGTCTTTTGAATAATTTTTCCATTCCGGTAGTGGCTTTTTCAGCAATAGTTTCCACTGATATGGTCGTGTGGTGTATGTAGGCTGGTTTTGGGTCGATATAAAAAATATTTTCGGCTTTGGTTGCGTATTGTATTAACCCGGCCGCGGGATAAACTTGCATTGATGTTCCGATAACAATAACAATAGCTGCCTGACTGATGAGGTCTAAGGCACGGTCAAATTCCGGAACAGCTTCGCCAAACCAAACGATGTGCGGACGCATCAAATAACCGTCCGGGCAAAGGTTATTCATATTGATATCTGAATGCCATTCGACAACATAATTTTCATTTTTACTGCTTCTAGCTTTTAGCAACTCGCCATGCAGATGCAGTACGTTTTTGTTTCCGGCTCTTTCGTGCAAATCGTCCACATTTTGCGTAATAATGTTGATAGGATAATATTGCTCCAAATCAGCAAGTAATTGGTGTGCCAAATTGGGTTGTACTTCCAATAACTGACGACGGCGAAGATTATAAAAATTCAAAACCAATTCCGGATTTTTGGTAAAGCCTTCCGGACTGGCGACTTCCGTAATATCGTGTCCTTCCCATAATCCATGGGCATCTCTGAATGTTTTTATACCACTTTCGGCACTGATACCAGCTCCTGACAAAACGACTATTTTTTTCATATTAACCGGACTTTGTATCTTTGGCATTATTTTTAAAATTATGATATATAATAATATGTTCCAAGATACGGAATATCTGGCTTATCTGGAAACTTTTTTGACGGTTAACCGAAAAGAGCGTTTTCTGGAGGTTTTGCAAAACCGAACGAGACATTTTACCATTGCGGTTGAAGACGTTTATCAGTTACATAATACCAGTGCGGTAATGCGTAGCTGCGAGGTTTTCGGTATTCAGGATTTACACGTTATCGAAGAGCGATTTGGTAAGAGAATAGATAAAGAAATAGCGATGGGAGCAGAAAAATGGGTAGATATTCATCGCTATCAAAACAATACTTCATGTATAGAGAAACTAAGGGAACAAGGTTTTCAGATTGTGGCAACTTCGCCACACACACAAGCTGGTTTTTTAGCAGATTTTGATATTACAAAACCGTCGGCTATCTTTTTTGGTACAGAAAAAACAGGGCTTTCGGAAGATATTTTGCAACAGGCAGATGCTTATATCAAAATACCGATGGTTGGATTTACAGAGAGTTTGAATATATCTGTTTCGGCAGCAATCGTGATTCAAGATATAACAGAAAGGTTGAGGAAATCAGGAATTAACTGGCAGTTGACAGAAAACGAAATTCTGGAAAAACGGATTGATTGGAGCCGGAAATCAATTAAAGATATTGATTTTATTACTGAGCGGTTTTATAATCAATAAAAAAAGCTGTTTCCTCACAATGAAGAAACAGCTTTTTTTACTAAAAATAATTTTTATTCAAACGTGTTAAAAGTAACATTCAGCCTTCCTGAATTAAAAATTTGTCCGGCTTTGGTTTCGTTAGCAGGAATTGTCGTTCCCAGTACGTCTGTACCCACTATTCCTTTTGCAACGGCATTGTGAACGAAATCTTCTATTTCGCTTCCTCCGCCATAGAATGGTGTGCTGTTTTTCTGAGCGTACTCCAAGCCGTCTTCAACAATATAAACGATATATTTTAGCTCTTCATTATAATCCTGATTAAACTTAAAAGATACATTCACTGTTCCTGTTCCTTCGGTTATATCTAAATCAGAGTCAATTCTGATTCCGACAGGCGAAGATTCCTGTACCAAATCAAGAGCTTGCTGTACATCGTATGCCTGTCCGTCTCTTTTCCACATTTCCTGGCGATTTAGAGGCGAAAAAGGATAAGAGGCGAATTCAGGAGTTGGGTGCACTTTATCGGCTAATATCCCGTGTAATTGCTTTTCATAAGGCTTAAAAACAAAAGGGTCACTGCCTCCGTCATCATTGTGTAAAGCAACGGCTATAAATTTATCGTGATGCTCAGGTTCTAATTCTTCCTCAATCGTGTGAGTAACCCGTGGGCAGTTCACACACCAGGCTCCTGTAAAATCTTCGATTAAAACACGGTGTTTGAAATTTTCTCCAACCATTTCATAATCTTGCTCAACACCTGCCTCCGCTTGCTGTACGTTAATAACACTGCCCTCACCGTCGAAAACGGCTACAACTACCCGGGTAGCCCTGTTTTCACCACCGATAGAAACGACAGAGTCATCTACCAGTTCATTACAGGAAGATAATAACGAAACCAAAGTTATTGATGCCAGTAAAAAAGTTTTTTTCATAATTTTAAAGCTATAATTTGCTGTTCATAAATTTAATTCGACTAATTTATTATTTAATTTTTGAACTGAAAAATATTTTTTTTGAAATAAACTTCATAAGTTTGTTAAACTAAAATTAAAGAAATTATGATGAGAGTATTATCAATTATTGCATTTGTGTGTTTCAGTCTGTCTGTTTCGGCACAGAGTAAGTTACCGAATGTAACGTTGAAAGACCTTAAAGGAAAGTCTGTAAACATCGCACAATATGGAAAATCAGACAAGCCGGTTATTGTGAGTTTTTGGGCGACATGGTGTGGACCTTGTTTAAAAGAACTGGAAGCCATCAATAAAGTTTATGACAAATGGCAAAAAGAAACAGGCGTTGAGTTGGTGGCTGTTTCAATCGACGATTCAAGAACCCGCTCAAGAGTAAAACCGTTGGTTAACGGGAAATCGTGGGATTACACCATTTTGTTAGATGAAAATCAGGAATTGAAAAGAGCAATGAATGTTATCAATCCACCTTATACAGTAGTTGTATATAAAGGTCAGATTGTTTATTCACATACCGGATACACACCAGGAACGGAAAACGAATTGTATAAAGAGTTAAAAAAAGCTATTGGAAAGTAAGCAATGAAAAATTACAATAAGTTTCTGATAGTCGCTTTATCTTTGATGGGATATACGGCGGCAGCCCAGATTAACGTAGGGATAGAATCCAATTCTCAATATTACATAGAGGATGCTCAGATAAAAATAAAAGACCAGGAAACAAAAGACAACCCATTTCGTTCCAATAATTATGTAAAGATAGATTACTTCAAAGGAAAATTTGAAGCCGGTCTGCAAATGGAAGGCTATTTGCCGTATGCCATTCTTAATTATTCTCCAAATCTTGAAGGTGTCAATATTGGTACCGTTTACGCCAGATATAATGATTATGAAAATGGTATTGATGTAACAGTCGGTCATTTTTATGAGCAGTTTGGTAGCGGATTGGTTCTACGTTCGTGGGAAGACAGAGCTTTGGGAATTAATAATGCTATTTTTGGCGGTCGCGTAAAATACAGTCCGCATTCTTCCACACAAATTACTTTGTTGGGCGGAAAGCAACGTATCGGTATGGGATTTGACCTGTCAGATGGAATGATTTACGGGGCTGATGCTGAGGTTGATTTGGCGAATCTTATGGACAAAGATTATTCGTTGAAATTCGGTGCGAGTTTTGTCGGGCGTCGTCAGGAGCTGGACAATTACCCCGAAGTTGAACCCAACACCAACATGTTATCAACCCGTTTGGAATATGCAGGCGATAAATTTCTGATAGGAGGAGAGTATGTCTATAAAACTGAAGATATTGTTTCCACACCAGAAGGATTGTATCCGCAATACAAAAAAGGTGGAAATGCCTTTTTGTTGAATTTAGGTTATAACACATCTGGGTTTGGTGTAAATGTCAATTTACGTCGAATGGAAAACATGGATTTTTATTCCGAACGACAGCTACAAGGAAACACATTCAATTACGGAATGATTAACTATGTGCCTGCATTGACAAAACAATATGATTTTGCTTTACAAAACATTTATGTTTACCAGGCTCAAGGAAAATATGATATATTCAATTTGCAGAAATTAGGTGAGATAGGCGGACAGTTTGATGTTTTCTATGAAGCTGAAGAAGGTACATTTTTTGGCGGTAAATATGGAGCTAACTTCATTTTGAACGGTTCCTATTGGGCAGGCTTGGAAGCAGAAGAGCAAGACGACCGAAGTCTTAAATCAACAGGTTTCTTTAACGACGGACAGAAATATTATTCTGATTTAGGTTTGGAATACCGCAGAAAATGGTCTGAGCGTTTTACTTCCATTTTTATGTATGTTAACCAATATTACAACCAAGGTTATCTCGAAGAAAAAAATAACGGATTTGTAAAAGCAAATACTGCTGCGGTTGAAGGATTATATTTTCTTAAACCGACCAGTTCTATTCGGTTAGAACTGCAACATCAGTGGGCAGATGCCTATCACAAGAACTGGGCAGGTGCTACTCTGGAATATGCACCCAACAGCAACTGGTCGTTTTTTGCCTTTGATATTTACAACTACGGAAACGATAAGAACAGTAAGCGAATTCATTATTTTACTTACGGACTCAGCTACACTAAAGGTTCTACCCGAATAGCGGGAAGTTATGGCCGTCAGCGAGGCGGATTGATATGCGTCGGTGGAGTTTGTAGAGAAGTTCCTGAGGCTAATGGATTTACCTTAAATATCACAACCAATTTTTAAAATCAAATCGGCCTCCAGGTCGATTTTTTTATGATGAAAAAATATAATTTTTGTGCAGGTCCGGCTCCTCTTAGCCCGGAAGTTTATCAAAAGGCTGCCGAAGCATTGGAAAACTTCAATGATACCGGTTTGTCTATTTTGGAAATCTCACACCGTAGTGATGCTTTTTTATCCATTTTAGCAGATTGTAACAAATGGGTGCTCGAACTGCTCTCGCTTGAAAATAAAGGTTACCAGGTGCTTTTTCTGCAAGGAAGTGCCAGTATGGAATTTGCTCGGGTACCTTTGAATCTTCTGAAAACCCAGGCAGGATATATAGACACCGGAGTATGGGCTCAAAAGGCAATTAATGAAGCCCGGAAAGTAGGGCAGGTAAAAATTGTAGCCTCAAGTGAAGATAAAAATTACAGTTATATTCCTCAAGGGTATCATTTGCCGGAACAAATGGATTATCTGCATTGTACTAGCAACAATACGATCTACGGCACACAAATGAATAATTTTCCTGACACGAATGCACCTTTGGTTTGCGATATGAGTTCCGATATCTTTTCCCGAAAGCTCGATTTCAGTCAGTTTGGATTGATTTATGCCGGAGCTCAGAAGAATATCAGCACTTCGGGGTTGTCGGTAGTGATTATTCATGAAAGTTTGTTGTCTGAAAACGTTAATATTCCTAATGTTCTTAGCTATAAACAGCATTTTCAGCACAATGGCTTGTATCACACTCCGCCGGTTTTTGCTGTATATCTTACATGGCTGAATCTGCAATGGTTAATACAGCAGGGCGGAGTAGAGGCAATGGAAAAAATTAACAGACAAAAAGCAACCATGCTTTATCAGGAAATTGACAATAATTATCTGTTTTTTGGTACGGCTCAAAAGCAAGACCGCTCTTTAATGAATGTATGTTTTCGTTTAGTAGATGAAAATCTATCAACTCAGTTTGACCGGTTTATTGAAAACAAAAACATTACCGGAATTCGAGGACATCGTTATGTTGGTGGTTATCGAGTATCACTCTATAATGCTGTTACCTTGTCTGATGTGGAATATTTGATAACGTGCTTGAAAGAATTTGAAAATGAGGTAGATAGAAGATAATTTGTCGTCATCTTGAATGGGTTTAATCCTTACTTAGATACTAATATTGTTTCTTCTTCTTTATTCAACTGATGTAAATACTGTGATGGGGATTGATTTTGATGTTTATTAAAAGCAATGGAAAAACTTCGGGAGTTTGTAAAACCTAATTGCCTGGCAATTTCAGAGAACTTATAATTCCTCCATTCCGGTTCCTTTTCCCATTTGATTAATAGATGTTCAATTCTAAGGTTGTTGAGATAATCGTTAAACATCATTCCTTTGTGCTGATGGATACAAGTAGTCAGGTATGTACGGTTAGTGCCGAGCTGTTTGGCAAGCTTGTCTATATTTATTTTCTCTTTCAGAAAACCTTGTTTGTATTCAAATTCATCTAATTTAGTTTTGATTTCCTCAATGACAGAAGGAGAGATATCCTTTTTCTGCGGTATAGTTTTCTGGGATTCCACAGTTACTGATTGTTGCTTATTTTTTCGGTAATATTTTATAGCCAAAAAACAAAGTGTTGAAACTATAAGGATACCTGTAAACGAAGACAAAAACAGATTTTTTCGTTTCGCCTTTAATTCGTTTTCTAACCTGTTTTTCTCTTTTTCTAACGCATAAGTGTCGAAAGTGCGATGTATCAACGTTTGAATATATTTATTTTCTCTTCGCAGGAAATTAATTACAGCCAGGTGTTGATTAGTATAGGCAAGTTGTTGTTTTAAGTTGTCTTTATTTTTGTAATAATCTATAATAGAGCTATATACTGTTGCCAGTTGAAGACTTGAATAGTGGTGGTTATTGAATAAATCATCTACTTTTAGATTGTACTGAAGAGCCATTTCAAAGTCATTGTGTTGGGCAGAATTGAGTGCTAAATATTTGTATATCAACCCCTCGTTTGCAAAATCTTCGTTTTTCCTGATGGGTTCCAAAGCGTTGTGTAGCAACTGCTCACTTTCAGAATATTTACCTGATGCATACAGTGTTATCCCTTTAACCAAATCATAATATGCCTTGTCATAATATAAATCATCAGGTTTGAGTTTGTCGAGTATCTGATAGCCTTCATTCAGGTATTGTTCAGACAGCTCATAGTTGCCTAAATAAAAAGCACAAATTGCCTGATAGCGTTTGGAATTGACATACCCCATAAGATAGTTATAATCACTTGTATGTTTTTCAAAATAATCAGCAGACCGGGTAAAATCGTCCATTGCCTGCTTGTAATCTTCCAGATAGGTTTTGACCAGTCCGATACTGTAATAAGATGAATGAATTATATAATCATCTTTTCCTTCCACGCATTGAGTAATCAGTTTATAATTGTATTCAAGATATTTTATGTAATTTTTTTTGACATAATATTCCGTACCAATGATTCTGTATATTTCTAAAGGAAAAACTTCATTAGTATATCTATTTTCGGCAAAGTCAAAAGCCTTACCAATCTGTGCTCTAATTTTAGTATCATTACTTTTATGGTATAATTTAATATATTCCTGAATCAAAGAAATTCGTGATTCTTTATCAGTGGTTGCCTCCAAAATTTTTTGATAACTGTTTTCACTTTCCGGAAGATTATTTCCGAAAACAGGTTGATAGGAAACAAAAATAAATACAAAAAATAGTCGAATTAAGATCATAAATCAACATTTTAAAGCTAAAAATAATACGATTCAAGCAAATATATAAAAAAAATATTATTTATTGACTGTTAAATAATTAGCAGTTTTTTCTATATACATTTTGTACAATTTGGTATGTCCGATTGTACAAAACGCAGAACAACTTTTTGCGGATTCTTTATAATGTATTTAATTTTGAGAGCAAAGAAGAACGGTAAAGCCCTCCATTATTCAGAAACTACAAATAATCAAAACTATTTTAATATGAAAAACAATTACTTTTATTTTTTATCGACACTTTTGATTTTAGGAAGCTGTACTGCTCCTGAAGAAGATTGGCAAACTGAAACCGAAGTTGCCACGACAGCTAAAAGCGTCTTTTCTTTGCAAACCCGAATATGGGAAGTCGAGAGCGTTATAACAGACGCTTTTATCAAAGATTACGGAAAACAGCGTGACACCTTGTCGTTACCATCATTTATACGGAAGCTTCAAATTGTTGCAGAAAACGAACAAGCATTTATTGACTTAAAGCCGGCTACGGGCTACGATGTTATAACTGTACCGGAACTTGAAGAAATTCTGAATAATTATACCTTGCTCTATACCAATCTGCCTGTTTCGGCAACAGAAAAAAACTATACCGACCAATTACTAAGGGTAAATACTGATACTGCTTTTTACGCTTTGCTCGGAGATATAGCAAGCAACACCAATTTGAGTACCGATAGCAAAGACTATCTGACTTATCTTGTTTATTCTGTTTATGATAATGGAGATAAAGACGACGATAATCCACCTCCGATAGATGATAGCCTATGGAAAAAACAAAAAATCTGTGCCATCACAGCCGGCTGGACTCAGAACCAAGCCCAGGCAGTATTTAACGCCACTTTGATTAATCTGCTGTATTGATTTACGCAGGTATTGCCAACCACACGTGCTATATATTAAACCACGTGTGGTTTTAAGCTTAAAACAAAGTGGTCTTAAAAACAAATTAAATAAACCTCAAACCAAAATACTATGCAGAAAATTACAATCAGGTTCTTATTAAAAGGACTTCTGCCAATGCTTTTGGCAGTATTATTTCATATCGATGCGATAGGGCAGGACAATTCTTCCCGGCTAATTTGGGATTACCAAGTTGGCTGTATCGAATATGACTATGACGGACGAGACCCGAAAAAGGGTTTTGTATTTGACGAAGATGTTGAAAACGCACCTTGTATTCGCGTATGCGAAAGAAGTAAAGTTAATTATACAGTTCAGGGTACTGGCATTGCTCATGTTGATTGGGTAATTACCGGAGGAAACTTAATGGGAACTTCAGGAGGTAATAACCAAAATGCAGAGGTGCAATGGGGTAACGCCGGGAATGGAGCCATTCACGTGACCATTACCTACACAGATCAAAGTATTAAAGTATATACACCTTGCGTAGAGATAATTCACAGCCCTAAAGCTATGTTTGACATTGAAGGGTTGAACGAAGAAAAAACTTTTTGTTTAAACACACCGATTACTTTTGACAATTTATCCATTGCTGATGGTGGAACAGAAATTATCTATTACAATTGGGATTTTGGTGATGGAAACTATTCTCATGAATTTGAACCTACTCACAGCTATGACCAACCGGGTGATTATGATGTTACCTTAGTCGTTGTCAATAAGTGTAACTGTGTAGATAAATATACAATGAGTATTAGAGTCATTGAAAGACCGGATGTAGTGATTTCCTGTCCTTCGGTAGTTTGCGAAGATGGTGACAAAGTAACCTATACCGTTAATGATGAGTGCGGAGGAGAATGGGTCGTTGAAGGCGGAACAATTGTAGGACAATCTCCTCAGCGAATAGATGTGGTATGGGATCAAGTGGATCAAGACGGGTTTGGCTATGTGAATTTTAAGTCAGAATGTGGTTGTCCTTTCTGGACAACAGTTAAAGTCCCGGTGGTACAACAAAGAGGTTTCATCAAAGGTCCTGACGTGGCTTGCCTGAACGAACAGACACGCTATACGTTACCGCAGTGGCCAACAACTGATTTTCAATGGAGTATCAACGGTAATCCGATGCACCCGATGTTGGTTTACACCGACCAGCGAAATGAAGTGTATGTGAATGGATTAGCACCTGGTACTTATACTTTAATATGTAATTATACTAATACATTATTGGGTTGTTCCGGTTACGCTGAAAAAAGAATTACCGTATTACCTTCGGTAACTATTACAGGACCTGAAGAATTTTGCTCAGGAAGTGGAACGACAAGTTACACAAATATTGAAGGAGTATCAGTAAATTGGGAGCTGAAGAACAACAATAATGTTATAGCTACTTCGACCGGTATTAACTTTAATCACAATTTTACTCAAGGCGGAACATACGTACTGACTGCCACATCAAGCGGTGGCTGCGACAGCGATCCTTTTATCATTAATGTTATCCAAACACCGTCAATTTCCGGAAGTATCATAGGTGAAAACTCGATTTGCCCTGGTGTAGCTTATGATTACAGCTACAACAATACCGACAATAATTCTGTCTTACACTGGGAGGTGGACGGAGGCTCTATTCAAGGTAGTGATACAGGAGATGAAATTAGCGTCGTTTTCAATAACACAGGTCCTTACGAGGTTCGTGTGAAAAAGGAATCTTTGACAGGTGGTTGTGAATCGGAATGGCTGGAAAAAACCATTACAAAATTAGACTTTACGCCTATTATTGTAAATAATGACGGACTAAGTGAGTTTTGTCCAAGTAGCGAAACAACCTTTACAGTTAATATAGGCGGAATAGTACCGGATCTTATCGAATGGGAAATTGAAAGCGTTGGTAGCGGACCGAGTAACACCAACTTCGGTAATATCATCAGCGGTGTCAATGATACTGATGTGACAGTGAGCTTTAACGAAATCAGTACGTTTCCGGATGGAATACTAAAAGTAACCGTTTACAAATGTGGTATGGTGAAGACAGATACATTCTCAATAAGCCTGATGCCACAACCTGATTTGGGAATTACCGCTCCTGCTAAGGTTTGTGCCAATGAGTCATTTGACATTACACTTACTTCGAGTACGCCCTTAACTTCCGGCACGATTGTATGGACTGTGAACGGACAAACGTACAACCGGAACATTGCCACAGACGGACTTACGCTAACAGGTATCACGGTCGATAATGTAGAACCTAACAATTTATCGGCAGCGATCACCGCTTCGGTTACCCACCCGAATGGTTGTTTGTATAACCTCACAGCCAACGGAACAGTGACTATCGAACCAAGACCGGTGGTACAGATTAGTCCGGGCAATGCGTTTAATAGATGCCCGGATGATAACGGTGTTTACGGAGCGGTTACTATTAATGCCAACACTAATTATAGCAGCTCTATGCCTGTAAGTTTCAAATGGTTTAAAAATGGAACAGAAATACCGGGAGAAACATCTTCAACGCTGACTATACCAGCCGGAACAACCTCTCCGGAGGGGACTTATTATGTAGTAGTTACTTTTACCAATACCGATGATAATTGTTCTACGAAGTCTTCCAATGTGATTGTGACTTCTGATGATTGTGAAGAACCGCCATACTGCGATTTAGATTTCTCACCAAACTTAAGCATTACAGGAAGCTGGACAGATTGCAACCGAATTGATTTCGTGGGCAGTTTTGATAACCCTAATGGTTACGCAACGCAAATCAACTGGTTGTCTTCAAGTCCGTCAAATTTTGTGGGGTATAATACAAATACAGCAACCCCTTATTTTATCACAGATACCCCAGGTGAGTATATCGTACAATTTGAGGTATTTTATATCACTCCTCAGGGACCATGCAAGGCTTGGACGACGACGACAGTCAAAAAACATTATGAGCCTAAGTTTAATTACACCATTAGCTGTAATGGTACCAATAATTATACGGTAAATTTAATTGATAATTCTACCTTATTTGAGGTGTTGCCAGGAGATTTGAACTACAATTATTCGACTACTTCCGGTACGCTGAGCCAGTCCGGTACAGGTGCTACCATTACCAATCTTGGACCGGGTAACCATACTTTTACATTAGAATTGTCAAGTGGCAGTATTGGTGGGGTACCTCAACCATCTTGTACGTATGAAGTACAGGTAAACATTGACCCGTTAGACGTACCAGTATTGACCTACCCGTCACCCAACCAGTTTTTCTGTGCCGAAGAGGTGATTACCCTAAGCATACCTGGTGGGTATAATCCCAACTATAACTATACTTGGTATTTTGACGGTACCAGTTACCAGGCAAATGAAGACGATACGGACATTAATATTACAAATGATGGAGAAGCTGAAATTTATCTGAAAGTTACTAATCAGTATGATTGTTCGGTAGAAAGTGTTCCGGTAACTATCGAGATAAAAAAAGCAGATTTTGAAAATGGTACATTTATCCCAAGTCAACTATCCTTCTGTGAAGGAACTAACGGAGGTAGTATTACATTTAATCCAAATCCAAATTCAGATTCCCCATCAAGCTATATCTGGATGAAAGGGAATCAGGAAGTTGGTACTACCACAACTCCTTCGTTTACACCCACTGAAAGTGGCAGCTACTGGGCAATATTACTCAACGAGCACGATTGCCGCTATGGTGGTATGGCAAGTAATCCGGTGAATGTTACCGTTCGAAAACGTCCGTATGTTAATATTATTGGCGAAACCAATTTGTGTATGGGTGAAGACACTACTTTGCAGGGTATCGTGCCGGATAGTAATTTGGAGCGTCGTTGGTTGCTTAACGGCTCACCAATGGCTGCACCTTATGGCACGTGGAGCACAACCACTCCGCTCACGCCTGTAGTAAATCCAGCAGTTAGTGGTACTTATACCTACACTTTACAAGTAAGACCTGTAAGCGACACCGATTGTGGGAATGAGCAAGATTTTACCGTAACACTTAGTCCAGCGGTAAGCGACCCGACATTGAGTTATACCGTAATTACCTGTGAGCCTTATACGGTTAAAATTGAAGCAACCGGACCGTCAAATGGTAATTATAACTGGAGTAATGGTGATTCCGGACAAAGCATTACTGTACATAACGGTGGCGTTTATCAGGTAACTTACACCGCCCCATCGGGTTGTTCCGTTAATGCTTCTATTACAGTACCGCATGTAAGCGACCGCTATATGTGGGTGTTCCCTACCGGTTGCTTTGATGTCTGTCCGTTTGACGATCCGCAACCTTATATCATCGGACCATGGGCAACATTTGATAACTACGCCTGGCTGGTTAATGGTAATGTGGTACAATCAGGTAGCAACATGGCTGTGCAAGACCTACCGGTTAATCAAGGAGGAACTTATCAATTAATTGTACAAAATGATGGTTGCACCTACGAAAGCGGCATTGCTTATATTACCCCGGATCCGGAGCGTTGTGAATTAGAGCCTTGTAACATTGAAGCTTTCTTTAAAGAAGAAATGATCATTGAGGAGGGAGAATACTTTTTAGTGGGTGCTATAAATAACCCTAATTCTTTTCCGATTACAGTAAGTCTAACCAGCTTTAACGGATACGGAATATACATTCCGGGCACAGTCACTATTCCGGCAGGAGGAACATATAACTTTAACCCATTAACCTTTATTCCTAATCAAGGTTTTACAGGCGGAATGGATTATATTGTTATGCAGATTGTTGGGCAAAATTGTATGACCCTACACCGGGTTAACTTCCCATCTTTATATGGTGGAAACTCGGTAACCTCAGCCACAAGCTTTGAAAACGACCCGTATTTGACCGTATCACCTAATCCTGCTGCTTCTATAGTAGCTATAGATTATGATATCTCTCAACAGTATGAGCGAGCAGACGAAATTCATATTCATGATATGAACGGGAGATTGCTCATGCGTTTACCGGTTGACAATGCCGCAGGACAAATAGCAGTGGATGTTTCAAGCTGGCAATCTGCCACTTATATCGTTTCGCTATATGCATCAGGCAAACGTGTTCTACACCAAAAACTTTTGGTGAGATGATAATATAATTTTTAAAACAACGCTGAAAGCTTGATTTTCAGCGTTGTTTATTTTATTTTTGAAATAACATAGACTTTATAAGTCTATCCTAATAAAGAAAATACCTAACCTTAAAACTTAAAAACATGAAACAAAAAATACACACACCTTGTCATACCGAACCGTCACTTCGAGTAGCAAAGCCTTTCGGCAAGCTCAAGACAGGCTTCGAGAAGTCATCAACTCAT